>Ga0114933_10003812_pt1 | contig 14453 bp, 14 predicted proteins | sample 4SBtaG_FD_89691 | JGI IMG/M metagenome (GOLD analysis project Ga0114933, IMG submission 89691) | Deep subsurface microbial communities from Kolumbo volcano to uncover new lineages of life (NeLLi) - 4SBTROV12_W25 metaG | ecosystem: Environmental > Aquatic > Marine > Volcanic | place: Kolumbo...
AAGACCCTCTCCAATGACCAGCATCACACCACCGCGGACCCTCGATCCCTCGATATTGCGGACTTCTTTGTAGCCCGAGCACTCGATTTGTTCAGTCGCCTCGCCGTTAATCATCACAGGGCAGGCGCGGACGATGATTTCGATCTCCTCGGGTGGCGGCTTGTACTGCATACCGGCTCGATACAAGCCAAACTCTTCTTTGACGCGCTCTACTTCAGGCGTCGTAGGGATGTATCGGTTCAGCCCGAGCTCACGGCGGACCATATCGCCAATCAGCACACCGAGAGCCTGCGCTGTCCCTCCCGCGGCACGGATTGGGCCACAGAATTCGATTGAGAGAAATTCGCTTCCATCCTCATTGTTGAGAATCTTGACATTTCCGATTCCTTCGAGCGGTGCTACCAGCACCGCCTCGGTCAGAACTGCAAGCCCCACACGCAAACCGGTATCGATTGAGCGCCGGACATCTGCGGTTAGTGCGTGCATTCGCTTTGCGACATCGACCGCAATCTGAATCGAAGCCGCCTCGCGGTCGACCCGACTCAACAACTTACGAAGATCATCCTCGATTCGAAGTGGTTCCTGATCTGGCTCCGGGCGGAGATAATCTTCGAGCAATTTCTCGGTGCGACTGGCAAGGTCAGCAGCGCGAGGAATCTCAACCACGTCAGCGAAATCAAGACCCTTCGAGCGAGCCTCACCAGCGATGCGGTAAGCCTCCTCCGTTCGCTCGTCAAGCCAGAGGCTGTATGACTCCATTTCGTGGGTAAGTCGGGCTTCATCGACCACCACCTCTGGACCATCTGCTCCGACCATATCTCATGCGCTCCGTTGTTGGACATCCGACCACCGAACGCGGCCGTCCAAGAACATTCAGTGTCTTCCCGCTGCCTAAGCCCTCTCCTAGTGCGAACCTTCATCCGGTTCCCACCGAGCCGAAATGGAAGGGAAGTGACATGTCGACCACAGTTGCCGAAGCCAAGCAACGCCTCATTGAACGCGTTCGTGAGCTCGCTTACCTCCACTCTCCGGATGATTTGTTCACCCTCGCTAGTGGGCGACAAAGTCCACATTTCTTCGATATGAAGCCGGTGATGATGAATCCCGAGTGCGCTCATTTGATCGGTGTGTTGCTACATGCTGAGATTGGTTCACTCGGCGGAATCGATGCCGTCGGTGGATTGGAACTGGGAGCGGTCCCGCTGGCCGGCATCGCCATCGCAAAGGCAGAACGAGGATCGAATCTTCGCGGCTTCATGGTGCGAAAGGAAGCCAAAGGCCGCGGCGGGCGTAAGACAGGAAACCCTCCTGGTATCGAGGGTTCGACGCTAAACTCAGGTGATCGTGTAGTATTGCTCGAGGACGTGACGACAACAGGCGGCTCAGCATTGAAGGCTGCTGTAAGACTCACCGAAATGGGCTGCGAAGTGGCCGCCTGTATCACGATTCTTGATCGGGAAGAGGGCGGCCAGGACGCCTTTGATTCGGCCGGAATCACTCTGGTTCCGTTGATTGTTCGCTCCGACGTGACGGGTGAGTGAATGGACTCGCACGTCATCGATTCGAGCGAACCTTACCATCCCGAAAAGTTGGCTGAGAAGGAATATGTCGGCGCTGCTGCTTACTTCGAGCAGGACCTCCGCGCCGGAGTGATTCTCCGAGTTGAGGAATTTCCCGAGATGCGCAAGCCCTCTTACAAGATCGAGGTCGATTTCGGGCCGGTTATTGGGCGCAGGTGGAGTTCTGCGCAAATTACCAATTACGCACGGTCTGACTTGGTTGGCCGGACTGTGGTGGGGGCACTCAACTTGGGTGACAAGACTCTTCCAACAGGTTTTGTCAGCCAATTCCTGGTTCTTGGTGCCCTCGATCCCGATGGAACGGTCCGATTGCTGGAATTGCCTGATGGCATACTACCTGGATCGATGGTTGCCTAATTGACGGCCTCCTCAACACTAAACTCCCCTCGGAAATACGGAGGTGAGCACCATCATGCTCTTGAGCCGAGCGCGCTGGGGCTGAGTCATGCCTACTGTAGTGAAGATGACGACGAGTGCAGGGGAGATCACGATAGGTCTCTACACTGAAGATTGCCCCGAGACTACCGGTAACTTCCTCAAACTCGTGGATGAAGAATTCTACAACGGTCTTCACTTTCACCGTGTAATCAAGGACTTCATGATCCAAGGTGGTTGCCCCCACTCGAGAGACGCCAACAACGGCAGAGCCGGGACAGGAGGCCCCGGTTGGAAGATTCCTTGTGAGCCATCTGCCTTGGCCAAAAAACACGACAGGCCCGGACTTTTCTCGATGGCGAATGCTGGTAGAAACACAGGTGGTTCCCAATTCTTCCTTACGACCATCCCAACGCCTTGGTTAGATGGTAACCATGCCGTGTTTGGAGAGGTAATTGAGGGGATGGAAGTGGTGTACAAGATTGAGAATTGTGATACCGCTCGAGGAGATCGCCCCTATGACCCTCAAAAAATCATTAAAGTTGAGCGAATAAATGAATAATCGTTGCATAGGCAGCCAATAATTATCTTTATTAATAAGTAATTATTCAGCATAGACATGGCGAAACACCGGGCGGGCGACCGCCGAATCATCAGTATTAGCATACCAGAAGACCTCGCAAAGAAGCTCGATAGGCGTGTAGGAAAGGGTCGTGGCCAGGGTCGGTCAGCGACGATTGCGAAAATGATCCAGAACAACCTCGAGACCGAGCAAACGGTGCCAACGACGCAACGAGCCAGCGAGCCCAGAGCAGCTTCGGGAGCAACCGGGACTGTTCGTCTCGAAAAGGACACAATGGGCGAACTTGAAGTTCCAGCAGACCGCTATTTCGGAGCCCAAACCGCTCGTTCACTGATAAATTTCGACATCGGAACCGATACCATGGATCCCTCAATAATCCGAGCCTTCGGCATACTCAAGCAGGCTGCTGCAGAGACCAATGTTGGACTCGGTCAGCTTGACCCTCAGATTGGAGCACTCATCTCAGCCGCCTGCGACGAGGTAATCTCAGGAGCGTTGGACGAGCATTTCCCACTCAGAGTCTGGCAAACCGGTTCCGGCACACAGACCAATATGAACTCCAACGAGGTCATCGCCAACCGAGCCATTGAGATGGCCGGTGGTGAACTAGGAAGCAAGTCTCCAGTCCACCCAAATGACCACGTCAATCGCGGTCAATCAAGCAATGATACATTCCCGACCGCGATGCACATCGCAGCTGCAGAAGAAATCCACAACCGACTCCTGCCAGCAATCCGCCTTCTGCACAACGCGCTGGCGGCCAAAGCCGACGAATTCGAGAACATTGTCAAGATCGGCCGCACTCACTTGATGGATGCCGTTCCCCTCACCCTCGGCCAGGAATTCGGTGGCTACACCTCGATGATAGCCGCCGACCTCCGTCGCATAGAGGCAGCCTGGGATGATCTCCTCGAACTCGCACTAGGTGGAACTGCGGTCGGCACAGGCCTCAACACTCATTTTGAATTCGCAGACAAGGTCGCCGAACGTATCGCTGAGAAGGTTGGTCTACCATTTGTCTCGGCCGAAAACAAATTTGCTCAACTCGCAGCACACGATGCAATAGTAGCCGTATCAGGCTCACTAAACACGCTTGCTGCGAGCCTGATGAAGATTGCCAATGACATCCGATGGATGGGGTCTGGACCTCGCTGTGGATTCGGAGAACTGTCTCTTCCAGCCAACGAACCAGGGTCAAGTATCATGCCTGGCAAGGTCAATCCAACACAAGCCGAAGCCATGACGATGGTCTGTTGTCAAGTGATTGGGAACCACACTGCAATCAGTATCGGTGGCAGTCAAGGCAACTTCGAACTCAACGTCTACAAGCCGATGATGATCCACAATTTACTCCACAGCACACGTCTCCTATCCGATGCATGCAGGGCATTTACCGACAAGTGCGTTAACGGACTCGAGGCGAACGAGGGTGTGATTGCATCGCACCTCGAGAATAGTCTGATGTTAGTTACGGCGTTGAACAATCACATCGGTTACGACAACGCTGCAAAGATTGCTAAGCACGCGCATCTGAATGGCACTACTCTGCGTGAATCAGCTCTCGAATTAGGGCTAGTCACCAATGATCAATTCGATCAGTGGGTCAAGCCTAAGGAAATGATTGGTCCGAAGCAGTGAACCTAGATGGTACAAATCTCTTGCTTTGCGAAATGATGAATTCGGCTTCCGCTCGGACCATTCGAAACTGAGCTCAGCGGAGCGAATCGCTCCGCAATGATTGATAATCTGATGGAATGGGCCGCATCCGTACTTTGGTACAAGGTGGGAGCAGCAGGGGGTTCTGCACATGGGGGAGCATCCCCCCCTGCTGACTCCGCAGGGTCCGGTTCGTCCCCGGCCCGAAGGCCGGTTTCTCCCCGGGTAGATGACTCGAGCGCTCCAAGGAGCTCTTCTGTCGTTTCCGCTTCCACCGGGATCGCTCCCCGTTTCTGCGTTTCCACTTCCCTCCCCGGCTCTCGCCGGTTCGTTCGTTGGAATGAGTGCCGGTCCTCCACGCGTCTCCGCGCTCTCGTTCCCGCCACGTTTCTCTCCGGTTTCTTTTCCCCTTCCTTACGTCCGGTTCTTTTCCTCCTTTGTTCCCCGTGGATCCGCCTCAGGTTCGTATCGCCTTCCTTTCGTCCGGTTCTCTCCCCCTTCGCCGATGCACTCGCGGTCTGGTTGGCTGGCACGGTTCCGTTTTCCTCGCTTGCGCGTTGCGGTTGTGTTTTCCCCAGCTTCCCCCTCCGCTTCCTTCCCCTTCCTTGAGTTCAGTTCCCTTTCCTTTCGTCCAGTTCCCTTTCCTTTCGTCCAGTTCTCTCCACTTCGGTTCGACCGCATCTCCCCTGGCCCAAGTGCCAGGTTCGATCGTCCCCGGATTCCTTGCGGTTTCCGGTTCTACCACCCCGAGTTCGGGGTTCGGTTCTGTGGCCCGCGGTTTGCGCCGAAGCGCGCCCCACACCACTCTCCCAGAGCGGCAACTTAGGTCTGTGCGGCAGGGGTGCATAAACCTTTCGTCGAATGAGGCACTGTGGACTGGAAATAGGGGTCTCTAGGTGTTAATTTCCAGTGCGCTGCGAGATGCGCAATCACCTGTTTCTTAACATCCTGAGGCGTGCTCTTAACTCCGAATTCCGGAAGTCTTCCGGAGATGTTTCTTCATTGTCTGATAATCTCCGGCCGACGACCTCGGATTCGATGAGGAAGACTCTTCCGAGGTCATCACCGAGCGCCAGGGAGCTTTCTGAGGAATGCATCTGGCGTACGCGGGCATCGATAGAGATCGTTCCAAATTGTAGAATCGTCAAAGTCGGAGTGGAGCCGTTCCATGACGATGCCCACGCATTAGGACCTAGACTCGCGACCGCGTCGATTGAGCCTGGTGCCGTCACCGTTGAGTCAGAAGTTGCGATAGTTCCATCGTCGTGACCGGAAACCCATCCTGAATCACTAGGTGCCAAAGCGGTCACTAAGGATTCACGGGGTTTTTCACTGGCTTCGACCGAACCAACTGAGCTAATCGTGCCATCTGCATGCCCAAACAAGAAGCGACCGGCCGAATCACAAGCCCCACAGGTCACAGGGCTCTCATTATCGAGTTCGAAATGCTCGGTTTTCTGTCCAGTTTCAATTCTCAAATAGCCACAACGAGGCCGGCCCAATCCAAGCAGAATGCCTCCATCTGCGTGTAGACCGACATGCCAAGGCCTCTCGGCGAAAACCCAGCGTTCCTGTTCATCACCACCAGCATCGAATCGCCAGACGGTCGCTTCGACAAAATCTGCAACCTCCAATTCGTAGACTGATGAGGTCGCCCAGACATGTCCATCCCCTGCCTGGACGTAATCACTGGCTCCTTCCAACTCGCGGCTCCACAGCAACTCACCGCCAGTCGCGTCGACCGCGTGCAGTGAAGCTGACGCGGTTGCATAGACACGATCGCTATCGAGCGCAATATCCGACACAGGCCCATCGACCTGTAATCGCCAGCGCTCGCCCCCAGTCGCAGCATCTAAGCAAAGCAGCAAGCCATCGTGCGAGCCAGCGAGCAGCATATCACCGACGAGCCGGACTGCTGAGCAGGCGCTGCCTAAGTCACGTACGAAAGACGCGACTCCCTCCAACGAGCGCTCAGCCATGACTACGCTCACACGCTCGTGCCTTTCGTAATTCCTCAGACCCAGTGTTGTCTGTGCCTCAGTGGTTCAATTCAAGCAGTCACGCCGTAAAGCCGCTCAACCTTGTCTCGCAAGTAAGTCACGAAAGCATCAGGAGAGGGTGGCGAACCGGTCGCTTCCTCGATGAGAGCTGCCGGTTCGAGGATACTTCCTCGCGCGTGCACGCGCGCGCGCATCCAACTCAAAAGAGGTTGAAACTCACCTCGTCGCATCTGCTCATCATGCTCTGGCAAATCCTCTCTAGCAGCCGCTAGCAGCTGCGCCGAGTACAGATTACCAAGTGTGTAGGTTGGGAAGTAACCGAAGGCGCCGAAGGACCAGTGAATATCTTGTAGGACTCCCAAAGTGCGGTTTGGTGCCCTGATTCCAAGGAATTCTTCGTACATATCATCCCAAACATCGGGTAAGTCATCGACCTCGATTTCGCCCGAGATCAAGCGCTTCTCAATCTCGTATCGAATCATGATGTGAACATTGTAAGTCGCCTCGTCCGACTCCGTTCGAATCAGACTCGGCCCAACCAAATTCACAGCCTGCCAAAGGTCATCAACGCTGACGCCCGTCATCTGTTCAGGGAAATTCTCCTGCCAAATTGGCAAAACCCATTCACAAAACTCTCGGCTTCGACCAACCTGATTCTCCCACAGTCGGCTCTGACTCTCGTGAACACCGAGTCCAGCCGCCTTGCCGGCTGGTTGGAAGTCGAGTTCTCGCGGTCGCCCCTGCTCGTAGGTTCCGTGCCCTGTTTCGTGCATTGACCCGTATAGGGAGCCGAATGGGTCGTCATTTGAGTAACGAGTTGTCCAGCGAACATCGTCTGGGTTTGGGCCACCGCAGAATGGGTGTGTTGATGCGTCGCGTCGGCCGGCTTGAAAGTCGAAGCCGATAGCTTCGGAGACAGCCTGTGAGAGTGCTTCTTGGCCGTCTTGACTCCATTTATTGTCTTCGACGAAGGCCATGTTTGGGTGCTTTCCTGATTCAACTACAGCCTTGATAAGAGGTGCTACATTGTCTCGCAGTCCAGCGAAAAGCGGATCAAGACGAGAAACACTCAGCCCAGATTCGTATAGGTCTAGTAGAGCATCGTAACGCAATTCATCATAGCCGAGATAGTCCGCCTTTTGACGGCACATTTCGATCATCTTTGCGAGATCGTCTCGGAAGATAGAGAAATCATCCTTGGCTCGTGCTTCAGTCCAGGAGATTTGGCACTTTGACTGAAGCTTGGCCATTTCACCGACGAACTCGGTAGGGAGTTTCGTCGCCTTATCGTAACTATCGCGCGCGAGGCGGATGTTTGCCGCTTCAACCTCGTTGAGGTCATCGCGCGCTTCCAATTCATCGAGTAACTCCCCAACTCGCGGGTCGGTCATTTTCTCATGACCGGTCTTCGAAATCCAGGAGAGTTGCTCGCCGCGAAGAGCAGCGGCCTTTGGAGGCATCATTACTTCCTGATCCCAGCTGACTAGGCTTCCAATTTGGCTAATCAAATCCATACCTTTCATTCGCGAGAGGAGTTCCTCGTATGCATCCATAGGGCCGCGGAGCCACTTTCCCACATCAAACCCTTCGATTTGGCTGGCTCCCCCGCTCAAATGACTGCTAGCCTCCTCGTCTTCGGCTTTTCAGTCGCAAACTCTAGGGAATTTCGGCCTCTGAAGATTTCACACCAAGCGTCAGAACTCTCTTGAGTGCGCCAAGACGCGCGAAGCGCGTGTCTCGCACCACAACGAGCCTAATTCTCGTGTTGCTTTTCGTGGCCCCGATGCTTTCGGGCTGCTTTGGCAGCGATGTCATTGGTGGTGGTTCTAACGATTCAGACCATTGGCTACCGCCAGTCGAAGATCGTGAGCAGATGACCTACGAGAATGGCGACGTATTCAGTCGCGTCTCAAGCAACGGCAGTCACGGAATCGATACAGTTCGATCCATCTACGTCTCAGTCCCAGCCATCACTCTGGCTGACGGAGGCGCTGGCGCAACCGGTGAAGCTGAAGTCCATCTGGGACTCTGGCTGCCGCAAATCGAAGGTTGCGATTACGATGCGGCAGAACTTCCAGAAGAATGCAAAGTACCCATCATCGCCGAGATAGGCCCTTACTACGACGACGGCGATGTCGATGCACTGACTCCTGCTAATCGACTCGGTCGTTTTCTCATCGAGAACTTCGTACCTCATGGATTCGGAATCGCTCAGGTCAGCGTCTTTGGCACAGGTAACTCCAACCATTGCATGGACCTCATGGGTCTCGACGAACAAGAAGGAATCCACGCAGCCGTCGAATACCTAGGAACGGCACCCTTCTCCAACGGCGCTGTTGGCGTCATCGGGAAATCCTACGACGGCTCTACACCTTGGGAGGCGGCAGCGATGGGTTCTGAATATCTCAAGACCATCGTGCCGATGTCTGGATTAATCGGCGTACAGGATCTCATGTGGCGCAATGGTAGCATGGAAGCCCGTGGCGCCATCATGCACAACGGCGTGTACGGAAGTTTCGGCTTAGACGGTGATTCGGGAGATATCGAGAATGCCTGTGAGGGGTATGTCGAGGGTTACTATGCTGGACCGCTTGCGTATGTCACTGGTGACAACCTCGCTTGGATGGGCTCTGATTATTGGCAAGAGCGACACTTCCTCGCGCGCGCGATGCAAAACTACGCTGGCTCGGTCTACATCATCCACGGACTGCAAGACTGGAATGTCGACCCCCACATGGCCTTCCCCGTCCATCGAATGATGCAAGACGCTGGCTTCGATGTCAAGGGACTCTACGGCCAGTGGGGGCACGATTACCCCGACCGCCTCAGTGGGCATCAGGGACTTTCAAGCGGTCGCGGCGGTGAAGCATTCCCATTCACTTTGCGATGGGATTGGGCTGACGACCTACTCGAGTGGTTTGATTTCTATCTCAAAGAGGAGGGGCCACAACCTCGGCTGATAGCTGAGGTTCAGGACAATATGGGCGGCTGGCGAGTCGAGGGGACTTATCCGCCAGCCGAGCAAGATTGGCTACGTGTTGGGATGGATCAGTGTTCTATTATTGGTGGTGGAGAGACGATTACTTCGTCTTCGAGTCTACGCATAGAGTGTCCTTTCTTCGATGAAGATACGAGGATTGTAGGCACACCCACTTTCCATGTCGATGCGACGGTGTCGGCTTTCTCGACGAGTGGTCATCTGTTTGTTGAGATGGTTCAGGCGAGTACTGGAATGCATCTTGGGCACGCTGTGATGGATCTAAGATTCCACGCTGGTGGCAAGGATGGCGAGGTGCTCGGACCTGGCGAGACGGTGAATGCCAAGATGGAATTCTTTGGCATGGATGTATTGATTCCTGCCGGCGATGGAATCCATTTGATCATCTCTCAGACTGGAGAGGACTACATCCCTAGCCCCGTTTCGATGCAACCTGTGACGGTTGGTGTTGGGGCGACGAGCATTCTCTCCTTATCGACGGTAGAGCGAGGCTGTGATGACTTGTTCATGCCGCCAATGATGTCCGATCCATATCCTCAGTGTGTCGTGGAGGAGTGACTCGATGGCGCAACCTGTGAGTAAGGTGAACATCGCTGTTGCCGATCGAATTCTATTGCACCTTTGGGAGCAGGATCACCAGGCCGATCACTATCTCGTCAACCGTGAGGTGACTCGGCCGGGAATCGCTGAGATTTGTGCCCTTCATCCACCTAATGTATCGCGTACAATGCGTGATTTAGATCTCGATGGTATGGTTAGCGAACACACACGTGTTATTCGCGGCGATGAAAGGCGGCAGAAGACTTGGCAGTTGACCGATGAGGGGCGCGAACAGGTCACTCGTCGCTTACTTGAGTTGCGCCAGACGAAGGTTTTGCTGCGCGAGCGCGATGGGAATCTCTTGGAGATTCGGGCGGATGAGGCCGGTGCTCGACTTGAGACAGGTTTGACCTTGCTTCAGGTGCTTATGCACGCGCAGCACGAGGGTGTGCTGAACTTCGGCGACATTCGATTTGGTGCAATTGTGCGTACTGAAAGTGAAGAAAAGCTCGCTCCGGGCTCTCTCAAATTACTGGCCGGAGCGCATTCGACATATCACACAAGGCCACCCGAGACTCGAACTGTTCACGGGCGTGAAGAAGAGGTTGGAACTCTCGACGAATGGTTCTCGGGAGATGCCTCAATGGCAGTGATCTCTGGCATCGCAGGTTGTGGGAAGACAACTCTGTCCAGCCATTGGCTTGCACACGCTTTGGAGACTCGTTCCGACCTTTCGGTGATGTACTATCCATGCCAGCCGTGGGATACCACATTGGGTATTGCGACGAGCTTGCTCCACAGGCTCGAAATCAGTTCGGATGAAGACGGCCAGGACCCTTATGGAGTCCTAGAAGCGCTTCCTCTCAAGCCAGGGGCCCGCCTCGATATCGACTTACTGCGCCGCCGTTTGACCGCACATTTGACTGATGAGGAGGGTAAGCGTGAGTCTGCGACAGGTGAAATCCTTGTGATCATCGATGACGTTCACAATATCTCCGCTGACGGAGATTATCTCTTCGGAGCCTTACTACAGGTCGCCGAATCGACCAGCATGCGTCTGCTACTGGTCTCTAGAACCAATCTTGCATTCTATGACCGACGCGATGTGCATACTCGTGGTCGCGTCGTCGAACTCCGCCTCACCGGCCTCTCTCTCGAGGAGATTGCCGCTTGGCTCGAATCCATCGAACTCCCTTCTGACGCGCCAGCCGAGGAGATTCATCGTGCCACTGGAGGCCACCCTCTTGCGGTGGAATTGCTCGAACTCTACGGCAAAACTCTGCACGATGATTGGTTACGCTTCCTTGACGAGGAGATCCTCGATGTTCTTCCATCCGACCACAGAGAATTACTGGCCCTGCTCGCGGTTGCTGACCGACCAATTCCATGGGAGAATCTGGCAGCGGCCGCAGGATACGATGGAACGCCGCCAGAAGCCCTAGTCACTCGTGGCCTCATGCTAGAACTGGAGAGTGGCATGTGGTTGCATGAAGCGCTCCGCTCCCGTCTCTTGAGAGAAGTAGGAGCGCCGCTCGAAGAGCGTGCTCGCAAACTTCGTGATTCTCTCGATTAACTCATGTAACGGTTCAACCATTGGTCGAACATCGGCTTAGGCATTGCACCAGTTTGCCGATCTATGAGTTCTCCGTTATGGAATAGGAGAAGGGCAGGAATACCTCGAATGCCGAACTTACCAGCGGAGAGGGGGTTAACGTCGGTGTTGACCTTAGCCACGGTAACTTCGCGCTCCCCAGCGACTTGCTCAAGCATAGGCGCGATCATCTTACACGGACCGCACCATGGGGCCCAGAAGTCAACAATTACCCATTCATCGCTCTTCGTCACTGCCTCAAAATCAGCATCACCAGCATTGATCACTCGACCCATTCTATCGCCTCAGAACCCTTCGCTGCATCGACATCCTATGAATCCTATCACGAATGCTTGAGCCGAACTGTTGAGAACCTAATGCGATTCGCACGGTATGAGGGAAGCATTGTGGAGGTCGCACCGAGTATTCTGACAGCCGACTTTGCTCGACTCGGTGAGACCCTCGAAGAGGCTGTCGAAGCCGGAATCAATTGGATGCACATGGATGTGATGGACGGTAATTGGGTCGTCAATAAGACGATCACATTCGGACCAGCGCTGATTCGATCGGTGCGCGACAGGCTCGGTCCTGATGTCTTCATTGACTGTCATCTGATGATCACGAACGCAGAAGACAGTTGGTCCCAATACGTCGATGCGGGAGTTGATTTGGTAATTGCCCACATCGAAGCAGTTGAAGATCCAGCCGCGCTAATCACTAATCTTCACGAGGCCGGTTGCCAAGCTGGCTTAGTCCTCAATCCGGACACTCCCGCGGAGGCAATCTTGCCATACCTCGCTGACCTCGATTTAGTCCTCGTGATGTCCGTAATTCCAGGTAAGGGAGGCCAGTCATTCATGCCCGAGGTGGAAAACAAAACCCGCGCATTCCGCGCCGCCATCGATGCTCAAATCGCAGATGGCGGGCGTGAAACCAAATTGATGATCGACGGCGGTATCAAAGACCACAACTCAGCCATGGTCGCAGAATGGGGAATCGATGTAGCAGTTGTCGGCAGTGGTCTGATTAACGACCGTGGAACAATCGCTGAGAATTTTGCAGCAATAAATTCAGCCCTTGGCCATTGAATTACGTCATTCTTACACGCGCGAGCATTCAAATCACACCCACCCAACCCCATCGTAATGGTCACGGAACAGTGGATGGTTGGAGAAGTCCTGAAGGTAGTCCCCGACGCGACTGTGGAGGCGAAGGATCTGCACGGTAGCGGCGACCATTTCCACGTGCGAGTCATCTCCGAGAGCTTCGAAGGGGTACGGCCGTTGCAGCGACAACGTCCGATTCTGCGCCACTTCAAACATCATATGGCGCAGAACTTAGTTCACGCGCTTGACCTCAAGTGCATGACGCCAACTCAGGCACAGGAGGCGGGGGACACCTCTTTTGACCCCCACGGCGAGGACGAGATGGAGTTCTTCGGAGTGCACATCCGTAGACCCGAAAAGGAGTGAGAAAAATGAGTTTCAATTGGACACCAGAAGAACTGCAGCAAGTTGTTGAAGATAATCAAATTGTGATTTTTATGAAAGGCACGCCAGAGCAACCTCAGTGTGGATTCTCTGCAAGGGGGGCGCAAGTCCTCAGCGCAATTACTGCTGAGCTAGGGATAGACACATTTGCTTGTGTCAATGTCCTCGCGGATCACAGGGCTAGACCTGCATTGAAGGAGTGGTCAGACTTCCCCACAATACCGCAGATTTTCATTAATGGAGAGCTGATTGGAGGCTCTGATCTCGCTCTTGAAATGTATCAATCAGGCGAGTTAAAACAGATGGTCGCCGAAGGCGAAAGTGCCTCCGAGTGAGGCGATTACATGGCGACGGCCGAGGACCGTCGAACGATGTTGATAGCGCTGGCTGGCGCCACTGTAATCTCATTTGCACCTCTTCTTTACATTCGCTCTGATACCACTCCATTAACCGGAGCATTCTATCGAATGTTGTACGCTCTTCCTTTGTTGGGATTATTGGTTTGGACCTCCAAAAAGGAAGACCCTCGCGAATCTAATTCTCGCTGGCTTGCATTCGGGGCAGGAATTCTTCTTGCTATCGATTTCGCAGGCTATCACAGCGCTATCGACTACATCGGCAGTGGGATTGCAACCATGATTGGTAATTCTCAGGTAATCATTGTCACTTTGGTAAGTTGGTGGATTCTTGGAGAGCGTCCGAATCGCTTCATTCTTCTCGCTTTACCTATGGTGATGTTTGGATTAGTATTGATTTCAGGAATCTGGGATGATGCACCCTATGGTGAAGATCCAGTCAAGGGAGTAATCGGAGGCATAGTCGCAGCAGTATTCTATTCATCCTTCTTGATTGCTTATCGTCAATCGAATAGGGTCGGTGGGCCAGCGGTGAATGCGCAATTTGATGCGACCGCTGGAGCCACTATCGGATTACTCGTTCTCGGTTCGATGCCACTTTCTGGTGTCGGCATAGAGGCCATCGACCACACGATTACTTGGCCCGGACACGGCTGGTTGCTTCTTTTGGCGATCACTTGCCAAGTCGTCGGCTGGATAGCCATCACTTACGCGCTTCCGCGACTACCCGCCGCACACACATCATTCGCAGTACTGCTCCAACCTGTTTTGACGATTGTTTGGGGCGTCCTGCTGCTTTCAGAATCACCCTCCATGCAGCAGTCCACGGGCATGATTCTCATCTTCGCCGCAATCATCGCAGTGACCCTCTTCGGAGCTACTGAAGATAGTACTCAATCAACTGATTAAATCGTAGATAGATCCTCCAGAATCGGCAGGATATTTCTCCTCTCAATACGGCACGGATAGCCTACCGGCCGCATCCAATAGGTGTACAGGGCGAGAGACACAAGCGAGGGGATGGGATGCACTCAGCGAGAACCTCAACGGCCCCGTACGGCTGAGGCTTGGAGCCCGCGATTGATAATCGTTGTGCGAAAAGCCGCTCCAAGACCATAGAACGATACACTGAGCGCCTGTTAAGTTTCAGAAACCGCACTACGTCGACGATTCTGCTATGGCGAAAGATATCGGGCGAATCACTCGATGGTGAGCACTTCAGGCCCACCCTCAGTTATCCAGACAGTATGTTCGAACTGACCAATCATTCCTCGATCTTCACAG
>Ga0114933_10003816_pt1 | contig 14448 bp, 11 predicted proteins | sample 4SBtaG_FD_89691 | JGI IMG/M metagenome (GOLD analysis project Ga0114933, IMG submission 89691) | Deep subsurface microbial communities from Kolumbo volcano to uncover new lineages of life (NeLLi) - 4SBTROV12_W25 metaG | ecosystem: Environmental > Aquatic > Marine > Volcanic | place: Kolumbo...
CGAGCTCACCTGCATCCTCACCGACAACAAGAAGATCAAGTTCCAGCCGCGGGTCTGCACGCCCGACGCAGCGAAGGGATTCTTCGCGCAGCTGGGCGACGGGAAGAACCTCGAGTACCGCGAGGGGACGGCCAAGGCCGTCGTGTCCTGGTAGACGTTCGTGCGTCGGTGACCCGCCCCCTCCTCCTCGCGTCCGCCGCCCTGTGCCTCCTCGCCGCCGGCGCCTCGACGGTCGAGTCGCCCCCCGAGGTCGAGCCCCCCGAGGTCGAGCCTCCCAAGGCCGCGCCCCCCCGCGTCGAGCGCGTCGGCCGCCTCGAAGCCGAGGCCCTGAACGAGTCGTCCGGCCTCGCCGCCTCGTCACGCCACCCGGGCGTCTTCTGGACCCACAACGACTCGGGCGGGGCGCCCGTCCTCTACGCCATGGACGCCCGCGGCACGCACCTCGGCGCGGTCCGGGTGAGCGGCGCCACCGCCAAGGACTGGGAGTCGATCGCCGCCCGCGACGGCCTCCTCTACGTGGGCGACGTGGGCAACAACGCCAACCGCCGCAAGGACCTCGCAGTGCACGTGGTCCCGGAGCCCGACGTCGCCGCGGACTCCGTCGCGGTGGAGCGCACCGTGCGCTTCCGGTACCCCGATCAGACCGAGTTTCCCCCGGCCGCCCGCAACTTCGACGCCGAGGCCCTCTTCCACGACGGGGACGACCTCTACCTCCTCACGAAGCACCGCGGCGACACCGAGACCACCCTCTACCGGTTCCCCCGCGCGCCCTTCGAGACCGACGCGCGTGCCACCGTGCTGACCAAGCTCGCCACCTTCGACGTGGGGGGAGCGGACGCGCCGTTCGGGGGCATGGTCACCGCCGCCGACCTCCGCGGGGACGGCGAACGCCTCGCGGTCCTCACCTACCACGCCCTCTTCGTCTTCGACCGCCCCGAGGCCCCCGAGCGGTGGCTGGAGGCCCCTCGGCTCGTGCTCCCGCTCGATCCCGCCACGGCCGCCCAGTGCGAAGCGCTCGCGTGGGACGGCGACGATCTGGTGTTCACGAACGAGGGCCGCGGCGTGTTTCGTGTGCGCGCCCCGGGGGGGTGACCCGGCCGGGACCGAACCCGGCCGGGTGGCACCCCTCCCGACTCGGCTCGCTCGGAAGCGCGAGCCCGGAGCGCGACACCCCCTTATGAGGTCTCGGACACCTTAACTCACGGCAAGGGCGGCGGCTTCCAGCTCCGTCCAGGGGGTCACGCAGGGCGGGCCGGGCGCGTAGTGGAACCGCACGTCCCCCTCCGCGCCGAGCCGCACGACGCTCGCCGATCGGGTCCCGTACGGGAACTCGCCGGCGTGCACGCACGGGCCGTCGAAGGGGTCCGCGGCGTGCCTCCGCAGCAGCCGACGGAGGTCGTCGACGCCGGGCTCGGCCGGTCCCGCCAGCAGCGCGTCGGCGCGCAGGTCGAGCTCGCGCGTCGGCGGCATGGGGACCACCGGGCCCATCGGCGTCTGCACGGCCTCGGTCTCCCCGGCTGGGCGCAGGCTCCGCTCCGTCACGACGTGCACCCCCGGCTCGAGCCGACGCCGACGCAGGGTCCGCCCGTCGCCCCAGACCAGCTCGGCCCGGTCCCGGTCCGCCATCACCAGGTGGAACCCGTTGTAGTCGGCGCCGGACTGGGATGCCACAGCGTCGGCGGCGGCCTCCGCGTCGGGTCGGGCCAAGGCGTCCAGCACGAGCCTGCCTCGGGAGCGGCGGTCGTCGTGGTTGGCCGCGGGCCACCGGTTGGTGATCGCCGCGAAGAGCCCCGCCTCGTTGATCCCGAGCCAGGTGCCCCCGGCCGTCGCGTCCCTGCCCGCGAACACCGCGAAGGGACCGTCGTGCCGCCAGGCCGGGGCCGCGGACGGGCGGGCGAGGAACTCGTCCCGGTTCGCGGCCACCAGGAGCGGGACCCCGACGAAGTGCCGAAACGCGACCACCAGCGTGCACATCAGGCGCCCGTCACGGCTGCGCGAGGTCGTGGCGACGCTTCTTGCGCGCGTGCTCGTGCTTCTTGGTCCGGGCGCGGTGCGTCTTCGGCGTCATGGTCGGGTCGTTCGGCGGGGTCAGCAGGTCCGCGGGCTTCCCCCGCCGATCGTACTGCTGGTACCGGTCCCGACGGAGCCGCGGGTACATCGACCAGTCGGTGAGGTCCTCTCGGGGGGTGCGACCGGCCCCGAGGTAGAGCGCGAGGTCCCCGTGTCCGTCCGTGGTGGCCGCGAGCCGGGTCGTCCCCTCGGCCAGGGTGACCACGTCGCCGTCCTTCACCGGCGCGCCGTCCACGGTGGCCTCCCCGGCCCAACCCCCGAGGAACTTCACCGTGTACTCGCCCGCCACCAAGACCTCCATGGGGCCCGCCTTGGGGCCGTCGCCCACCCGGATTCGTCCCCCCAGGAGATTGAGGTTGTCCCGATAGGGCACGAAGTGACGCCACACCCAGCGCTGCTCGTCCGGGCGGAGGTAGAGGTCCCGCGTCATGTAGTTGCGGATGAAGAAGCGGGGCTTCCCCTCCCGGGCGAGGCGGACGTACATGTTGCCGGGCGACTTCTTGCGCTTGATCGTCCGCGACGGGCCCGTGCCGAAGAACGTCGTCTCGGGATACCCCGGCAGCAGCCCCACCGAGTCCCAGTAGGGCACCGGCTCCGGGAACGCCTCGGTCGCGTCCGCGACCACCTGCAGCTGCTTGCTGTTGTCCGTGGCGAGCAGCGCCGCCGCGCCGTCGCGGTTGTGGTTCGCGGTCCACCCCAGCGCCAGCAGGAGCACGGCGGCCCCGGCGGCCACCCCCGCGCGCCCCCCCACGCGCCGGCAGACCTCGGCCCCCACCGACCCGAGCGCCCCCCCCGACAGGACGGCGAGGTACGGCTCGAAGGACGCGACGAAGTACGGCCGGAAGCCTCGATGCACCACGATCGTGGCGACGAGCACCCCCCCGATCAGCCCCACCGCCAGCTGCGTGGGGCGCGCCCGACGACCGGCCAGGGCGAACACCGCCGCGAGCGGCGCGAGGCCCCAGAGCAGCGGGGATCTCCCGGCCGTCCCGCCGAGCGTCCCCAGGTTCTTCTCGAGGCTCCACACCTGTGAGAACCCGGTCTGCACGGCCGTGCCCAGGTTGTCCGCGACGAAGGTCTCCGATCCCGATCCGAGGGCCATCGCGCCGTACCACCCGCCGACGACCAGCCCGGCCGTGAGGACCGCGAGCCCCGCGGTCTTCAGCCTCCTGGAGATGTCCAAGGGGCGCGAGGCCAGGGCGTGGAAGAGCAGCCACGCGGCGGCCAGGCCCACGCCGTTGTAGATCGACTTCTGCGAGACGAGCCCCGCCGCCCCCACCAGCGCCCCCGCCGCGATCGCCTCGCGGGTCGAGACCCGGTCGCGCAGGAGCAGGGCGGCGGCGGCGAGCGTGAGGGGCGCCGTGTAGGTGTCCGTCCGCACCTCGAAGGCGTGCGTCTGCCAGGCCAGGGAGGTGATGAGCAGGCCGCCCGCGCCCACGAGTCCCCAGGGCCCGTCTTCGGGGCGCCGCGACGCCAAGAGGGCGACCAGCCCGAGGGTGAACAGCGACGCGAGCACGGCGGAGGCGCGCATGAGGCCCATGGACGTCGCCACGTCGCCGACCCAGAGGGTGGGCGCGAGCACGAGCCACAGGAGGCCGGGGCGACCCGGCTCGCCGAACTGCCCCGCGGCGAAGTTCGAGACGTGGCGGAACACGTTCACTTCGTCGCAGTGGAAGGAGCCGTGAATCGCGCCCGGGAGCATGCTCAGCAAGCCCACGAACAGCACGATGGCGAGGAGGCGGCGCGACACGGCCCGAGTTGATAGCACGCTGCGCGCCGGCGACCGGTCCGCGCTCTGGGATACGCTCACGCCGATGGATCGACTGCGCCGGACGGCCCGCATCCTCGTCGGATCGCCCTGGCCCCTCACGCTCCTCGTCCTCGCGCCCCTCGCGCTCGCGGTGGCGGCCCGGCAGGGGACGCTGTGGTCTCAGGGCGTCCTCGACACGCAGCCGTGGTTCCACCCGATCCCGCCTCGGGGGGCGTGGATCCCGTTCATCCACCCGCCCGCCTACTCCGAGTTCATGCACTGGGTGAGCGCGCTCTCGGACCGGCTCTGGATCGGCGAGGGGTACCTGATCTACCTGTCGTCGGGGTTGGTCTCCGCGGCCCTGATGGTCGTGTTCGCGCGGACCCTGGGCCGCCGCGCGGGAGCCGCCTGGGCGCTCTACGGCAGCCTCCTGCTGCTCCTCTCGCCGGCGACCCTGCGCCCCTTCGAGCACTACCCCCTGACCAAGCTCACCGTCACGGTGTCCGTGCTCCTCGCGCTCCACTGGATCCGCGACGCGCGGCGGGCCGCGCTCGTGGGCGCCGCGCTGCTCTCCCTGCTGTCGGTGATGCTGCACCTGAGCGCGTGGTTCGTGATCGGGCCCGCCCTCGCCGCGGCCACGGTCCTCGCCGGGGATCGCCGTCGCCCGGCCGCGCTCCTCACCGTCGGCCTCGTCGCGACGTTCCTGCTCCTGGGCTTCGTGGGCACCACGACCCTGTGGGACATCCTCGAGTCGACGGGCCCCGCCCAGAACCGGTCGGCGGAGGGCGTCGTGTCGTGGTCGAACCTGACCTACGAGTGGAACAACCCCTGGCTGTGGGCGCCCGTGCTCCTGTGGGCGCTGCCGGGGGTGGCCTTCGAGCGACGGGACGGCGCGGCGCTGGCCTTCGGCATGGGCTCGTTCGCGATCCTCACCTTCGTCCTGATGTGGCAGGCGCTGGTGATCGCGGGCGGCTGGGTCGGGAGCCACCACTACTTCGAGCTGATCGACGGCCTCGCCTGCTACGCCGCGGCCCTGGCCTGCGCCGCGGCCTGGCGGTCCACGACGTCGAAGATGGGGCGCGCCGCCCTCGTGCTGGGGATGACCCTCCTCCTCGCGGAGCACGTGCGGCTGTACCTCCGCGGCCTCGCCAAGCTCGAGGAGTTGGCGTGGTTCCCGGGCTGAGCCTCGTCATCGAGTAGGCTCGCGGTCCACCTCAGGGGGAGACACGCCATGGCCGTCCTTCTCGGACCGATCCTTCACTTCGACGACGCGGGCGAAGACGCCTGGAGCTTCCGCGTGTCCGTCCTCGCGACGGGCGAGCCGCCTGCGTTCGTCGCCAAGGACGGGGGGACGCTCACCGCCCGCGCCGCCGTCGCAGACTTCCGGGACGTGGGCCGCGGCCGCCTCTGGCAGTCCCGCGCCACGGCCCCGCGCACGGCCGGGGGCTCCGTCTTCACCTATGCGGTGGACGGCGTCGGCGAGTTCGACGTCCGGGTGCCCGCGAAGGGCACGCTCCCCCGGGTCGTCTTCGCGTCCTGCGCGGGCTGGTCCGAGGCCGGGGCGATGAAGTCCGTGGCCTCCCCCAACGGCCTGGTGGAGCACCTGCTCCGCGCCCAAGACGATCCGCAGAGGGAGTTCCCCCACCTGATGATCGGGGGCGGCGACCAGATCTACGCCGACTCGCTATGGCACGGGGAGGACGACGAGCTGCACGACTTCTCCACCGCCTCGCTCGCGAGTCAGAAGGCCAAGCGCCCGTCGTCCCGGAGGCGCGCCCGGCTCACGCGCGCCTGGGTGGACCTCTACCGACGCGGGTGGTGGGGCCGAGACCGCCGCCGATTCGTGCGACGCAAGCCCATGGCCGAGGTCGTCGCCCGCGTGCCCGGTCTGTACACATGGGACGACCACGAGCTCATGGACGGGTGGGGCTCGTTCCCCCGGCAGATGATGGACAACCCCGTGGTGCAGGACGCCGGACACGCCGCCGCGCGCTGCTTCCGGGCCTTCCAGCTGGGGGTCGATCCCACGGTCGCGCGTCCCCACCACTTCCAGGCCGCGACCCTCGGCGACGGGGTCGAGGTCGTGCTCCTGGACACCCGCTGGCAGCGCACGATGGACCGCATCCTCGACGAGGATCAGTGGCGCGTCTTCAAGGACCACCTCGCAGCGATCCGCGCGCGCTACGCCGGTCGACCTCATCACCTGCTGGTGGTGGTGGCCGTCCCCGTGGTGCACGCCCGCTTCCCGCGCTCGATGCACGTCCTCCTCGACTCCCACGAGCTGGGCGACGACCTCCGCGATCACTGGGAGCACGACTCCCACCTGGGGGAGCGCTCGCGGCTGGTGGGGGCCCTGCTGCATCACGCCGAGGCGGGCCGGTCGGTCACGCTGCTGAGCGGCGACGTCCACGTCGCGAGTCGGGCCTTCATCGAGGCGGAGTCGGGGGCGCGGGTGCACCAGGTCACGTCGAGCGGGATCGTCCATCCGGCGCCGAAGTGGTGGGAGTTCCTCGCGATTCAGAAGCTCGGAGACACCGCTCCGCGGGGTGGGGGAGGGGAGCCCGTCACGCGGTTCGTGGACCTCACGTCGCGCGGTCCGATGCTGCGGGCGCGCAACTACGTCGACATCGGCTTCGACGCCCCCCGTCCGGACGACGCCCGCCGCCGGATGTGGATCCGCTGGTTCGGAGAGGTGGGCGACGGCACCGGCGACGTGGCCGCGCTGCCCCGCGAGCTGGTCGTCCCCCTTGCCTGAGGTGTCCCTCATGACGCGCGTCACGCCGCTGCTCTTCGCCCTCCTGCTCGGCTGCGGGGGAGGGCCCTCGCCGGGGACGTCCGGCTCCTCCGGAGGCGGGTCCTCCGCGCCGACGCCCGAGCCGGTGACGCTCGTGCACGCCTCCCCGGGCCTGCACGGGGCGGGGCTGACGTACGGCGAACTCGCGGCCGACTTCGACCTCTTCCGGGCCGCGACGGTCGATCACGGGGCCGATCCCGAGGCGACCGTGGAGCTGCTCTTCGTGGCGATGATCGCCCTCGGCGAGGACCGAGACGCGGGCTTCGACTACCTCACGCAGGTGCTCGGCGAGAGCGACTGGAAGCCCTCGGAGAAGCACGCGGTGGGGCGACGGATCTCGCGCACGGCCGAGGACCTCTTCGACGTCTTTCGCAAGAAGCCGCAGATCCTCGCCGCGTACTGCGGCGGCACCCCCCCCGCGAACTACACCGACGCCGATCTCGCGGGCTGCCGCATCAAGTTCGATCGGGGCTACTCGCCCAAGACCCAGGGCGTCGACGGGGACCGCGCCGCCTTCTTCGTCGACATCGGCCGAGGCGCACCCCAGCCGCGCCCGGTGAAGCTGAAGCGCGAGGGGGACCGGTGGACCGTGACGAGCTGGACCGGACTGCTGACCGGCGTGGTCAAGGCGAACCCGGACGAGTAGCCGGCTACTGGTCTTCCCAGCCGTCGATCTTGTAGGTGACCTCGACCTCCTGGCCGGGCCGGGGGACGGACGCGAAGGTGGTGAACCGGACCGAGTTCGTCGACTCGCGGTACTCCCACGCCGTGGTGCCCACGCCCCCGACGTAGACGCGCAGGGTCTCGGGATCGGGCACGTTCAGGAGCGGGAAGTTGTCCATCAGGCCCGCGGCGCGCAGGCCCACGCGGCCGAGCATCTCGCCCCAGTCCTCTTCACAGATCGAAGCCCAGGTGCCCCCGGTGGCCTCGGCGGCCTCGAGGTAGCCGTCGCCGCGCTCGGCCCCCATCCCGAACTGGCCGCCGCCGCCCTGCCCGCCGTGGCCGCCTCCGGCCTCTTCGTCGCGCCCGCAGGGCTCGGGATCCTCGAACCCCTCGGGTCCCATGCCCACGATCGCGCTCAGGTCCGTCATCCGGTAGCCGGTGGGTCCCTTGAGGTCGTCGAGCCAGAAGGAGAAGTCGTCCCAGCCGATGAGGTCCTCGTCCGTCGGGCGGTTGGGGGTGCCCATGTACGGCTCGTCCGACACCACGATGATCGCGAGGTGCGCCTCCTCGCGGTGGAAGCCGCGGTTGTCGCTGCTGCCCAGGCGCTCGATCGCGGTGTACGCGGCCTCGAGGCCCTTCTCGTCCCCGTGGCGGTCGTCGATCCCGAGCAGGGCGCGATCGAGGAACTCGCCCTCCACGTCCTCCATGGCCGACGTGATCACGTTCGGGTCGCCCGACAGGCGCCCGTCGAGCCCGTCGCTGCGCTCCTCGTGGATGTTCGTGGACGTGACCGCGAGGTGGAAGTCGAGGCGACGCTCCACGAAGAAGTCGATGAAGAAGGGGAAGTTCTCCACCAGCGCGCGCTGCTCGTCCTCCATGGAGCAGGACGTGTCCACGACCCACAAGACGTCGGCCTTGCTGGGGTTCAGCTGGACGAACTCGTCGGAGCGGGAGTAGTCGATGGCGCGGAACCCGCGACCGAAGCGATCGTCCTGACAGCCGGTGAGCGGGACGGCAAGGCACACGGCGAGCGCCGCGGCGAGGAGGGTGCGAGTCATGAGCAAACCTGAGAAAACCGGCAAATCGATCGTCGACCTCTTCGCCCCTCGCGAGAAAAGTCGACTCCCCGATCAGAAAAAGCCGGCGACCATCCGTCAAGGAAGAAATGCTGACGCGCTTGGATTGTCGGGGAGGGCCGGAAGCTCGCCTTGCCCCCGCGGGTGAGCGGGGGCACGATCCCGACCCCATGCGGTCCCTCGCACTCCTCGCCCCGATCGTCGCCGTGATCGTGGGCTGCCCGCCGCCGAGCGAGGTCGAGCCGCTCCCGGAGCCCGGGGATTGGGGCCCCACCCTCGGCCCCGGGCTGAGCTCCGCGCCCTTCGCGCCCGAGGACCTGTGGAACCCGTGCGCGTACCTGGACGGAGGCCCCGAAGACGGCGACCACCACAACCTCGTGACGATGTACGACGGGTACCTGCTCATGCCCTGGGCTCCCGAGTGGTCCCACGGCGGCGTCTCCTTCTTCGACGTCTCGGATCCCTGCCGGCCGGCGAAGGTCGGGGAGGCGTTCATCGAGGCGATGCGGGAGAGCCATTCGCTGTCCTTCTCGAACATCGGGGGTCGCTTCCTCGCGGTGGACACGCACCACACGCCCACCGAGGGCGGGGTCGGGTTCTGGGACATCGACGACCCGGCGAACCCGCGCTGGGTGGGGGACGTCACGGTGTTCGGCTACGGGTACCCGGACGCCTACGCGCGGGTGACCATCCAGACCTTCTGGCAGGGCCCGTACCTGTACGTCGCCGGCAGCGACACGGGCGTCTACATCCTGGACGCGCGGGACCCCACCGACGTCGTGTTCATGGACGTGTTCAACCTGGACCCGCCGATGCGCGTGGGGAGCTTCCACGTGATCGGCAACCGCGCCCTCATGTCGACGCTCGAGGGCGCCCGCACCGCCCTCCTCGACCTCTCCGATCCGATCGCGCCGCAGCTGCTGCCGGGCGGTGAGTTCCAGGTGGTCGACAGCACCGGCGAGGAGCGGGACTACTACTTCGCCAACGTGGGCGGGTCCTACGCGATGTTCGCGCGCAAGGAGGGAGCGGGCGGGCCCATCCTGTACGACCTCAGCGCCCCGGACGTGGCGACGTACGCCTTCGATCACCCGACCGCGGGGGGCAACGGCGGCTACGTGTTCCTGCAGGGCGACGACGTGTTCGTGGGGGACTCGCACTGGGGGGCCGTCATCGACGTCGCCGACCCCGCCGCCACCGTGGAGACGGGGCGCGCCTTCCTCACCGGGGACCTGGACACGAACACGCCCCTGGGTCACGTGATGGTGCTCTCGGTCGACGACGAGGCGGTCCCCGACCAGGCGAGCGCGGTGGTGCCGTGGCGGGTCGAGCCCGACACCCGCGGACCTCGAGTGGGGTTCACGTCCCCCGCGGACGGCGAAGTCTTCGTGCCGCTCACCGGGCGGGTCGGCGTGTCCTTCGACGAGCCGGTGGAGCCCGTGTCGGTGTTCGCGGGCAGCCTCCGCGTGACCACGCCCGACGGCGCCGGGGTCCCGGGCTGGTTCAACGCCCAGGAGAACCTCGTGAACTTCACGCCCCGGGAGCCGCTGCTCGCAGACACGACCTACAGGGTCGAGATCGCCGCCGGCGGGATCGTGGACGCGTCGGGCAACGCCGCCGACCCCCACACGTTCCGCTTCTCCACCGGCTCGGAGGTGACCGAGTGATCCGCCGCCTGCTCCTCCTCCTGCTCGTGGTCTCCGTGGCCGCGGGGTGCCCGTCGGACGTGTCCGAGGTCGTGCCCGTCGTGATCGACGCCGGGCCGTCGCGCGACGGCTTCGTGGGCGAGCCGATCGTCTTCGACGGGCGGGGCACCACGGGCGGGGCGTCCTTCCGGTGGACGTTCGGGGACGGCGTCCAGACCGAGTTCGGCGAGGACGCGCTCGCGGAGCACACCTACAGCGAGCCCGGCCACTACTCGGCCGCCCTCAGCGTGCGCGACCCCGACGGGCGCCTGTCGAGCGCGACGGTCTCGGTGCGCATCGTCTTCTCCCCCCTCGGGGAGCCGGGTCGCAGCGCCTCGACGGTGGCCGTGGACGGCAGCGGGCGCCGCCTCTTCGTGCCCCTGCCGGACTTCGACGCGGTGGCCGTCGTCGACCGCGTGGACGGGACGCTGATCGGCCACTACGACACCTGCTCGGGGCCCCGGACCCTCAGCGCGGCGGCCGCGACCGACGCGCTCGTCGTGGCCTGCTCGGAGGGGGACGCCGTGGACGTTTTGGACGCCGCCGCTGTGCGCCCCGAGGCCGACGAGGCCCGCATCGGTCGGGTCCCGCTGCCCTACGGAGCGCGGCCCTGGGGCGCGGTGGTGCATCGCAGCGGGGAGGTCGCCTACGTGTCGATGCAGAGCACGGGGGAGCTCGCGCGGCTGACCCTCGATCCGCCGACGCTCGACCGCGTGGGGGAGGCGCTCGAGGACGTGCGCGGGGTCGCGGTGGACGACGTGCGTCGCTACGCCACGCGGCACCGCAGCCCCTGGTTCGCGGGCGAGTGGCTGAGCTGGGAGCACGAGAGCCCCGACTACAACCTGCTCGACTACGAGCCCGGCCCCGACTCGGACACGACGACGCGGGGCGTGCCCACCTACCTGCAGACGATCGCGCTCAGCCCCGACGGGCGCCGCGCCGCGCTCCCGGGCCTCATCGCCAACAACGCGCGCGGCCTCGATCGCGACGGGCAGGCCATGACCCACGAGACCACCCTGCGCGCGTTCGTGGACGTGGTCGACACGGACCCGGACTCGGAGGGCTTCGGGGGCACCATCGATCGCCTGGTGTTCGACGATCGCGGCCTCGCCTCGGCGGCGACCTTCAGCCCCCGGGGGGACCTCCTGTTCGTGGCCATGCTCGGCATGGAGACGGTCGAGGTGCTGGACGCCTACACCCTCCAGCGGGTGGGCGCCTTCTCCGGGGTCTGCGCGGGCCCGGACGGCCTCTGGGCGGCGCCCGAGGAGGACGTCCTGTGGGTCAGCTGCGGCTTCTCGCGGGAGCTCGTCGGGCTGTCGCTCGAGGACCTGGCCGGCCTGCCGGTGGAGGTGGCGCGGATCGACCTGCGACCGGGCGGCGTCGAGGTGCTCCCCGGGGACATCCTGCTCGGGAAGCAGGTCTTCTACAGGTCGTCCGACACCCGCATGACCCAGTCGGGCTACATCGCCTGCGGGGTGTGCCACCTGGACGGCGACGACGACCACCGCGTGTGGGACTTCACCGACCGGGGCGAGGGCCTGCGGAACACGATCTCCATGCTGGGACGTCGCGGCGAAGCCCACGGGCCGATCCACTGGTCGGGCAACTTCGACGAGATCCAGGACTTCGAGAACGACATCCGCGGGCCCTTCTCGGGGTCGGGGTTCCTGTCGGACGCGGACTGGGAGATCGCGTCGGACACGCTGGGGCCGCCGAAGGCCGGTCGGTCGGTCGAGCTGGACGCCCTGGCGGCGTACGCGCGGTCGTTGGACACGTTCCCCCGGTCGCCCTTCCGCGGCCCGGGCGGGGAGCCGACGGACGAGGGCCGGGCGGGCGCCGAGGTGTTCGCGTCGGCCGAAGCGGGCTGCGTGACCTGCCACCCGTCCCCCGAGTACACGGACTCGACGTTCCTCGCGCCCGGGGAGCCGCTGCTGCACGACGTGGGGACGATCACGGACTCGTCGGGCGGCCGCATGGGCGAGGAGCTGCTCGGCCTGGACACGCCGACGCTCCGAGGGGTGTGGGCGACGCCGCCGTACCTGCACGACGGCTCCGCGGCCACGCTCCGCGAGGTCCTCGTGGATCGCAACGAGGCGGGGCTGCACGGCGGCGCGGCGGACCTGTCGCCGGAGGATCTCGATCGTCTGATCCGATTCCTGCTCGAGCTGGAGTGACCATGACCCGCTTCGCCGTCGCCCTGAGCCTGCTCCTCGCCGGCTGCGCTCCCTCCGTGCAGGCCGAGGCCGTCGCCCCGAGCGCGGCGCCGCCGGGCTTCTGGGAGCACTGGGGGGACGGCAGGGCCGAGCTCGCGGGCTATCGGCTCGTCCAGCCCCGGTACGGCGAGGCGCGGCGCGGCGAGGCCGTGCTGGTGACGGTCACCGAGGACTTCACGCGCGCCGCGCGGGTCAAGTCCGACGGCGGCCACGGCGACGAGTACCCGGTGCTGAAGCTCAACGAGGTCCGGGACTTCCAGACGGGGGTGTACGACTACAACGTCCTCACGTCGTCGTTCCTGCCCCTCGACGGCAGCGGCGCGTTGGGGGTCCCGACCAAGGTGTCGTTCTCGGCGCAGGAGTGGTGCGGGCACGCTTACGAGCACCTGATCGTCGACGGCGCGCGCATGCGTCGAACCCTGCACTCGTACTTCGACGGCGAGGCCGACAAGGACGACCGGTTCGAGGTGCCCGCGGGGGCCGTCTTCGCGGACGCGCTCCCTCTGCTGGTCCGCGGCCTCACGGGCGAGCTCGTCGGGCCCGGGGCGACGCGCGCGGTCCCGTTCCTCCCCAGCGCCCTGGACCGTCGGCTCCGGCACCGGCCCCTGGCGTGGACGACGGCGGTGCTCTCGCGGGGCGCGGCCCCCGTGGAGATCGCCGTCCCTGCGGGGACGTTCGCGGCCTACGTGGTGACGGTCGCTCCCGAGGGCGGCCCCGAGGCGCGGTACTGGGTCGAGGCGTCCCCCCCCCACCGACTCGTGCGATGGACGCGCGCGACGGGCGAGGAGGCGGTCCTGACGGGAGTGTTCCGCAGCCCGTACTGGGCGCAGAACGGCGAAGGCGGCGAGGAGCTCCGGGCGAAGCTCGGCCTCGGTACCCCCGCCTTCCTGGCCCCCGAGTGAGGGGCGGCGCCCTCGCTTCGGCCGTCGTCGCTCCGGCCGCCCTCGCCGTGGCCGTCCTCGTGGGATGCGGGGCCCCCGAGCCGGGTTCCGAGGTCGCCCCCGCGCCCACGGTCGCCCCCACTCCGCCGGAGCCGCCTTCACCGTCCTCTCCGGCCTCGACCGACGGCGATCAGGAGGTCGCGCTGGCCCTGCGAGAGGAGGTCGCCTTCGACCTGGTGCTCGCCCTGCCGCCCAGCGCCGAGGAGCTGCCGGATGCCCCGCCGGAGACGCGCCTGTTCCACGATCCCGACACCGGGCTGGTGCTGTCGATCGAGCGGCGGGGGGAGGGGGCGCTGTGGGGCGACGTCGACCTTCGGGCGCTCGCCCGTCGCGCGGCGAAGACCCAGGGCGCCGGGGGCGACGGGGAGGTGTCCGACACGCGCCTCGGTGAAGCGGCGGCCGTGCAGATCGACTTCCGGGCGGGCGGCGCGGCGACGTCCACCTGCGTCGCTCACCGCAACGGATCGCTGTACCTGTTCGGAGTCACCGATCCCGGGGGCGGCGAGGGGGTCGGGGACCTGCTCCGGCTGCTGTCGGCGGCCGCTCGGTTCACATCCAAGGTCCAGGAGGCGCCCGAGCCGGGCCCCGATCCCTGGGCGGAGCTGGGCGTGAAGCTGCCTGCGGCGCGGGGGCTCGCGTCGTCCGTGCACGGCACGGGCGGTCGGGTGACCGACGTGGTGGAGGGGTGGGTGACCGTGCTGGCCGGGTTCCCCCGGGGCGAGTCGCCCTACGCCGGTCTGGAGGGCACGGCGCTCCACGGTCGCCTCGAGTCGGAGGGCTGCTCGGTGGTCCGCGCCGATGCCGTCGGGCTCGCCGCGCTGCCCGCCCGCCGAGTCCGCTGCGTGCTGGGCGCCGGCTCGGCCCGGCCGGAGTACGCGCTGCTGCACGTCGTGGCGGCGCCGCGATACGAGTGGGTGGTGAGCGTCGTGAGCGGGACCGAGGACTGGCCCGCCGCCGAGGCGTACGCGACCAAGCTGTTCGCCGCGGCGGTGTTGCCGTAGGCGGCCGGAACCCACCCAGGATCGGCGATCCACCCCGAGTTCTGGCCGTAGGGCGGACGGAACCCACCCAGGATCGTCGATCCACCCCGAGTTCTGGCCGGGAGGCGGCCGGAACCCACCCCGGATCGTCGATCCACCCGAGTTCTGGCCGGGAGGCGGCCGGAACCCACCCAGGATCGTCGATCCACCCCGAGTTCTGGCCGGGAGGCGGCCGGAACCCACCCAGGATCGTCGATCCACCCCGAGTTCTGGCCGGGA
>Ga0114933_10003821_pt1 | contig 14436 bp, 11 predicted proteins | sample 4SBtaG_FD_89691 | JGI IMG/M metagenome (GOLD analysis project Ga0114933, IMG submission 89691) | Deep subsurface microbial communities from Kolumbo volcano to uncover new lineages of life (NeLLi) - 4SBTROV12_W25 metaG | ecosystem: Environmental > Aquatic > Marine > Volcanic | place: Kolumbo...
GACGTTGGAAACAGTGATTTTCATGGTTCGATTGAGTATGTCGGGTTGGGCGATGCTGGTCGAAAACCCCAGATCAATGCACAGCTGGTTTCAGAATATTTCGATCGTAAAGATTTCCAAACGTTAGCGGCACGCAAGAGCACCGGGATACCTCCCGAGAAATTTTTCAGCGACCAGCAGCTAGTGCTGGACTGGATAAGTGATAACGACATCCACCTCGATTACCGGGCCAACACTGCGGTTGTCGGTGAGCATCACATGAATAATCTTGAGTTAACCGCGATCGCTGAAGACGGGAAACTCGTGCTCGATGGAATCCAAGCCGACATGCAAGGCGCTCAAATGACGGTAACGCTAAGTTTGGACGCCAGGCAACGGCCCTATGACATTAATTACAGTTATCAACTCTCGGGTATACAGGTGGCTAGGTGGCTAAAAGAGAACAAGGTAATCCAGCCATTGACTGGTGAAGTCGATATCGAAGTGAAACTGACCGGCAAAGGTAATTCAATACGCGAAGTGGTCTCTCATGCGGACGGTTATGCGGTCATGGTCATTCACGGTGCGAAGATTCCTCGCAAGGCACGTATATTTTTGCCGACATCGGTGCTCATGTCAGTGCTGAGGACGATTAACCCATTTGCCGCTGCATCACCGGTGTACAACATCGAATGCGGCCTGATCGGTTTTCGTATTGACGATGGAAAGGCTTTTTCTGACCATACTTTGGCGTTGAAAGCAAAAGAGGTAACGGTGTTGGCTGCCGGAACCGTTGATCTAGCAACTGAGGAGATTGCAATTGCCATACGGCCGAAGGCAAGAGAAGGGCTCGGTGTTTCTACTGTTGATCTGGCCGGGATTTATTATCGTTTAGGTGGCACGCTAGCAAAGCCAGTCGTCAAGGCTGCTTCTGAGCCAATACTAAAGACAGGTGTGACTCTGGGCGCTGCTTGGCTGTCGAGTGGGTTGACGGTGCTGGCAAAGAGTTTATTTGATCGACTGGGGGATAAGGGGGACGTTTGCAAGAACGCCGCAAATCGCTTTGACACTTTTCTTGGTGGTACGACACCCGGTCTAAAACCAATGGTCAATTGAATAGGGTCTTTTCGGGGTAGGATGCTGTAATGAAAGCGTTGCTGTTGATTGCACGGCTATTGGGTCCGTTACGTCTGATGCTTGTAGTGAGCGTCTTTGTCCTCATCGTATTGGCCCCATTGGTTGGTAGCGATGTCTACTACTCGGGTTGGAAAATGGGACCAACACTGATTGCGCCGGCGGTAGTCCCCATTTTTTTCTTTGTCATACTGTTTGATGTGTTGATGTGTCTGGTTTCCCGCATCGATAAACCTGCGATCGAGCGGCAACGGTTCGGCTCGATTGTTCGTATCGAACTTGTGTTGCTGGCCCTGATGACAGCAGTCTGGGCACCCGCGTTTTATCGTTTACTGGACACCGTTTGACTACTGGTTCGTTGGTGGACTGGTGTCGCGGCAAACCGCAAACACATGTCGAGCGGTCATGAGATCTAGATGTCCACCGCCGCCGTTTTTAAATAGCGTAATTTGATCGCTGGCTGTGCGCCCGGCGGTGCCATGACAAAGTTGGTAGTGATCGGCTAGGACATCGTTTTCGGTAATCACGCCGTGTGCAATGGGAATCATTAATTCGCCGATTTCCCCGACTGTGGTTTGGCGTGAATCCACAAAGATTCGGGCGCGGCGGACCGCTTCGTCATCGGCTTCTCGCATATCAGGGGTAAATGCGCCGACCAGATCCAGATGGGTGCCGGGCTGAAGCCAGGCACCGTGAATCAGCGGCAGGGTGGTCATGGTTGCGCAACTGACAATATCGGCGGCCGCGACAGCTTGTGCCAGGTCATCAACGGGTTCGGTGTCGATTTCATCGGCGAGCACTTGGACCAGAGCGTCTCGTCGGTCGGCGCTGCGATTCCAGATTCGCACACTATTGATCGACGGTCTGGCGGCGAGGTGGGCCCGTACCAGATGCGGCGCAAGGCCGCCCGCTCCCACCATGAGTAATCGTCGGCAGTCGGGTCGTGACAACTGCATGGAGCCCAAACCCGAGTCCGCGGCAGTTTTTAGGTAGGTCAGTTCTGTCCCATCGATCGAGGCCAAGGGCAGGCCATTGGTTCCATCGAACAGAACGTAACCGCCCTGGACTACCGGCAAGTGAGAATTCCGATTGCCTGGAAAAACAGAACCCATTTTTGTGCCGAGTGCCACGCCGCGTTGCCAAGCGGTGCGTACGATGAAGCGAGTAGGATGTTCACCGGTACCGGGTTGGGTTAACAGACTGTCTTCAAGAATAGCGGCTTCTTCTTTATGCATGGCCTCGAAGGCTTTGATTAGGTTTGGGTAATAGACGGCAGCGCGAATCTCCTCGCTACTGATATGAAATTCAGCGGGCTGCGCAGGCATGGGGTTTCTCCAGTCTCGGTCGCGCGTGTTAAGTTTGTGGATACAGTATGTTCAATACACGAGAATCATTTTAATGGCTCTTCACTTTGATCAAAGCGTTTTCAAGCAGCGTTGTCAGCACTTACAGGTGGCGCTGAAACGTGAGCATCTTGACGGTATTCTTCTTTTTAAGCAGGAGAGCATGTTCTATCTTACTGGTTATGACACCTTCGGGTTTTGTTTTTTCCAGTGTTTATTTGTAGCAGCTGATGGTCGCCAGGTTTTGCTGACCAGGGCGCCAGATCTACGCCAGGCACAGCATACTTCCACGTTGTCGGATATCAGAGTCTGGAAGGATGATAAAGGTGTTTCGCCGGCAGGCCTATTGCGTGACGTGCTAAGCGATTACGGTTGTCAAGGTCAGCGACTGGGTATTGAACTCGAATCGTATGGCTTGACTGGACGCAGTTGGGATAGTGTGCGGGAGGTAATGACGGGCTTTTGCCAATTATCCGATCACTCTGAAATGGTTGGTCGACTGCGCATGGTCAAGGATGAAGCGGAACTCAGTTATGTTGGGCGAGCCGCTGAGCTGGCGGATGATGCCTTAGACGCTGCTATCGATGTAACGCGTAGCGGCGTAGATGAGGGCGTGATTTTATCCCGAATGCACGGGGTGGTCTTTGCTGGTGGGGGTGATTACCCAGGTAATGAGTTCATTATTGGTTCTGGTCGGGATGCTTTACTCTGTCGTTATCACAGCGGTCGCAGGGTGCTCGATTCGCGTGATCAATTGACCCTGGAATTTGCTGGTGTGTATCGGCATTATCACGCCTGTTTGATGCGCACGATAGTTATTGGTGACCCCTCACCGCTGCAGATCGCCATGCATGAGGCTTGTGCCGACGCCATGACCGCATGTGTTGATGTGGTGCGGCCGGGCCAGAACCTGGGGACGGTTTTTGATACCCACGCCCGCATTCTCGATAAAGCCGGGTTTCGAGATCATCGTATGAATGCTTGTGGCTATAGTCTTGGTGCGACATTTACGCCAACATGGATGGACTACCCGATGTTTTACCACGGCAATTCAGAAGAGATTCAACCGGGCATGGTTCTATTTCTGCACATGATTTTGATGAACAGCGAAGACGCGACGGCCATGACTCTGGGACAGACGGTCAGTGTTGTTGACGGCGGTGCTGTATCGTTGAGTCGGCACAGTCTCGATCTGATTGTGCGAGACTGAATCGGCTGATCGATTTTGGCCAGGCGGTCGATACGTTGGCAGCAAGGCACTATTCCCACCGTGGGCCACGCGATCTACAATGTCGCTGTCTGGCTATCAGGCTAAGTCGTTTAGAGGCTGGCGTGAAGTCGGTATTGTCAACTGAGCCGAGGTCATTATTATGCCGACGGTGTCTAGGCGAATGGGTGGGCGGACTGCTCGTCACGTACTGCGAAAGACACCGATTCCAGTTGATGAGCGACCGGCCAAGCCCGGGCAGCGCAGTGGACGTTACCAACCGCTCACAGAGATCGAGATTCAGCAGGTTCATCATGCAGTGCTCGATGTATTGGCTGAGATTGGCTTGGCGAATGCTATTCCCAGTTGTATCGAAAAGGTGGTCGGGGCCGGTGGCAAATTATCGAGTGAAGGACGCCTATTATTTCCGCGTGGGTTGATCGAGGACATCATTGCTGGCGCAGCCAAAGACATTGTGTTGCACGGGCAGGATCCTCGCCACGACTTGCCACTGTCCGATGGACGTTTCTACTTCGGTACGGCTGGTGCTGCCGTGCATATGGTTGACGTGGAGACACGAACCTATCGGGATTCGACATTAGCCGACCTTTACAATGCAGCCCGCATAGTCGATGCAATGGAACACATTCATTTTTTCCAGCGACCCTTGGTGCCGAGGGACATCGAAGATCCGCGGGAGATGGATTTCAATACTTGTTATGCCTCGATCAAGGGCACTACCAAGCATGTTGGTACCAGTTTCGTCGAACCGGATCATCTTGAGCAAGCGGTAGACATGCTGGAGCGTGTCGCAGGCAGTGAAAAAGCCTGGCGCGAAAGACCATTTGTCAGTTGCTCATGTTGTTTCGTTGTGCCGCCGCTCACCTTCGCAGTGGATGCATGTCGTGTACTCGAGGCGAGTGTGCGCCGGGGCATGCCCATTTTGCTGCTGGCTGCCGGGCAGGCTGGCGCTACGAGTCCTGCGTCGCTTGCCGGTGCCGTGGTGCAAGAAGTTGCAGAGGTCCTCGCAGGCCTTGCTTACGTCAATCTGTTAAAGCCAGGGCACCCGGCGATCTTCGGACCGTGGCCGTTTGTCTCTGATCTTCGCACGGGCGCGATGAGTGGCGGCAGTGGTGAGCAGGCGGTGTTGATGGCGGCTTGCGGGCAAATGGGACGCTTCTATGACTTGCCAACGGGCATCGCCGCAGGCATGGCAGACTCCAAGTTGCCCGATATCCAGTCTGGCTATGAGAAATCGTATACCAATACCTTGGCCGCACACAGTGGCGCGAACCTGGTTTACGAATCTGCGGGAATGCAGGCAAGTCTGCTGGGTTGTTGCCTTGAAAGTTATATCCTCGACAACGACATGCTTGGTGCAATCAATCGCACGGTTCGCGGTATGGATGTGACTGAAGAGAATCTGTCGTTGTCGGTGATGCGCGATGTTTGTCTTGACGGTCCGGGGCACTTTCTTGGCCATGATCAGACTCGGGAGTTGATGCAACGCGACTACGTCTATCCCGATGTTGGTGATCGTAGCAGTCCTAAAGAGTGGAATGAGAATGGCCGCCCAGAGGCATTGCATTTGGCACGAGCGAGGCTAGACACGTTGTTGAGTTCGCACTGGCCAGATCATATCGATCGCGCCCTCGACGAAGCGCTTCAATCTGACTTTCCGATTCGTTTACCGATGAATTCCCGCTGATTTCAATGGGGCAGCCGAAGTGGTTGCTCGCCTAGGGCGAGAGGCGTGTAATGCTCCAGTCATTGTCGACGCCACGCGTGTAGCGGAAGCGGTCGTGCAAGCGGTCCGGTCGGCTTTGCCAGAATTCATAGGTCAGGGCATGGATTCTGTATCCTCCCCAAAAATCCGGTAACGGCACGACATCACTGGAAAATCGACGTTCAATTTCTCGCAGGGCGCCTTCCAGTTCTGGGCGCGAGTCGACGGGACGGCTTTGCTGCGAAGTCCAGGCACTGAGCTGAGAGCCGCGCGAGCGGGAGTGAAAATAACGTGCCGAAGCTTCCCGAGAGATTTGTTTTGCGGGCCCGGTGATGATGACCTGACGCCCAAGCTGGACCCAGGGAAATAACACTGAGACGGAAGTGGACTGCTCTATTTGTTTTGCTTTCGTGCTGTTGTAATTCGTGTAGAAAACGAAACCTTCTGTATCAAACTGTTTAACCAGGACTGTTCGCACCGACGGCTCGCCGTTCGACGATGACGTGGCCAGGCTGACTGCATTCGGTGCAGGATAGTCGGATTCGAGAGCGTATGTGAACCATGATTGAAACTGCTTCAGTGGATCGGCCTCAAGCGAGTCACGGCGCAAAGGCGCACCTGAAAAATCTTGTTGCAGTGTCTCCGGGATATCCATCACGTAATCCTCGCATTGAGGGTTACTCGATACAGCTTGCTTGATTGATCCAGCATCCCTCAGCTCACTGTAACTGGTATGTCGGCAATCCTTTGACGCCAGAGCGTGGGACCACTCTGGTGAACCGAATCGCCTTCGCTATCTACGGCCACGGTGACCGGCATGTCCTCGACCTCAAACTCATAAATTGCTTCCATGCCAAGGTCCTCAAAGGCCACCGTGCGAGCAGACCGAATGGCTTTTGACACAAGAAAAGCGGCGCCACCCACGGCGATAAGGTAAACAGATTTATTCTGTTTGATCACATCCACAGTTGCTTGGCCGCGTTCTGCCTTACCGATCATTCCGAGTAATCCCATCTGGCCTAGCATCAGGTCTGAAAATTTATCCATGCGGTTAGCGGTGGTAGGGCCTGCCGGGCCCACAATTTCACCCTTGATGGGGTCGACTGGGCCCACGTAATAAATAAACCGGTTAGTGAAATCAACACCCTCAGGTAGTGCCTCGCCTCGTGCAACGAGATCGGCAATGCGTTTATGCGCAGCATCACGCCCTGTGAGAATCTTTCCATTGAGCAACAGCGTTTCACCTGCACGCCAGGCGTGAACGTCGCTCGGTGTGGTTTGATCGAGATAGACTCGGCGCCCCTCTCTCGCAGGATCCCAGGTGATATCGGGCCAGTCAGACAGTGCCGGAGGCTCAAAATGAGCAGCGCCCGTGCCATCCAGAACAAAATGCGTGTGGCGGGTTGCTGCACAATTCGGAATCAGGCCAACCGGTAGTGAGGCGGCGTGGGTTGGGTAGCCGCTCAGTTTGACATCAAGCACGGTTGTCAGGCCACCGAGTCCCTGGGCACCAATACCCAGTGCGTTGACCGCGTTGAAAATGTTCACTCGCAGCGCTTCAATTTCATTGGCTGGGCCACGAGAAATGATCTCGGGCATATCGATTGGAGCCATCAATGATTCTTTTGCCAACAGCATGGCTTTTTCTGGAGTACCGCCAACACCAAGGCCGAGTATTCCCGGTGGGCACCAGCCGGCACCCATTGTAGGTACAGTTTCGCTTACCCATTCAACGAGATCGTCGCTGGGGTTAAGATTTGCAAAACGTGCCTTATTTTCGGAACCACCGCCCTTGGCAGCGACGGTAACGTCGATGCGCTTGCCCGGCACCAACTCAACATGTACAACCGCTGGCGTATTGTCGCCGGTATTGTTCCGCTGAGCGATTGAAGGAGACACAACGGATGCACGTAACGGATTACTGGGATCGGTATAAGCGCGGCGCACGCCCTCGTCGACCATTTCCTGCAACGACAGGCTGCCCTGGAGATTGACTGACATTCCCATTTTCACAAAAACAACAGCAATTCCCGTATCCTGACACACGGGCCGGCGCCCTTCCGCTGCCATACGGGAGTTGATGAGGATTTGAGCGATCGCATTGCGAGCGGCCCCAGATTCTTCCTTTTCATAGGCCCTCGACATGGCCCGAATGAAGTCAGGGGGGTGATAAGAGGAGATGTACTGGAATGCGTCAGCGATGCTTTGGATCAGGTGGTCTTGGGTAACGATGGCCATGTTGATTCTCCTTGCGCGCGTCACTGGTGCGGCCTTGGTAGTGAACCTCGGGGTTCTGATCCTGCGTCAGAATAGACCAGCCGGGGATTCAATTCCCCTCAATCTTAGCAAACCATGCGCCGATTGCCGGTTTGCCTTTTCCATTCGCCGAGTCATTGGTAGCATCCACCTACCAATGCAATCGGTACGGGCGATCGTCGCGAAGCGATGTTGCGGCCTGATGCCTGAACACGGTCGCGCTCCTGGCTAACTACGTGCACTTATTGTTGTTTTCTTTTCATCGATTAAGGTGGCCACTGGTCGTGTTGGTCTCCCTCGGGTCGCTTATTCCTGGTATGGGCCTTATCGATGCCCATGGCCACCACCTGGTTAATCGGCACAAGATGGCTTGCAATGCCGCGTTCCCGTGTCCTCGGGCGATACGCCCGAGGGTTGATTTCTGGATCGATGTGTATAGTCGTTGGAGCAGTAAGGACGCTGTGCTTCACGATGCCAACAAACCGGATCGAGTTTACGATGTGATCCGAGGTCAGGCGTGCCGGGGTCGCAAGGGCTCAAAGTTAGTGACGCGACACAAGGTAGCGATTGCCGCGGAGCTTCGTTCGTTGGCCTCCAAGGTCAGCCAGGGCAAGAAGGTTTGGGGTACAGAAGCTCAGCACTTTTTGAGTATGTTTCCACGGCGCGATCCAGCGGAGATTCGTCGCGCGGCGTCGAACATTCGTTGTCAAGGGGGTAACCGCGACCGATTCCGGAAAGCGTTGAAGCGCTATGGCACCTATCGACCGATGGTGCAGCGGGTATTACGCCAGTCCGGGTTGCAGAGCGATATACAGTATCTGCCTTTTGTTGAGTCGCTCTACAATCCAGCGGCTTACTCACATCTAGGCGCGGCAGGGTTGTGGCAAATTATGCCTAGCACGGCCCGAGGCCTAGGATTACGCCTTAATGCAACGGTCGACGAGCGGCTGGATCCAGAAGCGGCAACCTGGGCTGCGGCACGTTATCTGAATGACAGTCGCGCGCGCCTTGGGAAGGTGGCCAAGAAAAAACGCGCCGGCATCCGTGCTGGCGAACTCAGTCCTTTTGTTATCACCTCCTATAACTATGGCGTCAACGGTATGGAGCGGGCTGTCAAAAAGCTTGGGCCGAATTTTATGCTGGTGTTGGAGCGCTATCGTTCAAGAAAATTTCGGGTGGCCGTAAAGAATTTCTACGCAAGTTTTCTAGCCGCGCGTTATGTGGCACAGAATGCAAAGCGGTACTTTGGAAATGTGCCGGCCAATGCGCCATTGCGATATCGCACGCTGAAGTTGAAGAAATCACAGTCCGTACAGCGATTAAGCGCGGTATTTGGTGTTTCTTCGAAGCGGTTAAAGAAGCTCAATCCGGCATTGACCCGGCATGTGTGGAAAGGTTGGCGGCCCGTTCCAAAGCACTATCGCCTGAGGTTGCCACTCAGACAGGGGGGATGGGCCTCACAAGTAAAGCGACTCAACGCCATGGCACCGGAGCGCGGGTCCAAAGAGGTGATTAAGTATCGTGTTAAGCGAGGTGACACTATTTGTGCGATTGCCAGTGCGTTTGACATACGCTGTACAGAATTGCTGGCGATTAATCGCATCGGGAAGAAAGGATTCATCAAGGTAGGGCAGAAGATCCTCGTCCCCGGGCGAGGTCGTTCCACCCGCCGCGCCACCGTACCGGCAAACCCCGGAAGTTACGTAGTACGCTCTGGTGATACCGGCTGCGGGGTCGCGAAACGGTTCGCCGTCGCGTGTAACGATTTGTTGTCTACAAACGGTCTTGCGATGAACTCGGTGCTCCAGGTCGGTCAAGCTTTGATCATTCCTGGTGTGCTGACCAATCAGGGAGCCAAGACAAGTTATACCGTCCGTCATGGAGACTCGGTTTGTGCGGTTGCCGCGCGGTTCGGTATTTCGTGTGAAGCACTTCTGGCGGCGAATGAGATGAACATGAGCACGCTGATTTTTCCAGGGCAGGCGCTGCACATTCCTAAACGTATTCCCGGCTCGGTTGCGCGTTCCGCCAGTATCCAGAAATTTGACCCCAACGAGAAGAAACCAAAAGCCGTTGGATCTGCCCCAGTTGTCCGTAAGGTTGAGATCCCCACTGCCGGTACGACGGTAGAGTATGTAGTGCGTAAGGGGGACTCTGCTTGTGAAATTGCGCTCCGGTTAGAGACCGACTGCAAGCAGTTATTGGTATCTAACGATTTGGATAAACGTGCTGTTATTCAACCAGGACAGGTGTTGAGCGTGCCGGGTGTGCCAAGTGACCTTGCAGAATCACTGATTCTGGAATCGGATAAAGAGGTTGCAGGAATGCCAACTGGCGTATCGAGTGGTCAGCGCCCGCCACTAGCGGATGTTGGACCGTTAGATCAGGAAATTGATTTAACGATCCAGACGGCAAGTCGCAATGGAGTGGTGATCTACCGCATTAATGTTGAACCCGAGGAGACATTGGGCCATTACTCAGATTGGCTCAAGTCAGGTGGAACGGCATCGATCCGTCGGCTGAATGATTTTTCGAAAAAACATCAGTTGCGTCTCGGAGAGGTCTTGTTATTGCCAGTCGACAGTGACGGGCAGCGTAGTACGTTTGACCGCCAACGTCGTGATTATCATCGTGTACTGGTTGACGAATTCAAACAGCACTACGATATCATCGAGGTGCTGAACTACGTCACGAAAAAAGGGGATAGCTTGTGGAAGTTGGCCCGTACGCAGGGAATACCGACCTGGTTAATCATGCGCTATAACCCGTTGTTGCGCAGCGCGGCTCCCGTGGTGTCGCAGGTTTTGAAAATGCCCCGAATCCAGCGACGGGGCAGTTGATTGAGTGTCTCCTAGTCTTTCGGGTCGAGCGTTAATGAGATGGAATTGATGCAGTAACGTTGGCCGGTAGGTTGCGGACCGTCGTCGAACACGTGTCCAAGATGCGCGTCGCAGCGGCGGCACATTACTTCCACTCGAACCATACCGAGACTGGAGTCGCTTTCTTGAGTGATGGCTTCGTCGGCTATGGGTTGGTAAAAACTTGGCCAACCTGAGTTAGATTCGTATTTCGTTTGAGCATCAAATAATGCCGAACCGCAACAAACGCAGCAATAGATGCCGGGCTCTTTGGATTGATTGTACTCGCCGGTGAAGGGGGGTTCGGTTGCCTTTAATCGGCAGACCTGAAACTGGTCTGAAGTTAAAAGGTTTTGCCACTCGGCTTCGGTACGATTAATTTTCTTTTCTTCGTTGCTCATGTTGTGTTCCTGGAATGGCCATAGCGTACTCTTAAAGCAAGATGTTACAAGATGTGGGACAGGATGATTTAATGGGTGGATATTCTAAAGAATTAACCCACGGGTGTTGTCGGATCGTTGCCCCACTCTGCCCATGATCCGGCATATCCTCGAACTCGCTGATAACCCAAGTGTTTAAGCATGGCATAAGTGTGGGCTGATCGGTGGTGAGTCTGGCAGTAGACGATGATTTCTTTGGCGGGGGAAATGCCCGTGTTTTCAAGTAAAGCGCGCAGTCGATGCACACACTGGAGACGACGGTGATTTGTGGCGTCGATGGTATCTAACCAATTAATGTTGCATGCCCCCGGGATGTGACCGCCGCGTTCGGCACGGACATCGTCACCGGCAAACTCTGCCGGAGAGCGTGCATCGAGCAGGACAACATCACTATCATGAAGGTGGGTCAGGACATAGGTGCGGTCTGCCAACACGTCCGGGTCATATCCTGGAGTACTTGTGGTTACAGTGATCGAAGGGGTGGTTGGATCGGCAGTGGTTGGTAAGCCAAGCCCATGCCATGCCGTCATGCCGCCGTTAATGACTGATGCGTGGCGATGTCCGATCAGGTGCAAAGTCCAGAGCAGACGTGCAGCGCGTCCTCCGCCTTCGTCGTCACACGAGATGATGTGCAGGTTTGGTCGAACCCCGAGCGCGTTGGCCAGTCGCTCTAGTTGAGTCCGATCAGGAACTTGACCCGGTGCTGGTTTGCGTCCATCGATCAGCAGCGCATAGTCAATATGAATGGCACCAGGAATATGAGCCCGGTTGAAGTGGTCTTGGTTACTGAGATCCACCACCAGAGCGTTTTTCTGATGTAGTCGCGCCAAGACATAGTCAGTCTCGACAAATATAGGGGTTAGCTCCATCAGAGGCGGTGGTGGTGTATTCAGCAATCGGCACTAAGGTTGTGCTTGGGAAGATACACCAATCGTGCCAACATACGGCTTTGGTGTCACCAATGACAAGGAACCGACATGGATCTTCACCACCTGATACGCAGCCTGCCGGATTACCCGAAGCCTGGCATTATCTTTCGTGACATCACTACCCTGTTGCGGGATGGCGAAGGATTTAAAGCGGCTGTTGACCAATTGGTTGCGCCTTTTTCCGGAAAACGCGTAGACAAGGTAGCCGGCATTGAAGCGCGGGGTTTTATCGTGGGGGGAGCGGTGGCTTACCAGTTGTCCGTCGGCTTTGTGCCGGTTCGTAAACACGGCAAGTTACCTTGGCAGACGATCGGTGAGGACTATGAGCTTGAGTATGGAACCGATCGGGTTGAAATCCACACCGATATGATTACTCCAGGGGAGCGGGTTTTGCTGGTGGACGACCTGATCGCTACTGGTGGGACAGCGCAAGCGGCGATCCGCTTACTCGAAAGGGCCGGGGCGGTCATTGCGGGTTGCAGTTTTATTATTGATTTGCCTGATCTTGGTGGTACCAAGGCGCTGAATCAGGGCGATTACCCGATACATACCTTGATGGATTTCGCAGGCCATTAGGCGGTCGTTTTGCCGTGTCGGTTCAGGCAGGCTCCGCGGCGGAGATAAAAACTTGATCAAATCGGGACTGCTTGGTATCGTCCGCCGCCGCGAAAGCAAATCTGCACGGAATCGGTTGGGTATCGGCAGTTTTTTCAGGCGAGTGCTCATTGGAAGCTTTACGGTGCCTCTTTCCAATCCTTCAAGGTTAGCCACTCATGCAAGACATTGTGTATTCACTGAGTTGACTCTGGAATACGGGACAAAAACGTGATCTTGGCAGACAACTTGGTTCGTCGTTACGGTGATGTAACGGCAGTCGATGGCGTTAGTTTTTCTATCGATACAGGTCAGGTGGTTGGCCTGTTGGGACATAACGGTTCAGGCAAGACCACCATTATGAAGATGTTGACAGGCTTCCTAGAGCCCACCGAAGGTCATATCGAGATAGATGGTCTCTCAATGAATCGGGATGCTCGAGCGATTCAAGCGGGGATTGGCTACCTGCCGGAGAACTGCCCGATATGGCCGGATATGTCGGTGGTCGATTACCTCGATTATCAGGGGTGCCTGCATGGAGTGAGCGAGGTACAGCGCGGAGCGGCGATCCTAGAGGCGATCGAGCGCACTGGGTTGACCGATCGCGCCACCCAGTCGATCCGCGCACTGTCCCGGGGTTACCGCCAGCGAGTTGGTGTGGCGCAGGCGATTCTCCATCAGCCGAAGATCGTGATCCTGGATGAGCCAACCAACGGGCTGGATCCAACACAGATTCTCCAGATGCGTGAGCTGATATGTGATCTCGCGACACAGTCAACGGTACTGATTTCTACCCATGTCCTGCAGGAGGTCCAGGCGGTATGCGAGCGGGTATTGATTCTGCGCAATGGCCAATTGGCATTAGATGCGTTGATCAGCGAACTCGACAAGGGTGGGCGATTGCTGCTGTCGGTCAATGCCGATGCCAAGAATGTGTTGGCCCGAGTCCGGGGTATCGTTAGTGTCGAGGAGCGCTCGATTGAGGCAGATCAGGTGACCTACGCTATAGAAGCAGCGGTTGACGTGGCGCATCAAGTGGCGCACGCCGTTCATGCCGCTGGCCTGCGACTGTACCGCCTGCAGCCGGAAGCGCGTAACCTTGAAACCGTCTTCGCCGATGTTAACGAAGGCCGTATCGGGGTGGACAGTTAAGATGGGCCACACTGCGAGAATCGTTCGCAAAGAATTCGCGGAATTCTTTGCGTCCCCCGCTGCGTTATTATTTTTGGGCGCTTTTCTGGTTATCGCGCTGTTTCTGTTTTTCTGGGTAGAGACGTTTTTTGCGAGAAACATTGCTGACGCGAGAGCGCTTTTTAAGTGGTTGCCGGTCCTGCTGATATTTCTTGCCGCTACGTTGACCATGCGGACCTGGTCTGAAGAGCGGCGTGCCGGAACGATCGAGACTTTACTGACCAGTCCAGTCCCGCGGGTTCAACTCGTACTGGGTAAATTCCTGGCCGGCGTCGCTTTGGTGGCATTGGCTTTGGCACTGACGTTTCCCCTGCCGGTGACCGTGGCACTGTTGGGCCCCCTTGACTGGGGCCCTGTGATAGGCGGCTATGTCGCGGCGCTTTTCCTCGCAGCGGCCTATATCGCGATCGGTGTCTACATGAGTGGGCGAACGGATAACCCGATTGTGGCGTGGATTCTGACCACCATGGTCTGTTCTGTGTTCTACCTGTTAGGTAGTCCAACGATTACGGGATTCTTTGGACATGAGATTGGTGGGTGGCTGATGCTGATCGGTTCAGGTGCCCGTTTCGAGTCGGTAACGCGCGGTGTGCTCGATCTACGTGATGTGTATTTTTATTGCGCCATTATCGGCATGTTTTTAACGTTGAATCTGTTTTCGCTTGAGCGTGTTGCCTGGGCGGGAAACCCAATCAGTCGTCGCCACGCGCATTGGTGGTTGGTCGTCGTGCTAGTGCTGGCGAATTTCATTGCGGCTAATTTCTGGCTGCAATCGATCA
>Ga0114933_10003822_pt1 | contig 14431 bp, 10 predicted proteins | sample 4SBtaG_FD_89691 | JGI IMG/M metagenome (GOLD analysis project Ga0114933, IMG submission 89691) | Deep subsurface microbial communities from Kolumbo volcano to uncover new lineages of life (NeLLi) - 4SBTROV12_W25 metaG | ecosystem: Environmental > Aquatic > Marine > Volcanic | place: Kolumbo...
CCACGGACAAGAGCGGCGCAATCTCCCCGCGCCGATCCGCCGCCACCTTGCGCCAGAAAGCCAAAGAGGCCCGATCCTCGAGCAACTGCACACTCATGCCCTTGTCCACCCGCGCGAACTCCTTCAGCCCGCGCACATCCTCGTCCAACTCCGGCGTCCAAGCCGATACCTGAGTGATCTCCGTCAGCACCCAATCAAACTCCCCACTGCGAGCGAAGGCAATGACGGCATAGGGGTGACCCATGATAATTGGCCGCGATTCGCCCTATCGGGAGCCTCACCGGAAATGAAGCGTCCAGATGCATTGCATTTCCTAAACTCTCTTCGTGCCACGCCCGAGACTCACGGCATCGAGGCGATGACCAAATTCGGGATCAATCGTGGCGTTTGCCTGCTAATCCCTCTTCGCGATGAGAATGAAAACCAAAGCGCCTTCCCAATCATTCAGCCTTATGGCTAAGACAATGAGCGCCGCGCTATCGGCTCTGGAAGCCAATGGCGGATCCATGGACCCATCGGGAGTTGGGGACTGGACCCTAGCTAATGTGGAGCTAACGGAATGGGAACAGGAAGAAGCGGGAAAAGGAGAAACGGCTCGCTGGTGGAAGTTCATGGGTTTCTCCACCCTGGTGGCTTCCCGGTCTGGGTTCATGGTGAAGGACCGCGGTACGTGGACAATCACTGAACAGGGATCCTCAGTCCTGAAATCGCTGGAGCCTCTCGATCTGTATCAAGCCGCGCACGACGGATACAACGAGTGGAAGGCCATGAACGACGATGAGGAGAGCGAAGAAGCCGAGCCTTCTGATGGCGAAATGGAACGACCGTCCGGACTGGCTTGGACACGTCCGCACGTAATGCATGCCGGACTCAGCCTTCTGTCTCGCAGCCCGGGGCAACAGATGGACGTGGATTCACTGATTCAGAGGCTTCCTGGTCTGGTGCCGGACGATGTTCGTCAGACCCTGGATGACTGGAACGTGGACTGGCAGTGGGAGCAAGGGTACCGGACGTTCGAACGTGCGGTAAGAGCGCAGTGGCTGATCCGCAAGAGCGGAGTATGGACTGTCACTTCCGCTGGCTGCGAGGCACTCAGGCAATTCACGTCAGCCGAAGATCTATGGACCGCGGCTCGCGCCATTTGCGGTGACGAGCAGGCGAAGTCCATTCCCTATCTTGGAGACGTGTTCAATGCAGGGGGGTTGCCCCAGACCCTCTACTCCAATCAATCTTCGACTGTTCAACAGCTGGTCAGCCAGGTCGAGCAGGGTGCACTAGCGTTGCCCGACATCCAGCGCCCCTTCGTTTGGAAGAACACGAAGGTTCGTGACTTGCTGGATTCCATGTTTCGAGGATTTCCCTTCGGGTTCGTGTTAACTTGGCGCAGCCCCAACGAAACCCGAACCAAGCAGATTGGGACAGAAGGCAAGGGGATCGACGTCCCCCACGCATTGGTCATAGATGGACAGCAACGGCTGACATCGCTCTATGCCGTAATGACCGGCAAGGCTGTCCTGGATAACAAGTTCAAAGAGCGCCGTATTCAGATCGCCTTCCACCCAATACGCGGATCCTTTGAGGTTGCCGACGCGGCCATTAGGAAGAGTCCAGAGTGGATCCACGATGTTAGTTCCATTTTTTCAGATGGAATGGGAGCGCTATCAGTCCTGCAGTCCTATTTGAGTGCCTTGGAAGCCGCCCGCGAAATCACCCAGGAACACCGGGAGGCAGCAGAGCAGAACATTCAACGCCTAGTGAACCTCCGCAATACGCCCCTCGGCATTCTCGAGATAGCTCAAGACACCGATGAGGAACAGGTCGCCGAGATATTTGTCCGCATCAATTCAAAGGGGCAGAACCTGAAGCAGGCTGACTTCATCCTCACGCTTCTAGCTGTGTTCTGGGAAGAAGGCAGAGCTCAGCTTGAGGAGTTTGCCCGAGCCTGCAAGGTCCCCAGCCCGTGTTCTGGCCCAAGCCCATTCAACCGTCTCCTGCAGCCAGGCCCAGACGACATGATTCGCGTCGTTGTTGCACTGAGTCATCGCCGCGCCCGGCTATCAGCCGCCTATCAGGTTCTTCGCGGAAAGAACGCGCAGACAGGGCGCGTCACCTCTGATGACCGAGACAAGAACCTCGCCATCCTCAGTGCCGCACAGGATCAGGTTCTCAAACCTGCCCATTGGCATGAGTTCCTCAAGACTCTGGAGTCGGCGGGATACCGCACTCAGTGGTTGGTGCAGTCGATGAACGCCGCATTAATGTCCTACGCCTTCTTTTTGATCGGCAGGACCGGCTATGCCTTGTCCGTTCCGGATCTGCGTAGGGTCATTGGACGCTGGTTTGCATTTGTTAGCCTGACGGGTCGCTACTCCGGATCACCTGAGTCCATCATGGAGGAGGACTTGGCTCGACTCCGCGAACTTGAGGATGGAGACGGCCCCGGGTTCATCAACGCTCTTGAGTCGGCCATCGAGTCTGAACTCACGGAGGACTTCTGGACGTTTACGTTGCCGGCCCGCCTTGAGTCGTCAAACATTCGCACGATCACCTCCTTCTTTGCCGCCCAGTGCAAGCTTGGAGCCAAGGCTCTCTATTCCAACCTGACTGTATCCGCCCTGCTTGACCCGGAACGCCGATCTACACGGAAGGACCTTGAGATTCATCACCTCTTCCCCAAGGCATGGTTGAAAGCAAACGGCGTTACACACCAACGTGAGTACAATCAAATCGCCAACCAGACGTTCGTTGAGTGGTCCATTAATGCCGAGATCGGAGACAAAGACCCTGCTGATTACGCGCCGGAATATGAATCGGGGCTGGATGAGGCCACTCGCTCACTGCATGCGGTGCCTGAGGGATGGTGGTCTCTGAGTTACGAAGAATTCCTGACAGCACGCCGCAGCCTAATGGCTAGCGTGATTCGCCAGGCCTTTGAGGAGCAGAACACATAGGGTGCGATGGCGACTGCGATTGGCTGAAACCCGGTCGCACAGCAAGCCGCCACTCATCCATGCTCCCAAGACTGACCAAGCCCCCTGGAACCCCGTCACCATGGTGAACTACTTCGTATACGTCATCGAGCTAGAACCCAGAGTGCTAGCGCATCCGAAATGGAAGACTCAGAATCCGGATCAGAGTACGGAGCAGTGTTTCTACGTAGGTCAGTCAGCGCATGAACCCGAATGTCGATTTAAGCAGCACACTACACAGCTGAACCTCTATGTGGATTGCTTCCTCTGTTGTTGCTCGTGCAATCGAGGGAAAGAGGTGTCTTCTCGCGTAGTTGGCACTGCCCGCTTCGTGCAAGACTGGGCGGTTCAGTTGCGACCGGATCTGTACCAGCACTTGAACCCTCTGACGTCGAGGAGATCGGCCCTGAAGGAGGAAGCTGCCATGGCTACGCATCTTAAGGAACAGGGGCATGGAGCCTGGTTCGGATGATGCATCCCTAGCCCGCAAGGCATTGCACCTAATGGGGCCGGGGGGATACCGAGTCGTCTGTGTAGGGCCCCCGAGGGGCTTTCGAACGGGCGACGCGGTGCATCAATCGCAGTGCATCGCTTGTTGGGAAACTACCAAGGCACACGAGAGGGCGGCTTCCACATCAGAGGCCCCCTCTCCTCCCGAGACGATTCTGATTCGACTGACCGCGGAGGTGACGAACTCGCACTCACGCCCCAATTTCAGCGGTTTCGGGTCGACTGAGGTGGTGGATTGAGTCCAGACAAGTAGAAGCACGAGCCGGAAATGGCGTTGATCCATACAATGTCACGCCTCGCGTATGACTTCCCGCCCACTGGAGAGAACTCCGACCTTCCGCCTTCGCGAGATGGTCATCGAAAGCATCGACGACGCCGCAGGCCTACTGCCAGTCGCGCAAGAACTCCAACATCGGGACGACGGCGAGTCAAAACAGCTTTTCGCAATAGTCCGTGACGTTATCGAAGAGCTGAATGGCGTTGAGTTCCAATCGCAGGAACTGGCGTCGTCCAACGTTCGCAATACCGTAGGAAGCCAGCCGACCGGTTCTGACGATCGCTCTTCCACCGCGACCCATCAGCTTGTGAACGCAAGTGAATGCCCTTCGCCGCCTGTTCGATCCAACACATCGCGTACCAGAAGGCTTGAACCTCGGGCCCCCGCAGGGGGGGACGGGCGACCCGCTCCGGTGGTATCCAGCCTGCGATTCAGGATCGAAGGCGACGCGACGGAGAACAACTGGGAATGGCAGCAACCTCACCTTCCTCGGCTTCTCCCGGCAGACTCAGAGTCCGAACTCGAGTTGCACCTCGCGGCAACTGAGTGGCACCTTGATCCCGCGATCCTGATTCACTCAGCGGAGGATATTCAAAGCCAGCGCCACTGGAGCGAAGTCTTCGAACCCTACGAGCATCAGGTGCGCAATCTCATCACCTTTTGCCGCAGAGCCCCCGTCGCCCTGATCGCTGACGACGTCGGTCTCGGAAAGACCATTAGCGCCGGGTTGATTCTGAGCGAACTCATGACGCGGGGCAAGGTGCGGCGCGCGCTTGTTCTCTGTCCTAAACTCCTCCTCCCTCAGTGGACGGCGGAGCTTCAGTCCAAGTTTGGCATCAAAGCGAAGCATGGAGTTGGTGTAGACCTAGCGTTACTTAGTCACGGGAAATCCGAAGCGGTGGTGACCACCTACCACTCCGCGCGAAACAGAATGTCGGATCTCCTGCGGGGGGGATTCGACATGCTCATCCTCGACGAGGCACACAAGCTTCGCAATCTGTACAACCAACAGGACCCGCCCAAGATCGCAGTCATTATTCAAGAAGCGCTCCGCGCGCGGAACTTCAAGTACGTGTTGATGCTAACGGCAACGCCAATTCACAACCGACTCTGGGACTTGTACTCCCTGGTTGACCTCTTGGCAACCGCCAAGGGGCATGCCAACCCGCTTGGCTCTGAAGACGACTTCGACTTGACTTACATCGCTGACTCAAAGTGGACAGCACGCACGCTCACCCGCGGGCGGCGGGACGAATTTCGACGCCACGTAGCACAGTACATGGTCCGGTCCCGGCGTGCCGATTGCCAATTGTCGTTCCCCACCCGCGTCGTCCAAACAGAAGGTGCGCGCGGCTGCGCGGGAGAGAAAGCTCTAATAGCGTTCATCGGAGAAGCACTTGATGGCCTTAGCCCGCTCCTCCAGACATCGGTCGCCCAAGCTCTAATGAGCAGCCCCCATGCACTCGTGGCCCAGCTTGAGAACATGGTGAAGAATGGCACGTTCCGTCGGCGGGACCTCGACCGCGCTCGCGCACACGTAGGGACAATTGAGCACACAGGCAAAGAGAAGCTCCTTCTCAAGCTAATTGAGCAACTAGCTCTCGAGAAACCGGACTGGCGCGCAGTGATTTTCACAGGTCGCAAGCAAACACAGAACCGAATCGGGCGCCTCTTGGTGGACCGTTTCGGGTCGTTGGCCGTGGGTTACATCCGTGGCGGCGAGCCACGCCGGAACCAGGAGGCGATCAGTCAATACTCTGAATCCCCTCCACGCGTTCACGTGATTGTCTCAACCGACGCCGGAGCTGAGGGGGTGAACCTCCAAGCCGGCAACGTCGTCGTCAACTACGACCTGCCATGGAACCCGATGATACTTGAGCAGCGGATCGGCCGCATTCAGCGGCTTGGTTCTGAATTTGCCAACGTCATTGTCCTCAATCTGGTTCTACGCGGCTCGATCGAGGAACGCATTGTCAAACGCCTAACCTCAAGGCTAGCAATGATCGCGGATGCTCTCGGTGACATCGAAGGGGTGCTCGAAGCGCTCGGCGACGAGGACGGGGTGGGTATTGAGAAGACGATCCGCGACCTAGTTCTCAACTCCCTAAAGGGAACGGATGTCTCGAGAGCACTCCGGCTGCTAGAGAAGAGCGTCGAGCGAGCGAAGGACATCTATGAAGATGAGAAGGCCGAGGTCGAAAAACAGCTGGGAAGACTCGACCGAATGCACAAGGAGGGTCCGCGGATGCCCATCCTCCATCAACTCGTTCCTCGCTTGGATGAGGAGGAGTTTACTCTCCGTGCGCTTCGCGCTGAGGGCGGACTAGTCGAGCAGCAGTCCCCGACCAAGTGGCGCCTCAAACGACCAGGGCAGGCCCCCGCGATCGTGTCGTTCGATGATCGGCGAGAGGAAGAACACGCGGACTCCTACTTCGGCGGCTTGAGAGAGGGTGTATACCGCAGCGGTCGTCCCGCTTTTGAGCAACTCGTCGGACGATGGCTTGATCGAGCCAGTCACTGCGTGGTGGACTTGGGGGTCGGCTCCGACGATGCCGTCCAGGCCGTCGCCGCCGCATGGGCGCGCAAGCTAGATGGTGTTGAGATAGTGGACCTTAGGCTTGGGGGCGGGGAGTCTGGCTTCGTGGGAAAAGTAGTTGTCCGTGCGGCATCCTCCGTGGCCCACGACAAGTACGAGAAACTGGTCGAAGTCAACCTGAGTCCAGACGGCCTTGACGAGATGGACTTGCCCACAAGTCCGCCGGAAGTCGACTCGGCGGACTTGCACCTCGAAGAACTTGGCCCCGAATTCGAGGGGGTGCTCCGCCAATGCGTCGGAGCCGACCCCGACATCCGCGGATTCTCCCAGTTCTACGAAAAGCGCCTTGAGGAAGAACTCAAGCATGCAGGAAGCGATCAGCAGTTGCAGGGCCTTGCAACAGCCAGTTTCACGCCGCACATCTCTACCGAGGCCGTAGCGGCACAGGGGGTTCGGTTCCAGGTCGCCGTGATCGACATGGACTACACGATCGACTGCAAGGGTCCGTACACGAGCCAGCTTCGCGCGATCGCCGACGCGAGCAAGTTGCTCGAGAGTCCGGCAATCGGCACGTGCGGAATCACAGAACGGCTAGTTCCAGAAGATTGCCTTGAAACTTGCGCTCTCACCGGAATCCGTGCGATCGAGTACCTGCTGGTCACCTCAAGTCGATCTGGGCGGCGTGCAATTCCGAACCGCTCAGCTACATGTGAAGAGACAGCGCAACTGCTCCTCGATGACGAAATGGGAACCAGCGATGTCTCTGGCAAGGTCGTCGACGCGGAGCTATTAAGAGAGTCTGTGATCAGTGGCCGGCGAGGGTTAGAAAGCGAAATGCAGCTGTGTGAGTTCACAGGCGTTTGGTGTCTCGGCGATGAGGCCCTTGTCAGTGGAGTCTCGGGGAAGCGGTATCGTCGTGACGAAGCCCGAACAGGCGGACGCGCACCCGTCATTGGACACAAGTCAGAGTTTGGCCAATGCGCTGAGACAGGTACTTGGCTGCTGCCCAACGAGTTAGGTGTTTCCAGCGTGAGCGGGAGAACTATCGATGAGGGACTTCTTCTGAACTCTGAGAAGGACCCGGCACGACAGGGGACGGAAGCGGAGACTGTGCAGTGCGACGTCTCGGATCGCAGGCTGCTCTCTGATGAAGTAGGAATCTGCGCCATCTCAGACGCCTATGCCGACCTGGATCTATTGGTTGCCTCCGAGAGGTCGGGAAGACTAGCACTGCCAGTCCACACCTCCCGGTGTGAGAAGACCGGGGCGGTCTTCCTGTCTGACGAGGTCGGGATGTGCAGTGTTTCGGGCGAGAGAGTCGACAAGGACCTCCTATTCGCGAGTCCCATCTCAGGCGCGGTCGCGCAACGCGGATACTTCGTGCCCTGTGGCGTCACTGGAGAGCGAGTCCTACCCCAAGAGCTAGTCGAATGTCAGGTGACCGGGTTGATGGTGATTCCATCGGCGCTCAGGACGTGTTCGCTTACGGGCAAACGGGCAATCGACCGCGTCATGACCCAGAGCGCCATCAGCGGGGACTGGTTAGTCGAATCCTCCGCGGTTGTCTCGAAGACATCGGGACGGAAGGGACTCCCTTCCGAGGTGCGGACGTGCACGTGGGATGGACTCGCGCGCCTTGAGGATGAGGGTGTGCCATGTGAGCTAACGGGGGCATGGATCGGCAACGAACACCTCACGCCGCACCAGCAGCTTGCTCCACTGAGCGAACTCATGCGGACAGACTCTTCCGGGACTGAAGTCGAACCCGATATTCGGGAGGCGGTTTCCTGTCTGGCACCTGCGGACCCACTTCGCAAGTCGAAGAAGCTGTTCATGGTCATGGGGCCGGACCGCCACTGTGTGGCCGTCGTCGGAGCGACGGGAGGATTCCTCGGTGTTGGAAGCCGAGTCGCGGGGCGCCTCCTCACCCAGCAGGAGGTATGGACGCCTGAAGGGGCCACCGTCGTCGGAAAGCGAAAAGGGAACGTCTGGACCCTGGAGAAGCGGGTGGAATAGCACGGCACGCGGACCTTCGGTCCTGCTCGAACAGAATTCAAAGGCCGGCCCACGCAGCGCAACTTGGTCGACGCGCTTCAACGGTTGGTAGTTTTCGAGCGCCCCAGCCCGCCAATCACGGGTACTTAGCAACACGACCTGCAGCCTCCGCATCGACACTGGCCTGTGGGGCCCTGCAAGGGGGAGACCCGCAATCCTGTTCGTGCTAGTGGTCGGCGCAAGAGCACCAGAGCAACGCTGAGGGTTCTGGGGGCGGTGCAGGATGATCATGTCAGGCCAATCTCCTCCCTGGTCACTGGGAATGGAGATTGCAACCAAGTTGGCCATAGTAAGACGGGAAGGTGGGCCATCTTCACTCACGGGTGCTACTGGCACGGACACCGGTACTGCAACTGGACAGACGAGGGTGGGAAGTCTGATCGAGCCTCCACCGTAATCGCCGGATTCCGGTCCCCGGAGATCGAGGCCGGCCGGACGGCCCATCAGCTTGAGGGCTACGGGTTTAGCGTGCTTTCGGTCTGAGGATGCGACCAGCACGATCCCGTTGCGAATTGTGTGGGAGCAGAAGGCCCTTGTTGATCGGCAGGCTTGAATCCATGAGGATGGAGTCATGAGCACGAAGCGTTCGTTTCGAGTAGCTGGGCTCTTCGCGGGGATCGGCGGCTTCGAGCTTGGCCTCTCAAGGGCCGGCCACGAGACCGTGGTGCTCTGCGAGAATGATCCTGCCGCAAAGGCGGTGCTGAATTCTCGATTCCCAGATATCGATCTCGTGTCCGACGTAAGGGATCTCCGAGAGCTGCCGACCGGAACAGACATGATCGCAGCGGGGTTCCCGTGTCAAGATCTCTCACAGGCTGGTGACACTCGCGGGATCGAGGGCGCCCGGTCGGGGCTCGTGTCCGAAGTCTTCCGACTACTGGAAACACACGATGTACCGTGGCTACTTCTAGAAAACGTACCGTTCATGCTCCAGCTCGGTCGGGGCTCCGCGATGAGGTACATCGTTCGAAGCCTGGAGGAGCTGGGTTACAGCTGGGCCTATCGGGTAATCGACGCGCGCGCGTTCGGGCGTCCTCAACGCCGCCAACGCGTCTACCTGCTTGCATCGCGTGAAGAGGATCCGGCACCGCGGCTGTTCAGGGGAAGCGTTACCCCGTCCGCGCCAACCGATCACCACGGGAGAGCGTGCGGTTTCTACTGGACTGAAGGCGTCCGTGGGCTTGGCTGGGCCGTCGGCGCGACGCCGACGATCAAGGGTGGATCGACCGTGGGCATCCCCTCACCCCCAGCTATCTGGATGTCCGACGGCGCGATCGTCACCCCGGACATCCGCGACGCGGAGCGGCTACAAGGGTTCCGAGCAGACTGGACCAAACCTGCAGAGGAGGTCGGAAGGCGAGGTTTTCGATGGAAACTGGTCGGCAACGCCGTCTCGGTTCCTGTTGCCAAATGGATTGGCGAGCGCATTGCAGGTCCCACGCCAGACCGCCCATGGGGCCAGCCCTGTGGGCTCGTCAACGGGTCGTGGCCAAAGGCTGCTGCGCTCGTGCAAGGAAATGCCTCGGTGGTGACACTTTCGACCTGGCCTGTCAACCGGAAGCAAGAGGCGTTGGAAGAGTTCCTTATGTACCCAACCAAGTCACTCTCATTAAGGGCTACGACCGGGTTTGAGAAACGGCTGTCATCGAGCACGCTGCGAGCTCCGGACGAATTCCGCATGGCCTTGAAGAAGCACATCGCCCGCATGAAGTCGGTGGTAAAGCCTTAGATCTAGTCCAGCCTCCCATACGAATGTACGGTCCAGACATCATCGCCAGAACTCTGAGCGTCGAAGCGCCCACGGACAAGAAATACGGAAACCTCTGGCAGTACCACTCTCGAAGCGACCGTCACTCCCAGATCACATGCTGGGCGATCCTCCTGGACCTGCTCCTTAACTGTAAGGCACTCGCCAAGCGCATGGCCGATGGCACCGTCTCATTTGGCGTCAATCACGCCATGCGTGATTACAAGACGGACAAGGAGAAGAAGCTAGACCTCGTGATCTGCGCCCCCGGCACCTCAACTGAGGGCGGCAAGACGACATTCCGTGGGTTAGCCAAGAAACACGGCGTTGTCCTCACGGAAGAAGAACGGCGTGCCGTTGAGAGTCTTCCGGATTACATAGAGACTCCTGTTGGTGCGGTTCACGCTGCCCTCGAAGCGAAGGCGACAATGACAGCGCACAGTCGAGCATGCCCGAGGTTACACGACGAACTCAGCTCAAGTCACCTAACGGTTCATGGCAGCAACAACTACGCGATTGCAGCTGCGTTCGTAATGGTCAACATCAGCGACACGTTCATCAGCACGGACATGAACAAATTTCCCAAGGGCGTTCGAGAGCCAGAGATCAACCGGCATTCGCAGCCTAGAGACACAGAGAAAATACTTAAGACTGTGAGTCAGATTCAGCGGAGAGCCGACACCGGGGAGAGAGGGTTCGACGCCATGGGATTAATCGTTGTCAGATGCCCGAATGACGGCACGCCGATCGAAATCGTCACCGACGCGCCAGCACCACAACCAGGAGACCTAATGCACTACGATGCGATGATCCAAAAGGTAGCGCACCTTTATCAGTCGAGGTTCCCGCATGCGTAGGGCTCTACCGCAAGCGCCGGGCCCCTCAGGTAACCATAAGGCGGGATCCAGGGTCCTGCCCATCCGCAAGCCGCGCCCCCTTCCACCCGACGTCTGCGCAATGCTCCCGGGCTACTCTGCTATCGGATGATCTCGGACAAGGAACTCCTTCACGGGGCAGCTCTGCTAGTCCTACTCGGCGGATGCCGCCCCCTGCGCATCCACCTCGTAGAGGCATCAGGCGTCTACGCCATCGACAGTCCCAACACCTCCCTGGTGCTCATGCTCAAGTACTCGAGCAAGCCGACATCGGCGTGGCAGTTCGCATTCACCGAGAAAGACGACCGACTCCTGAACGAGCTGAGGAGAACAAAGCCGGAGACCACAGCTATCCTGGGCCTCGTGTGCGCCAAGGACGGCGTCTGCCGGTTGGCCGTTGCGGACCTCCCGACTATAGGGCTACGCGTTGGTGAACTAGCCGGGAAAGCCGTATCCGTGTCGAGGCGTAGCGGCAGTAGCTACCGCGTACACGGCCCCCAACGGCGCCCTCTAGGGTACACTGTCCCGATAGGCGCATGGCGTGAGCTGGACATGTGGGACCATCAATGACCGAGACCATTCACCTTGGAGGTGCGGAGGGAACTCCGATCGAGCTGAATATTGATGGCGACTGCTTCGTCGATCTCCTTGAGGACCTGGGTGAGGACCTTTCTCACGGGGACGTCGCTGACCTCAGGCGGCAGGCTGTAGAGCTCGTCGAACGCTCTGTGTGCTCTTACGATCGAGCGTACGGGAACGGTGCCGTAGGAGCCGGGGGAGCCGGCAAGGTTAGCCAGCGCTACAAGCCGCAACCAGGCGCCCCCGTCGCGAATGGAACGAATGCCCTGCTCTATGGCCGGGTACAGAGTGGGAAGACCAACCTAACAATCGCATCGGTGGCACTGGCGTCAAGTAACGGGTTCAGGTGCTTCATTGTCTTAACGTCCGACAACACCTGGCTGGGTCAACAAACCGCGCAACGCTTCCGTGACAACTTGCTTGGCGGGCCTGTGGTACATGATTGGACCGCTTGGCAGAGAGATCCTCCGCAGTTCGGCCGCCAGTTGAGGGCGGAAGTAAGGGACACCGGAACGGTCCTAGTTTGCACCAAGAACACTAGCCATCTTGAGAACCTCATTAAGGCAATTCGGAAAGCAGGAATTGGTTCGCACCCGGCCATGATCGTTGACGATGAGGCCGATAACGCCAGTTTGAACACTAACTCCGCGCGAGCAGCACGCGCCAAGACCCGCCTGCAGCCACCAGTCGACGCCAGCAGGATATTTAGTCTTATTGGCAGCATTCGGCGTGCAATCCCGAACCACATCTATCTACAAGTAACCGCGACGCCTCAGAGCCTTCTCCTGCAAGGCCTGGATCAGCCGCAACGCCCCGCTTTCTCCGTGATCTCTCAGCCAGGTGCCGCGTACGTCGGTGGAGATCAGCTCCTTGAAAGCGGTTCACTGCACACCGTCGCTTTTGATAGCAGAGATCTCGCCGCACTCAAGACGGGACGGGTGACGGCGGGCGGAAAGCCCCATGTGCCAGCTGGGCTCGCGAACGCAGTGGCTTGCTTCCTTCTGGGTGTCGCGTATCGACAGACAGCTACCGATGACCGGCGAAGGGCCTCATACTCGATGCTCGTCCACGTAGACCATCGGAAACAGCAACATCGGAATGCGCTGCGGGCTATCCAGCATCAGATTAGGGAAATCGACGAGGCCGTCAGGGGCAAGTCTTCCAAGAGCAAGACCAACCGACTAGTAGAGCTTCTGGAACGGGCCCGTGTTGAGCTCTTGAAGACTGAACCCAAGATTCCTCCCCTTGATGTGCTGGTTGAGTGGTTGAAGAAGCGGCTGCGGAATGCAGCCTCTCAGGTCATCGATGCGGACAATCCGAAGAAAGTGCCCGACTATGCTCCCGGCCCCAATGTCTTGGTCGGCGGAAACCGGCTAGGGCGCGGAGTCACTATCGAGGGACTGACCGTGACTTACTACGGGAGAGACCCGAAGACCCGAATGATGGACACTGTCCATCAGCACGCACGGATGTTCGGTTACCGACGAGAGCTTCTCTCGATAACCCGGATTTTCTCTGCTCCCCATATTCTTGAGGCGTTCGAGAGAATTCACGAAGCCGACACTATCACGCGCGCCGCTGCAGAGTCACCTGACGGCGCACTTCGCATTACTCCATTGCTAGTAGGTAGGGGCATAAAGCCGACGCGATCCAACGTCCTCAACCCCGCGGACGTGGGCGCCATTGTAGGGCAAATGCAGGTTTGGCCTCATGGCATCGTCCCGAGAAACCAGGACCTGGAAACTATCGAAGCCCGGCTCAAGCCCTTCGTAGACCGTGATTCGTACTATCCGGTTCCGACCCGTGATCTAGTACGGATTCTGAATCTGATCAAGACTGAGGACGTTCCCGGCGCGCATTGGCAGGATCTTCGCATGAGGAGTATTCTTCAGATCCTTGAGAGAGACCTCGACTTCCCGGCCGCGGTGATCAATGTCAGACGGGGGTTAGGCAAGTCGAAGTTGGGTTTTAGGGCCACACGCGACAAGGTTGGTAGCGGCTTCATTTCTGGGCAGCAAGACCGATTCGTGAAGGACACGTACGCCAGAAAGCCTGCGCTTTTGCTTCGCAAGCAGGCCGGAAGGAAAGAAGATGGGTGGGGTGGACGCCCCTTCTATGCACCAACATTGGTACTTCCTTCGTGCGCCCATGCATTCCTCTTCGTGGTCTAGATGTGACTTCCCCTTGCTCCAGAGGGCGGCCGCACTTCCCGAAAGCTCGAATGGCCATGAGGATGCCATATTCAAGATTCATCGTAGCTGAAACCCGGGTGTGCCGAGTCGCCCCCCTTAGGTAGAGGAACACCGCACGACATCCAGCGAGCCTGGCCCCATCGGCCCCCCCCATGAAGGCCCGTGTCCGATCTCAGCCCTCGCAACTGGTTGGGTCTTACGATGAATCTCGGTTTCTACCCCCGTAGGACGTAACTGTCGGAACGCGATACCGGGGTGTACGGCTCGGCCCCCCTCCCCCTCCAAGCCTCCCGCGACTCCCGATACCGCGCCCTTCTCCCCTTAGCCAGCGCCATCTTGAAGTCATAGCGCACGAGCCCCAACCGCTTGGACAGCCCTTCAAGCAGCGCCCGCTCCGCCTTCGACAAGGACCCGTCCGCCCAGGCCACGCGCATCAGCTCATCTAGCCACACCAAGGCCAGCTTGACTTCCGGCACTTCTGCAGGGGAGCCGTCCTCCAAGTCCTGCGCGAGCACGACCTCGACCTCCCCCTCATCCAGCCCCGCGCGCCTGGCCAGTTCCACAAGCGCCTCGCGTTCATCAGCCGTAACCGAGTGATCCGCCCGGACCAAGGCCGCCGCCCACGCCAGCAGTTCCCGTGGCGAGGGAATGGCCACCACTCGCTCCTCCCCCACGCCGTGCGCCGCCGCCG
>Ga0114933_10003824_pt1 | contig 14430 bp, 8 predicted proteins | sample 4SBtaG_FD_89691 | JGI IMG/M metagenome (GOLD analysis project Ga0114933, IMG submission 89691) | Deep subsurface microbial communities from Kolumbo volcano to uncover new lineages of life (NeLLi) - 4SBTROV12_W25 metaG | ecosystem: Environmental > Aquatic > Marine > Volcanic | place: Kolumbo...
AATGGCTTAAGGCTAGAAAAAAAGCGGCTAAACAAGCACGAGATGTAGCGGCAGAATTACTATCCCTATATGCAGAACGAGCTGCTAGAAAAGGAATTAAATCATCTATAAATGATGATATATATCAACGTTTTACTCTTGGATTCCCTTTTCAAGAAACCAATGATCAGTTAAAGGTCATTGAAGAGACGCTAGATGATCTTTCAAGCGAAAAACCAATGGATCGTGTTATATGCGGTGATGTGGGATTCGGCAAAACTGAGGTCGCTTTACGTGCAGCATTTGTTGCAGTGCATGCTGGGCATCAAGTTTGTTTATTAGTACCAACTACACTGCTTGCACAACAACACTACCGAACCTTTGCAGATCGATTTGCTGATTGGCCAGTTCATATAGAACTACTATCTCGATTCAGAAGTAAATCAGAAAGCTCAGCAGTTCTCTCAGCATTATCCAAAGGTACAGTTGATATCGTTATTGGCACTCATAAGCTTCTAAGTAGTGATGTTAAATTTCATCAACTTGGATTAATGATTGTTGATGAAGAACATCGATTTGGCGTTAGACAAAAAGAACGCTTAAAAAAACTACGAGCTGAAGTTGATATGTTGGCACTCACTGCAACACCAATACCAAGAACGCTCAATATGACACTTGGTGGTCTCCGAGACTTATCACTTATCAGTACACCACCAGTGGATCGTTTATCAGTTAAAACATTTGTGGGTGAATGGCGTAATCAATCTATTAGAGAAGCCGTACTTAGAGAACTTAGGCGTGGTGGACAAATATATTTTGTTCATAATCGGGTACAGGATATTAAAAAAATTTCAGCAACTTTAGAAACGCTTTTGCCTGAAGCAGACATTCAGATTGCTCATGGCAAAATGCCTGAACGAATACTTGAAGGAGTAATGCTTGATTTCTATAACCGAAAGTTCAACCTACTCGTTTGCACCACAATAATTGAAAGTGGAATTGATATCCCCACTGCTAATACCATTATTATTAATCGCGCAGATAGACTGGGATTAGCTCAATTGCATCAACTTAGAGGGAGAGTCGGAAGGTCTCATCATCAAGCATATGCCTATCTGATTGCTCCACCCCTAAAAGTTTTAACTCCAGATGCTGCTAAACGCTTAGAGGCAATTGAAGCACTAGAAGGACTCGGCGCAGGATTTACATTGGCTACTCATGATCTTGAGATACGTGGTGCCGGAGAACTTCTTGGAGAAGAACAGAGCGGTCAAATTCACGCTGTTGGTTTCAACCTATACAACGATTTACTAGCTCGTGCTGTTAATTCTTTACGCGATGGGGTGGAACCACAACTAGAATATGCGCTTGAACATGGTCCTGAGGTAGAAATTGGTCTACCAGCACTTATCCCAGAAGAATACATGCCAGATATTCACATGCGCTTAGTACATTATAAGAGAATCGCTAGTGCTGAGTCTGAAAGGGCCTTACAGGAACTACAGGTAGAACTAATTAATCGCTTTGGTCTGCTTCCAACTGTTACACAGACATTATTTGAGTTGACAAAACTAAAGCTTATAGCACTATCTTTAGGTATAAAAAAAATCCGAATTGATAATGCGGGTGGTTATCTTGGGTTCGGAAAAAACGCAACTGTTAACCCTGAAAAAATCTTACAACTAGTGGAAAAAGAACCCAAATCCTTCCGATTAGATGGGCCATTCAAAATCCGTATCAGATGGAAACTAGCAACTGACGAAGAACGCCCTGTAGCAGTCAAAAATCTTCTCGATAAACTTATCTAGTCAAATCTTTAGGATTAATCTACTTATTAATTTAACTACCGAATTTCGGACGACGCTTTTCTATAAAAGAAACCATTTCTTCCTGACCATCTGGTGATTGAGAAGTTTTTGCCATAACGTCAGTTGCAAAATCATAGGCGGCGGCAATATCTAAATCCATTTGTCGATAAAGAGCTCTCTTACCCTCTCCCTTAGAATATCTGCTGCCACGAGTAGCTCGATGTAGAAGTTCACGAGCTTTTTCTGGAACTTCACCATCCGGTACAACTTTATTAATTAAACCCCAGTCAACCGCTGTTCTTGAATCTATTGGATCACCGGTTAATAACATCTCAACAGCTCGTTTACGTCCTACTGCACGCACAAGCGCAACACCAGGAGTATGACAAAACCATCCACCTCCACCACCCGGCATTTGAAAATGAGCAGATTCTCCCGCTACAGCAAAATCACAAGAGGCTACTAACTGACAACCCGCGGCCATTGCTAAACCCTCAACCTGAGCAACAACAGGCTGAGGTATTTGCTGTAGAAACTGCATAAACTTGCCACACAAATCAAGAAGCTTCTTCATTCCATCCATATCACGACCATACATATCATTAAAGTCATGACCAGAAGAGAAAACAGGTCCTTCAGCTGCTAATACAACACCCCTAGCGTCACTATTAGCTATAACTTCAAATGCGTCAAAAAGCTCACGAATGTGGTCTTCACTTAGAGAGTTGCGGCGGTGGGAACGAACCATAGTAATGGTAGGAAACCCTTCCACCTGATCCAACTTTATGTGTTCATATTGCGTGGCGTTAAATTCCAATGCCTGTGCCATTTTTACCTCCCTTCATTCAACCCATACCCTAAAAACTCGAAGCACATATTTTAGAGAGTCTTCACACTCTCTTCAGAATTTTTATGTTTCTTCCACAAAACTATCATCACCGAAACTAAAATAAACCCTAATGCAAAAAGATCCGTTAAACCTGTTGGCATAACAAACAAAATTGCCGAAATCGCAGCACATATTCGCGAAACCCAACCCAATTTATTTGAGCCGATTATTCCTTGCAGGCTAACCCCAAGTGCAAGTATGCCTACTAAGGCTGTAATTGTTGCATAACTGATCGATAGCAGTGACCCGTCCATAAGAAGCTGTGGCCCATAAACCCAGGCATAAGGCACCAAAAACCCAGCTAAACCAAGTTTGAAAGCCGTAATACTAATGCTTAATGGGTTAGCCCCAGAAATCCCACTAGCCGCATAGCACGCTAACGCTACAGGTGGCGTAATGTTTGATAGATTAGCAAAGTACAGAACAAATAAATGTGCCCCTATAGCTGTTACCCCCATTTCAACTAATCCTGGAGCAATAATCGTGGCACAAATAATGTAAGCAGCCGTAGTGGGCATTCCTATACCCATTACAATGGCTACTACCGTGGCTAACATTAACGCTAAAGGCAAAATTCCCATCGAATAGTTCAGAATGATGTTAGCTATATTTAAACCAAGTCCTGTAAGACCTAAAACTCCTAAAACTATACCCGCAACTGTGCAGGCTGCTGCTACCAAAATAGAGCTCTTCATCGTCACATAAAGCGCATTTACTATAGCTTTAAGGCTAAGACGAGGCCGTGAAGAACTATTTTTCTTTCCTAAACACCCCACTACTAAACAACTAAGCGCACCTATCAAGCCAGCTCTTAAAGGTGAAACTTGAGCAACTAACAAGGCATAAAGCAAGATTGGAATAGGGATTAGCAAATAGCCGCCATCTCTCATTACTTCTCTCGCACGTGGAATTTCATCTTCAGGAAGACCCTGCACACCAGTTCTTCGAGCCTCCAAATCTACCATCCAAAAAACACCCACGTAATAAAGCAAAGCAGGGATAAGAGCTGCCTTTGCTATAGAAACATAGTCAGAGCCGAGAATGTCCATCATGATAAACACCGAAGCTCCCATAATTGGAGGTAGTATTTGACCTCCAGTTGATGCGGCAGCTTCCACAGCACCAGAAAATGCTGGTTGATATCCAGTCTTTTTCATCAGTGGAATAGTAAAAGCCCCAGTAGCAGACACGTTAGCAACTGGGCTTCCATTAAGAGTTCCAAAAAAAGAACTCCCTACGATGGCAATTTTTGCACTACCTCCCCGTGATCTACCGGTTAAACTAACCGCCACATCAATTAACACCTTTCCACCACCCGTTGCCTCCATCAAAGCACCAAATAAAACAAAGACAAAAACATAGGTGACAGTAACCGAAACAGGGGTACCAAAAATCCCATCAAGGCTATAGATATAACTAATAAGACGATCAATCCCAAAACCAGGATGACCTAAAATACCTGGGAAGTATGGGCCGCCCAAGGCATAACCCATAAGAAGCAGTGCAAGAACTGGAAGTGCCGGGCCCATCGTACGCCGTGCAAGCTCAAGAATTGTTACGCAAATCATACCGCCAGCGATGAGATCCGGTGTGATCCAAAGGACTCCAGCCCTTGCTGCTAAACCATCGTAATTAAAGATTGTGTAAAGATAAGCTAGAAGACTGATGCAAAGTAAGCCAATATCGTAAATCCCAAGATGATCCTTATCAGTCTTACCAGCAGGGTAGATAATAAATGCAATGACGGAGCATACAAACAAGAAGGTAGGACGCAAAATAAATGCATCAACAGGATACAAATTTAACCCAATAATGTTAAATAAAGCTCCTACGACAGCAATGATAATGGCAAACCGGTACAAAGGTCCGGTTCTAGAAAGCCAACGGCCTCTTAATGAGCTCTTACTCTGAGATAGCTGAGGTTTATCAGACACAAATTCTCTGCGCTTTATGCAACTAACTTATCAGGAATCATAATACCTTTATCGCGGTAGTATGCTTCTGCTCCTGAATGTAACGGTGCAACTAATGTAGAGATAAGATTAGGATCTATATCTGCCGAGGAATGTGCACGTTCAATCGAATCAGCACCTGAGTAGCAGGCATCCAAAATATCATAGACTACTTGATGGTCAACGTTCTTGTTCGCCATAAGCGCACTCCATGATGAAAAGCTTTTTACTGGATTTTCTGCCCCGTTATAAACTGGCGCAATCGAATCCTTTATTAGCCAGGGAGCTCTGTTTCCAACAAGAAAATATTCTTCATCTGTAAACTCAAGTAAACGCAGATTTAGTGAGGTCTGCAATTCCAAGATTGCTGGCATCGGAACAGCGCTTGTAGCAAAAAAACCTCGAAGCAACCCATCCCTCACCATATTGTTTGTATCACCCTTACCAGCATTTTGAACTCTTGGTTTTATACCAAGGATGTCAAAAACTTGTCGAGCTGCAACATCATGGGTACTACCCCTGTTTCCAAGACCAAATGGCTGACCTTCAAGATCAGACAAAGTATGTATAGGATAATCAGCATTGACTACAAAATGATGTGTTCCATTAAAAATTGGCATTATGCTTCTTACGTTAAAACGATCATCTTCATAAAGCGCTTTAGCAGCATCTATATTATTCATAATGCCAATATCAAGCTCGCCTATATCTAATAAAATTGCGTTCTGAGCCCCCCCTCCTGTCGTCTGTACCCGCGGATTCATACCTGCCGTATCCAATAACGTACTAATAGCGCCTGCAAAAACAAAAAAAGCCCCACCAGGATTACCCGCTCCTATGCGGACATAGCTTGATGTTTTACATGAAGTTGCTAATACGCCTAAAGCTGCTACAGAAAGACCACAAAAAGTTCTTCTTTTCATTTTTTAATTATGAGTGCCTATCAACGGCCACTACTACCTCCAAATATAACAATGGTCTCAATCATTTCTCCTTCACGCTCATAAACAATATTACCTTGTTCACCCGGCTTAACCTCTTGAAGGATAAACATAAGGTCATAAATATCCCTAACCTCACGCCCAGCAAGCTCAGTAATTAGATCACCTCGCTGAAGCCCTGCATCTTCTGCAGGACCTCCGGCACGGACACCAGATAAAAGCATCCCTGGGCGAGTTTCGGAAGAACCTGCATAGTCAGGAATAGAGCCAAGCGAAGCTCCATAACCTCGCATATCGCCCATGGGAGCTGGAGCTTCCGAAGCAAGATAAGTTAATGTATCAATTCCACTTAGATTGGCTGCAACTTCAGCTGCTAGATTCGCAATTTTTACTCCACCAGCAGCATTGATAAGACCTATATCATCGGAAGGTTTATGGTATTCGGCATGTGTACCAGTAAAAAAGTGAAGCACTGGAACACCCGCAGCATAAAAAGGCGTCTGATCAGAAGGGCCGTAGCCGTCCCCACCTAGCTGGCACTCAATTCGTAATTTGTCACAAACTGGTTGAACAACCTCATCCCACTCCTCAGCAGAGTCACTACCTAGAACTGCAACACGGTTATTGCGTAGCCGGCCCACCATATCCATATTAAGCATAGCCACTAACCCAGCTGGGGCAGTCCCAGCAGGTGGATTCTGAGTTAAATAACTTGAACCAAGGAGGCCAGCCTCCTCACCAGTAAACGCAACAAACACCACATCACGTCTTAGAATATCAGTTCGATTTGAAAGCACTCTTGCTGCCTCAAGCAATGCAGCTGTCCCAGATGCATTATCGTCTGCGCCATTATGAGGTTCAGATACCTCTGGAGTAAGTGAACCTGAACCACCGAAACCTAAGTGGTCATAATGAGCGCCTATCAAAACTGCTCCAGGAATCCGGTCAGTAGCTGATAACCGTCCAACAATATTGTCTATCTGCCGTGTACTCACAATTAACTCAGCTGTAAAATTAATACTTTGTTTACTGTTAATTAATGACTCTGCCCAATCACGAGTTATAACTGCCACTGGAATACCCGCACTACCTTGAGAGTCTATTCTCAAATTAGGGAGTGCTGGCTCTTCCTCATCATTATTTAATGGCAAATCTGCAACCAAAAGACCAATGGCACCATGTTCACGAGCCATAAATGCTTTATAGCGCAAGTCACCAAAACGCCTTTGTAAAGTGGGGTCTTCAAAAACTCCTCCATCAGGTGTATAGCGCCTAACTAAAACAATATGCCCTTCAACATCTAAACCCTCATAATCATCAATTTCATACTCATCTGATTTGATACCCCAGCCAGTAAAAATAACTGGTGCTGAAAGTGTCGAATTAGCAGAAAAACCAGGAATTACAAAGTCATCAGATGGTACCGATTCGCCGTCAATAACCAAAGATGAATTGATGCCTCTTTGAACCTCATAAACTGCATCAAAGCTCTGCCTATAACTACCATCACCACCTGCTGGTTCTAAACCAATCTGCTTAAATTGCTCCTCTAACCAATCAGCAGATGCGGCTAATCCTGAAGTACGTATGCCACGACCAGTTCTATCATCATCTGCCAACCAAGCCACATCTGCTATGTAACGATCTACTGGTCTTTCAGCAAGTCTTGTCTCACTATCATTCCAATTAGCAAGGTAAATATCTGTTTCTCCTGGCGCACCTTGATTACGGTTTGAAACAAAAACTAACGATTCGCCATCTGGAGAGAACATGGGAAACCCATCAAAGTCTGGGGTAAAAGTCACCTGCTCTAAACTCGTTCCGTCTATATCTATAGCCCAAATATCAAACTCCCGACGACTGGGATCATGATGATTCGATGAAAAGAGTACCCGCTCACCATTAGGAAAGAAAAAAGGTGCAAAATTTGCTCCTCCAAGATAAGTAATCTGCCTAGCTTCTGAACCATCTGCATTCGCTACCCAGAGTTCCATATCACTAGGACGCACAAGACCCTCTTCAAGTAGCAACTGATAATCGGTAAGCGCATCTCCAGTAGGTCTCGAGGCTCTCCAAACAATACGAGAACAATCTCTGGAGAAAAATGCACCTCCATCATATCCAGATGATTCGGTAAGCCGTCTAACATCCGAGCCATCTGCTTCCATTCGGTACAATTCTAGGTCACCATCTCGAGTCGAAGTAAACACGATGGAACCATCCACCGAACAAACTGTTGCCTCAGCATCGTAAGCATTAGTATCGGTAAGAGGTATAAGATCAGAACCATCAGGTTCGGCGCTATAAATCTGAAAACTATCATATAAAGGCCAAACATAACCTTGAGAACGATCTGGTGGAATTGGACACTGCGCGTTATCTGCATGTGTTGAAGAAAAAATAATACGTTCGCTATCAGAGGTGAAGTATCCACAGGTTGTCCTACCCTGACCTGTAGAAACAAGTGAAAGCGCTGAAGGGTCAGTAATTGGCATACGGAAAATCTGATCGCACTCGTACGGCTCTCGAGTCGACTGAAAGACCAGTTCTGTGCCATCAGGTGACCAGTAAGCCTCCGCATTTTCTCCACCAAATGTAAGTTGCCGAACCTCAGTCAAATGCACCTCACGCTCATCATGTAACGTTCCTTGTCCATTAGAAACCAGCGGCAAAGAAACACTACTGATAAAGGCTAAAAAACAAAACCTGCATCTGAACGATAAAGCATCTCCCATCAAGGCAATCTCAGGGCTGCTAAGGCCCCTGGATAGTTTGCACTTGAAACTTGCACAACGATGTATTGTGCACCTTCATGCAAATAGCTCATCATGCCATAACGACCTGTAGCAGGCAGATCAATTGTTCCAAGAATTTCACCAGTACTTTTATCCAGAGCATGCAATACAGGGGCACCAGCACCACCTTCAGCAGATATAAGCAATGATTTTGTAACCATAGTTATCGGATGGGAAGGAACTCCAGTTTTTGGAATATCCAAACCCTGAAGAGCCGGATGATTTTTTATCCTTTCAGGTGTATCTCCATTCGGTTGAGCCCAAATATGATCCCCAGAGTTCATATCTATAGCAACGATTTCGCTGTATGGCGGTTTAAGAATTGGTAACCCTTGAGGACCTCGACCCATAAAATCCCCACGATTAGCAACAACCCAATCTGAAATAGTCTCGCCAGTAGTCATGGGGTCATAAGGATCATCCATCTCGATGCCAGGTACAACATTTTCAGATCTGCAACTGCGTAATGTTGGAACATAGAGAACACCACTTTCAGGATCCGCTGATGGCGGACCAAATATATTAGATGCGCCACTAGGACAACTCACGAATGATCGCAGACCGGATGGGTGTCCGACCTGGATTGGAGGATTGAAAAGAGGACCAGTCCTATAGTCTTTCATAACTTCTATAGCTGCTGCTCTCAACTCAGGTGTAAAATCAATCAGATCGTCTTCGGTTAATCCCTGCAACTGAAAGGCTGCTGGTTTGGATGGAAAGGGTTGCGTAGGCGAAAGCTGCTCTCCTGGTATCTCTGACTGAGGAACAGAACGTTCCTCCATAGGCCAAACTGGCTCACCAGTTTCACGATTAAAGGTATAGGCAAAACCTTGCTTAGTAGTTTCTACCGCTATTGGTGTTGGCACCCCATCTACCACAACATCAAGGAGAACCGGTGCCGCTGGATTATCAAAATTCCAAATATCATGATGCACCGTCTGGAAATGCCAAACCCGCTCACCTGTCTCCACATCTAATGCAATGATACTTGTCCCATACAAATTATCTCCAGGTCGAAATCCCCCATAAAAATCCATTGTGGGAGGATTTGTTGGAATATAAACAAGACCTAACTCTGGGTCCGCAGACATTGGTGCCCAGGAAGACACGTCCCCAGTAGTTTTCCATGCGTCGTTCTCCCAAGTTTCATGACCGAATTCCCCAGGACGTGGGATAACATGGAATTTCCATAGAAATTCTCCGGTCTCAGCATCGTAAGCTAAGATATCGCCCGGTATATTTTCATTACGTGTCTGATAGTAACCCTGCTCATGCACATTACCGACAATTACTACACCGTTAACGACTATTGGTGGTGAGGAAGTACTAAGATTCCCTAACTCCCTAGGGATTCCCTCGTAAGGGTCATAGTTATAATCTGAGGTAAGCCATGGCTCCCAATCACTAACTAAATCAGGAAGCATGTCGACGACACCTGTTTGCGGAAATCCCTCTATTGGCACAGATGCGCCCCAATCTTCTAAGGGGCGTCCAGTTTCAGCATCTAGGGCATGAAGAAAGAATCCGGGGGTGGTTGTATAAATAACACCACTTCCATTAACTTCTGCATAGGTAACGCCTTTCCCATAATTATTTCGCATGCCACGATCAAAACGTGTCGTGTGAGGTTCACGATAAGTCCACATGGTCTCCCCTGTAGAAGGGTCAATAGCAGCTACCGTTCGACGCTGTCCCGCAACTGTGTAAAGCAATCCATCAATATAAAGAGGTGTGGAACGAAAGACATAGTCGACACGTGGGCCATAATTATCTCCTCGCCAGATCCAAGCAATCTCAAGTTCCTCAAAATTATCTGCATTAATTTGATCTAACGGGGTATAGCGTGTGTGGGAGGCATTTCCACCTATATACCGCCACTCTCCCTCAAGACCAGGGTTCTCTTGTGAGAACAAAGTACCCCAAAAGAAAAAAGAAGTTGCAATCGATATAACTATGCCTCCTGAAAAAGGTCTATTTCTTTTTTTTATCATCAATCTGTTCTCCTGATCACAAACTATTTTTTTATTGTTCCCGTCTAGGGTAATGGAATTCTTATCCCTTCAAGTATTTCCTGATCTGAGTGTAATTCGTTTTGACCTTCTGAATAACCATTTAAGCTTAATAAGAAGGCTACAATATCAGTATACTGATCGGAATTAAGACCTCCTGGGTTCCCGTCAGGCATTGTTGTAGATATAACTTCATAAAGACTATTCGCCGTCTGATGACTCTGGCCACCAAACCAAATTCGTCTAATTTCAACACCTCTATGACAATCTGCGCAAAGCTGGTCAAATCGTCGCTCACCCCGAGAGGCTTGAGCTCTGGTAAAGAAACCATCTGGGTCTGAGACGCTAGTAGGCACCACCGATAAAACTTCTTCAGTAGACTCCGGCACCTCCTGAATGACCGTCTGCGGCACTGCACAAGATGCTAATTGAATCATTAATACAGACATGCCACACAAACATACCCACATCTCTAATCTTTTGTTTTTCAATGGATTTATACGCTCAATCAAAAGTTTTTCTTAGTTGCCTGTAAATGCCTGATGAAACCACTATCACTTATTTTTATGTGTAAAGGCCTTCACCTTTACAGATTTTACCTAGATTAAGCGCCATGGTAGAAGTTATTTATGGTTCTCAACTAGAAAAGTCATACTTGAAAGCTAGACACAGCTGGGATGTTACCATTTAGGAAGCACAAGCCGAACATGCCTGTGTATTTCACTTATTCATTAAGTTCGGAGACGCATTATGAGCCGACTAAGCCTTACTTTTGCCGCATGGGATTACGATCGAGTTAAACCATTAATGGATGGCACCATTAAACCTGAAGGAATAGATATCAAGCCTATAATATCTCGCCCGAGTGAGACCTTTTTCCGCATGCTGAGACATCAAGAATTCGACGTCTCAGAACTTTCGCTTTCTAACTACACTATGCTTCGAGCAGAAGGCGATGAAAAATTTATTGCAATACCAGTATTTCCATCACGTCTATTCCGTCATTCATGTATTTTTATCAACAAAAATGCTGGTATAAATGAACCTAAAGACCTCATAGGCAAGAAAATCGGTGTGCCTGAATATTCTATGACAGCTGCCGTAGTCGCTAGAGGACTACTGCTTGATGAATATGGAGTAAAACCAGATTCAATTGAATGGTTTAGCGGAACACAAGATGGCCTACAACGTCCATCGAGAATAGATTTTGATTTACCGGAAAGCGTTGTTCTCCATAGGATGCCAATTGAACAAGATATGGGGCCTATGCTTGAAACAGGAGAGCTTGATGCAATTATTTCACCTAATGCACCAATGTCTCTTAATAGCGAAAATTCATCGGTTCGCCGGTTATTTTCAGACTACCGAAAGTCCGAAAAAGAGTATTTTGAACGTACAGGTATTTTTCCAATAATGCATACAGTAGTGTTCCGACGCGAGGTTTATGATGCAAATCCATGGGCTGCGTTGAGCTTATATGAGGCTTTCAAAAAAGCCAAAGAATTAGCTTATGCCGAAATGATGGAAACTGATGCACTTAAGATTACTCTGCCATGGGTCGTTGCTGAAATGGAGGAAACCAGGCGTGTAATGGGTCATGATTTTTGGCCATATGGCATTGAGTCCAACCGTTTGGCTTTATCAACTTTGCCTAAATACCTACATGAACAAAATCTTATTCAGCGTATACCTGAAATAGAAGAATTATTTACAGCTAACACCCTCGAAGTCAGGGGCTAATCCGGTAGTTCGGAGGATAATCCCATGTAGATTAGCCGCTCATACCCAACACCAGTAGCAGCAATATAGATATTGCCCTGCGAATCAGTCTGGATATGGTGACCGGTTCCAACAGTTGTTTCTATACTTGTCAGAAACCGAAGACTAAGACGGTTAAAAACCATAATACCTGGACCACCCCCCACATAAAGAAACTGCTGTTCTTCATCTGGTGATAAAGCAATATTTCTCGCAAAAGGAATGTCATGTTGGATGATCTGATCCACATACCTTCCATTTAAAGAAAATATTTGGACACGTCTGTTTTCTCGATCTGCTACGTAAACCAAACCATCATTCGAAATACGAATGGCATGGACGATACTGAACTGTGAAGGACCTGGCCCATCAGGAACTGAATCAAGGAAAACATAAGGACACTGTTCATTATCTTCTGGGATATTTCCAAATGCGCCCCACATACGCTTATAAATACCTGTATCTGCATCGAAAACAGCAACTCTGTGGTTACCGTATCCATCTGCAACGAACACCTCATTTGTCGGTGCATAGACTACGGCATCTGCGGGTCTATTGAGATTGACTATATCTGAGTTACCGGTACTAGAATTGCTATTTCCTATTTGCATAACAAACGTACCATCAGGCAAAAATTTTAGTACCTGATCATCCGATATAGGATCAAGGCCAGGCTCATTTTGAACGGGGCAATTATTACCACCAACCCAAAAAAAACCTTGGTGATCTATATGAAGACCATGCTCTCGCTGCGGCCATTCGTAACCATTCCCAGGGCCTCCCCAAGCAGCAAGAAAAGAACCTGCACTATCAAACCCTAAAATTTGAGGCGCGGCCATACTCGCTTCCGACTCTGTAAGCGTCCATGGTCGATGCAAAAACCAAGCATTATCATCACTATCCAGAGCAATACTTGAGACTTCTCCAAGCCTCCACTGGACTGGTACCTGGGGCCAACCGGAGTCAATACTAAATAAAGGTTTACCAAACTCTGATAAGTCAGATGGCAGATCTTCAGATATGTCATCTACCGGTTGGCAGCTAATACCACTTAAAACTACAAATACAGTAAAAGAACGTAGTTTATATCCCATAATATTTTGGATCGAAAACTTATTCTTAAGCACCTTACATGATCACCTTTAAAAACAGCATGTATTGATCGTATTACCCAATATTTAATTAGCTATAAAACATGAAAATAACAAATACTCTAAATCGCAATGTTCCTCCAGTTTTCAACTAGATGCTGAGCTGTGCGCCATGCGAGTGCTTGTACTGTTAAGGTGGGGTTTCTTGCTCCGCTTGTACCCATTACCGATGCCCCTAAAATACCCAGATTTGGAACTTCATGAGAGAACCCCCACCGATTGACAACATTAGTGTCCGGGTCATTACCCATACGGGTGCCACCGTAAGCATGAGTTGAAGGTCCCATTGGTCCCAAAGGCATACGAAAAGTATCAATTGCTCCAGCTTCCCGAAACCATTGCTCCATCTTCTCTTGCGTAAACCTAGCTAATTTTTTTTCGTTATCTTTGTACTCAGCTGTGATTCGACATACCGGGAACCCGAGTGGATCTGTTATTGTTGGATGTAAATCTAAGTAATTATCTTCGTAAGGCAAGGTGGTCTTCTGGAGATGTGCCCCAACCCACCGGTCTGCGTTCTCCATAATAAACTCTTTCCATTGAGACCCCCATCGGGGCGCACGCCCAAATGTATTCATCCTTGAGGCTAAAATAGGTCGCGAATCTTGGTAAACCCAAAAATGTGCGCCTCCAATAAAGTCATAATCTTTATGATCAAAATTGTCATCTGCCCACTCATCAATACCCGAACCTTGAGCAGGAAGCCCATACCACCTATTTAGTCTATGGGGAAATAGACCGAGAACACCCCCTCTTTGAGCATGCGTCATGTAATGTCGGCCTACTTGGCCATGATTATTTGATAATCCTGAGGGATATGCATCTGAGTTTGATAATAAAAGTAATCGAGTATTTTCATAGGTATAACCTGCCAACAAAACAACCTCAGCCGGCTGAATATAGGTTTCTCCATCCCTAAGATACTCTACCCCGCTCGCCCTACCTTCAGCGTCCACATGAATCTTTGTAACGTGAGATTCCGTAACAATCTTTAAATTTCCTGTTGCCTCAGCCTTTGGAATAGTAGTCACAGCAGTGGAATTCTTGGCTTCTAAATGGCATCCACCACGATTACAAAAACCATGATACTGGCATGCGGGTCTATTGTTGTGTGTTTGGGAATTAATAGCCGCAGGCGAAGGAAATGG
>Ga0114933_10003825_pt1 | contig 14427 bp, 9 predicted proteins | sample 4SBtaG_FD_89691 | JGI IMG/M metagenome (GOLD analysis project Ga0114933, IMG submission 89691) | Deep subsurface microbial communities from Kolumbo volcano to uncover new lineages of life (NeLLi) - 4SBTROV12_W25 metaG | ecosystem: Environmental > Aquatic > Marine > Volcanic | place: Kolumbo...
AATGCCATTTATCGAACACTGGGCTCCTCCCAGATATTCGCAATAAATAGCAGGTACATTTGCATCTCTGGCGATAGAAAGTGAGCGACCTTCAAGCCTCCAATCGGTGCCCCATATGATAGGTAAATTGAACGCGCGAGCCATTTTACGTGTTGGCTCTAATACCTCCGGATTAGGATGCAACACATAGCCAGCCAGCGGCGCTACAGATATACGTGTACCGCCTGTGTGAAGGTCTATGAAATAATCAGCTGTGCGAATCAATTCTGATAAGTAATGGGCAGTTTGTTCAGTAATAGTTCCATCAATGTTTCCGGGACAAGTCCGTGCTAAGTCTAATCCATCTTCAGCCGTTCTGTGGCCTCTTAAAAAGGCTCCTTCATTGACAACCGGAACTAGTGTGACTGTGCCATGAATTAGTTCATCCCGAATCCACGATTGAACGCGATGGATGGCTGAGATGGACTCGAATTCATCGCCGTGTACGCCGGCGGTGATTAATAAATGTGGGCCGGGTTTTCCGGACTCATATGTGTGTTTGGTAAACATCATCTACTTCTCTGCAACTGGAAATATAGAAGGTGACATTATATGTTTTCCATCGGTGAGTTTTTATGAATGAGTTGCTGATCGCACAGAATAGAATTCATTTATGGAAGCACGAGGATGTACTAACTGTAATTGCTAGGGGTTTTAAGACGGACAGCACGCAAATAATTGCAGCATTGGTTGGTACGTTCGTTATTTATGTACTGGAGTTTGTCTGGCATATGATGCTCCCGTTTCACGTCAACACACTGAAGAGCTTCGGTGAATCAAGCTCCGTGTTGGACAAGATCTCCGAAGATGCCAGCGATGACGGCATGTATTTCGCACCGAATTTCCATCATCAAATCAAGGCGGCCGAAGGTGATGAGAAAAAAGAACTAATGCTGAAACAACAAGAGTCTATGAGCAATGGGCCAGTTGTATTTCTGTCATATAAATCAACCGGAACCGGTGGTTTTGGAACGTCTCTAGGGATTCAATTCATTTGTGACTTCATCACCATGATCATTGCGGCTTACCTAGTCACGCAACTTGGTGGCGACGAATTCGGCTCACAGATTACGATTGTCATGCTGGTGGCACTATCTGGAATCGTCACGAACATGGTTCCACTTTGGAATAGGTTCGTATTCTCGTCCGCGTATCTCAAAGTACACGCAATTTCCGTTTTGATTAACTGGGCTATCGCCGGCACGGTTTTGATAAAGATGCTATAGAAAATGGACGGCTGGTCCGTCTCACACAGCCCGTCTCAATCCTTCAGCGAAGAATATAGCAGATACGCAATTATTCCCCCGACAAGAATAATGGCGATGAGACCGGTGACCGCAAACGTAGCTAGTTTATCAGAATCACCTTCATATCCATCACCGACTCCCTGTTCAACATCGAATGCTGTGCGTTTCACGCCGGCTGTGGGATCTTCCCACTCTTGTGCAGACGTTTGTTCAGCTCTTAGCTTGGATGACGGCTGAGATTTAGCATCGTTACTAGCCCCTTTACTAGCAGTGTTGCTATTGGCCTGCTCAGTTTGTGGTGCTTGTTCGGTGCTTGGTTTTGTTATGGGCTGATTGGGATGTTCGGCCGGTGCGTGTGTATCTGCAGTTGTATGTAGTTGGGAATCCGATGAGGGTTCCGCGGTACGTGTCTCTTCAATAGTTTCTGGTCCTGCCGTCTTGCCTGCTTTATCTTGCGATTCTCCAGTCGCAACTACAGCCCCAAATCGTTCGTAGACAGTATCCCACTTCTCAATAATCAGAGTCGTTTGAAATTCATCATTCGGCATCATCTCCTGAACAGCATCATTCATTTCGGCAGGTAGATCTACCGTAAATTTATGTTCAGTATCTTTTAGTGTCCCGGTAACACGACGTCCTCCTTTAAGACTTTCAGATTCATATCGACCGTAACTAGGTTCGTCCGCCTCATAGACGATGACACAATCAAATGCGACAGAGGATGCCTTATCAAGCATGTCCGCACGTTCTCGCCCATACTCGTCGAGCGAATGAAAATGTCCGATTAGTGTAACGAGGCTTTCGTGAGATTGAACAGGAATATACATAATTAAAGGGCAGAATAAGCACTTAGCCTTTGGACTTCTCTTCAGATTCGGAGTCCGATCCCACCTTCTTATCCATTTCTAGAATCCGTAGCGTGCCATCGGAACATGCAATAGCTATTTGTTTTCCATCTGGACTAAAGTCCATACCGCGAACGCACTTATCAACGGCGAGGCTGAAATAAGACTTTAGTGTCGGGGCGATCGGTTTTGTTTCTGAAGCTTTGCTATCAGTTTTGTCATCTGTTTCAGATGGCGGTTGTTCTTCATCCTTGACAGGTGTTTGCTCATTGCGTGCGGACTCAATCGATTCTTTATCAGCTTTAAAGAATTCAATGCTGCCACTACCATTTTGCTTAGCAATTCCACAAGCTACAAAGCCACTTGGGTGGAAGGACACTCCCCACATTACCCCAGTCGCTTTATCTTTCGCTTCTAGATGGCATTCGATTTGTTTAGTATTCCAGTCAACAAGAATAGCAAGGGGATCTTGTTGGCCAGCAAATGAATTAACAACGTTGCTGATGCCTGCGCAGGCTAATCGCTCGCCGGCCGGATGAAACTCCATATCACGTGCGCCGCCCATGTCCGCTGCAAACTTATTGTCGTAGCCGGTCATGATGTCAGCGTGGATCTTGTTTGCTATTCGGCGTCGACGTGTATCCCAAATATGAATCCACCCCATTAAGTCTTCTGATGCGAGGTGCTCTCCATCAGGGTGATACATCACAGCATAGGGATGTCGATCATGGCCGCCCATATCAGCGGTCATTTTATAATTTTTGAGTTTCCAGGTTCGGACGCGTAGATCATTCCCACACGTCGCAATCGACTTGCCGTCCGGGCTGGCATTTACCCAACGTGCGAAGCCGCGATGAGCTTGCAGCATGTGATGTGGTTGAGCGTTTTCAGCATCGATGTCCCAAAATCCTATTTGACCATCCCAACCAGCGGTAAATAGCTGGCTTCCGTCCACCGAGAAGTCCATTCGACGTACCCAGCTTTCGTGTCCCTCTAGCGTGGCTTTCGCATCGGATTTCACATCCCACCGATGAACGCCAAGATCTTCTGCACCAGCAAAGACGTATCTCCCATCTGGAGAGAACCGACAGGTGGTTAGAGGCTCCTCATGCTCGAAGCGTTTAATCTCGTGAGTTTCTTCCGGGATTGCTGAGAAAGTTGTCATGAGAGCAATTCCTCAATGGCACTTGCCGCGGGGTCACCAATTGGGACGCTGCGACCGGCTATGTCATGGTCATTTATGGAATTGATTCCAACGGCTTGCATATAGGTGTGAAATAAATGGCCTCCATCAACTTCACGATCAGATACCTCTGTGCCGTCTTCATTTGTTGCACCAATAATTGCACCTGGTTGAATCCCTGCACCACCAAGTGCAACTGAACAAGAAGCTCCCCAGTGGTCTCGTCCGTACTTGTTATTGATCTTTGGTGTCCGACCGAATTCGGAATAGACCATGATCAGCACATTGTCGAGCATTCCACGTTCTTCAATGTCACCGAGTAGTGTGGCAAAGGTTTTATCAAACTCATCTAGTTGTTCGATGTGGAAATTGAAGTTTTCGGCGTGAGTATCGTATCCGTGATGCGTTACCTTCACACACGTGACACCTTCTTCCAATAGCCGCCTCGCCAATAGACAGTTTTGACCAAATGGGTGATGACCATACCGATCGAGATCTTTCTCTGGTTGCGATTCGAAGAGATGCTTGCGAGCCATTAACTGGTTGGCCTGATCAAACGATGCATCATAGGAATCGATTAGAGACTTTGAGCGGCCCGTACCAAATTGCTTATTCAACTGTAAGCGAAATTGTTCGGACTTGGTGAGTACACTTTCCGGGATGCCACTACGTTGTAATAGGTTCTCCGGTGGTGCAACTCCCTCAAGCTTCATTTGCGCATGTTGTGCTTCCAAAAATGCAGCTGTGTTGTCCGTTAATCCTCGAGTTGAAATATGTATGTAGCCTGGCAGTGGGTCATTTGCGTTCTTAAGATAGCGCGAAGCAACAGATCCAACATACGGGTAATCTCCGACGGTGCGGCCTTTTTCCATGAACAGGCGACCGACGCCATGATCATTGGTTTTCAGATTAATACTGCGAATGATCGACAGTAGATGCATCTTTTGGGCAGTGTATGGAAGAAGCTCACAGATTTTCATCCCCGGAACAGGGGTTTGAATTTCCCGAAATGGCCCACCATATTTTGTGCCGGGCTTACAGTCCCAAGATTCAAATTGGCTTACACCACCCTGCAAATATACTTGCAGAATTTGCTTTTGCTTTCCTTTGGCCTGTTTTGCCATGGCAGGCGTCAAGAGTGGACCAAATCCGGCAGCGGCACCCGCACCCATCACAAAATTGCGTCGGGACATGCGGTGATCTAGCACATTACATCCTTGGTTTCGGTGTAAAGCCATTGATTGATTCCTAGTGGTTAAAGCGGAACTCAGCGCTGCAGATCAACAGTCGTATTATATGTTGATATCCAGCGACTTGCTCACTTTCAAACTCTCTAACCAGATCGCTGGCCAGATTGAGCTCGTCTGAATTCGGATTTCTGGAGAGTACTGTTAAATACACGTGATTAACAGCCTCATTTATATTTTCGGCTGATTTCAATTTATTGATCAAGAGGTTTTCGGGCAGTTCCAACCACTCTTGTATCAATGGGCTATTAAGCAAAAACAACGCTTGATTCGCCGCTGCATCAAATCGCGATGATTGATTCGCTGATGCGAAAATGCTCACGACCTTGTCGAGATGTGCGGCAACCTCCGTGTTTACAAGTGCTTCAAGCTTTGTTTTGAATTCAGTTGCTGTTTCATCAATCGAGTCCTCACCTTTAGTCATGGCAACTCGATGTTTTTCGTAAATTGTTTGCAGTATTCCGGTAGCCTGTAAGAGACACAAACCGAGCTGTTCTGGCGACAGTGGTTTGAGTTCGGCAATGATAAATGGTTCTGAGGTTTCAGACTCTGTGTGCCTCTTACTTTGTTGTTGGTAGGTCTTGCTAAGAAGAATCTCGCGAGTGAGTTTTCGCAAGTCATAGTTTTGTTCTACTAAGAACTGAGCCAATTCTTCTAGTAATTGTGGGTGAGAAGGAGAATTGTCAGCGTGAAACATGTCGAGTGGCTCGACAATTCCTCTACCCATATACAGTGCCCACATTCGGTTGGTAATATTTAGCCGAAATGCAGAATTGGCGCCCGATGTTAGCTCAGAAGCCAGTTGTAATCGTCGACTGTACTTTGGCACTCCTCGATTGTTGTTGTCTGGTTTAACAACATATGGCTCTTCTTCTGCCATCGGGTCATCAATCGCATCAAGATCAAGGATGCGCGGTGACGTGGCATCTTCTTCGTTGGTGAATACAGACGTGAATTTCACGTCGCCTTCGGCCTTTTCACCGATGGATACGATTTTTGATTTGGGATCTGTGAACAAATAACTACGGCTTAGGAATGCTGAAATCCCGTAGTAGTGCCTCTGTAAATAGTCACCTACAGAAGGATGGTCATGACATTGTGCACATTGCAAATCTCGTCCAAGAAGTGTTTGGCCGATAGCTCTGACGGTCTCTTCACGCTTCAGTTCACGTGCGAGTATAAATCGTGCAGCAGGGCGAGTAGAAGCATCCGTCCCATCTGCTGTAAGCAATTCCTGAACGACTTGATTCCACGGCTTATTGGAGTACATGGATTCAAAAAGATATTGTTGCCAGTTTGCTATTTCGACCTGTTTCTTCGGTAGCCTTTGTAGCAGCATCACGTCGAAATGATGTTGTAATCGCCGCGCATGTTCAGGTGAAGAAAGTAGTTTGTCGATTAGTTGTTCACGTTTGTTTGGGGCTTGATCAGAGACAAATGTCACCACTGTCTCCGCAGTTGGTTGTCTCCCAGTGACATCTATATAGACTCTGCGAACAAATTCAAAGTCCGTGCAGATTGATGGTGAGTTGCCACCAGTGACAGGATTTAAGCCAATTCCGGTGTCAATTCTGTCACGCAGCAACTCCTGTCCTTCAACGGAAGTCCCCAGCGCAAACATCATTAACAGCACTAACATAATACGATTCATACAGCCAATTATAATCCACATCCCACCACCAATCATGGACACCCACTTTTTGTCGACGCGTTTAAACATAGACTGTCCATGAATTTTTGAAATGAGAAACATAGACTGTCCATGAATTAAACGGGAATAGACATAGACTGTCCATAATTATCAAACGCCTAAACTACTGCTGGATAAGGAGTTACGGGGATTTAAAAAGTGGGTGTTCATGATTGAGTTATAGACTGTCCATGATTTAGCGATGATTTAGCGGATTTTGGTGGGGGGGCGTTGGCCTTGCGGGATGAAGCTGAAATATTTGCGGCCTTCCATTCGCTGCTTCCATTCTGCTTTTGCAGTGGCAATTAACTCTGGTTTTTCCAGTAGATCGATCGTGCTGATCGCCAGTACTTTTGATGCATACACGATCCCTTTTTCGCCAATCGTGCTGCCAATGGATGACACGTTCTGCCAGCTATGCCCCGGACTGTCCGCGACAAAACATGATGTTCTTATACCTGAAGTCGCTACTCGCCAACTAATGTCACCGACGTCCGTCGAACCTTTGGACGGCTCAGGGTTTTTTGTCACTGGATGTATGCGCCCGTCGATCGCTAATGGATACTCCCGATTAAACCGGGCTACAAGCGGTGCTTGTAATCGGCGTGCAAAGTTCTCCTCATCCTGCGTAAAACTCGGAGCACCAACTAATTTCAGGTTGTCGTAGAGCATATGTGAAATAGAGTCATTCGGAATAATCTCATGACAGTCCGTATCAACCTTTACCGTTAAATCGGTTTTCGTCATGAGCGCGGCGCCCTTGGCAATATCTTTCAGCCAACGAAAGTTATATTCAACATCCCGATGAGTGTTTGCTCGACAAAAATACCAAACGGTAGCTGTCGGCGGCACCACATTCGGCGCACCACCACCATCGATAACAACATAGTGAAGCCGTGCATCTTCCTTGACATGCTCTCGCATATAATTCGCACCAACATTCATTAACTCCACGGCATCCAGTGCACTTCTGCCGTCCTCCGGACTTCCGGAAGCATGTGCTGCAGTTCCATCAAAAGTAAACTTGGCAGAAACGAGTGCCTTACTGCTGCCGGCAAACGTATTGTTCTTCGTTCCTGGATGCCAGTGCAAACATACATCTAGATCATCAAAGACGTTGTCCAACGTCATGTACACTTTTCCGATTACAGTCTCTTCCGCAGGTGTCCCATAAAACCGAATCGTACCGGGTAATTTATGCTTTTGCATCGCTTCCTTGATAGCAATTGCAGCACCAAGTGATCCGGCCCCCAGGCCACTGTGCCCACAAGCATGCCCAGGTAATCCTTCTTCACGAGCCGACCTTACCGGCGCCACTTGTTGGCTCATTCCTGGTAAGGCATCATATTCGGCCAATAGCCCGATCACAGGCTTCCCTTTTCCATAGGTTGCAACAAACGCAGTTGGCATCCCAGAGATTCCGGATTCAATTTTGAAACCGTTTTCTTTCAGATGTTTCATCAATAACGCAGATGATTTTGTTTCCTGAAGACCGACTTCGGCAGTTTCCCAAATCGTCTTATTGACTAGCTTGATCGTGTCAGAAATCTCATCTACCGTGTCAATCGCTGTCTGCTGTGATTCACGGATCTGTGCATCAATGCCACTGCAAACGAGGCATGAGAAAATAAGACATGAAAACATCGTTCTCGTTGTAGAGCGCATACGAAGACCTTCAACAAATAAAAGGAGAATCGGGAGTCAGATGAATTGTTAAGAAAGAATGTCGTGGACGACATTTCCGGCAACATCGGTTAGCCGAAAGTCTCGTCCGCGATAGTGATATGTCAGCTGTTCATGGTCCAGTCCTAGACATTGAAGCATCGTTGCCTGAAGGTCATGAACATGAACAGGGTTTTCGACAGGGGAATAACCAATGTCGTCAGTTTTACCGTATACGAAATCGCGTTTGATACCGCCACCAGCCATCAACATCGTAAAGGCAAATGGATGATGGTCGCGTCCTTCGTTACCAGTATTGATTCCGCGTCGTACTTCATTCATGGGTGTGCGTCCGAATTCGCCTCCCCATACGACCAAGGTCTCATCCAGCAGACCTCGCTGGTCTAAATCATTGATCAACGCACCGACGCCTTTCTGCGTCATATCACAATTCTCTTTGAGTTTTTTGTTTAGTGCAGCATGGTCGTCCCATGTGTAATGATAGAGTTGTACAAAACGGACGCCTCGCTCCACCATGCGGCGTGCCAATAGGCAATTCGTGCCAAAACCGCTGGAAGTCTCGTCGTCAATTCCATACTGTTGAATTGTCTTCTTAGACTCATCCTTGAAGTCCAACAACTCAGGGGCAGCTACCTGCATCCGAAACGCCATTTCATAAGCAGCAATTCGTTGTTGGATTGCAGGGTCCATCTGCTTCTTAAATCGCAGTTCATTCAGCCGCACGATGCTATCGATCCTCTTGGACTGAAGTGGTGCAGTAACACCATCCGGGTTTTTCAGATGAAGTATTGGATCACCAGAATTTCGCAGCGTTACTCCCCGATGCATCGCTGGTAAGAAGGCGCTGTCCCAAAGCGCCGGTCCTCCTAAATCTCCCGATCCGTTTCTCGAGAGCATGACGATAAACCCGGGCAGGTTTTGAGACTCGGAGCCGAGTCCGTAGGAAATCCAAGACCCCATACTTGGAAGCCCAAATCGTGGTACACCACAATTCATCAACAATTGAGCAGGATGGTGATTACTGATATCAGTATGGACAGATCGCACCATGCAGAGTTTATCAGCACATTCGGCAATATTTGGAATATAGTCGGAGAAGTGCATCCCCGATTCACCGTACTGTCGAAATGATCTCGGTGACGCAAAGATGCGAGCACTTCCACGGATCAGCGCGTCATCGAGTCCTTCCAGAAAAGAATCCGGGACAGGTTCACCGTGTAACGCTTTCATTTCAGGTTTTGGCTCAAACAAGTCAAGCTGACTTGGTGCTCCTGCCATAAACAGGAAAATCACATTCTTGGCCCGCGGTGCAAAGTGTGCACGCTTTGGAGCGGCCAGGGCAGAGTCTGTTGGTGCAGCCGTAAGTGACTCGTCAGCGAGCAATGAGCTTAACGCAAGTGCGCCAGCACTGAGTCCGGTCTGCTCGAGAAAATGCCGTCTTTGCATTGTCAGTTCAAATTGTTGCTGCTGCGTTTTCATGAAGCTTAATCTCGCGTAATGAATTCGTGGAGGTTCATCATCACGCTACATGTATGCACCCAAGCCGCAGTGTTTGCCTCAGCATTTCCTTGTCCAACTGTCGCCTCAATCAACCCCGGATGAGACTTAAAGAACATTCTGTTATCAGTGAGAAGTTGTTGGACCAAGATAGCTTCCTCAGGTCCTGGCAAACGTTGCAGACAAATACTGAATAGCTTGTTTATTCTGTGGGTATCATCTTCGGGCTCTTTAGCGATCTGTGTCGCCAGATGTTGAGCGGCTTCGAAAAACACCTCGTCATTCAGCAATGTTAGGGCTTGAAGTGGAGTGTTTGAGCGTTCTCGACGGGCACACGGAGATTGTGGACTGGGTGCATCAAACACCGCCGTTTGCGCAAATGGGGTAGTCCGCAATACAAATGTGTAAACGGCTCTGCGATAGCGATCCTCACCGTCACTTACATCCCATGGATGTGAACCGAATGCCTCTAGTGTGACGCTTTCCGGTTGCGGTGGTCGGACGCCCATTCCACCCATTTTTGATGAAAGCAAGCCGCTTGCTGCCAATGCCGCGTCACGGATGGTCTCACCAGATAGTCTTAGGCTGTTTTGACGTGCCAGGAGTTCATTTTCCGGATCTAATCCTGCTAGCTGTTCACGATACGTAGAGGCTTGTTGATAGGTGGATGATAGAACGATCCGTCTTTGAAGTGCTTTCACATCCCAATTTGAGTTTATAAATTCCGATGCGAGATAATCCAGCAACTTGGGGTGTGTGGGTGATGCGCCCTGTATACCGAAATCTTCGCTTGTTAAAACGAGGCCTCGACCAAAGAATTCATGCCACATTCGGTTTGCAAACACACGTGCCGTCAGTGGATTCTCCTTCGAGACAAGCCATTGAGCTAATGTAAGCCGAGGATCAACACCGTCTACGAATACAAGCTCTGGTAGCACTTCCGGTACAGCGGGTTGAACGAGATTTCCCTTGTCCAGATATTCGCCACGAATATGAATCCGAGTCTCTCGTTTGTTTACAGCGGCTTGCATTCCCGGAGCACGCAATGCGATAGGGTGCAGTTTCTTCAAGTCTTCTAATTGAGCACGTAGTCCGGATAGATTCAGTTCGCTAAATGTCTCTGGATTAACGACACTTCCATACCTGAGAAAGTAGTCAAGCAGATCGTCTTTTTGTCGCTGGGTTCTTTTGGCCCAATCCAGTTTGGCAATTTCAACACCTTCAAGCTGCCCTTCGCCTAAACCGCCACCCCAGATGAGGCCCAGTAATTCGTACTGACGATCCCAGATATGATCCTTACCGGGATTTTTGTATGCGTGGAGAATCTTTTGCTCCCACGTTTTTTGTAATTTCTCAACTGCTAGGCGGTTTGTAACCAATAACTGTTGCCGAGCATTTTTGTAATCGGCGCGGGATGCCCAGAATTCCTGCGCTTGTCCGCTTACTGGTGCATCAATGTTCACTTCATCAGCGTTGTTTAGAAGGGAGTAAAACTGAAAGTATTCATTCTGGGAAATGTCGTCATATTTGTGGTCGTGACACCGAGCACATCCAATGGTCAATCCGAGCCATGTTGTGCCAACCATGGTTACTCGTTCGATAACCTGAAGCACCCGGAATTCCTCAATGTCAGCACCCCCTTCACGATTACTGAGAGTTTGACGTAAGAATCCTGTTGCGATGAATTGATCTTGGGAATGATCAGGAAGGAGATCACCGGCGACTTGCTCGATCGTAAATTCATCGAATGGTTTGTTTTGATTTAGAGAATTAATGAGCCAATCGCGATAGCGCCATGCAACCGGTCGTAGCTGGTCAGTCAAGTAACCATCGGTGTCTGCATAATGGCATAAGTCCAACCAAGGTCGCGCCCACTTTTCACCATATCGAGGTGAGGCAAGTAAACGATCGACAACTCTCTGATACGCTCCTGGTTGGTCATCGTCAAGAAATGCTGACACGTCTTCAGGCGTGGGTGGAATCCCAATCAGGTCAAGCGTCACCCGCCGGATCAATGTCTGTTTTGATGAGCGTTCGGAAGGCTGGATATCATTATCCAATAGACGTCGCAAAATGAAATTATCTATTGGGTTTGTCCCCCAATCTTTTCGTTCACTAACCGCCGGCGGTGCAGGAGTCTTTATCGATTTATACGCCCAGTGTGCGGGCTCAGCGCCAGTAGTGGACCCTGCCATATATACAAAGACAGCAATGAAAACACCGAGAGGCGAGATCGAGATGTTCTTTATTGGTAACGTCATGCTATCAATGTAACAGTGTTTAACAGCAGTCTCTAATGAAGGCCGTTTGTTTTATGGTGAATTCAAGTTTCGTAAAATGTGTACGATTAAGAACATGCTCCACAATACAACTAAGTCCGATGTCGAAAGGCAATGATGGTAAACGTATTTAATTTCGGTGCTCAGGGTGATGGCCAAAATGACGACTGGGCTGCTTTGCAACACGCGATTGAAAGTGGGGATGGCGTACTTCATTTAAATAAAGGTACGTACCGCATAACGAAAACGCTTGAACTGGACCTGACAAAACAGGGATACGGTGGGATTCGCGGTGATAGCGGTGCCAGCCGAATCATCATGGACGGTGCTGGTCCTGCGATTCGAATCATTGGTGATCACGACGGAACCGCAAACCCCGCTACTTATGAGAACCATACATGGGAAAAGGAGCGGATGCCGATCATTGAAGGTCTTGAAATCTATGGGCGACACCCGGCGTCTGTTGGTATTGAACTTTGCAAGACCACCAAGGCTGTCATTACTCGAGTGTTAGTAAGAGAGTGCCAGTACGGAATTCATTTGGTCGAGAGGAATCGGGACTTCATCCTTTCGGACAGTCATCTGTTGAACAACACACACCATGGTCTGTATTTCGATAACTGTAATCTCCATCAAATTATCGTCCACGGAAATCACATAAGCTGGAATAAGCGGTCTGGTATCAAGTCACTCAACGGAGATGTACACAATCTCCAGATCACCGGAAACGACATTGAGTACAACCACAATGCAGGCGTGGACACCTCACCTAAAGGTGAACCGCGTGGAGCAGAAATTTGGTTTGACGCAACCGATGGTGTCATTAGCGAGGTGACTATTGCGAGTAATACGATACAGGCCACCGTCCAGCCGGGTGGCGCTAACATTAGGATCTGGGGTGCTGACACAGAGGGTGTAAAAGCCGCACGGCTCTTTACCATTTCCGGCAATGTACTGGGTTCGCAATCCAGAGGTATTGAAATACGCCGCGCCCAGCGCATCGCTGTTACAGGCAATACGATATATGACTCTAAGGACCGGTCTATTCTCTTTGAAGATTGTGGAGGGTTTGCAATTGGCTCAAATACCTTTGTATGGCGCAGCGATGATGACGCGGACCAACGCGACGGAATCTATCTAGAGGACTGTTATGACGGGACCATTACGGGAATCACTGCTACTCGAATGTGTTTTGGAAATGGTCAGCAGGGTGGTGCAGTGACGATGATACACTGCAACGATGTTTTACTTGGCCAATCTCAGATCCTTGATAGTCTCACTCGCGGAGTCGACTTAATGAATTGTGAGCGATGTCGAGTGTCTGATTGTTCAATTATTGACCGTCGCGAGGAACCGCGATCTGCTCAGGCCATTCGTGTGCGCGGCGGAAGGAATAACCTGATCCAAAACAATCTGGTCGGTGGCGCCAGCGATGAATTGATTAGCATTTCAGATGGGGCGGGTGTGGCAGTAACCAATCACACGATATCCTAGGGGCTTACCAAAGCATTCTGTCGAGTCGCATCAATTGCGCATCAAGCGTGCATCAGTTGTTACTGTCATCCATGAACCAGCCGCAAGCAGTCAAATCACCGCTACTGAAGATCCTCGGCGTATTAATATTTGCGCACTTGATCGTTGACTGGATAGCATCGACAGTTGTACCAATCTTCCCTGATCTTGAACGCCAAATGGCGCTGGGCGAAGGCGGGTTTATCATCGGCTACATCATTTGGCGTGTGGTCGACTCTGGTTCCCAGATGGTATTTGGCTATCTGGGTGATCGGTTTGATACAAGTCGCATGATCTGGCTTGGCCCGTGCATTGCTGTTGTGGCTTATTCATTCCTTGGTTTTGTCAGCTCGCCCGTTGTCGCAACAATTGTGTTAATGATAGGCGGTGCGGGAATCGCTGCCTTTCACCCTGAAGCTGCTGTGATGGCAGGCTCATCGATGCCAAATGAGCGCAATCGGGCAATGGCACTGTTTGCATTAGCTGGGTACATAGGGCAGTCTATTGGACCTTTCTATGCCGGTCGACTGACGGCGGCACACGGTAATCTAAAGGTGCTTGGCTGGTCGACAGTCTGGGCAATACCGGCGCTCGCTATCGTGGCATGGGGCATTCGTAATCGATCGAAAGTGCACGCGCAAGATTCGGCAGATGAACATGACGCTCCACGATCAAAAAAACGGCCCAGTTTGCGGGAGATGCTAAGAGGGCGTGAGCGAATCATGACGCAAATCGTGTGCAGCGGCGCTTTACGGATTGTGCCAATCCTCGGTGTACCATTAGCTATTTCTTACCTTCTAAAAGCTGCAGGGGAATCGAATGCGTCCATTGGTGATTTCCAATCTGCATTCATGTTTGGATTGGGTATTGGCGGGATGTTTTGTGCATTGTTTGTAGGACCAAAGATTGAGCGAACGATTCTTTGGTTTCCACCGCTCCTTGCTTCGATCCCGGTATTTGCCGCGGGATCGGTTACCGGCAGCACTCAGTTGTTAATAATCGGGATAGCAGGTGCTTTACTTGGCTGTACACTTCCGGTGTTTATTAGTTACGCACAGCGCATGATGCCGCAGGGGCAACGACTGGCAAGCTCATTGACTATGGGTTTTAGCTGGGGAGTAGCATCTATCATTTCCGGGCTAGCCGTTAAGTTCTTAATGGCAAGTGGAAACTTAGACCAGATTTTTTGGTTCTTTGGAATCTGC
>Ga0114933_10003826_pt1 | contig 14423 bp, 9 predicted proteins | sample 4SBtaG_FD_89691 | JGI IMG/M metagenome (GOLD analysis project Ga0114933, IMG submission 89691) | Deep subsurface microbial communities from Kolumbo volcano to uncover new lineages of life (NeLLi) - 4SBTROV12_W25 metaG | ecosystem: Environmental > Aquatic > Marine > Volcanic | place: Kolumbo...
GACCGCTCGAGAGCACCGGATCCACGAACACCGCGGCGTCGCCGACCAGGAAGAAGCCAGGACCGCAGACGGTCGACACCTGGTAGGCCCAGTCTTCGCAGACGGCCGGTCGGTCCCCACCCCCCGAGGGTCGGTCGCCGACGAAGGTCGCGCCGGCGAGCAGCTCGCCGACACCGGGCGTGGAAGCCACCGCCTCGGCGTAGAGCTCCGAGAGCTCCCTCCCCTTCACGGTGGCCTTGTCCGTGACCAGCCCCACGCTGACGAGGTCCGGTCCGATCGGGATGTGCCACACCCAGCCCTCGGCCGAGGTGTTGACGAGCGCCCAGCGCTCCTCGTCCCGCTCGACGGCCGCGGCGGAAGTAAGCGCCGAGCCCCGCCAGTAGCCCCAGATCGCGAGGTTGCTCATGTGCTCGAAGCGCTCGACGCCCAGCTTCCAGAGCCGCGCCAAGAGCCGCGCCTGCCCCGTCGCGTCGACGACCCAGCGCGCCCGCGCGGTGCCGCCCTCGTAGACGACCTCGCCGCCGTCCACCGAGAGCACGCGCGCCCCCTGGACCACCGACGCCCCCTGCTCCTCGGCGTTCTCGAGCAGGAGCTGGTCCAGCACCCCACGGTCCACGTGCCAGCTTCCGGCCGCGGGGGCACCACGCGCTTCCTCCCGGAAGTCCGCGGTCCAGCTCTCCCCCGCGGACTCCGGTCCCCAGCGGAAGACCACCCCCAGCTTCTTGATCGGCAAGGCGGCGTCGAGCTTCTCGAAGGCGCCGGCCCGGCGCAGCACCGCGGTCCAGCCGGGCAGGGTGACCTCGCCGACGTGGGGGCGCGGGAAGACCTCGCGCTCCAGGACCAGCACGCGGATGCCCGGGTTCTGACGACACAACAGCGCCGCGGTCAGGCTGCCGGCCGGTCCGCCACCCAGGACCACAACGTCGTGCTCGGAGACCGCCACGAAGCGGTGATACAACGACCGAGGTGCCTCTGCCCATCACCGCCACCTGCAACATGAACTGCGTGTTCTGCGATCGGGTGTGGTCGAAGGACGAGTTCAAGGACGTCGAGAGGGTCCTCGACGAGGCCCCGATGAGCGAGCTGGGCGGACTGAGGGCCGTCCTCGGCGGCGGCGAGCCCACGCTTCATCCGAAGCTCCCGCAGATCCTGGAGGGCCTGGCGGGACGCGGCGTGCGCAAGCTGTCGATGCGCACGAACGGCGCCTGGGCCGCGCGTGAGGGCCCGGTGCGCTTCCTCGTGAAGAAGGGCCTGCGAGAGGTCGCGCTGCTCTTCCCGACGGACGACGCGGCCGATTTCGACCGCCTGACCCGCAAGACGGGCGCCTGGCAGGCCGTCCAGGCGGGCATCGCGAACCTTGCGGCGAACAAGGTCCGCGTCACCGCGCGCGTGCCGGTCCTGCGGCCGACCCTGTCACGCCTCCAGGACATCGTGCAGGCGCTCCCCGCGCTCATCCCCACGCTCGTCCGCGTGGACCTGGTGCTGCTCGACTCGGAGCACACCCCCGACTTCGACGCGCTCAACGCGGCGATGCCCTTCGGCTCCGACCATCCGTGGCCCGAGGTCCCGGAGCTGTTCCTGGATCCCGGCCCGGGCATCCCGCTCTGCCTCTCCCACGCGATGGAGCACTGGCGACTCTCGCCCGACGTGCCGAGCGCGCCCGGACACAAGCCCGAAGCCTGCCAGCGCTGCTTCGTCCGCAACGCCTGCTCCGGCCAGCTGCGCTGCATGTCCCTGCCCTTGAAGCCGGTGCCGCTGGACTTCGACGACGGCGTGGACCGGCCGAAGCGTCGCAGCCAGGACGGCCTGCCCTTCGAGCCCGTGAAGGGAGTCACCTACGAGTGCGGCGAGGGCGAGGCGACGCTGGCGTCGGTGCGGCTGCGGGTCGGCCACGCCTGCAACCGCCGCTGCGAGTTCTGCTTCATCCCGCACCACGAGAAGGCCGGGCACGACCACGACATCCCGGCGTCGATCCAGGCCGCCGTCGAAGCCGGCGCCCGCGAGCTCGTGATGACCGGGGGCGAGCCCACGCTCGTCAAGGAGCTGCCTGACTACATCGACCAGGCCAGCCGAGGCGGCGTGCGCCGCATCGTCCTCCAGACGAACGCCATGCGCCTGGCCAACGAGGACTTCACGCGACGCCTCGTCGACTCCGGGCTGACCTCGACGGTGATCTCCCTGCACAGCCATCGCGACGAGGTCCTGGAGCAGATCACCACGCTCCCGAACACGATGGACCGCATCCTCCGCGGCATCCGGAACCTGCACGAGGCGGGCGTCCAGGCCTCGATCACCCACGTGATCGGTCCCAAGAACTTCCGCCACATGCCCGACTTCGCCCGCTTCATGATCGAGGAGGCCGGGCTCAGGCGCTTCTGCTTCATCTTCGCCACGCCGATGGCCTGGCCGATGGCGCGAAAGGAGATCCTCCCGCGCTACTCCGACGCGGCCCCCTACGTCATGGAGGCCATGGACATCGCCATCGACCACGACGTGATCGTCGACGGCCTGGCCTTCAAGTGTGGCGCCCCCCACTGCGTCGTCGGCGGCGACCCGAAGTACCTGCTCGACGCCGTCCCGATCCCCGAGGAGAACCGCACCCCGGACTGGATCCGCATCCCGGCCTGCGAGACCTGCACGCTCAAGCACCAGTGCTACGGCGTCCGGCGGCTGTACGCCTGGGTCTACGGGATCGACGAGTTCAAGCCTGTGCTCGAGGAAGGCAAGCGCGCCGAAGACTGGAACCGTGGCCGCTTTCTGCCGCGGCGGGAGACCTCGATGACCGACCCGGTCGAGGCCCTCTTCGCCCGGGTCGAGGCCCTCGGCCTCCAGCTGCCCGAGCTGACCGTACAGCAGGGCGCCGAGGGCTTCCGCGTGCGCGCCGGAGACCTCACGATGGGTCCTCTCGCGCGCACCGGGAACCTCGAAGAGGCCCGGCGCATGGCCCTCGCCGCGACCCTCCAGCAGAGGGCGATCGGCGTCGAAGTCGACGGCGCCCACGGGGTCGTCACCGGCGATCTCGCCGCCTACCTCGACGGCCTCGACGGCCCGGACCACCTCCTGCCCCACACCTCGATCCGGTGGGCCGAGGTCCTCGAGCAGCCCGACCGCGACGAGGTGCGCATCCTTCGGCGGCGCTCGGGTCCGCGCATGACCTCGGTCCACAGCGCCATCGCGACGGCCTCGGCGGCCCTGCTCGAGGTCGGCGGCGACCGGCTCATCCGCTACGGGATCCACGGCTACGGGCGCGCCGGGCGGCACTTCGCCAAGCACTTCGACCGGGTGGTGCTCGAGGGCGAGCGGCGCCCCTCGCTGGTGGCCTGCGCAGACTCGAAGAGCTCGGTGATCGACGCCCGTGGCCTGGAGTTCGAGCGGCTGGCGGCCTTCAAGGTCCGCCACGACCGCCTGCCCCGTCCGGTCCAGGAGCGCACCGAGCCCGACGCCGTCCTGGGCGCTGACCTCGACCTGCTGCTCCTCGCCGGGCGGACCTGCCCCGAGGCCGTGCTCAACACCCCGGCCGGCGTGGTCGTCGACCTGACGGGCACGCTCACGCCCGCCCTCGAAGCCCGGCTCTGGGAGCGCGGCGTGGTGGTCGTCCCGGCGCTGCTGGCGACCTGTGGGCCGATCCTCCTGGCCGATGCCGAGCGGCTGGGCCTGGACGACGCGCCCCAGGAGCTCATCGCGCGGCGCTCGGTCGAGGCCTACGCCGCCGCCCGCGCGCTCGGCGGCCCCCTCACCGACGCCCTGCTGCGAAGGGCGCTTCAGAGGGACAGCGGGAAGTCCGAGAGCTCCGGCGCGGCCTCGAAGGGGCTCAGCCCCCGGTCGCCGTAGCGCCGCAGGTAGGCCCCACCCGGCCCCTGGCAGCGGCGCCTCAAGGCACACTTCGCGCAGGCCGTGCCTGCCCGTTCGGCCTCGTCGAAGGCCGCATCCGCCATGCCCAGGGCCTCGGCGGGGGGCAGGTGGATGTGCTCCGGCAGCTCGCTGAGCAGGCAGGCCGGCACACCGCACGACCCGCTGGTCACGTCGGGCACGATGCCGGCGTCACGAACGATCCGGACCGCCTCGACCAGCGGCTCGCGGAGCTCGTCCCAGGGCAGGACGCGCTCCTCCCACAGCGCCGCGTCGAAGTAGGGCTGTGGTCGACTCCACGTGACGCTCTCGACCTCGGACAGCGTCGTGGCCAGCAGGCGAGCCAGCGGCGCGAGCTCATCCCGGTTCAAGCGGTCCATGACGGTGCTGATGCCGACGCGAAGGCCGGCGTCGAGGGCGCGGCGGATCCCCCGCAGCGTGCGCTCGTGGGTACCGGGAGCCCGCGTGATCGCATCGCTCACCTGCGGGTCGGCCGCGTGCAGGCTCACGAAGAGTCGGTCGACGCCGCGAACGGGCTCGATGTCCCGGGCCAGGCGGACCGCGTTCGTCTGGACCATCGTGCGCATCCCGAGCGCCTTCGCCCGGGCGAGCAGAGCCGGCAGCGCTCGACGGACCGTGGGCTCCCCACCGCTGATGGTCAGCTGCGCAACGCCGGCCTCGCCCAGCTCGTCCATCCAGGTCTCGAGCATGCCGTCGGGCGGGTCCGGCCAGCGCCGCGACTGCCAGCACAGGCCGCAGTCCTGGTTGCAGCCGAAGCCCAGACGCAGACTGCCGATGGTGCCCTGTGGACCGGTGAATACGCGGCGGTAGAAGGCGTCGTCCAGGCCTTCGTAGGCGCGGACGGCCGCGTGGGCCTCGAGCAGGGCCTCGCTGCGGCGGGGTTCCCTGGCCTTCCAGGCCCGATGCAGCCTGCGAACGGCGTCGGCGGCCGGCCCCTCCCCCTCGAGCCTCAGCGCCGTGCCCAGGCGCCCGCGCAAGACCTCCCCGCCGGGGATGCTCAGCTCGATGTCGACCGCGTCCTCGCGCGGACGGGCCCGGACGTCGACCTCGGGCCCGACACCGAGGGCCACGCGCGCGGCCTCCTCCAGCGGCGAGAAGAGCGTGTGGACCCAGGGCGTCACGGGGGCCCGAAGGCGGGATGGCTCAGGAAGACCTCGTCCGTGAAGATGCCCAGCACCGCGACGAGGGCTTCCCGGTCGCCCTCCTCGAGGCCCAGAACAATGGGCTCGCCGTTCCGTGCGAGGGGCTCTTCGAGGGCCGGGCTGCCCACCATCTTCGTGTCGTAGTGGTCGAGCACACCCTCCAGGGTCGCCAGCCGCCCGTCGTGCATGTAGGGCGCGGTCACCGCCACGTTTCGGATCGTCGGGACCACGAAGCGGAGGTCGGGCTCCAGGCCGTTGTTCTTCGCCTCACTGGTCGTGAAGAGCCCCATCTCCGAGGCGCCCTCGCGCACGCCGGCCGAGTGCTTGTGGCAGGCGTCACACATGTCCGGAGTCGGCGCGTCTCGCTTGGGGAAGCCCGCGATCATCAAGGCGTTTCCTTGCTGTTCGGCCGGAGTGAGCGTCACGACCCCCCGGTCGAGGAGGTCGGCGCGGCTGTTGAAGCTGACCAGCGTGCGGAGGAACTGGGCGATGGCCTTGGACACCGTGTCCTCGGTGATGCCCTCCCCCGGAAAGGCCCGCTCGAAGCGCTGCGGGTAGTCGGCGTGTGCCGCCAGCTCCTCGAGCAGCTCAGGCATCGGCTGGTTGAGCTCGTCGGGGTGCTGGATCGGGATGGGGACGAGCTCTTCCAGGGTCTCGACCCGCCCGTCCCAGAAGTAGGGCGCGGTCCAGGCCAGGTTGATCAGCGCCATGGCGTTCCGCTCGAGCGGGCGGCCCTCGCTGCCGACGCTGAGGGCCTTGCCGTCGGTGAAGGAGCGCTCCTGCTCATGACAGCTCGCGCAGCTCTGGGTGTCGTTGCCGGAGAGGATCGGATCGTAGAAGAGGTGCCGGCCGAGGGAGACACCCGCGTGGGTCAGCGGGTTGTCCGGCGGGACAGGCAGCGCCTCCAGGTACTGCGGAAGGGGCACCTCATAGGGCGTGGTTCCGGCGGCCTCGAGGGCCTCGACCGGCGGGGCGACCGCGCAGGGCAGGTCCGAAGGACAGACCGCCGCCGGCACGGTCGGCGAGGGCCGACACCCGGCGACGAGGAAGAGCAGCCTCAGAGGGCCTCGCCTTCGGCCGAGGGACGCTCCACCGCCACGGGCGGACCGAAGGCCGGATTGTTCAGGAAGGCCTTGTCGGTGAACAGGCCCATGAGCGCGATCAGCTCCTCGCGCTCGGCGGTGCTCAACTCCATGCCCATCGGCGCGCCCTCGCGGGAGAGCGGCGGTTCGAGCTCCGGGCCGGCGACCAGGCCCCCGTCGTAGTGGCTCAGCACCGCGTCCAGCGAGGCCAGCCGACCGTCGTGCATGTAGGGACCGGTCACGGCGATGTTCCGGATGGTCGGAACCACCATGGCCAGGTCCGCCTCGAGGCCGTTGTTCTTCTTCTCGTTGGTGGTGTAGATGCCATTGCGCTCGACGGCGTCGGCCTCGACCCCGGCGCGATGACTGTGGCAGGCATCGCACATGTCGGGCACCGGGTCGCTCTTCGGAAAGCCCCGCAACATCAGGTCGATTCCGCGCTGCTCCAGTTCGCTGATCACGATCTCCTCGGACTCCAGGGCGTCGATGGGCGCGTTGAAGCTCACGAGCGTGCGCAGGAACTGGGCGAGCGCCTTCGAGAGCGTCTCCTCCGTGATGCCCTCGCCCGGAAAGGCGGCCTCGAAGAGGTCCAGGTACAGCGGGTTGGCGTGGAGCTCGACCAGCAGCTCGTCCATGGGCTGGTTCATCTCGTCCGGTCGCTGGATCGGGACGGGGACCAGGGCCTCGAGCGTGGGCGCGCGACCATCCCAGAAGTAGGGCGCGGTCCAGGCGAGGTTGACCAGCGCCATGGCGTTGCGGTCCGCAGGCTGGCCCTCGCTGCCCAGGCTCACCGCCAGGCCGTCGGTAAAGGACCGCGGCTGCTGGTGGCAGCTGGCGCAGGCCTGCTTGTTGTTCCCGGACAGCCTCGGCTCGTAGAAGAGGTGTCGACCGAGCGCGACCCCGGCGTGGGTCAGCGGGTTGTCCTCGGGCACCGGCATCGCCTCGATGTAGTCCGGCAGCGGCACCGTGTAGGGCTCCAGACCCCGCGCGGGATCCGCAGCCTCGGGCACCGGCACGTTGCAGGCCCCCCCGTCCGAACAGCTGGGCCCGGGGGGCGCCACGAACTCCTCGCCGGGCGCGTCCTCCGAGGAGGGCTCGGAGGCACAGCTCAGCAAGAGCAGGATCACAGCCGCCTCGTCCGCCGCAGGTGGTCGGCCAGGAGCTCGACGTCGTCGGAGTGCTCGACGTCCTCGCCGACCTGGAGCCTCGCCATCAGGTCGAGGGCCTTGGCGGCGCCACGCTTGCCGGCCTCGACGCCGGGCTGGTGGTAGGCGTTGATGCCGGCGAAGGAGGCGTAGAAGCCCACCGCGCGCTCGTACAGGGCGATGAGTGCCCCGAGGTGCTCGGCGGTGAGGTCGTCGAGCACGATCGTCAGGCTCTTTCGGCCGGCCGCGGTCAGGGCGTTGCGTGTGCCCACCAGGAAGCCGAGCAGGTAGTCCGCGGTGTGCACTCCGGGCTCGACCTCGACCCCGAGGGTGCGCCCGTGGCCGTGGACGAAGGTCACGAAAGCATCGTCGGGCCCGTCGCGGAGCTGCTGGACGTAGGCGTGCTGGTCCGTGGAGCCCTTGTTGCCGTAGACCGTGAGCCCCAGGCCCTCCTTGCCCAGCGACTCCATGACGAGCTGCTGGAGGTAGCGGCCGAAGAGGCCCAGCCGGTCGCGGTAGGGCAACACCACCATCGCCCGCGGGCGCGCCTGCCACCAGGCCTCGGCGAGCATCAAGGCTGGGTTGTCCTCGGCCTCGCGGGTGTGGGCGTCCATGGCCGCGGCGCCTCGGAGGAAGCCCTTCGTGTCCTGGCCCATCAGCGCCATCGGCAACAACCCGACCGCCGAGGTGATGCTCGTCCGTCCGCCGACCCAGTCCCAGATGCGCACGCGCCCGCGCCAGTCCTCGGCGAGCTCCCAGAGCGCGGAGCCCTCGCAGGTCACCGCGATCGCGCGCTCCTCCAGGTCGCTGCACCGGGCCCGGACCTCGGCCAGCGCGTTCCGGGTCTCCTGGGTGCCTCCCGACTTGCTCACCACCAGGACCAGCGCGCGGCTGAGCTCCAGGTCGTCGAGGACGTCGGCCATGCCGACCGGATCGGTGTTGTCGAGGAAGACGGGCTCCAGCCCGAAGCGCGGGAGCGCCCCGGCGAGCAGCTGGGGACCCAGCGCGCTGCCGCCGATCCCGCAGATCACGAGGTGATCGAAGGCGTCGGTGTCGTCGGCCAGGGACCGGATCGTCTCCCACTCCGCGGCGATCGCCGGTCCCTCCGGGCTGCGTCCCGGAGAGCGCAACCAGTAGTGCCCGACCCGCCGGCTCTCGTGAGGGTTCGCGACAGCGCCAGCCTCCAGGCTCCGCATCGCGTCGAGCGCTGCGTCGCGCCGATCGCGATCGAGGGTGACCAGGCCCATCCTCCGCAGGTCGACCTGCAGCCCGCATCCTCGCCACCTCATAGAACCTCGATCCGCGAGACACCCTTCACGTTGGAGCAGCTCTCGCCCTTCGGAGCGAGCAGCCGGAAGGGGCCCCCCAGGGCTTCCGGGAGCTCCTCGTCCACAGACAGGCTGTGCGCCAGGACCGCACGCCCGGCGTCCTCGATGGCGATCGGCGAGGTGGTCATGCCGTCCGAGGCGACCACGATGAAGCGCTCGCCATCGACGAGGGCCAGGATCTCGGCCAGCAGGACCCCTCGACCCTCCTTGCCGGGCACGACCTCGCCGACGTCGGCGACCTGGCCGGGCAGGGCTGCCAGGGCCCAGCGGGTCAGGAGGTGCTCCCCGACGCGGAGCCCGACTTCGTCGTCCCCGGGCTCCACCGCGTCGAGCAGTTCGATCACCTCCAGGAGCTCCTCGGCCCCCTCCTCCGCGATGATGTCGACGGCCGAACCGCTGCGGAGCTGCGAGGGCGCGAGGTGCACCTCGCCTCCCGCCCGATCGATCCGGAACCAGCCCACATCCGTGCGGAACAGCCCCTTCACGCGCTCGGCGGAGGTCTCTTCGAGGGCCTCGAGCAGAGCGGAGCGGTCGAAGACCTTCGTCGCCGGCCACACCCGGGACGACGCCGTCCAGCCCCCGGTCGAACCCGCCGAGGCCGGCGGCCGCAGGAAGAGCACCTGGGGCCTCAGGTCGAGGACGTCGAGGTCCACCCGTCCGTAGTCGCAGCGCTCCACCGCCAGGATCGGCGGGTAGCGGCCGTGGAGCACCGTCTCGAGCGCGCCGAAGTCGGTGGCTGCGCAGTCCGAGGCGTGGTTGGCGATCAGCACGTCGGAGCCGTCGATCTGTTCCAACAAGAGCGGTCGCTGTGGAGACACACGCCGCGGGTCCACGACGCAGACGACCGGCATGACCTCGAGCCCCAGGTCGCTGCGAACCAGGGTGTCCACGATGTCCGCGGGCCGGGCCAGTCCGGTCGCCTCGATGAAGATCCGGTCGGGCTTCTCCTGCCGGATCAGCAACCGCAGGGAGGGCACGAGCGACTCGGGCGCGGTGCAACAGACGCACCCGCCCGGGATGTCCAGGACGGGCACCTCGCCGCTGAAGTCCGCAGCGTCGATGCGGGCTTCGCCGAAGTCGTTCACCACCACGGCGCAGCGCTCCCGGCGCCGCCGTACCTGGTCGAGGAGGAAGGTGGTCTTTCCCGCCCCCAGGAAGCCGGTAACGACGTGCGTCGGAATCATGGCCCGATGGTAGCCTCGCCCGCTGACTCCAGGCGGTGACGTGAAGCTCTACACCAAGATCCTCATCGGGATGTTCATCGGCATCCTGGCCGGATTCCTCGTCGGCCCGAACTCCTCGTTCATGCCCCAGGACGGCGTCCGGATGGGCGACGCACCGGTCTACGCGAACCTCGACGACGCTCCGCAAGCCGCCGAGGAGCCCCTCGCCGCTGGAGAGCAGAAAGCGGTCCTGACCGGCGCGACGTGGAGCGACGACGGGCGCGCATGGGTCCAGGTCGAGTGGGATCTCTCCAACGCCGACAAGCTCCGGCTCGCGGCCGAGGGCGTCGACGTGCCCGAAGCCGAGACGGCGAGGGGCTGGGTCGACTCGGGCCAGGAAGGCCACCGGACCTTCTCCACGCTCGGGGACTCCCTGGTCAACTGGACCGTATGGATCGGAAAGCTCTTCCTCCAGCTCATCAAGATGGTCGTCGTGCCCCTGGTCTTCTGCTCGCTGGTCGTGGGCCTGGCCTCGCTCGGAGACTTCCGCAAGCTGGGGCGCATCGGCGGGCGCACGCTCTTGACCTTCACCGGCACGACGATCGTCGCGCTGATCATCGGCGTCACCCTGGCGAACGTGCTCAATCCGGGCTCGCTGGTCGACGACGACGACAAGCGGCTCCTGCTCTCGAGCTACTCGAACAAGGCCGGGGACTACGTCGAGGGGGCCGCCGAGGCGCCGAGCCTGGGCGAGCAGCTGGTCAACATCGTCCCGACCAATCCGGTGGCGGCGGCGGCCGAAGGCGACATGCTCGCCATCATCTTCTTCGCGACGATGCTGGGCATCGCCTTGACGCTGCTCCAGGTGGCCCGCGCCAAGCCCGTGGTCGACATGCTCGACGGCATCAACCAGGCGATGGTGATGACCGTCCACATCGTGATGAAGATCGCGCCGATCGGCGTCGCGACCCTCCTCTTCGATGTCGTCGGCAACACAGGCATCTCCGTGCTCCTCGCGGTGGTCGCCTATGGCGGCGTGGTCATGCTGGGGCTGCTCCTGCACCTCTTCATCACCTACGGCACCATCATCCGCTTCGGGGCGAAGCTGCCCTTCTTCAAGTTCCTCGGCGCGATGAAGGAGGCGCTGCTCGTCGGCTTCTCGACCAGCTCGTCCTCGGCGACCCTGCCGGTGACGATGGAGTGCTGCGAAGACAAGGTCGGCATCAGCCCGGGCGTCACCAGCTTCGTCCTGCCGCTCGGGGCGACGGTCAACATGGACGGCACGGCGCTCTACCAGGGCGTCGCGGCGATCTTCATCGCCCAGATCTACGGCATGGACCTGACCCTGGCGGACCAGGCGGCCATCGTGGGCACCGCGACCCTGGCCAGCGTCGGGGCGGCCGGAGTGCCCGGAGCCGGCATGGTCACCCTGGCCATGGTCCTCACCGCGATCGGGGTCCCCGCCGAGGGCATCGCGCTGGTCATCGGCGTGGACCGCATCCTCGACATGTTCCGCACCGCGACCAACATCGCTGGCGACTCCAGCGTCACGGCGATGATGGCGCGCCTCGAAGGCGACGACCTGAAGCTCGTGTCCGACGAGGAGGACGCGGCCGACCCCAAGCACGGCATGGAAGCGCGCGCGGAGGAGCTCGAGCCCCACGCGGTCGAGCCGACCGCCGAGGAGCTCGAGAAGGAGGAGGAGATCGCCGAGGCGGACACCGCCCCGTGAAGGCGCCCTACCTGGAGGGCATGCGGCCCTCGGCGACCCTGGCGATCAACGAGCACAGCAAGCGCCTGATCGCTGAAGGCCGGTCCGTGACGCGCTTCGGGCTCGGCCAGTCCCCCTTTCCCGTCGAGGAGCGCGTCGTCGAGGCGCTTCGCCGCCACGCCCACGAGAAGGACTACCTGGACGTGGCCGGTCTGCCGGCGCTGCGGGACGCCGTCGCGGCCTGGCACACCGCCTCCGGGGTGAAGTGCTCCGGTCGGAACGTCTTCGTCGGGCCCGGCAGCAAGGAGCTGCTGTTCACGGTCCAGATGGTCTACGAGGCCGAGCTCCTGGTCACGAACCCCTGCTGGGTCAGCTACACGCCGCAGGCCCGGATCGCGGGGCGCCCTGTGACCGTCCTCCCGAGCACCTTCGAGGGCCGGTTCCGGTTGACCCCAGAGGTCCTCGAGGCCCACTGCTCGAAGGCGTCCAGGCCTCGCCTGCTCATCCTGAACTACCCCGGCAACCCGGACGGGCTGAGCTACACGGCCCAGGAGCTCGAGGCGCTGGCCCACGTGCTTCGGCGCCACGGGGTGCTCGTCATCAGCGATGAGATCTACGGGCCCCTGCACCACCGCGGCGAGCACCGCTCGCTGGCCGAGTTCTACCCGGAAGGCACGATGGTCTCGGGGGGGCTCTCCAAGTGGTGCGGCGCCGGAGGCTGGCGTCTCGGGACGCTGGTGGTGCCCGACGAGCTGGCCTGGATCCACGCCGCGCTGCGGGTCGTTGCGAGCGAGACCTTCTCGGCGGTCTCCGCCCCCACCCAGTACGCCGCCGTCACCGCCTTCACCGAGGACCTCTCGGGGTACCTGGAGAAGCAGCGAGCCGTGCTCCGCTGGCTGGCGCCACGTGTGGTCGACCCGCTCAGGCGGGCGGGCGTCGACATCCACGATCCGGAAGGCGCCTTCTACTTCGTCGGCGGTCTGGGCGAAGGCGACCCCCGCGCCTGGTGCCGCGAGCTGCTCGAGGCCACCGGGGTCGCGGTCCTGCCCGGCGTGGACTTCCACCGCCCGGCCGACGAGCTCTCCTTCCGCCTCGCCTACGTGGACTTCGACGGAGGAGCCGCGCTGGCGGGCCTCGACCTCGCCGAGGTCTGCGCACCGACCCTCGAGGGCGTCCGGCGCATGGCCGAGTTCATCGCCTCGAGCTGATCGGGCCTGAACGAACTCCAGAGGTTCGTTGGGAGCCGATGACCCCGGGTGATGGGGCATGAACGAACGTCTGAGGTTCTCTGGGGTCCGATGGCACCGCGCGGACCAGGAGCCGCCCGTCGCCCAGGCACGCGCGTGAAGCCTGGGAGGCGTGGCCTGACCACGCCCGGCGCACGGCGAGCGGGCCCGCGCCGACCAGCTCGCCCAGGTGTCGAGCGTTCCGCCAGCCCTGCTCCCACGCGAGGCGGAAGAAGTCCGCTCTCGCGGGCCCCCGCCGCCGCAGCCCGGTGTTCGGGAGCCGGTACGCGGCCAGGCAGGCCCGCGCGATGTCCGCAACGGGCCGCGTTGCGACGGACGTTTCCACTGCCGGCTCCGGGCTTGAAGTCCCCTCGATGTCGACCGAGACGTCAGCCGACACGTAGCGATGCAGTCCGTCCGGAGAACCGAAGAGCTCGACCACGTCTTCGTCCAGCCAGGGCTCGGCAGCAGCCCCGAAGGCCTCGCGGTGCGTCGACCACAGCCACTCGAGGGGGTCCGCACAGAGCGGCGTCCGGCAGGGGTTCAGCGCGATGTAGCGGACGTTCCGCATCAGCTTGAGCCGACCTCGGACATGGCTGGCCTCGACGTCCGGAGCGGTCCAGTGCGGCATCCGGCGGAGTGACCGGAGCAGCCAGTCCGCCTCGTCGCCCGAGGCGTACGGGACGAGGACGTGGAGGTGGTTCCCCATCAGGCAGGCCGCGAAGACGCGCGACCAGCGAGATCTCATCGCAGCCCAGGTGCGTCGAGCGCACTCCGGGTCGGCGAGAGGGTATTCACGAAGGTCCTTGGCGGTGATGTGTAGTGCTTCCATGCGGCCACTCAGAGCAAGGCGCGGGCCACCCTTCAACCCCCTGAAATCACGTTCTGGACTGTCGCGTTTTCCGACAGTCCCTGTCGGTGGTTCGCCACCCTCTGACAGGTCATCGCCATCGAACGAACTCCAGAGGTTCGTTGGGAGCCGATGACCCCGGGTGATCGGCCGTGAACGAACGTCTCTGGTTCGTTCAGCGCCGATGAACCCGGATCGGCAGGCCCTGACCGGGGTGCAGGCTCAGCTCGGCGAGGAGCTCGGGCTCGAAGTCGGCCGGCACGGTAGGGACCTGGCTCTGCAGCATCGTGGCGAGCACCAGGCGCGCCTCCATCGTGGCGAAGGCCTTGCCCGCGCAGACCCGGGGACCGGCGGAGAAGGGCACATAGGCCCCGTTCGGGAACTTGCCCTCGAGGAAGCGCTCCGGGCGGAAGGCGTAGGGCGCCGGGAACCAGCGCGGGTCGTGTCCGAGCACCCAGGGGCTGATCATGATGTTGGCGCCCTTCGGCACCGGAAAGCCGCCCAGCGAAACATCCTCGATGGGCTCGCGCATGAAGGACCAGACGCTGGGCAGCACCCGCATCGACTCTTTCACGACCGCGTCGAGCCAGGTCAGACCTCGCAGATCGCCCACCGTGACCGGCCGGTCGCCGACGACCCGGTCCAGCTCCTCGACGCACCGCTCCACCACCTCCGGGTGCCGAGCCAGCAGGAACCAGTTCCAGGTCAGCGCGTTCGAGGTCGTCTCGTGCCCGGCAAAGAAGAGGGTCATCACCTCGTCGCGGACCTGGCGATCGTTCAGCGCCTCGCCCTCGTCGGTGCGGGCCGAGATGAGCATGCTCAGCAGGTCACCCCGGTCGCCCGGATCCGAGCGACGCTCCGCGATGACGCGGTCGATGATGCCGTGGATGTCGTCGAGGGCCTTGA
>Ga0114933_10003828_pt1 | contig 14421 bp, 14 predicted proteins | sample 4SBtaG_FD_89691 | JGI IMG/M metagenome (GOLD analysis project Ga0114933, IMG submission 89691) | Deep subsurface microbial communities from Kolumbo volcano to uncover new lineages of life (NeLLi) - 4SBTROV12_W25 metaG | ecosystem: Environmental > Aquatic > Marine > Volcanic | place: Kolumbo...
GTAAATAAATTTAATGCTGCCTTAATAATTGATAGGCATAATAACAGACATATTGCAGATGAACAGAATAAAATAACATAAATCATTAAAAGAGGCAGTTATGGGAATGGCATTGGCGACAGAATGGTCAAAACAAGGAGCGGAGGCAGCGGCCCTAGCACACCGTGAAGATATGACTAATTCTAACGACGGTCCATTCGACACAAACGCGGATGATATGAGGGAAAAAGCTATATATGGAAGAATGGCCGATGATCAGAATAAACTTGACCTCAACCATAAAGAACAAAGAACAAAAAGACTAGCTGAGGAAGAAGAACTAAGGAAAAAAGGTCTCAGAAAACCTTTAATAATCGAAAAAATCCGCGAAGCCGCAAAGAAGATATTACAAAACGGGGGTGGCCGCGAGAATACTACAAAAGTAGTAGAAGAAATATATGCAGAACACAAAGCTCCTCAACCGAATAATCAAAAGGAAACTCAAAATAAGCAACTAGAAACTGAATTAAACGATCAATATTTGCAGTTAGCAAAAGCAATCGTTCTTGAACAAGCCGACATCGACGCCGCCAATACTAGAAATCAGGCTAACATCGCCGCTGCCAACAATCTTACACAAGCCGACAACACCGCCAATACTAGTAATCAGGCTGACAACACCGCTGCCAACAATCTTACACTGGCCGACAACGCCGCTGCCACCGAAACACAAATAGATGAAAACAAGGCAGCTGCAATTAATGCAGAAGCAAATCAAGAGCAACAACAAGCGCGCCTAGAGAAAGGACATGAACTAATTATAGCAATAATAATAACCGAGTCGCTACTAAGCAGTAAGGACCATTCTAAGAAAGATATTCACGAAACAGTTGATCGAATCGAACAACTAAGATCAGAACAAAATCGTCATCATCCTCTTAAAGAGATAGCGAATAAAGAAGGTATACTAACTCACGGCATGAAAGAAAAAGTAAACAAAGCTATGGAAGAAATTAAAAAATTAGAAAAAGGATCATCAGCACAAGAGTGGAGAGGAGAAAATGCTAAAAATGCTGCTGTAGAGGCGTCTAAAACAGTTGATGATAAGCATCTCACCCCAGGATCACAGATAAAAAACATACCAGAAAAAGTACCAACACCATTTAACAACTAAACCATAAGGCAATGCATAATGGCAATTAGAGAAATATTACAATTCCCAAACCCTAGATTAAAACTTCACGGCAAAAAAGTAACAGACTTTGGCGCTGACACACAATCAATGTGTGATGACATGTTTGAAACACACTACGCCCAACAAAACTGCGCCGCTCTTGCTGCAACACAATTAGATTTTGATGTGCCACCCCATATTACTGTAATTGACTTCTCGCCAAATAAAGATAAGCCACTATGCTTAGTAAATGCTGAAATAGTCGCATCATCTGGTGAGTTGATCGAAGAGGAAGGTTGTATGTCTGTTGGTATTGGCAAAGGGATGGTATATGCAAAAGTAAAGCGTGCTACAAAAATTACGGTACACTCACAAGATCGCCATGGAAATACTCAAAACTTTGATGCCGATGGCTTTATGGCAAAGTGCATTCAACATGAGCTAGACCATTTAAAGGGAATACTATTTATAGACTACCTGAGCCCGTTAAAGCGCGCTCGCATCATGGCCCAATTAAATAAACTTAAAAAGAAAACTTAAGCTCAGCATCTAATTTCTCCGCACCACGTGTTTGGTGCTTATCAATGTAGTTCTCTCTACTTCTACACACACCACCGTTCGCCCTGAGGAGACAACGTAGTTGTCGTCTGTGACGGGTCACCCTGACACACCACCGTTCGCCCTGAGGAGGCTTTTGCCGTCTGTGACGGGTCGCCATGATACTCACGCCATTGTTACCACGTGGTCCGGGTATTTTATTTATTTTTTCTGGATCCAGTGGTCAAGCCACAAAATGACGCTGAGTGGTCAAGCCACGGAATGCTCGCTATTAACTAAAATATCATCATTGCACATTTTAATTAATATTAATTTAATATTAAGCGGCTATCATGTGAAAGCTAAATACTTAACAAATTGGTGCGCCAAATGCCTACAGAACCAAAAACCAGACGATACCGGCTTCGATACTGGCTTCTATGCCTAGCTCTATCCCCTGGTTATATAAATACTATACTCGGCCCGACAGATCTGCTGACGACAGAGACTAGGACTCCACCCAGATCTAGACGGGTGAAACCCATGGAAGATGATTCAGTTGATACTGCATGTCCACACTATACAGCGCAAAGCTGCCCTAATGGCGGCACGCCGCCAAATGAAAATTATTTAGTTATGTTTAATGGTAACAAAGAGAGTGGGAAAAAATGCATACTTGATATAGCAGCTAGATGGGTGTCTGAGGCTGCACGGGTGTCTGAGGCTGCGGCGGCAAATCCCCAGCTAACTATATCGGCTGACAGTTCATTGGACGACATTAAGAAAATGCTGTCCAGCGGTACAAGACTACCGTCCTCGCTAGCCCCCTTTAATCCGTTCACTGGTGCAGAGTGCAGCATAGAAGATGACTTATCACCATGCACCTCCTTTGAGATGATATGCGCAACAGGTGTTTGTACAACACAGAGTTTCGTGCCGCCACTTTTACAAAGACAGATACATGCAGTATTCAAAAGAACAGAGGTTATAGTCCATTTTATTAATCGTAATAATACACAACAAAGAACAGACAATGCGATTATTCCCTTCCTACACTTACTGATAAAGCATGAGACATCAGCAACAAAAGACCTAACACCTATAGATAAATACAAGAGCATAATGGCTATGCTGGTACAAAAAGAACTCATCGACCCGAAAATTTTGGACCTGCTAACACCAAATCTTTCTATGGAGGGTGATACACTCAAAGTAGCTTATAATATTATAAGTATTAAGCATAGATTACTTCTGATGGGAAGCAAGCGCGGGCCAACTATTTTTTCAGCGACAGAACTTAGTGCTTTCGCGCAATTGGTGACTCAAGCGAATGTAACTGGATATTCTCCAGTGAGAGTTCCGTGCAACACACACAATAAGTCATTCTATTAGCTTAGGCTAAATGACTAATTGTGGATGCCCTGCACTGCTATCAACTCAATCCTAAGCTTAATTAAAAAACTCTTTAACAGTATCAAACCAACTTTTTGTTTTTGGGCTATGCTTGTTACTATCTTTAGATATTAAACTATCAAATTGATTAAGTAGACTTTTCTGCTCATCCGTCAAATTAACCGGGGTCTCAACTGAAACACGACACAACAAGTCACCAACAGAACTACTACGAACATTTTTCACACCCTTGGAGCGCATACGGAACAATTTACCAGACTGAGTTTCAGCTGGAATACTAAGCTTAATACTGCCCTGCATAGTTAAAACCTCAACCTCACCACCTAACGCTGCTGCAACGAAGCTAACTGGAACATCACAATATAGATCATCACCTTTACGCTGAAACACTGGGTGTTTTTTTACTGCAACTTGCACATAAAGGTCACCCGCAGGAGCACCATGCATACCAGCTTCACCTTTACCACTAAGCCTGACACGATCACCATTATCAACACCAGCCGGGATTTTAACCGACAACTTATTGCGCTTATGTACACGGCCTTTACCATTACAATCAGCACAAGGATTTTTTATAACCTGACCTGTACCTCTACAATCACGACATGGCTGCTGCACTGCAATAAACCCATGCTGTATTTGTACCTGGCCTGCACCACGACAAGTAGAACACGTGGTTGGCGATGATCCTTTTTTAGCACCACTGCCATTACATGGACTACACGCAACCCAAGTTGGTACCTGAATTTCTCGTTGCACACCATGAACTGCTTCTTCTAAAGTTAACACCATCTCGTAAGCAAGATCAGCACCAGGTTGGACACGCCCTCTGCCACCACCAGAAGAACGGCCACCGCCAAAAAAGTCACCGAAAATATCGCCAAATACATCGCCCATATCGCCAAAACCACCAAAGCCACCAGCACCACCACCAGCGCCAGCATTAACACCATCATGACCAAATTGGTTATAAGATTGACGCTTACTATCATCACTTAATACGGCATATGCTTCCTGAATTTCTTTGAATTTTTCATCAGAAGAACTATCACCCTGATTTCTATCTGGATGATGCTTCATAGCTAAACGACGGTAAGCTTTTTTCATATCGGCAGCACTAGCATCTCGCTGCACACCTAGTATTTCATAATAATCACGTTTCGACATGGAATAGGCCTTAAAATATAATGTTAAACATATAGCAATGCCCGCATGATACACACATGCAGGCATTTAGCATTACTTATAGAGTTAACAACCAGTTAACCCAAAAAAATAAAGCCGGCTTAAAATGCCAGCTTTATTTTTTATTATTTATCTTTTTCAGATTCATCAACCTCTTCAAACTCAGCATCAACAACTTCTTCCTCTGCTGAATCTTGAGCTGAATCTTGAGCTGCTGACTCCGCATCAGCTGGCTGACCCTCTGATGATTTTTTTGCATACAGTCTTTCTGACATTTTAGATGATGCATCAGTTAAAGCTGTAGTTTTAGTTTCTATAGCTTCTTTATCATCACCTGCCATGGCCTCTTTCAATTCCTGTATAGCTGTCTCAATAGCAGTTTTTTCAGAATCTTCTATATCATCTCCAATATCTTTTAACGATTTTTCTGTGGCATGAACCATGCTATCAGCCTGATTCCTAACCCAACTAACTCTTGGAATTTTTCATCTGCATCTTTATTTGCTTCTGCATCACGCACCATATCTTCTATTTCATCATCCGACAAACCACTAGATGCCTTAATTATAATAGACTGCTCTTTGCCTGTTGCTTTATCTTTTGCAGATACATTTAATATACCATTAGCATCTATATCAAAAGTTACTTCAATTTGTGGTACACCACGAGCAGCAGGTGGAATACTTGATAAATCAAATTTTCCTAGAGACTTATTAGCAGACGCCATATTACGCTCGCCCTGTAGTACATGTACAGTTACCGCTGTTTGATTATCATCAGCAGTAGAGAACACCTGTGATGTTTTAGTTGGGATAGTGGTGTTTTTTTCAATAAGATTAGTCATAACCCCACCCATAGTCTCAATACCTAAAGACAATGGAGTCACATCTAATAATAAAACGTCTTTTACATCACCGGATAATACCGCACCCTGAATAGCAGCACCCATAGCTACAGCCTCATCAGGATTTACATCATGGCGAGGGTCTTGATTAAAGTAATCTTTAACCGCTTCTTGCACCATAGGCATACGTGTTTGACCACCAACCATAATAACATCATCAATTTCAGAAACCTTAAGGCCAGCATCTTTAACCGCTGTTTTACAAGGCAAGATACTATCTTTAACTAGATCTTCTACTAACGACTCAAGTTTAGCTCTAGTTACCTTAATATTTAAATGCTTAGGACCACTAGAATCAGCAGTAATATATGGCAAATTAACATCTGTTTGCTGTGCTGATGATAATTCAATTTTAGCTTTCTCTGCAGCCTCTTTAAGACGTTGCAATGCCATTGGGTCATTATGTAAATCAACCCCTGAGTCTTTTTTGAATTCTCCTGCTAAATATTCAATAAGGCGTAGATCAAAGTCTTCACCACCAAGGAAGGTATTACCATTTGTTGCTAACACTTCAAACTGATGCTCGCCATCAACATCTGCAATCTCAATAATCGAGATATCAAAAGTACCACCACCTAAGTCATATACTGCAATCTTACGGTCGCCTTTTTTCTTATCTAGACCATATGCTAGTGCTGCCGCTGTTGGCTCATTAATAATACGTTTAACATCTAAGCCTGCTATTTTACCAGCATCTTTAGTTGCTTGACGCTGTGAATCGTTAAAATATGCAGGAACTGTAATTACAGCCTCGGTAACATCATGACCTAAATAACTCTCTGCTGTACTTTTCATCTTACGTAGGATTTCAGCTGAAACCTGAGGTGGCGCTATTTTTTCATCGTTCACTTTAACCCAAGCATCACCATTGTCTGCTTTTACAATATCATATGGGACCATTTTCTTATCTTTTTGGACTATCTTGTCATCAAAGTTACGGCCTATTAACCGCTTGATAGCATACAATGTATTATTTGGGTTAGTCACTGCTTGACGCTTTGCAGGCGCCCCAACTAAAATTTCACCATCTTTAGTGTAAGCAACAATTGATGGGGTTGTACGAGCACCCTCAACATTTTCAATTACACGTCGTTCTGAACCCTCCATAACGGATACACAAGAGTTAGTTGTTCCAAGGTCAATACCAATAATCTTACTCATCTTTATTTACTCCCAATAAAAAATAATTAATTTTTTTCAATCACTTGTTTTTAAAAGAAAAAACACGTTTAGCCCCAATGCATTAAAGCATCTCCCCATACCAAAGCAGATTGGGATGTCTTTTCTTATTTCAAGGGATAAATGAAAAAAATATTATCTCTCATCAAAAAGTAGAGCCAATCTCCTACAAGCACGACGGCCTTGATCTTACATTAATAATGTCGCTGCCGGTCTACATTGGTGCTCACGGATGATCACTCACCACATGGACGTGGTACCAATTTATCCTAAACAATAAAAAAAACATAATACAAGCAATCAGATAAAAGCAAACCACCCGGTGCAGCTTACCTCAACCAATACGAAAAACTCCAAAACACACCACCACAATAATACAAAGGGATTTTGGAGTTTTTTTAGGTGAATACAGGCTAACTAGAAACAACCACCATAGCGGCACGTAACACCCGCCCATTTAATTGATAACCCTTATCTAATACTTTGACTATTTTATTTGACTCCATACCAGGGCAAGGCTGCATACTCATAGCTTCATGCAACTCTGGATCAAATGTTGAGCCAACTTCAGGGTTCAAGATAGCAACACCAAACTTGATTATTGTTCTCTCTAATAGTTCTTTGGTCATATTCATCCCAGTAACAATGGGAGCTAATTGCTCATTACTTATATCAACACCGTCTAAACCGCGATTCAAACCATCTACAACTGGTAACAGTTCTTTCAATAAAGACTGATTAGCAAATTCCCTTGCTTTCTTTAGCTCACGCTCTGTTCGCGCTGTATAATTTTGCTTCTCAGCCTCAATACGTAATATTTTTTCTTCCATTTTCTGCAGATCGTGGCGCAAAGCCATTACTTCTTCTGTGGTCTCACTTTCAACAATAGGAGTACCATCCACGGTCTCAGCAGGGACCTCTGAACTACCAGCTCCGGCTTCTTTAATATCTCCATCGATAAATACTTCTTCTAAAGATGCTTTGGTTGAATCTATTACTGGCTCTTCGGCTATAGGTGCATCTTCTTGCTTATTAGCAAATTTTTCCCATTTGCTCTTGCCACTGTCTTTGTCATTTGTCTTACTCATTTAATTTCTCCAACATGTAAATCAATAATAGCACTACCATTTGATACCCTGTAATATATAGCCTCTTATTATATATTCAAGGTATGTGAAGAAATTTTGCTAGGATTTACAATCAAAAAAATAATAGGGGGCCTACTGGCGCCATTGCCAATCATAATTACACTATTAATATGCAGTATATTTTTCAGCAAATATATACACCTCAAGAAAACAGCCAGAATCCTAATATTAATATCAACTATTGGGTTATACGCATTAAGCAATAGTGCAGTGGCAACACTATTAGCATACCCCCTAGAGTCTCGCTACCCCCAGCCAATAATAGCAACCAGCAAGGCCAATACTGTGGTTGTCTTAGGCGGCGGGGCTTATAACAACAAAACAGCCAATTCCAGCACCCTACAAAGGCTGGTTTACGGTATCTCTATCCTCAACAATATAAAACAACAACCGAACACAAAACAACCAGTACTTATCCTCTCAGGCGGCCCTCCTGACAAAGCACAACCAAATGAAGCCAAAATAATGAGGAAGATAGCGATACAATTAGGAGTTGATAAAAAATATATAAAACTTGACCCAGAATCAAAAGATACCGCCGAACAAGCAAGAATACTAAAAAAACAACTTACAGATAAACCATTTTTCCTAGTAACATCTAGTGTTCATATGCCTAGATCCATGATGATGTTTCAACAGCAACATACCCAACCAATTGCAGCCCCATGCGAACAAGATCCTCCAGGCAGTAACTCCCTACTACCCACCCCTTCATCTCTTGGCCGCAGCACTGCAGCCATACATGAGTACATAGGAATAATATGGCATAAACTAGTAACTATCTCACATTAAAAAATAATGATACTCTAACCTCAAACTACTTACTTGGATGTATACTCATGAGCTCCTCAAAATTTAATCATGTATTTTTAATAAGCCGAGCAAGGCCAGATGGAATCGGGGAAACTCTGCGCAATGTCAGCACATACCTATCCCAGCTAAACATAGCTATTACTGTAGAAACTGAAACTGCAACACGCTTTGACTGCACCCATCTACCTAACTGCAATGCAGACAATCTGCCTGCCAGTATAGATTTAATATTGGTTGTTGGTGGCGACGGCAGCCTAATTACAGCAGCACATACTGCCTGTGAGCACAACATACCAGTGGTTGGGATTAACCGAGGAAAACTAGGGTTTTTAACTGACATCCACCCAGAAAAACTAGACCAGCTAGGCGTTATTTTAAAAGGCAAATACATACAGGAAAAGCGCACTCTTATTCAAGCACAGATTTTTCTTAACGACGAACTACAACATAGCGCAGTTGCATTAAACGATATAGTGTTATTACCTGGCGATATTGCACACATGATAGAGTTTGATACCTATGTAGACAGCCAGCTTATCTACCACCAGCGCGCAGATGGTATGATCATTGCAACCTCAACAGGATCAACTGCCTATGCCCTATCTGGTGGCGGCCCTATTATGCAACCAGGAATAGACACCATAGTTTTAGTACCTATGTTCCCCCATACATTAAGTAGCAGACCAATTGTGCTATCAAACAACAGTAAAATAAAATTAATAATCAACCATAAAAATGAAACATCCCCGTTTATGAGCAACGATGGCAAGCAAAGAATTAAAGCGCCGCTTGGCTCAGAAATACATATAACCAAACACCATCAGAGGCTAAACTTAATACACCCCTCAGACTATAACTACTTTTCAACATTGCGTGAAAAACTAGGCTGGGAACAGCAAGCTACTAGGAGATAGTCGATGCTAGAGCACATCCATATTAAAGACTTTTTAGTAGTTGATAACCTATCAATTGAGTGCCACCCTAATTTTAGCGTTATAACCGGTGAAACCGGGGCGGGTAAATCAATCTGGGTAGATGCTATCTACTTAGCACTAGGACATAGAGCCGACCCTAGCATGATACGACAAACAAAAGAGCGTGCCTGTATAACACTAAGCTTTGATATCACAAAAAATACTGAAGCCACCAAATGGCTAGATCAAAATGACTACGAGACAGAAGACAGCACCTGCATAATAAAACGCAGCTTTAGCCGAGATGGTCGCAGCAAAGCTAGCATTAATGGCTACCCGGTAACACTAGGCTTGCTGAAAAAACTAGCACCACTTTTAATACTAATTCATAGTCAACAAAAAAACCGGGAACTATTAAAGCCTACCTATCAACGTCAGTCACTGGACTCATACAGCAACAACAATAACTTACTTCTAGATATAAATAATATTTACCAGCAGTGGCAAGAGTGTCAAAACAATATTTCATCATTACAGCTTAAGCTTCCTCAACGCGAACAACAACTAGACCTATTGAAATATCAAATAGAAGAACTGCAACTACATAACTTTCAACCAAACGAATGGCAAATATTATCGACCCAGCATCAGAAAATGCACCATGCACAACAAATAAAAAATACCATACACCAAGCACTTACTTTAACTACCGAACATGAAGATCACGCAGCAGACACAAGCATCCAGCAAGCACAACAAGCTCTTGAGTCACTGCCTATTAAAGACGAACAAATAGACAGCATTCAAGAGCTATTAAACACTGCCAACATCCACTTACAAGAAGCCAGCAATGAACTACAAAACTATTATCAAACAGTAAATATCAATCAAGCAGATCTTAGTGACATAGAAAACAGAATAAGTACAATGCATGATATCTCGCGTAAACATCACTCAACCCCAGAGGCAATCCATGAAGTAGCATCATCGCTACAGCAACAAATTGACGAATTAGAGCAAGCAGAAAGCAAGCTGCAAAACTTACTTGATCAACAACAAAAGCTAGCAAACAAATACCACCTTCTAGCAACAAAGCTACATAACAGCAGAGCCAAGCACAAACAAACATTAAGCCTTGCTATTACCAAGCACATGCAGGAACTAGCAATGGCCAATGGAGTGTTTACAATACAGCTAACAACAGATAAACAGCAGATATCAGCGCATGGCTATGATCAAGTTGATTTCTATGTGCAAACCAACCCTGGAATTCCATCTGCCCCTTTAAAAGATATTGTATCTGGCGGTGAGCTATCAAGAATTAGTCTTGCCCTGCAAATGCAGCTAGCCAGCAAACAACATACTCCAACTCTAATTTTTGATGAAGTAGATACTGGAATAAGTGGAAAAACAGCAGCTATTGTTGGCAAATCACTCACACAATTAGGCTCACACACCCAAGTATTATGCATCACCCATCTACCGCAAGTAGCATCGAAAGCAAATCATCACTATAAAATAGAAAAGATGAATAATAACAAAAACACTCACACTGAAATAACTCAGCTAAATATGCAGCAGCGTATCGATGAAATAGCTAGACTTATTGGCGGAACATCCATTACACAAACAACACGCGCAAGCGCTAAAGAGCTACTATGTTCTTGATAGCGTAAGCCTACTAGTGGCACTACCGTTATATTGCACTTGAGCTGCCATCAAATACAAAATACCATCTATAGGCATTAACATCACACATACTATAAACTGACCGACTTAGTTTCAGGCATCTTAAAAATAATCCACAGCATTGGGAATGATGCTGCGATTAAGTACCAACACGGAGCTAACGGGTGGCCAGTAATGCTGATTAAATAGGTGGAGATCAGTGGTGTAGTGCCGCCAAATAACGCATTGCCAATATTATAACCAAAAGATACACCACTATAGCGATGCTCTGTCGGGAATAGCTCACTGATAGCTGTAATAAAAGGTGGCGTACAAGCAGAAACCATTAGCATTAACGCCACTGCTGCAATTATCATATAACTCAACACATGCGAGCCAAACATTAAAAAGAGAGGGTAGCTAAATAATAGCAAACAGGTCACACCTGTTATTAATAGTGACTTTCTGCCAATATAATCAGACAACAAACCCCATAATGGCGCGCTATAGGCATAGGTAAAAGCTGATATACTCGCTATCATCATAGATGTTTCAGTTGGGGTGTTTAGAATATTAATTAAATAACTAGGTAAAAAAGCGGAGTTTAAATAGTAAGCAATACCGATATATCCAGCAAGAGAAAATACGATCGCAACTGCTCGAGGGTGCGAAGCTAGTGCGCCACGCATGGGCTTGTTATCAACATTATTTTCCTGAGATAGCTCGATAAAAAATGGGGATTCATTCATGTGCCACTGCACCACCAAGGCGATTAACGTTAGTATACAGCCAATCAAATAAGGAATGCGCCACCCAAAGTGCATCATTTGTTGATATGACAGATGCTGAGTCAACATAGTGGCCAGTAGTGCGCTCAGCAACACACCATTGCCAGAGATAAAAGTGGCAATAGACGTGTATAACCCACGATAGCGTTGATCGGCTTGCTCAATCAACATCACAATAACACCAGTTTGTTCACCGCCTACAGAAAACCCCTGAAGCATGCGCGCCAGCAGTAACAATAAAGGGGCTGCCATGCCTATTTGTTGATAGGTAGGCAAGATACCTGTCATGATGATAGACACCCCCATGCAGCAAACAGCTAGTATTAGTGTCTTTTTTCTTCCAATCCGATCACCTAGTATGCCAAAGACGATACCACCGACAGGACGCATGAGGTAGCCTGCAGCAAACACGCCAAACGTTTCTAACAGCCCAGCCAAACCATGCTGTGGTGGGAAAAATAACTTAGAGATATAGGAGGCAATGTAGATGTAAATGGTAAAATCAAACCATTCAATTAGGGTGGCGAAAGACGCGCCAAGAATAGTTGTGACTGATATTGAGCGGGCAGGTACTGTCATGAGAGATGGCCTGTAACATTGAAGGAGAACCAGCCTACGGCAATGTGAATCGGCATGCAATGCCTGGCTAGGCTAGACCTAGCTCAGATACGACACACCGATAATTTATCGATTGCCGTTACACGCAATTCTAAATATTAACTAATTAGTTGGCTGACTGGTTGTAATGTTGGCAGCGTACCCATGTGATGAGATAAAGCTTGTATCAGCCTTGCAATCATTGCCTTTAAAGCTTGTATTAATAATGATGTTATTTCTATTTACCTCAAATGCAGTAGTGCATCGGTAAGTTGTGGTGTTGCCACCTGAAATAACAGTGGTGCTATTATGCTGGTGGCTATGCTCATCACCTGTTCCGGTACTATTGTGGCTTATAGTAGTAGGAGTTGTTACTGTTGTACTATGATTATATGTAACCAGTTGATTGCCGTTAGTTAAAGTTTGCGTGCTGTTTGGGTATCCCCAAGATGGGTATAATTGACTTATATTAACATTTTGCCAGCTGTATACTGTAAGCGCATAGTTTTGCGTGGTTGCACATCCTGATACGTATACTATTGATGCTGAAATTATAGCAATAGCTGTAATTTTTTTTAATGTTATATTTTTCATTTAGATACCTTCATCTTAATATTATTTTAGTTAATCAGTTAAGCTCTTTAGCAAAGTAGAGAACTTTTTCCTATGCCAAATAATTGGGGCAATAGCAATTACCTTTGTATTATAGTAGTTAAGCGGCGGCGTTGTGGCTTTTGGGTTAGTACTAGATATAGTATAACGGCCTTCGCTTGGACTTTTTTGAAGATACCTAGGTAAAATTAAATTATTCTCTAGTTCAACTATACATATATGATTAACGTAGTCTGCAATTCTATTGTTTGAAATACGGATTCCACCCAGGTAATCGCCACAAGAAAAATAAGGCTCCATAGTGTTATCTGTAATATTAATAACTATAGAGTTAGCTACATTTTGTTTAAATAGTTGTGTTTCTTGATATATAATCTCTTCTTCTTTTAGGTTTTGTTCAATTAAAGTATGATTACTGTCAGCCGCATCTTCTTGCAGCGTTGAGTGCAATGATTCATAGCTGCGAGGCGGCATACCTTCACCTGTTAATAGCCATTTTTCAGAACAGATTAATCCTTCTTTTTTTAATGATTCTACTATGCGTGCCGCCCCTTTTTTGGAGAGCGGGTTCTTTCCTTGCTCCCACCCCTGTAGAGTATTAGCACTAATCTGATGTTTTTTCTCAAATTCACGTCTAGTTGTGATGCCGGCAAGTATCCTGGCTCTTTTTACCCGGTCGCCTGATGATACAAGTTGTGTTTTTATGTTCATAATTTAGCTCCATGTCATATTTTTCGCGCTTATTCCATGCGCTTTGCTCTAAAAATAATAGTGCGAAACATAGTACAATGAAAGGTGTAAATATCATAATAGTATTAGTATAAGTCTCTTATTATTAGGCATTTAATCTTTAGCTAATATTTAAAGGGTCTTCTTAAGAAAGCCATAATTTTTTGGACAAGGTTATATGGACATTATTTGCACCGCATACCGTATTGACAAGAAGTTTCGGCAGTGATTATATATACCGCAATCTGGTGTTTGCTGTGATCATATATACCCTGGTTAGGTCATAAATGGTATTATTTCTGGCGGTGAAAAGATATGTCTAAGGATGATGAGGGCGATAGTAGGTTCTCAAAGCGTTGGTCTGATGTTGTAATGTTTGTGCAACGCACTGATGATAAAGTATTGTATTCCTCGTTGAGGTATAAGCAAGCACAGGTAACACCTGCGGATGGCTTTACTGATAAATCACCTGCTGGAGGTGGTAGTGACAAAAAGTGTTATGTTGTAATTTATAAGGATTGCAAGGTTGTACTAACATGGCGCGAAAGGCAAGTTGCACGCCTAATAGCGTCGCATGGTAGCGCTAATAGAATAGCAAAAAAAATCGGCATCTCAACTAGAACCGTCGAACAATACACAGCCAACTTAAAAATGAAGTTTAATGCTAAATCAAAGAGCGAACTAAGTGACTTGATTATTAAGTATAATGTGCGTTCACAACTAGACTAATATAAGCGTCAATCAACCCGTTGTTATTGCGAGGGGCGTTAGCAACAAAGCA
>Ga0114933_10003830_pt1 | contig 14413 bp, 13 predicted proteins | sample 4SBtaG_FD_89691 | JGI IMG/M metagenome (GOLD analysis project Ga0114933, IMG submission 89691) | Deep subsurface microbial communities from Kolumbo volcano to uncover new lineages of life (NeLLi) - 4SBTROV12_W25 metaG | ecosystem: Environmental > Aquatic > Marine > Volcanic | place: Kolumbo...
GAACCATGGCCGAGGCGATCGCGGTCGTGGAGCTCGCCGGCATGGCGGACGACTACCGCGCGTTCATCGGGACCCTCTGAGCGGGATCGTCATCCGGTAGTGGGAAGCCCCCACAGGCACGGGCGGCTCGAGCCGATACGCTCATGGAGATGGGCAGGGGAAAACGGTCGTGTCTCGTCGTCGAAGACTCCCCGACGATGGCCCAGCTCCTCAGCTTCGCCCTGGCTCGCATCGAGGCGACAGAGGTCACGCTGGCCGCGCACGGAGCCGAGGCGATCCGCATGCTCGCCGACGCTCGCTTCGACCTGGTCGTGGCGGACGTCAACATGCCGATCGTGGACGGACTCAAGCTCGTGAGGCACATCCGCGCACACGACCTGCACCGCCACGTGCCGATCATCATCACCACGGTCGAGGGCGCGAGGGCGGACCGAGAGCGGGCGCTCGAGCTCGGGGCCGACGCCTACATGGTGAAGCCGATTCAAGCGGCTCGACTCGTCGCCAAGGCCCGAGCCTTGATGCGGCCCGAGCGGGCGCGGCTCGCGTCTCTCTGATCAGCGAGCGGGCGCGTCACGAGGAACCGCCCAGCCAACCGTGAGGATCACGCCCAGCAGGGCCGCCACGCCGGCCATCACGGTCGTCGCCGCGCCGAGGCTCCAGAGGTCGCCGAAGTTCTGGCGGCCGTTGTCCAGGAAGCTGACCCCGATCGCCACCGCGAGCCCTGAGCCGACCATGGAGACTGTGGCGTTCACGAGCGCGAGGCCGATCAGCGCGATCGCTGACCGACCGACGAGCAACGAACGCTGAGCGCCGACGAGCAGCGAGAGCACCACCTGGTGTCCCAGCCCGAGGGCGACGACGCTGGTGAGTGCCATGAAAAACACGAGGGGGGAGAAGAGCGCCTCGAACCGCCCCGTCCGGCCGGTGAAGTGAGCGAAGGTGAAGAAGAGCGCCAGCCCGGGTGAAGCGATCACGAAGCAGACAACGCAATTCAGGTTGGCCATCAGGGCCTCTCCTGTCCCGGTGGCCGGGCGCGCGCGTTGGTTGGCGCGGCGGGCGAACGCGCCTGAGGCGAAACCCAGGATGCAGCCAAAGACGACCCCCGAGCCGACGACAGCGACGACGTTCCGTCCGGTGAGATCGGCGAGGCCGTCGGGGCGGATCCCGAGCACGTCCTGACTGAGATAGCTGATCCCGAGCAGGAGCCCGGAGGCGATGCCCACCAGCGCGTCCGGCCAGATCGCGCGCGGGTTCTCGGAGCTCGCGTGCCAGAGCCAAGAGGCGGACGAGAGGCCCACCGAGAGCAGGCAGAAGCCGGGAGCGAGCAGGACGATGAAGACAAACACGGACATGACGGCCGCTGCCTCGGGGTAGCGACCCCCGTCGGGAAAATCGAGGGCGAACATGAGCAAGACGGCCTCGGCGCCAGAGAGCGCCGCGGCGAGCACCGCGTTGAGCACGAGGGCTCCGGTGAGGACCGACGCCGGCAAGTGTCTTCTCTCGGCCATCGGGATGATTCTACCTGACGCCGAAGGTCGCTGAGACGTGCTAAGGAAGGCTCATGGAACTCTCCGAATTCGGATTTGAGAGCACGGCCGAGGACGTCACCGAGGGGCTCGATCTCTCGGGAAAGACCTATCTGGTCACCGGCTGCAACTCGGGCCTGGGCCTCGAGACGATGCGGGTGCTCGGCCTGCGCGGCGCCCACGTGATCGGCGCCGCCCGCACGGAGAAGAAGGCCGCCGACGCCATCGCCGCGACGGGCGTCGACGGAACGCCCGTCGCGTGTGAGCTCTCCGAGGCGTCTTCGGTGCGCGCGTGCGCCGCGAAGATCGGCGAGCTGGGTCGCCCGATCGACGCGATGATCTGCAACGCCGGCATCATGGCGCTGCCCGAGCCGCGGACCACCCACGGGCTCGACCTCCAGTTCCTCACGAACCACATCGGCCACTTCATCCTCGTGACCGAGGCGCTCGACAGCCTGACCGAGGATGGCCGCGTCGTCGTGCTCAGCAGCGGCGCCCACCACATGGCGCCCGAGGCGGGCATCGAGTTCGACAACCTGAGCGGCGAGCGCGACTACAAGCAGTGGAAGATGTACGGGCAGTCCAAGCTCGCCAACATCCTCTTCGCCAATCAGCTCTCGGAGCGCTTCGCCGGCACCGAGCGCACCGCCAACTCGCTGCACCCCGGCGTGATCCGGACCAACCTGGTCCGGCACATCGATGACCCCGACGGAATGCTCTCGACGATGACGCTCAAGTCGATCCCGCAGGGCGCCGCCACGCAGTGCCTCGTCGCGACGCACCCGGAGCTCTCAGCGGTCACCGGCAAGTACTTCTCGGACTGCCAGATCAAACGGACCCACGCGCACGGCCAGGACACGGAGCTCGCCGCTCGGCTCTGGACGCGCAGCGAAGAGATCGCCGCCCGCCTTCAGTAGCGGACCAGCGGGGCGATCAAAGCGCCCTGTCCCCCCCACTCCGGCTGGCTCTCGTCGTGAGCCGGTCGTCTGAGCCTGGAGCTGACGCTTCTCAACGCAATCGTCAGAAATTGCGTCGAGGGTCCACTCGCTTGCAAGAACCGTTGCCTAGCGCCTCAGGCGTGACCTGCCGGCCGCGTCTTGGGCGCCGGGGCGCCACAGTGCGGACAGGTGAGCAGCTCCATCGCGTAGGGGCCGCGGCAGTACTCGCAGAAGATCCGCCCGGCGATCGAGCGCTCATCGATGAGCTTGAGATCCGGGTAGTTCTGCTCGAGCTCGGCGGTGCTCATCCGGTCGTTCTCGGCCGCAGGCGACCAGACGACCTCCATGGCGACCAGCATGTGCGGATTGGCGACGGCGACCATGTCGTCGAGCAGCCGCTTGAGGTGGTCAGCGTGATTGACGTTGTGAATGTCCAAGATCTCCCGCCGGGCAGCGACGATCAGGGTGATCACGACAACCCCCTCGCCCTCGTTGGCGTGGGCCCGCATCTCGGGCGCCTCGCGCTGGCTCACCGAGCCGTCGGCGTTGCGAATGAGCTCGTTCTTGAAGCCCGACCGGGCCTGCATCCCGAGCTGCCGGAAGATGCCCTCGGCGGAGGCCGCGCTCATCGGGTGGTAGTTGGCCACGTTGGCGTACAGCCACGCGAGCTCCGAGCGCCGGAGCATCAGGACCGTCTCCCGGAGGAGCGTGGCGAGACCCGATTGGCTGCGCGTCTGACCGCTCCTGGCTAGCTCCTCCAGGCGAGCCTGCACCTCCCGCCTGGCGCGCCAATCGATGCCCAGTCGAATCGCTGAGATGTCGACCTGGTTCCAGCCCCGCGCGCCGTGGTTGCTGCGATAGACCTGATTGGTGCCACCGCCCGTGTTCATGTGTTTCAGGACCATCGGCACGACCACGAAGAGGATGATCAGAGGGATGGAGCAGACCAGCGGCATCGAGCCGCCGCCGCCACCGGAGTAGCCTCCGCTCGAGTAGCTCCCACCCGAGTAACCGCCGCCGGAGTAGCTCCCGCCGCCGCCTCCCGAGTAGCTGCCACCGCCGCCGAAGCTACCGCCACCAAAGCTGCTGCCCGTCGACTGGGCCAGCGCCGGATACGCCGCCAAACCGAGCCAGAGTGCGGCCACCGCCGCGAGCACTACATGGATCGCGCGCCTTCGCATGGGCCTACGCTACCAAAATGCTATAGCCGCGCCCATGCTGGACCTTCGCAGCCTGACCGACAACATCGACGAAGTACGCAAGCGGCTCACCACGCGCGGGGGCGCAGGCCTCGAGTCGCTGGCGCGCATCGAGGAGCTGGCGAAAGCCCGCCGCCAACAGATCGTGCGCACGGAGACCGCGCAGGCCGAGCGCAACGAGGCGAGCAAAGCCATGGCCACGCTCGACAAGTCGAGCGCCGAGTTCACCGAGAAGCGCGCCGCGCTCAAGGCCCTCGGGAGTGAGATCAAGACGCTCGCGGCCTCGCTCGACGCGGTCAAGAAGGAGCTCGAGGAGCTCGCGCTGCACGTTCCGAACCTCCCGGACGAGGGCGTGCCAGTCGGCGCGGGCGAAGAGGACAACCCCGTCTTGCGCACCTGGGGGGAGAAGCCCTCGCTCGATTTCGAGCCCAAGGATCACCACGACCTGGGGACCGGCCTGGGGGTGCTCGACTTCGAGCGCGGCGCGAAGCTCTCCGGAGCACGCTTCACCGTCATCCGCGGCGGGGGCGCACGCCTGGTCCGCGGGCTGATCTCTTTCATGGTCGACCTGCACACCGGCGAGCACGGCTACGAGGAGCTCTGGCCGCCCGCGATCGTCAAGGATAGTGCGCTTCGCGGGACTGGGCAGTTCCCCAAGTTCGAGCACGACGCCTTTCAGATCGACCGCCACTACGCCGAAGGCGACAAGACCGAACGCGCCCGCCTCTTCCTCTCACCGACGGCCGAGGTTCAGATCACGAACTTCCACGCCAACGAGATCTTCGGGCCGGGCGAGCTGCCCCGAAAGTACACCGCTTACGCACCGTGTTTCCGGAGCGAGGCGGGCAGCCATGGCAAGGACACGCGTGGCCTGATTCGCCAGCATCAGTTCGATAAAGTGGAGCTCGTTCAGTTCTGCGAGCCGGGCGAAGGCCCCGAGCGCCTCGAGGCGCTCACGGGCCACGCCGAAAAGGTTCTGCAGCTGCTCGGCCTGCACTACCGGGTGGTGGAGCTCTGCACTGCCGATCTCGGCTTCACCGCCACCAAGACCTACGACCTCGAGGTCTGGCTGCCCGGCCAGGACAAGTACCGGGAGATCTCGAGCTGCAGCTGGTTCGGCGACTTCCAGGCCCGGCGCGCCAAGATCCGCTACCGGCCCGAGTCGGGCGCGAAGCCCCGGCTGGTGCACACCCTGAACGGATCGGGGCTCGCGGTCGGTCGCACGCTGGTCGCGATCCTCGAGCAGTACCAAGAGGCCGACGGCTCCGTGCGGGTTCCCGAGGCGCTGCGCCCCTACGTCGGTGGGCTCGAGCGTCTGAGCGCGTGAACCTGCTCGAAAACGTCCAGCTCGGTCCCAAGACGACGCTCGAGCTCGGTGGCGCGGCGCGCTACTTCGTGAAGGCGACGGACGACGCCACGGTCGTCGAGGCCCTCCGCTGGTCGAGAGCCCGCGGGCTCCCGGCACGCGTGCTCGGTGGCGGCAGCAACCTGGTGATCGCCGACGGCGACTTCGAGGGGCTCGTGATCGAGATGGCCCAGCAGGGCGTTCGCGTCGAAGGCGGCCGCGTCTCGGCGGCCGCCGGCGAAAGGTGGGACGACCTGGTGGCGCTCACCGTTCAGCGAGAACTCGCCGGACTCGAGTGCCTCAGCGGTATCCCTGGACGCGTGGGCGCGACGCCGATCCAGAACGTGGGCGCGTACGGTCATGAGATCAGCCACACGCTGCGCATGGTGCGCGTCTTGGACCGAGCCACGCTGCAAGAGCAGACCCTCGCGCCCGACGACTGCGAGCTGAGCTACCGAAACTCCCGTTTCAAGCGCGAGCCCGACCGCTTCGTGGTGCTCGAGGTGAGCTTCGAGCTCGAGCCCGGCGGAGCCCCGTCGATCCGGTACGCGGAGCTGCAGCGGGCCGTCGCCGAACTCGAGCGGCCCGACATCGCCGCCGCGCGTCGGCTGGTGATCGAGCTCCGGCGCGGCAAGTCCATGGTGCTCGAGCCGGACAATCCCAACCGTCGCTCCGCGGGCTCCTTCTTCACCAACCCCTTCGTGACGCGCGAGCTCGCGGACCGACTGATCGCCGCATCTGACGAACGGGTCCCGCATTGGCCGACCGATGACGGCCGCGTGAAGCTCGCCGCCGGATGGCTCATCGAGCGCGCCGGCATGCGCAAGGGCACCCGCCGCGGGTCCGTGGGGATCAGCTCCGCCCACGCACTGGCGTTGATCCACCACGGCGGCGGCACGACGAGCGAGCTACTCGCGCTGGCCGCCGAGGTGCGCGCGGCAGTGCTGGATCGCTTCGGGGTGGAGCTCGAGCGCGAGCCCGTGCTCTGGGCCCGATCAGAGGAAGAATCACTTTCTTGAGATATTGCTGAGGTAGCGTGTCGATCTGAGCGAGGGTCGTTCGACCTGAGGGCAAAGGAGAACGCGATGCAATACCTGCTGCTGATCTACAACAACGAGAGCAACGCCGATTCGATGAGCCCGGAGGAGCGGGGGAAGTACTTCCAGGAGTACAAGCTCTTCACCGAAGACATCGTCAAACACGGGAAGTACAAGGCCGGCGACGCGCTCCAGCCCATCTCGACCGCGACGAGCGTGCGGGTCCGCGACGGCAAGACACTGACCACAGACGGCCCGTTCGCCGAGACGAAGGAGCAGCTCGGGGGCTACTACTTGGTCGAGGCCAATGACCTCGACGAGGCCGTCTCCATCGCGGCAAGGATCCCCACTGCACGGCACGGCACCATCGAGGTGCGTCCCATCCTCGTGCTCGAGGGTATGTAGCGCTCTTGCCGCAGGGCGCGGCAGCGGCGGTGAGCTCGGAGATCGACCGGCTCTTTCGGCAAGAGCACGGGCGGATCGTTGCGCCCTTGATCCGCCTCCTCGGCGACTTCGAACGCGCTGAGGAGGTGGTGCAGGAGGCCTTCGAGGCCGCGCTGGAGCAGTGGCCGCGCACGGGCCTGCCGGACGCACCGCGCGCCTGGGTGCTGCGAACGGCACGCAACAAGGCCATCGATCTCATTCGCCGCAGCGCGCGCTTCCAGGACAAACGCAAACAGCTCGAGGCGGTCGCGGAGGTCGAGCGCACGCTGGCCCCAGCCCCCGACGAGGCCCTCCTGGCAGGACCGAGCGACGACATGCTCCGCCTCGTCTTCACCTGTTGCCACCCGGCGCTCTCCACGGAGGCTCAGATCGCGCTGACCCTGCGTACGATCTGCGGCCTGACGACGGAGTCGATCGCGCACGCCTTCCTCGCCGATCCGCGCACGATGGCTCAGCGTCTCGTGCGGGCAACAAAGAAGATCAAGCTCGCGGGCATTCCCTACCGAGTGCCGGACCCCGAGGAGCTGCCGCAGCGACTCGAGGCGGCGCTGGCAACGCTCTACCTCGTGTTCAACGAGGGCTACTCGGCGAGCGTCGGCGACGCGCTCGTGCGGCAAGAACTCTGTCGCGAAGGGATCCGGCTCGCTGATCTCGTGTGTCGGGCGCTGCCCGAAGAGAGTGAGCCGCGGGCGCTCTTGGCGCTGATGCTCCTGCACGACTCCCGGAGGCACGCACGCGTGAGCCCGGAGGGTGATCTCGTCGTGCTCGAGGAGCAGGATCGTTCGCTCTGGGACCAAGACCAGATCCAGCGGGCGCTGCCGCTCGTCGAGGAGGCGCTGCGGGGACACGCGCCCCGGGCGTATGCCCTGCAGGCCGCTGTGTCCGCCCTGCACGCGCAGGCGGAGCGCCCCGAAGACACCGACTGGCCCCAGATCGCGGCGCTCTACGCGATTCACGTTCGCATCGCTCCGTCTCCCGTGGTGGAGCTCAACCAAGCGGTCGCGATCGCGATGGCCGGCGACCTCGAAGGTGGGCTGCGCCTCATCGATTCCCTCGACGCACGCGGCTCGCTCGTTCGGTACCGGCTCTTGCACGCGGCCCGGGCCGACCTCTTGCGGCGACTCGGGCGCAACGACGAAGCGCGAGAGGCGTACCTCGAGGCCATCGCGCGAGTGAACAACGAGGTCGAGCGACGCTACCTCCAGCGACGCCTCCGGGAGGTCCAGTGACGAGCCCCGACAGCCTCCGACGGCGGATGATCGAGTTCCACGCCCGCTACGCGATGCCCATGGAACCCCAAGAGGAACCTGGCGATGCGGGCGTGCCGCCGGCCATGGCTGATGGGCCCGGCCGATGGGAGGGCACGGTGAGGTGGAAGCTCTGCCCGAGCCGCGTCACCGAGGGCGCGATCAGCGCTCTCGAGGAGCGAGCCGGCCACCGACTCCCGGCGCCTTTTCGCGCCTACCTCCAGACGTGGGAACACCTCTTCGACCAGCTCTGGGCGCCCGCTCACGACCTGGTCTTCTGGACGCCGATGCCAGCGGACGACCCGCTCGAGCCCCTGAGCCGGCGAATCTTGGGCTGGGAGGCGCTGCTTCGGGCCGGGCTCGTTCCATTCGCGGAGTGGGGCGACTGCCATGGCCCGATGTGCTTCGACGTCGCCGGGGCGGACCCACGAGAGGACTGCCCGGTGGTCTGGATCGATCACGAAGTCTTGCACTCGATGGGCGAAAGTCGCGCTGGAGATCGCGCCGCGCTCGTCCCTCACTTGCGGCCGCTCTATGCGTCGTCGGAGCAGATGCTCAGGGATCTCTTCTCGGTTCCCGTGGAGGAATGAGACTCTGAGTCCATGCGCTGGGCTGCCTTCATCTTGATCGGTGTGCTCGTGGGCTGCGGCGGCGAAGGCGAGATCGACGCGGGGCACGACACGGGCACCGACACCGGCGTGGCGACCTTTCGGCCTGAGCGCTCGCTCGTCATCGCGCTCGACGGCGTGCGACCGGACGCGCTGGCGGCGGCGAACACGCCAAACCTCGACGCATTGATCGCGGGGTCCTGGCAACCCGGCTACCGCGGGGCCTACACACCGCTCGCCCAGAATCTCTACGACGCGGTGACCATCAGCGGCCCGAACCACGCGGCGATCATGACCGGCGCCACCGGCGCGCAACACGGCGTGACCGGCAACGACGATGTCGCCAGCGGTGACTACGACACGTACCGCCACTACCTGCGCGTGCTAGAGGAGGACGACCCAGACCGCAACACAGCTTGCCTCTTTACATGGCCCGTGGACCGTGTCATCACCTCGCGCGCCGACTATGTGACCGGGGGTGACGACGCCACCAACGTAGCGCGCGTGGCGGCCATCATGGCAGGCACGCACACCGCGTCTCGCTGGAACCCAGGCACGGAAGCAGACGCCGTCTTCTTGTTTCTCGACGACCCGGACCACGCCGGGCACGCAGAAGGCTTCGAGGCGTCGGTGCCCGCGTACCTGCAAGAGCTGGAGCAGGTCGACGCGCAGCTCGGCACCATCTTTGATGCCATCGCGGGGCGGCCGCGGTTTGCGGAGGAGCGGTGGCAGATCGTGCTCACCAGTGATCATGGCGGCTTTGGCACGGGCCACGGTGGATCGAGGGCTGTGGAGCACACGATTCCTTTCCTGGTCGTCAGTCAGGACGTACGTCAGGGGCGGCTGCCGGGCGGCACCGAGAACCTCGACGTAGCGCCGACCGTGCTCACCCACATGGGCGTGTCGGTTCCCTCTGTGCTCACCGGCACAGCGCGCGGCCAGGAGGTCGAGACGGACGGTGAGCTCTCCCCAGACTTGCTCCGCCACTACCGATTTGATGGAGATCTAAGCGAGAGCTCGGGCAGAGCAGCCGCGTCGGTTGTCTCTGGCTCACCCACGCTGGAGGCCGCCGGTGGCCGCTTCGGAGGGTTTCTCGCTCTCACCGGCGAAGCCCTCTCCCTCGGGGTGGTCGACGTCGACACGCCGGACGCCTTCACCGTCACGCTCTGGGTGCGGGCGCGTAGCGACGGAAACCTCGTCGGAAACCTCGGCGCGGGAGCGGGCTGGTCGGTGGGCGTAGACGCCGCAACGTTTGGAGCGAGCTACACCGACGGCACGGGGACGCGACTCGACGTCGCCGCCCTGGAGCCGGAGGACGACGACTGGCATTTCGTTGCCGCCGTCTTTAGGGACCACGCGCTCGCGGTGCTCTACCTCGGCAAACACGACGGCGGGCTTCGATGGTCTGGGATCCGGGCTCCGGACGCGGACCTGAGCGAGGCGCCCGTAGCGATCGGACCGATCACGGGAGACGTCGACGAGCTAGCGATCTGGTCTCGTGCGCTCAGCTTCGACGAAGTCCACCGGCTGCACGACGGGGTCGAGCTCAGCCCGCTGACTCCCTGAGCCGCGAGGGACCCGCGCCGGGCTCACTCGTCTTCTGGCTCTTCGTCCTCGTCAGCGGCGCCATACATCGACTCGGCGATCTGATAGGCGCTCAGCTCGAGCTGCTGGAGCGCCTCACGGATCGCGATCGCGTCGCCGCCCTCGAGCAGCGCCTTCAGGTTCTCGAGATCCTCGGACACCTGCGTGATGATCTCTTCGGCGACGAGCTCGGCGCACTCTTCGACCGCCCGCTCGGACGTGTAGAGGAGCGCCTCGGCCGAGTTGCGCAGCTCCGCGAGCTCCTTGCGCTTCTCGTCAGCGTCTCGGTACTGGTCGGCATCGGCGACGAGCCCATCGACCTGCTCCTGCGTGAGGCCGCTGGAGGCGACCACCCGGACCTTCTGCTCGCGCCCCGAACCGAGGTCCTTGGCCGAGACATGCACGATGCCGTCAGCGTCGATCTCGAATTTGACCTCGACCTCCGGGACCCCGCGCGGCGCTGGCGGGATCGGGGCGAGCTCGAACTTCGCGAGGGTCTTGTTGTCCGCCGACATCTCGCGTTCACCCTGCATGACGTGAATCGGCACGAAGGGCTGGTTGTCGACCGAGGTCGTGAAGATTTCGTGCTCGCTGCACGGGATCGTGGTGTTTCGATGGATCAAGCGATGGAAGATCCCGCCGCCGACCTCCACGCCCAAAGAGAGCGGTGTCACGTCGAGGAGGAGCACCTCTTCCATCTCGCCCGAGAGCGAGGCCGCTTGGATGGCGGCGCCGATCGCGACCACTTCATCTGGGTTCACGCCCTTGTGAAGCTGCTTCTCGAAGAACGCGCCGACCTTCTTTTGAACCAACGGCATGCGGGTCATGCCACCGACGAGAATCACGTCGACGATGTCGGCCGCGTCGACCCCAGCGTCCGAGAGCGCCATCTGACACGGCCCGAGCGTGCGCTCGACGAGATCGGAGACGGCGACCTCGAGCTCCGTGCGCTTCACCGTGGTGACCAGGTGCTTCGGCCCGGCAGCATCGGCCGCGATGAACGGCAGGTTGATCTCCGTCTCGAGAGCCGTGGAGAGCTCGTGTTTGCCGCGCTCGGCCTGCTCCTTGAGGCGCTGGAGGGCGACCTTGTCGAGGCGCAAGTCCAGCCCGTCGTTGTCCGCCATGAAACGCTCGGCCAAGAGACCGACGAGCGCGGCGTCGAAGTCTTCTCCCCCGAGATGGGTATCACCGTTGGTCGCCAGCACCTTGAAGACGCCGTCCTGGATCTCGAGCACGGAGATGTCGAAGGTGCCGCCGCCGAGGTCGTAGACGGCGACCTTGCCGGACTTGGACTCGTCCACCCCGTACGCCAAGGCTGCGGCCGTGGGCTCATTGATGATTCGCTTGACCTCGAGGCCGGCGATTCGTCCGGCGTCGCGCGTGGCCTGGCGCTGGGCGTCATCGAAGTACGCGGGCACCGTGATGACCGCCTCGGTGACGTCGGTGCCCAGGTAGGACTCGGCGATCTCCTTCATCTCGGTGAGGATCATCGCGGCGATCTCGGGAGGCGAGAACTCCTCGTCGCCCACCGACACCCAAGCGTCGCCGTTCATGGCCTGAACGACGCGGTACGGCACGATGTCAGCGTGATGAGTGGACTCTTCGGATTCGAAGGTACGGCCCATCATGCGCTTGACCGCGTAGACCGTGTTCTCCGGGTTCGTCACCGCCTGCCGCTTGGCGATCGTGCCAATGCGGCGCTCGCCGTCGTTGACAAACGCCACCACCGACGGAGTGGTCCGAGATCCCTCTGTATTGGGGATCACCACCGGTTCGCCATTCTCCACGAACGCCACGCAGGAGTTCGTCGTCCCGAGATCGATCCCGATGACCTTACTCATGTGCCCCCACACTCATCGGATTGGCCGCTATTCCTCTTCTTCCGTCGCGGCCGGAGCCACGGGTTTGCGCGCCACGACAACCATCGCAGGCCGGAGGAGTCGCTCACCCAGCCGATATCCTGGCTGATACTCTTGGATGACGGTTCCAGGTGCAGCGTCCTCGGTCTCGATCTGCTGGAAGGCGTCATGCACGTTTGGATCGAACCGCTGGCCCACCGACTCGACGCGCTTGAGCTCGAGCCGCGACGCCGTGTCGGCGAAGAGCTTGAGCACCATCTGCACGCCTTCGCGCACCGCCGCGACATCGTCGGCGCCCTCGGCCGCAGCGGCCGCGCGCTCGAGGTTGTCGAACACCGGGAGAAGCTCCCGGAGGATCGTCTCGCGGCCGCGATGCTCGGCCTGCTCGACGTCCTTGCGGGATCGCTTTCGGAAGTTGTCGAAATCGGCCGAGACGCGCAGCAGCCGCTCGTGGCGCTGATCACGTTCTTCGATGGCCTTGTCCCGCTCCGCCTGGAGCAGGTTGATGGGTGAAATTGCCGCGTCCTCGACCGTCTGCGTTGGATCCAGTTCGACTTCACTGCCCGGCGCCGAGGCGTCGTCCGCTTCGATCTGACTATCACTCACTGAGGCTCACTCCTTTGGAGAAGCGCGCATCATAAGTCACCCGCCGGGCCAATTGCAGCGATCTTCAGCACTCGTCGAGGTCTGGGGGCTCTCCGTCGAGCACATCGCTCATCACTTGGGCCGTAAAACCGACCAGCGGAACGAGCTTGCCGTAGTCCATGCGGGTGGGCCCGATGATGCCCAGCGTGCCTGCGTTGACCCCGTTGAGCTTGTAGTTCGCGCTGATCACGCTGATATCCGAGGACTGGTCGAGCTCGGTTTCGGAGCCGATCAGCACATGCACACCGCCCGCAGCGATGGTCTGATCGAGCAAGTCGACCAGTCGTTCTTTCTCGTCGAACGTGCGTAGGTACTGACGAATCTTATCCGCGTCGGTGAATTCCGGCCGGTCGAAGAGCACCGATCGTCCCTCGATGACGATTTGGGTGGTCACGTCGCCCTCGGTCGCCGCTTCGACCACCTGCTTCGCCCGGTCGCGCAGCTCGCGCTCGGTGTCGACCTCCGTGGCGAAGAACTCTCGGAGCTCCGCCAGGGTGCGGCCGGCCACGTTGGCCTCGATGTAGTTGTTGAGACGCTCGAGAGCTGAGCGGTCGAGCGAGCCGGGAGCCGTGATCACGCGGTTCTGAATGGTGCCGCGCTCCCCGATGACGACCGCGAGCAACTCCCCTGGCTTCAGAGCCATGAACCGGATCTGCGAGAGCGGCGCGGTGTCAGCGCGGGGCCGGGTCACGACCGCGGCGACGCCCGCGAGCGTCGCGAGCAGACGGCCCGCCTCGCGCACCAGGTCGTCAATCCCTGGTCGGAGCTCACGCATGCGCTCCAGCACCGCCGTCCGGTCGTCCGTGGTGACGTCCCTCATCTGGGTCAGGCCATCGACAAAGAGCCGGAAGCCCCGCTCGCTCGGGATGCGACCGGAGCTCGTGTGGGGCTGACAGAGCACGCCCGCATCCGTCAGGTCTGCGAGCACGTTGCGGATCGTGGCCGGGGAGAGGTTGATCCCGTAGCGTTTCGCGATGCGCCGGGAACCGACGGGCTCTCCGGTCGCGACGTACTCGGAGATGACCGCATAGAGGATCTTGCGGGCTCGAAACGTCAGCTCAGGCTGTCCGAGCGGGGAGGAAGGCACTACCAAGATCACTATGTAGTGGCCGGCCGGGTGTCAAGCAGCCCGGCCGGGGGGCTGGGTTCAATAGCCGTCGGCGGTCATCGCCTCGTCCTCGAAATCATAGGCGGCCGCCGGGGCCTCGGCGGCGCTCGCCGACGAGGCGCGGCGACTCGAGGCCTCCATCCGGCCAGCGCGTTCCCGAAGTCGGGTGCTCGACGCCGCTTGGGGTGCGCGCTGGGCGGCGGCGGCCAAGGTGGCCCGGGCGCGGTCGAGCTCCTGCGACGCCTGCTGGGACTGGCCGGCGCGCATCATCTCAGCCGCTCGGTGCTGAGCGACGGTGGCCTGGTGGTCGGCGAGCATCGCCTCGACCGCGGGCGCGCGACTGGCTACCGCCGCACGAGCATCGTTGGTGACCTGGTAGCGCAGCTGCGCCTGCTCGCTCTGCTCTCTCTCGTCGCCAGGGAGGCGATAGACGAGGCGGGCCTGAGCCAGGTTCCTCCCTCCGGAGCGGGCGGTGTCGACGTGGGCGCGGAAGAGCACCTCACGGTGTTGGCCTGCGAACACGGACCCGAGCGGCAGACGCAACCGGCCGTTGACCAGCTCCGCGCCCCTGGTGTTGGCCTCGAGGATGCGGACCCCCGGCGCCGGCTGAACCTCGATGTAGGCGTTCACCGCGACGGTCTGGGCGAGCAGGTTCATCTCGGACTCGAGGATGTGCGCCATCTGCTGCGGCTGAGCGAGGTGGTAGAGCCGCCCCGAGGAGCGCACGACCATCGCGGAGAGGGTTCGCTGGTCGTAGGAATGCCCCACGCCAATGGCGGTCACTTGCGTGCCCCACTCGGTGGCACCGGCGGCCAGGTTGCTGAGCGAGCCGGGGTCGGAAGGACCGATGTTCGCGTGCCCATCGCTGATCAA
>Ga0114933_10003832_pt1 | contig 14406 bp, 10 predicted proteins | sample 4SBtaG_FD_89691 | JGI IMG/M metagenome (GOLD analysis project Ga0114933, IMG submission 89691) | Deep subsurface microbial communities from Kolumbo volcano to uncover new lineages of life (NeLLi) - 4SBTROV12_W25 metaG | ecosystem: Environmental > Aquatic > Marine > Volcanic | place: Kolumbo...
TGAGTTTGTCATTCCGTTCTCGAACGGCATTTACCGTCTGTTGCAAGGACAAGACTGCATGAACTTCTCTGGAATAACTTGAGGCGCGGCTGATGAGGTCATCGGCTCTACGAGTCATCGAGATGGCTGAGTCTGGAATCTCCGGGCAACTGGCGAGTTCGAGCAGGATACTGGAGTCCTCGACCTTGCAATGACCATCGTAATCCACTGAGATTGCAATGAGTCGTTCGTCGAGTGTGATCTCCTTCTTGAGGGCGGGAAGGGTCGGGTCAGCTCTGCGAACGACCCGCATGCGAAGGAATGTGAGCATTCGAGGTTCGTTAACCGCTTCAGTCACGAAACAAGTGCCTCGTTTCATGTCATTCTCACAGAGCATCTGGGTCTGGCTCAGGAGCCGGTCGAATGCAGCCTCCCCTGGGTGCAGGAAGATGATTTGACTACCAAGAGTGGGGCGCTCAACAGTCATCTCAGTATTCCAAGCACTAGGATATCCTGAGAACACCTCTTCAAGGCAGGCCTGGGCTTGAAGATCATTGGCTGAGAGACTGAATTTCGCAGTCGCATCACCTTGAATCTGCATATTGAGAATGGGAGTGGCCCTTCGAACGAAGTTTGCTACATAACCAGGCAACATCCTACGGAGGATTTGCGTGTCCTCTCGCTGACGGATGTCTTCTACTCGCTCGCGAACTGAAGAGGATTCCCCTTGAGCAGCCTCATGGTCGTTGAGGCGACGCTCGACATCACCTGCTTCTATATCCTCGACCTCTGCCTTGAGCTCATCCTCTGACTTTGTACCGGACAACATCTGCCGCAGCCAGCGGCTTGGACTGATATCGAGAACCTCACCGACCGAGTCGAATACCTTGTCGCGACCGAGATCCTTACGGATCTGCTCGATCTTGGCGAGCAGGGTCTGCATCACCCTTCCCTCGCGCGTGTCATTGGCCAGCAGATTCAGGATATACACCTCGTCCCTCTTCTGACCATATCGATGTATGCGCCCCATCCTCTGTTCGAGACGGGCCGGATTCCATGGAAGATCGTAATTCACCATTATCCAACAGAATTGAAGGTTGATTCCCTCACCTGCTGCATCCGTGGCGATGAGGAAGCGAGCACCACCCTCTTCTGTGGGTTTGCGGAAGAAATCAGCTTGGACATCTCGTTCTGACAGTCCGGTCGCACGGCTTGGTTGAGCGTTAAGACCGCCATGAATCTGAGCGATCTGGCCTGCATAACCACGTTTTGAAAGTCGCTTGATGATATAGTCCAGAGTGTCTTTATGCTCAGTGAAGATGAGAACTTTCTCGTCGGCGAGATCACCCTCGAGCAGTTCCATCATTCGATCGAACTTCGATTCGAGCTGCGTATCGAGTGTCGCTTGAGATAGTTCAGTGAGTCGTTCAAGTTCAGTTAGTTCAGTCTCAAGATCCTCAAGGGTGGCTGCTGCGGTCCAACCGACTGCATCATCGTCATTCAGATAGGAATCGTCATCATCTGGAGCGATAGTCTCAGAAGGGTCATCTGAGAACTCATCGAAGGTGGTCTGGTCGTATTGCAGGCTCCGTACTCGTTGACGCTGCTCGTTTCGATGAAATATCAGTGCTTCCAGTCCCTCCTCCTTGACGAGTTGGATGTAATGCTCGATACGCTTCGACCTATTGTTCAAGGAACAATGTAGGGCGGCCGTAGATGATGCCATTCTGCGTTGAAACACACTGAGGGCAAGTTGGGTGGCTGAGGAATCCAAGGGATCGGCGAGATTGTACTGATTGTTCAGATACTCGGTCATCTCGTTGTAGAGTAACCGCTCGTTCGCATCACCCGTATCATCGAGGTTGAATCCGAAGGTGTTGGTGCGGCGGGGGGGATAGATGGGGATACCGTCCTGGTTGACCATTTCCTCCTTTGTACGCCGAATGAAATGTGCACGCCTTGCCTCCATGCCCAAGTCATCGAAAGCCTGCTTGGTACAGAATGATTCAGGGTCGAGAAGTCTCCACAGGTACCAGTACGGAATGTCCTTACCCATGTGAGGTGTTGCGGTGAGAAGGAGGACGTTCTCCGCCTTCCAGTTCAACCTCCAATCACGGTCAGCGTCCTTGGCACCACAAATGGCCTCTGCCATTCGGTATCGATCGGTCTTGCGTGGAGTTCCATCTGATTCGATTCGAGCAGCGAGCTTGTGAGCCTCATCGAAGACTACGAGGTCGTAGGGCTGTAGAGCATGATCTCTCAGGTGTTTGAAGATGTGAGGTTGTCTCAGTGTGTCGAGGCTGATGATCGCCTGGCTCATCTCCTCCTTCAGGAATGCATTTCCTGAATGGAAATCGCTGCTCCGTAGAATCTCGAAGTCGAGGGAGAAGAACTTCCTCAATTCACGCTGCCAGTTAGTGACAAGACCTGCCGGTGGAACAATGAGAATACGGTCGAATTGGCGGCGGCTGAGTTTCTCAACGATGTAGAGTCCCGTCATGATGGTCTTGCCTGCGCCAGCATCATCGGCGAGCAAGAATCGAAGCGGATGTTGAGTCATCATGTGCTCATAGACGGCGATGTCCTGGTGGGGGAGTGGGTCGACGAGGGAGGATTCCTTGGCGAATGTCGGGTTGACCTGGTGAGAGGCTGCGAGCCGTTGGGCTTCCAAATATGCCCAGCAACGCTCGGAGTCCGCCAGAAAATCTCGAGTTACAAGATTTCCATCTGTCGGAGATTGGGCTCTTGCCCATTCCTCACTCTCGGTCAGCCACTTGAGGCCCTTCTTCTCAGCGAGCTCGATTCGACGCCAATATGATGGCTGAGGGGTGGACTTGGCCTGTTCCCAGCGACTTACTGTAACCTGCGTGACTCCGAGCCTGTCGGCCAGCTCGATCTGCCGCAGCCCATACTGCGTGCGAATCGACTTGATGCGGCGGGCCGCATCTTTGGGCACATCTGCTGGCATGCAAATACCCGTATAACATCTGTTATATCAACCCTTCACCGGGCGAATTACGGGCCGAATCATAGATTCGTGATAATAGAGAGCATTGAGTGAAGAGAAATCTCCGAGCACCACAAGTAGCAGATAGTTGCGAACATCTGTTGAACCAGAACGCTGTCGCAGATACGATGTCGGCGGTTGTTGCGAAGGTCCTGATTCATTCCCAAGGGAAATCAGAAGGCGCACTGCGAGAGGCAATCGACCATTACAGGCCCGCGATGGTGTTCCTCATCAGCAACCCCGAGACCAATGCGGCGAAGATGAAGACATGGGTCGATGAAGGAAATTCAATCGTCGGCAAGTGGTCTGGAGAGGTTGAGTATTGTGAGGTCATCGATATCGAACCATTCAGCGAAGATTCAGTGCTTCAAATGGTTCTAGCAGTTCAAGAGGCGAAAGCAAAGGCAGCAGCTCATGCCGATGGAAGAACCCTCAAATTCTTCGCAGGTGTTTCTGGTGGAACGAAACTCATGGTAATCGGGATGGCTCTTGCCGCAATTCAGGGCGATCTGACAACTTATTATGTTGACAAACCAGTAGTTTCTGACCGACCATCCGGTGAATATCTGTTTGAAATCACATTCATGAATCGGTTGATGAACTCCATCAATTGGATCAACAGTGATAAGCGTCATCTTGAGAATCTCAAATACCTGCAGGTAATCTACAACAGAGAGCTGGTTGGCTTGGAATCGACATCGCTGAAAATGGATCGCACCAAGATTGATAGTGAATTATCCGAAGAGGAGAAGAATCTCACAATCCTAAGAGTTGACCGCACCATCACTCGCCAACTGATTCTATTAGAATCAAAGGGTTGGGTGTCATCTGAAGGGAAGAATCCAAGGTTCTGGTCGCTCGAAGCCCTAGGTCGCTTCATCCTGAGTGTATATGGGAATCAGAGTGACGAAAATGATTCGACATGACTTATGTCGGATAGGCCCAATCCGACACTAGTTCGTGGCTGAACTATGGCTATTCGTGTCGGATGTAGTTGGGTAAGACTTGACGCTTTAGTATTGCACATCGTACAAGGAGATGGTATGGCACAAGAAACCATACACCCAACGAACCATGCGATCAACCGATTCGAGGAGCGCGTTCTACCTCTCCTCCCAGATGATACACGCACACGAATGAATGACAAGAAGAAGATCAAGCAACGGCTCTACGGATTGGCACGCCGGGCTGATATCTCAGCAGAAGGAAGTAGGATGCTTCACATCCAGGCATTCTTGACCATCCAGGATTATCCTCCAATCCCTCTCACACTGGTGATCGACCCTGTCAAGAAAACTCTCGTCACACTCTACATCTCATCTGGCTGGGTGATGGACGACTCCAACGGTCGGACTGTTTGGCGGTGGTGCGCATGAGCATCCTGCCTCCTGCCGTCAACTGGCATTTCTGGCCTTGGTGCAACTACGGCTGCAAGTTCTGCTTTGCCCGCTTTGAGGACATTCCCCGGATGGACCGACTGCCAAAGGAAGTCGCCATCACGGTACCGGAGATGCTGGCTGAAGCCGGAGCTGACAAAATCACCTTCGTAGGTGGTGAGCCGACGCTCTGCCCCTATCTGGGAGATCTCCTTGCAGCATCGAAGGATGTTGGATTGACTACCTGCATCGTATCCAATGCGACTGGACTGACTGAGGAGTTCCTCGATGAGTGGGGTCATCTGATCGACTGGATAGGGCTATCCATCGATGCATCAACCGACGAAATCCATATCGATATCGGGCGTGGAATGCGCGGAGACCTCGCTCGCTCTCGCAGCCACCATATCGAGCTGGCCAAGGATGCCTGGCAGCGTTGTCGCAGTCGTGGCATTCGCATGAAACTCAACACTGTGGTTTGCAAGCCAAACCTCGATGATGACATGACCGCGCTGGTACTGGAACTGAAGCCAGAGCGCTGGAAGATCTTTGAAGTCCTTCCTGTCGAAGGCCAGAACGATGGCGAGGTCGACGAATTACTACTCGTAACTGGTGAATTTGAGACTTGGATTGAACGCCATGCATGGGTGGCCGATGAGGGTATTCAATTCGTGCCTGAGTCCAATGACCTCATGCGCGGCTCATATGCAATGATGGATGCTCTCGGACGGTTCTACACAAATGTTGACGGCGGCCATTCCTATGGCCCATCAATCCTTGATGTTGGAGTCAAACAAGCATGGAAAGAGAACAGTTTCCTTGAGGAACGGTTCATAGATCGTGGAGGGGTTTACGAATGGGGTTCAAGAACCACATCTCTACCTATGGCAACCAACCAGGAGGTGGATCGATGAAGTCAAGTCAGATCATCGCTCTATCTGGACCACGCTGCTGTGGTAAGAGTACCATCGCCAATCATCTAGTCACCAATCATGGCTACACTCGGATCGCATTTGCAGATGCACTGCGACAGATTGCAGAGTGTGGGGGGGCCGCTCTTGAGAAGGACCGTCTTTACCTTGCACACCTAGGAGAGCAATTGCGGATACTCCTACCAGACTTCTTACTCCAAGTGGTTCAGAACCGTTTACAGTCAATTGAAGGCCCTGTGGTCATAGAGGATGTTCGATTTTCCTCTGAGTTGGAGTTATGTCGCGCTATCGGAGCGATGACAGTTCGTCTAGAAATTCCCGTTGAAACTCAACTTGATCGCCTAGCCTCTCGTGATGGCAAGACCGGCCGAGATGCTGAGCAGTTGATTGACTGCATGGATGAGCAGGCACTATCGAATTCAACCTTCTGGGATTACCAGATGCCTGCAATCGGAGACTTTGTTGAACTTGCTGGCGAATTGCACCTCAAGTCTTTGAACAGGGAGCGAAGTAGGGAAAGAGTTCATCCGTTCACAAGCCAACCGGTCGCATGTCGGGGGTGGATGCATGAGTGATGATGGATTCAACCTTGGCTTTGCAGATGACCATGATGATTGGGGAAAGAAGGTAAATCCAGACAATCTGAACACATTGAGATGCCTCAATGCACATCTTTCCGCTGAAGAAGACTACTACCGTGACCCCAGAAGAAGGCCACGTTTCACATTCTATGCAGTGGACGAGAAACTACCACCTGATGCCTTCAGCCTCGAGAGGGAATTGACATCACATGACATTCGGCCTGATGATTTGAAGAAACTCAGTTCAAATGGAATCAAGACCGTCGGTCATGTACGAAAACAAGGTGTTGATTCTCTCGTCACATCTTTGAGTCTGCACTCCAGCATGAGGTACGCTTTGAAGAACATCTTGGACCATCTCCCTCAACCTCAAGCGTGGGCTAGAATTACTCAAAACCATGCTGCCGATTCATTCCGAATTCGTCTCAACAAGAATGAGGTTGATCGGATGCCTCCGCGCTGGGCGGAAGGTAATTTCCAAATCGAGATTGAGGAATTGGAACGGAAGGTGGAAAGAAAAGGGAAGCAACCGAAGGTGTACGCCTTCAGAGTTCGAGTGGCGACCTTTGATGCTGACTCCGCATTAATGACGCTCCGGCCAGATCAATGGAAACCGAATCAGGAGAAGGATTGGTCCAAGTTGTTGGATGGAGCTGTGAGAAGAAACAACAAACCACCACTACACTTCAGAGAAGCTGCTGATGATTACAACACCTTCAGGAAGAGTCAGGCTGTCGGAGTTCTGATTCATGAAGCAACTGATCAAGCCAAGAGCCTAGCCCACACGATTCGCGATGCGAATAAATTACCTTCATATGGACAATCCGTGAACGGAGAGCAATTATTCAATCCTGGATTGAATCTCAAATCGAGGATGAACAATAGGGATAGAGTAGGAGTTGAGACACAGAGAAAAGCAGTTTCAACCGGACTCTCATGCCCGGACATCTCTCTGATTCGGGGTCCACCCGGAACTGGGAAAACGACAGTCATTTGCGAGATCGTTCAACAACTCGCAGTTGAACGAGCATTGAGGGTTCTCATGGTCGCACCAACTCATGTTGCGGTAGATAATGTTCTTGAGAGAATCGGTTTGGTCGATGGCCCCAATTTCCTCCCGGGGGTATATCCTCTCCGCCACGCAAGCAACAGCCGTGCAGTCGCATCACATCTACGGATGTTCACATGGGACGAACTAAGCACTGGGCTGCGAAACCGCTTGGGGGATACTCTCGAAGCGGGTCTTTCAAAGGCTAGTGGATCCGATTCAATATCTCGGATTCAGAACGACTGGTTGGTTCAGTTACGAAAATCTGTGAAAGGTCGCGATGACGAGGGTGAGGAGCGCCAGGATATCATCGGTCATATGCTCAAGCACAATGTGAATCTGGTTTGTGCAACCACCATCGGAATATCGACTGGAGGGTACTTTGAAGCCGAAGGAATCCCATTTGATATTGCTATCATTGATGAGGCATCGAAGGCTACGTTGGGTGAATTCCTAGTTCCTGGAATCAGAGCGAAGCGATGGCTTCTCGTCGGTGATGAAAAGCAGCTTAGTCCGCATGTCGATCAATCAAAGATTGACTTCATCCTTGCTCGCATAATCTGGAAACACTTCATCTGGGCACAAAACGGCAAGGGGAACGAGGGCGAAAAGAGGGGTGGGAAGAATACTTGGATTGCTCCTCTAACAAAGCCTGACAAGAAGCACATCAAGGGCAGTCACATTCGAGACGGTGTGTCGGTCTCGAAAGATGGAAACGAACTGTCCGGATTCTTTGCGATGAGTCCGGATGTCCAATCAATGTTCGAGAAATGTGCTGAGAGTGTTCGTATAGATCTTGAACAGTGGTTCGAGCATCGAATGTCGAACAATGAGACACTAAGACGTCAGCACCAATGGAGAATCTACAGCACAGTGTTGAATCTCCGTGCTGAACTTGAAGATAAGTGGTCAGAGATGATGTACAAGTCCTCGATCAGAAAATGGGAGCAAGCTAAACAGAAGATAGATGATAATTTCATTCGCGACATCTCTAATTGGGAACGGCAATGCAGTTCATCGAAGACCAAGCATGAAAGAGAGTTGATCGCACACAAAGAGAGTTTAGCAGAGATAAGAGCACATCCTGCCAAATTAAAGGACGCTGAACAGAATTTCGCTACAAAGGAGAAATCCCGAAAACGAGATCATGCTGAGAAGACCCAGAAGTATGAATCAACATTACAAGCCTGGGAAGACGCGGGAAAAAGTACACGCGGGCAGAAACCCAAGAAACCTACGAACTTCAAGGAAGGTAAATTCCAACCACCAAAGATGCCGAAGGAGAAGCCAAACCCTGGTCGATATCAGAAGCCCAAAAAGCCTGAAAAGGAGAAATACCCCGATAAGCCTACTAAGCGTCCTAGATCATGGCGCAGACCACCAAGAGACCGCCCTAAAGTAGCTCAGATGCGGATTAACGGAAAGTGGATCAATTCGATGTGGGACCGAGAAAAAAGAAAGGATGTTCCACTTCCAGACCGATGGGACCCTCGCAGTCCAGCACCCCACACGTCTGGAGCCATCAGACCCTGGTGTTATGATGAGAAGCGTTCAGACAACTTGGACAGATTATGGCAAGACCTCGTAATGGTAGCGGACTTTGAATACAACAGTGGGTTCGAACTGCTGGCGGATCGACTTTCAAAGAACACAAGGCAAGACAGGATTGTAACCTTGAATGTTCAACATCGAATGCATCCGAAGATTGCAGAGTTCAACAGTTCGGTAGTCTATGGTAACGAGTATCACAGTGGCTCAAGGATGGTTGACCGAGGAGTGCCGATGAAATTGCTCGGCACACCTCTCAAGAAGGATGACAGTCTGGTTCTACTAGACACATCGCTATTTGGGAAAGAAGCGATGGAGCAGTTGGATCATGGAAGGCCAGGACAATATGTCAATGTCGCAGAAGCAAAGGTCATCGTCGAAGCAATCGATGATATTGCCCGTGATCTTGCATCAATTCCTCATCCGGATGAGAGGTATTGGGAAATCGCAATCATTTCATTCTACAAAGCCCAAGCACACGCAATTCAAAGAGCGCTCCGAGTTAGTGATGTCGTAGAATCATCCGGATGGAAGTTCGTTGATAAGAAGACTAAATCCGTTCGGATAGAAGTCAATGTCGTAGACCGTTTTCAAGGTCGTGAAGCAGATGTGGTAGTTCTCCCAATGACTCGGGCGAATGACCGCGGTAGTCTTGGATTCATGACCGTCTTGAACCGAATCAATGTCGCCACCTCTAGAGCTCGTCACCGTTTGATTCTGGTAGCGAATACAAGAAAATTGGAGGAAATGGGGGCGAAATATGATGCTCGTAATGCTGACGATGATGTCGAACTAAGTATGGCCGAAAATACCGCACCTCAGAACTTCGTCTCCCAACTGATCAGCCATGTAAAACAGCACGGGCGATCAATGCAAATTGAACCAGGTGATTTGAGGAATGATTGGAGAGGCATCCAACTCGTGCGCAAACCTAGGCACCAAAAAGGAGGTCGAAGGAGATGAGCAAAGACCCGAGAGTGACAAGACCAAACCTAACGAATCGTCTGATTCAATCTGGAGCATGGGGACTCCACACCACACCTGCAAATGTCATCAAGGTAAAATTCACGAACTTGAGATGTAGGGAAGCTGGTGTAAAGGAAGATCCTCTTCTCGTTCACGCTACAAGATTGGCGAATGAGCTTGAAGCGATATCTGCAAAGGATGTTCAGCAGGTGTTCGGCCTCCCCCTCAATCTTTCAAGGAAACTTCTCGAGATGCTTCTTTATCGTGATTTGATTGAAGAATCAAACAAGAGGAAATCTCGTCTATCTGGTAGGAAGGAAGGATTCTTGTTTGAAGTGGATCCAAATGAAGAGAAACGGCACAGAAAGGACCCTCTTTTCGATCAGTTGTTCGAATTGACCGAAGCAGGTAAACTCGCGTCGGATGAGGGGGAGATTCGACCGGTTGTGTCCCTAAACAAAACGATGTACATGATTGAAGAAACCGGTGAATTTCTACCGCTGAATGCAATCTTTGACGATTCAAAGAATTGGAAGAAAGTGTCTTGGAAGAAAACACGAAAACCTTCAATTGCAGTAGTATCGAATTGGTTCGTCGGTGAAGAGAGAAAACTCAGAAGAGTGGATGACACTATCGAAGGAGTCTCAATCACTGAAACGAGTCGTAAAGATGACTACGGACAGGAGATGAAGGTATGGAAGCCGACTGCAATCAGTTCATTTGAGAGAGCAGTAGTTCCTGGAATTTGGATTAGTCGGACCCTAGTAGGAGCTCCTGCTGTGAACCTGAAGAGTGTAATACAGGATGGCAGTTCACTCGTCACCTCGATGGGGGTTAAGCCAATATCTCTTAGTTCCAAATTATCTGGCAGTCTCGGTACGGTCAACATACGAGGTGAGACATCGAAACCAAGAGTTCACAAGAATATGTTATCGGTAGAGGTGTCAAACCATTCTGACCGAGATCTGCCTAACAAATCCCCACCAGAGCCACATCGGGGATTATTTGACATCGGCGATGAAGAGAGATTAGAAGCCTTTGTCAGGCCAATTCCGACCCTAAAGAAAATTGAATCATGGATTGAAGATGCTATTGATGCAGCGATGAGAAAGTTACCAGATGGCTCGCTCGGTCGTTCGGGAGTTGAGGCAGAACTCATTCATTTGCGAAATGCGACAGCTGAACTATGGCTGGACGAAGAGAACCTGCCTCAGAAATGGATTGCCAACCTCCAGTTGCAATTGGAATCAATCAATCTTGACATGGTTTTGCAACGATATAGGTCGATAGGAGAATGGGAATTACAATACAGAATCGATGAATCGGAGGTGTTCATCCATGCCAATTGAAGTGATTGAACTCTCGATCAGGAATGAGCCCTTGAACGATGTACTTACTTGGTTGCCCCGGGATTCCAAGGGTGAACATTACTCCGAGTTGAACGGGGTTGATGGGTTAGAACATCTTATCTGCACCCATCCAAAAAATTTCGCTATTCTGAATGCAATGGTTGAGATGATTGAAAATGCGAACGAGAGGATTTTCCTTTGCAACTGGATGCTTTCGCATAAGAAAATTGAATCGGCACTGGTCAAAGCGGCTAGCCGGTTGAATGGCCGAGTGCATGTGCTCACCACATTGGAGACAAGTGTCCACAGTAGATATTCAGGAGATGAGGAAGCGCTCAATGATCTGAGTAGACTGCAAGAACTCGCTGGTGCAGGCGTATACATACGACTTCATTCAGAAGCCCATGCTAAATTCATGATTGCTGATGATGAACTATTGATTACCTCAGCAAACATCAGAGAAACCTCACTCGAAACCAACATCGAAACTGGAATACGCGTAAGTGATACACCTACAGTTCATTCATTCCATGCCTTCTTCTCCCATCTATGGCTGCAGGAGGCGAAACAACATATTCGACCGAGTAAACATGACCCTCGACTTGGAAATCCATGGTCAAACTCAAGAGCTGAGCCACCCGAAAGCGAAGCACGCGCATCTTGGACACTCGGAAACCGCAGGATGAGTCTGGTAAAAGCCATGCTAGACATCATCAAATCTGCAAAGGATAGTTTACGTCTCTCGACATACGCACTTTCAAGTTTAGAATCTGGCGTAGGAAACCAAGTTCTTCAGGAGTTGGTGAAGGCGAGTAATAAGGGGGTATCCATTTCTATTCTCTACCATGCTACTTCAACGGCGGTTGGCAGACCTCCTCGACAGCACGAAAAGTTCGGATTCAACATACTGGCGAACTGCTCAAATGTAGTGATGGTCGGCCATCCTCATCTACATGCCAAGCATCTCATTGCAGATTCAGTGAATGGACTTCTGTTCACCGCGAACCTTGATGGTAGCCATGGTCTAAATTCGGGAATAGAAGTTGGAGTGAATCTAACTCCTGAATCGTGTAAGCAACTCTCTACCTGGCATGATGATCTTCTCAACTCGTTCCCACTTGAATTGGTTAAATCGCCCACTCCAACCGAATTGGAAAGCCGAGGAGGGACAAAATTGGTTATCCTTCCAACGGCTACGATATTCACCAACACGAAGTCATTCGATCGAATGAAGGAATCATTCAAGGGAATGGAATTGAATCCAACGATTCTAAGTGGAAAGACAGATCGCTGGATCGAACCTGAGACGAAGCGTGACAAGAAGCGTGCTAAACCGTATGAAGCAAGGGTGAAAGCGCCTGTGTTGAAGGATGGATACATATCTCACACGGGAGTTCATCTTTCTCAAGAAGGTAAGCAGTATACAGCAAATGTAGCTCAGTTCAACGACAAGTCTCTACATCATGCACATCTGCAACCAGGTACCTACAAAATATCCCTCGGAAGGCCATTTACCAATGATGAGTTGCTCTCTATCATCGAGAGTCACCTGCCGGCCCCCGAGAATGGAATCGCATTGAAAGAAATCCTCGCGGACCTCAAGAACATAGTCTCGCAACCTAAACAGGAACTCTCATTTGAGTTGAGTATGAATGGCCTCAAGGACTATATTTCAAAGAACTCAAACAGGGGCCTCTTGCGTTCCAATCAACTACAGGGTGATATGCTATATCCTGTGTTAACCGAAGTAGAAGCGGCTGAACTATTGAAAGGAATGCTTGAGGAATCATCCTTTGAGGAAATGCAGGAGTTCATTGATAAATCCAAGAAACCTCATCAATTCGTGATATCCAAGAAGTTTGTGAAGAGACTGAAAGAGATTCTCAATCCTGAAGAAGATTGAACATCTAGCGAGTTCTCAACCAATGCCCAAACCTCGAAGCATGGAGCCATCTCTCCAACCGATTGCGCAACTGCGGTGCCACCCTAGCGAACTTCAATCTGCTGAGCAACAGCGACATCCGGTCCTGCTGCCCCTCGAATGACTCCCTGCCCTCGACCTTGCTGGTCACCCATTTGGCATCTGAGAGATCCTCTCGGAAGGAGGTGGTCGTGTGGTCCCATTTGATGTAGATCTCCCCGCTGTCGTTCATTATGAACACCTCATCCTCGCTGACATAACCCCAGGCGTGACGGCCATGTGTATCCGGGTCTCGGATCTCCAGCCGACTGTATCCGTGCTCCATCGGAGCATAGTTGACATCGCCTGCAGTCACCATGTCCGGCATGAACTCCTCATCGTCCCACAGGCCCTCGTAATCAATCTCATCTTCGTCCATACAAATCACTCCCAGAACACCTTACCGCTCTTCGTCCAGTTGTGGTCATCACAGAGCAGACACATATTCCACGGGTCTTGGGGACCCCCGAGGCGAAACGGAATCCAGCGGTGGTCGTAGTGCATCTGATCTGTGCGTATACATCTCGTACCATTGCTCGATCTGTGCGTACATTGACCACCATCTCGGTGCGCCACAGCAATCTTGACATCTTGAGGGATATGACGGCTGATCTTGGTGTTGAGGATGTTGCGCTGGACATAGCGACCGGTTGTCTTGATGACCGCATCATTCATTCCTGCTAGGATTGCCGCGGGTGTATCAGCTTCAAAGTCAATTAATGAGAAGATAGGAATCAGTGATTCGAACATCTTCAATCCCTGAGCGTTGCCTTTTCCAGCCGTCTTCAGGAATGCGTTGATTAGACCGGGCTGACTTTTGACGAACGAAGTGGCGGATTTTTGGACATCTGGCTCCCAGTCGGTGATTACATTGACATGCGGCTCAGGAATCCCATTGATGACCCTGACAGCCTCATTCCAGAGGAAGAACTCATTCTCAATTCGCTTGCTGCGAACTATGAGCCCCAGTGCGAGGCTCATCCGGTCGCACTTCTTCTGTTCAGGTAGGTGCACCACCTGCTGATACGAGGTCGCTGAATACGACCACCATTCATTGTGCGACAATGATGCGTGATAATTCCCAGATGTGATAGTGACACCTTGTGGATGAATACTGATATTCGCTCTCGCTACCGATGCCATCAGGCCCACCTCCTGTAGAAAGCACCCCTTTGGCCACCAGATGGCCAGTCATTGGCCGAACATCGGCCAGAGCGCAGTACATCGGTTTCACTGTCAAACCTACCCTCTACCCGAGTTCTATGGAGGTGAGAGACTTTCTTTTCGGCCAAATGTTGGCCGAGCATTGGCCGAACATCGGCCATCAGCATTGAAAATCACCTCCAAGGTAGGGCGAAAGCAAAACTCTCGCAGCTTCGATTTTACCTATCGCCAACAGCGCGTCAACCGCTTGGAGAGTGGCTACTGTGTGTTCATCCAGCGCAGGGGGCCGCTCACCCCAACGTCCACCTTGATTACAAACAATAAATGTCGAAGGACATTGGTCAGAGAGATTTCTAGTTTGAACCCCCTCCGGGGGCGCGACGAGTTGCAAGCAACTCTAGCGTCCTCAACCTTCCTTCGCGAATGAATTGAAATGAGGGCTCAGTCCAGATTGAGGATTCACATCCCGCAGGTGAAAAATTATTCTTCAGTTGAA
>Ga0114933_10003833_pt1 | contig 14405 bp, 16 predicted proteins | sample 4SBtaG_FD_89691 | JGI IMG/M metagenome (GOLD analysis project Ga0114933, IMG submission 89691) | Deep subsurface microbial communities from Kolumbo volcano to uncover new lineages of life (NeLLi) - 4SBTROV12_W25 metaG | ecosystem: Environmental > Aquatic > Marine > Volcanic | place: Kolumbo...
CCCGCATTTTCCATCATGAATTTTTTTAAAAATCCCATATCATGTCCTTTATTTTCAATTCTATACATTTGGTCAACTGTAATTTCCATAATGAACATGAAAATCATATCCAAAATAAGAGTTGTTAAAATTTGACAGATAAGTTATATTCCTAATTTGCTTTTTGAACCCCGTGTTCAAGCAATACTATGAAGTAATTGAGGAATTTGACTCCAAAAAAGATTATGGAATAGAGATGAGAAAGCAATATGCAGAATGTCTCTCAGTTCTAAAGAAAGGGGAGAAAGTAAATCCATTAGAAATTGCAAGAAATTATCTTAATTCATTTACAAAAAAACCAAGAAAATTTGAAACTAACAAAGACATTGCATATCACAGTTTTGGCATTGCAAAGAAACTTGGAATGCTAAAATCAATTCCAAAAGAGCAAGAAAATGTTGCAATGCCTCAAGATCAATTCTACAAACTCGAAACTGTTCAGTATTTTATGAGGCAACACCGTGGTTCTCGTTACAAAAATATCAAACCAAAAAATGACGCAGGAACTGCAAATGCCTATGGATACAAACTATGGCAGTTTAACAACTGGCTTGCTGGAAAAACCTTTGAGTTTTATACACAAGTTCAGATTGGTGAGGATACTTTTCGACGTGAAAAAAAGAAAATTCAGATTCAAGATGTGGAACATCTCTTGAAGATGTATCAAGAACCATTTAGTGCAAAGGCTGATTTTCTAAAAGTAATCAAGGAATACTTGCTTGATTCAATTCATGAGGGAAAAAGAGCAAGCACCATGAATCTTCATTATTGTGGAATAAAGTCCTATTTTGACAAAAATGACTCTCCACTCCCATTCAAGTTTGGAGCAAAGACTCTCTATCGAACTCAGAATGGTGAAGATGAAGTTCCAACTATGAGCCTAGATGAGTTTATGGTATTACTAACTGAGGGAAATCCAAATCCAACTCAAAAAGCAGCATTTCTTTGTAAATTTCACAGAGGTCTTGATACTGCTACACTAGTTGATAGATTCAACTTTCAAGTTTGGGATCAATTAGTAGAATACTTTGGTACTGAAAACTATTCAAAATGGGAATTATCTCAATGTCCTGTTCCAATCAAACTAACTAGAATGAAGACTGATTTTACTCATATTGGATTTTTAGACAAAGACGCAATTGTTGCAATCCAAAAGTATCTTGATTTGAGATACAAGAAAACAGAATCCCAAATGAGTTCAGGTCAAGCTTTGTTTCTCAATGAGAGAGGCGAACCAATTTCTAACAACTGGGTTGGAATTTCTCTCAAGAAATTATCAGTGAATGCAGGACTTCGAAAACAACTTGACGGGTATCTAGATACAAGATACAAGATTAATTCTCATGAAGTTCGTGATTTGTTAAAATCTACTTTGATTGATTGTGGTGTAAGACATGATTTAGCAGACCATTTCATAGGACACAAACCAAAGGATTCCTATGAGAAACAAGCAATTTTGTACCCTGAAACACTTCGTTCTGAATACTCCAAGGCTTCAAAGAAGCTCAATGTCTTTTCGAATTTCTCTAGTTTTGTCAAAGGATATGAAAATACTGAGGAACTCAAATCTCAGATTAGAAAGCTAAGTGATCAACAACAAGTTCACATTGAAACACAAAAGGCAATGCTTCAAGTTCTAAAGCAAAAACAAATCATTCCATAAAACGTCTAAACGTGTACAATGCATTCTTGCATTAGCTTCTGCATGATTACAAAGACATCTGTAAAGTGCTGCCCCTACTTGGATTGTAATACAGTTTGAACGAAGTTTTCACAATTCTGATTGTAGCGTGAAATATTCACCCCAATACCGCCTTGAAACAAATCTTGTTTTGAAATCAGTTTGGAGTGAAAATTTTAGTATATAATGTTCTCCGCAGGCATGATACATTCACGTATATGACGAATTATTCATGGCAAAACGTGAGTCTAAAAGTAAAGTGTAACAATCATGACTTGTCGCTAGTAATCCCCCAAAGCGAACAAGAACATGTAGAATTAATCTCGCAAGTTACCTTACTTTTAGATCATCTAAAAGAGAATCCAGAATGTAGATTCAAGGAGATGATTTGATTTGTTTGAAGAAATTATTTCCAAAAATGAAGAAGTAAGGAATTCTCGATTAAAGAGAGTAATGGAGGAAATGAATTACTCTGAAAATTTTCCATTTATTGTAAAAGAGAACATCAACTATTGTATAATTTGTGAAAAAGATGACCAAAAAGAGATAGAATTACATAGTTTTGGTGAGTATCATCACCATCTCTTAGCTGTTCATGGTGAATCAAATATTGATTTGATTATCTATCTTCTAGAACAAATTCTTGAAGCAGTTCTATTTCAAAAAAGAATGTCTGCAACTAGTAAAGGAGATATTTCAAATTGAAAATAGGATTACAAGAAAACAAGCTTGTAAGCTTTCAAGCTTACAATGTTAAAACATTACAATATGGAGAAAAACAATGAAAACAGTTTCTTTAAGAACAGATCCTGATATTTATGAAAAATTAAAACTAATTTGTATAATAAACAGAGAAAACGTGTATGATGTCTTAACAGATTTGATGAAAAAATATGTGTCTGATAATGAAGATACATTAAATTCAATTCGAGCTGAGGCTCCAATGGAGTTACCTGATTTTTTTGGAGACCAATACAAATGGTTCGATTATGTCAATAAAATAGATAAAAATACATTTGGAGATATAGCAAATCGAAATTATTTCTTGAGATATTTGCTGCATTACTATGCAACTCAACACAATAATGATGTGGAATTATATGAAAAATTAGAATTTGAAGAATTTAAAAAAAGTAAAGACTTTGAATTTTTAACACAAAATCACATTTACAGTACTGTCCAAGGCTTGAAACCAATGTATGCAGGTAGTATCTAAAAAATGCTAAAAAATGATTGAGGACATATCAATATAGGCACAAAAAATGACATACAAAGAAAAATGTAAAATGGAAATTCAACAGTTGGCTCTAAGTGGATATACTCAAGAAAGAATAGCTGACAAACTAAACATCTCAGTTTCAACTGTATCTCGCACATTACGCAAATTAAGAAAAAGTAGTTCTCAGTGGTTAACAAATTTAGCAGAAAGAGACATGGCTCATATCTTTCATGAATCACTTCAGGGATTCCAACAAGACATGATGTACCTTAATGAATTACTTGAAGATGAATCAGTAAAAAATAATCCTAAACTTCAACTACAGATTAGAAGAGAGATCACTCAAATCAGATCAAAGTACTTGGAGCATTTACTGAAAAGTCCAATGGTATGGTCATTATCAATTTTTACAAGTAAATATTCACCTGAACCAATAGTACAACCCACAATGAAGAGTTTGGGAGGAATATCAGGAGTGTAAAATGGTAATATCACAACAAGATATTAGAAGTTGTAGACGATGTGGGAATATTTTCAGTCTTTATTCACAAATCAACTATGTGGTTTGTCCGTTATGTAAAAGTAAGAATAGCGAGAAAATTCATTTAATGTAAGATATACAAAATTTGATTTATTGCTACTGTTTGGGTTTTACTTCTTTAACCCATCTTTGCGCACCTAATGGATGAGCATATCTCCAAGGTCTTGCAAATTTTTTTAATACTTTGACATTCCAAGCATATTTCCATTCTCTAGTATTGTCTTTAATTCCAGTAAACATGATTTTTCCTAGCACGAATCCTTCACTTAGAAGATAAACAGGTTGATTCAGCTTAGTAGTTTTAAAATTTCTAAACTCTTGTTTTTTTGTTCCATTAATTATCTGATCAGAATACGGTTGTCTAATGATGAATCCTTGCAATTTGATCGATAATTGATAAAATATGAAAATAATAAACCTTTGACAAAATTATGATTTTTGAGTATAACTGATATTAGTTAGATAATTATCTCAATTTTGATGTCTGGTAAACTTACTTTTGAACAATTAAAGACACATCTTTGGCACGCCGCGGACATTCTCGATGAAAAAGGAGGAATTGATCCTAATGAATATAGAAAACCAATACTTGGATTGCTTTTTCTCAAAAGATTAAACGATGTATTTGAAGACAAAGCAAAGAGTCTTGAGAAAAAATACGGAAAAGACGAAGCATGGAATGATTCCGATAGACATCCTTTTTTCATTCCAAAGGAATCAAGATGGAATAAAATTGAAGGTGCATATGAGAATATTGGTGAAACCTTAGACAAAGCTTGTATTGAAATTGAAAAAGCAAACTCCAAACTTAAAGGAGTTCTTACAACTATTACATACAACAACAAAAATGATTACTCTGATGATGTTTTACTATCACTAGTATCTCATTTCAGTAAAAAAGATAGAAGATTAGGACATGATGATTTAGAAAATGAAGATGTTTTTGGACAAGCATATGAATATCTTTTAGGACAATTTGCAGATTCGGCAGGTCAAAAGGCAGGAGAGTTTTTTACTCCTAGAGAAGTGGTTCGACTTTTGGTAGAACTACTTGAACCAAAAGAAGGAATGAAAATCTGTGATCCTACATGTGGTTCTGGAGGAATGTTGATCTGGTCACGAAAATATGTTGAAGAACACCATGAGAATCCAAAAAATGTATCATTACACGGACAGGAAAAATCTTCAGGCAACTATGGTATGTGTGTAATGAACATGATTGTTCATGGAATTGAGAATTTTAGAATTGAAAATGATAACATCCATACAAATCCATTATTAGTTGAAAATGGGAAATTACTAAAATATGATAAAGTGATTGCAAATTATCCCTTTAGTCGAGATTGGGATAGTAGCAAAGGTGAAAAAGATCCTTACGGCAGATATCCCTTTGGTATTCCACTATCTAAAGGAAAAGCAGATTATGCATTCATTCAAGAAATGTATTCTCATCTAAATGATAAAGGGCAAGCCACGATAGTTTGTTCTCAAGGAATTTTGTATAGAGCAAAAAGAGAGGGAAAAATTCGTCAAGAGTTTGTAGAACATGATATTATTGATACAATAATTGCATTACCTGCAAATTTGTTTTATGGGACTACAATACCTGCGTCTATTTTGATTTTAGACAAAAATAAACCAGAAAAAAGAAAAGGTAAGATACTGTTTGTAAATGCTGCAAAAGATTACGAAGAAGGAAAAGGGAGAGACAGGTTACGAGATTCAGATATTAAGAAAATCAAATCAACTGTAAAATCCTTCAAAGACATTGATAGATATTGTCATATTGCAGATTTAGAAGAAATAAAAGAAAATGAGTACAACCTTAACGTTCCAAGATATGTAGATATTTCTGAACCTGAAGAACCAATAGATATGCAAGAAGCATATGATAAACTGAAAAAATCCTATTTAGAACAAGAAAAACTCAAAAAACGAATTGAAGATGATCTTAAGGAATTTAAGATAAAATTATGAGTCAAATACTAAAGCCAAAAAAAGGCTACAAATCAATACCATGGCTGTTTCGTAAAGAGATAGAAATTCCAGAAGAGTGGGAAATTAAGACAATAGATGATGTTTGTGATTTTTTAATTTCTGGAACAAATTCTCGAAGTGATTTGAATGAAAATGGTGAAATTAACTATATTCACTATGGTGATATTCATACAAAATGGAATCTTGTGTTGGATTGTGATTTAGAGGAAATTCCAAGAATCGATAAAGAAAAAGTCTCTCGACTTCAATTACTAAAAGAAGGGGATCTCATTATTGCAGACGCGTCAGAAGATGTAGAAGGTTCTGGAACTAGTATTTTATTAAAAAATGTGAAAAATAAAAAAATTGTTGCAGGGTTACACACAATAGTACTTAGAAATAAGGATGAAGACGTTTCTTCCGATTTTCTCAAATACTTAACATCAATAAATTCAGTTAAAATTCAAATTATTAGTTATGTAACAGGCGCAAAAGTATTTGGATTAACTAAAAATAACTGTAAATCCATCAAAGTACCTTTTCCAAAATTAAAGGAACAGCAAAAAATTGCGTCAATATTATCAAATATAGAAGAACTAATCACACAAACTCAAAAAACAATTGATGATGTCAAACAACTCAAAGCAGGACTTATGCAATGGCTACCTATTACAGGAATAGGACATGCAAAATTTAAAGAACCACAATTAAACCCCAGATTTGTCAAATACAGAATTCCGCAAGAATGGGATGTATCAGATCTTAAATCCGTTTCTACAAAAATTGCAGACATTGATCATAAAATGCCAAAGAAAACAACTGTCGGAATAAAATTCATAGCTGCAAACAATCTTAATAATAATGAAATTGATTTTGAAAATACAGAATTTATTTCTAAAGATGATTATTTGAATCATTCCAAAAAATTTAATGCAGAAAAAAATGATATCTTGATTTCAAGAATTGGTTCGATAGGGGTTGCAAGAATTATTTGTACAGATGAACCATTTATTGCGTCATATAGTGTTGCATTGATAAAACCTAAGAAGGATATTGATAGTAAATTTTTAGAATATTATCTCAATTCCCCTCTTCCACAAAAAGTCATTAAAGCATACACGATTGTTTCAGGAAACGTAAATTTGGTTTTAGGTGAATTGGAAAAAGTTCCTGTTTTGTTACCTCCATTCCCAGAACAACAAAAAATTGCGTCAATATTATCAAATGTAGATAATAAAATTAAGTCATATGATCAGTATCAAGAAAAATTACAGAACTTAAGAAAGTCTCTAATGCAAAAACTACTCACAGGAGAGGTACGAGTTAAAGTATGAGTAAACCTGAATGGACATTCTCTGAAAGCCCAGCTATTGAACAATGCAAAAAAATGGGCTATGATTTCAAAACCCAAAAAGAACTTCACCATGAACGAGAATCTAGATATGATGTACTAATCCCTAAACGATTCAAAAAAGCAATTAGAAAAATCAACGCACCATGGTTATCTGAGGAGGACGCTGATGAAGTTCTCAGACAATTAAAATTATTTGACACTAATAGTCCACTTGAGGCTAATGAAATTGCATATGCTAGAATGATTGGAATTTCTAGAGGACATCTTAAACCAATTACTTTGAATCAAGACCGAGGAGATGGAATGAGACCTTACACCATCAAATTATTTGATTTTGATTCAAAAGATCTTTTTGAGAACAATGATTTTCTTGCAACAAATCAATTCAAGCTATTAGGTCACAAAGATGATATTTTTCCTGATGTTGTTTTATTTGTAAATGGAATCCCTATCGTCGTAATAGAATGCAAATCTCCAGAGGTTTCTCACCCTATTAGTGAAGCAATTAACAATAATCTCAAACGTTATCAAATGAGAAATACTGGATTTGAACAATTATTCTACTTTAATCAAATTCTGGTTGCATGTTGTGGTACTAAAGCAAAATATGCACCGACATTTGGAGAAGCACACCATTACAAAGATTGGAATGATCCTTATCCATTAACAAATGAATCTGTGAAAAAACAATTCGGTGATTCAAGGAAACAGGAAATTCTATTTGCAGGAATGTTGGAACCCTCTAATTTATTGAATCTTATGAGAAATTTTGTTGTTTATGATGAAGGAGAAAATAAGCGAGTTAAAAAAATTGCAAAATATCAACAATTCCGTGCAGTAAATAAAACCATAGAACGAATTGAATTAGGTTCTTCTCCAAAAGATAAAGGAGGAGTCATTTGGCACACTCAAGGTTCAGGAAAATCATTGACTATGGTATGGCTTGCACAACAACTAAAAAGAAAATTTGGAAATCCTACAGTTCTTGTCGTAACTGACAGAAAACAATTAGATAAACAAATTCATTCCACTTTCAAAAATTGTGGTTTTCCAAATCCGATAAAAGCTTCAGATAAAGAGAATCTCAAAGCCCTTATTGAAAATAACAAAGGACAAACAGTAATGACTACAATTCAAAAATTCCCCTTTTTCAAAGATGTTGAACCACATACCGTATCTGATGAGACTGTTTTCGTACTAATTGACGAGGGGCATAGAACCCAATATGGATTGACTGCAGCAGATATGAGAATTGCTCTACCAAATGCCATATTCTATGCCTATACAGGCACTCCTCTGATGAAAAAATCGAAAACACAAAGTGCATTTGGGAAATATGTTGACAAATACAAACTCTCAGAATCAGAAGCAGATGGTGCAACAATTCCAATTTACTACTCCAGTAGTAAAGTAAAGCTTTCAGTAGATAATGGAGATTCAATTGATAAAGTATTTGAGCGAATTTTCAAAGACAAAGACGAAGAAACTAAAGCAAAAATCAGACAACAATATGCAAATCCAACTGCCATAGCAGAATCTCCCGATAGAATTAAAAAAATTGCAATAAACATTGTGGATCATTATGAAAAATCAATTCAAGAAAATGGATTCAAAGCAATGATTGTAGCGCCGTCTCGAAAGGCTGCAGTAAGATACAAAGAAGCACTTGATGATATGCATGCACCAGAATCGAAAATCATTATGACAGGTTCTCCTGAGGATAAAAAATTTGGTTGGGACAAATATTGGTTAACTGCAAGTGATAGAGAACTCTATGCTGAGAAATTCAAAAAACCAATGAATGAAGAACCTCTTTCCATTCTAATTGTTGTCGATATGTTACTTACAGGATTTGACGCACCAATACTACAAGTAATGTATCTTGATCAGGGATTAAAAGAACACACTTTACTTCAGGCAATAGCAAGAGTCAATCGTCCTTATGGTGAAACTAAAACTCGTGGTTTTATTGTAGATTATTGGGGAAACTCAAAAAATCTAAAAGACGCGTTTGAACTTTATGACGATACTGACATTGAAAATTCTGTAAAACAATTAGAAGACCAATTCCAAGTCCTTGATTTACGACATGAACAAGTGATGAGTTATTTCAAAGATGTGGATCATTCTGATATGAAAAAAATCCTTGAAATTCTGACACCAGAGGATGTTAGAACTAGATTTGAGAATGAATTTAAGGCATTTTCAAAGGAAATGGACGCCATTCTACCAGAACCTGAGGCTGCAAAATATAGGAGCGATCTATCATTTCTATCACGAATTAGAGCCCATGCAAAAAGTATGTTCTATGATGAAGATATTGAACTCAAAGGATATGGTGAAAAAGTCAAAAAACTAATTGATGAAAGTGTTCGTGCTGCTGAAATTGAAGGACTCATTGCTCCAACCAAAATAGATCCAAAAAAATTCAAAGAAATTGTAGATATTTTTGGAACAAATCAGACAAGGGCAAGTGCCATTGAAAGTGCTGGAATAAAGATTATTGATGAAAATAAAGAAAAGAACCCTGCATTTTATCGCTCTTTGAGATTAAGACTAGAAGAAATCATTCAAGATTTGAAAAATAAAAACTTTCAGGACGCAGAAAAATTCAAAAAACTCTATGAATGGTGGGATGAGTTGTTATCTGAAGATGACAAATCCAAATCTTTAGGATTCCAAGAAATTGTACAATTCTCAGTGTTTAACAGTTTAGAAGAAAAGTTTGGTTTGCAAAAATCAAAAGAATTAACTCTGAAAATTCATCCAGAAATAACTAAACTCAAAGTAATTGATTGGGAAAAACCAGAAAAAGAAAACATCCAAAAGGAAATGAGAAACAAAGTCAAAGATATTCTGATTGATACTGAACTAGAATTTGAACAAAGAAATGATTTAGCAAAGGAAATTGTAGATGTATACAAGAAGAGAGAAAATGAATAGCACGACATTTGGAAATTCCAAGATAAAATACAAGGTCAAAAAAAGTTCTAGAAGAAATACTACTCAAATCACTGTTAATAGACTAGGAGTTGAAATTAGAACTCCTTCGAAAAAATCTCAAAAACAAATTGATTCTCTTGTTCAGAAAAATGCTAAATGGATTTACAAAAAACAATTACTAGCAAAAGAAGAAAAACTATTCAAACTTACATTTGAACATGGCTCAAGATTACCATTTTTTGGACGAAATTATCTATTAGATGTCAAAGAAACTCAAAAATCTGAATCATTTAGCCTCAAAAATGGCAAATTCATTGCCAGAGTAAACAAAATCTCCAAGGTTAGAGTACGAAAATTATATCTGGATTGGTCAAAGAAAAAGGCTCTTCCTTTACTTGAAAAATCTGTAAAAAAACATTCTAAAAAAATAAAATCAGATTATTCCAAAATCTTAGTCAAAAATCAGAAAAATAGATGGGGCAGTGTATCAAAGAATGGAACCATTAACTTTAATCAGAAACTCATTCGTGCACCTTCAAAAATTGTAGATTATGTTGTAGCACATGAAGTGTGTCATTTGAAGATTCCAAATCATTCTTCTAATTATTGGAAATTGCTGAAATCAGTAATGCCTGATTATGAAGAAAAAAAGGAGTGGTTGAGAGTTAACAAACAATACATTTTGAATTGATGTGACAATGACAACATTAGGAAAAATATCTGTTAGAAAATTCAAACCAAAAACAGTAAAAACTGGCATAGAAACAACAATGAGAAAAATGGACTTGCAAGAGGCATTTGTTGAACAAAATGAAAACCTCAGCGAGCTACAGGACAAATGCAAAGGAAAGCAATTATCTATCAATGTAACATTCTATCTTAACAACAACACTACAGACAAAACTAGTTTCAAAAAAGATTTGGATAATTTACTCAAGATACTCATGGATGTAATAAAAGAAGAAATGGATGACAGTGAGAAAAATACTGGACTTGGACTAGTCATAGAAAACAGGGATGAAGAAATTTTTGAGATAGTTTGTCACAAGGAATTTGTTTCAAATGAAGATGATGAGGGAATAGACTTGATAGTTTCAGAATGGAACAAGCCATGATGGAACAATGGACACGAGAACAAATCATGAAAGGGCTACAGGGATTAGTAACTGAGATTGATTTTATGAAAACCTCTGAGGAATTTAATGGTAAGAAAGGAGGAATTTGGACTTCTGGAGATAGTGGTTGGTTATTCAAAGGATTGCCTCCATTTGATCACAGTGTGGAATATGGAGATTTCCCACGATCATGGACAGGAGATAAAAAACATGGTGAATTGAGCGTAAATACGATGTATGTTAATGGGATTCATAGAGAAATTCACAGTTGGTTAGAAGAACGCGGTTGGTATCACGAATGGTATGATGGTGGGACATTACTTTTGTGGAAATCTAATCATGAAAAAAACTAAACAGAAAAAAATTAATTTTCAATATTGAATCTAAAGAATACTTTTTAGTAATATAATATGAAACTCATTTAGTTGTCTAAATTTAATTGTCGTTTTTGTGGTAGTGATAACTTAACCAACATTAGAGTTGATTTGAAAAAAACAAGCACAAATCAACTAAAACCTGAAGTTTCATATCAAAAAATCAAAGGTTCTGTTGGATCAATAACTAGAAAAAAAGAATCTGGGACTAGATACATTACAAAATTCTGTACTACTTGCAGAAATATTGACGCAATAAATGAAATTAATCCTACTCCTCCTTTAGAGGCATATAATTCTGATTTTGAAAAATGGATTGTAATTCCATACATGCTTAGTACTCATTTGAAGAGTGTCAAATACGATGAAGCTGAAATTGCTAAACTACTTTATTGCATAAAAAATTGTCTTGAAAAAATCTACAACAGTTGGTCTGTAGATGGTTTGAATCCTTGTAAATCTGAGCACATGGGTAAAAAAATCATAATTCCATTAAAACATGGAGTAGGAATTATGTGCTGGGTTATTGTGGAATCAATCAAAAATAAGATCTACTTGAGATTATCATATGGAGGGAACAAAATAGAATGTCCAGAAAATTAGAGATCATTCAATTCACTGATAAGAGTATGAAATTCTTTGAGAAAATGGAAGAATCTCTTCTAGGAAGTGACTTGGTATTGATGTTGTTGTCTCTTTCTCCTGTGAAAGGAACTACTATGCTACAAAAACAAACATTTCTTGCTTGGGAAACTATATTCAAAAAACAAACAACAGATCTAGGATTTTTCCCATACAAGTTTGGAGCATATAGTAAAACTATTGATGATTCCCTTAAGGTTCTAGAAAATTCTGGATTGATTACAATAAAACCTGCAAAAGGGGAGGGTGTACGCTATTCCATAACTCCTTCAGGAAAACGTACTATTAGTAAAAAACTCAAAAAAATGGACATCAGTCTTGATGAACTAAAAGAAAAAAAATTAGACTGGGATGAATGGACAACTCGAGGAATTATGAAGTATGTTTATAGAAACTATCCAGAATATACAACAAAAACCAAGGTACCTTCACTGAAATGGTAATTTCTATCACTCCTCATGCTAGAGATAATTTCAATGATCTTTCTACTCTTACCATTAAACATGCTAATGGGAAAATTGATACTCCAAATCGACTTGTAAATCGATACGATCTTAATGCCAAAAACGAAATTGGTGCAGATATCCCCCTTACTAGAATTTCAAAATCTTTCATGATTCAAGAAAGTCTAAACCCTGAAAAACTAAACAATGTTTTAACAAAAAATGGCTATTTGGGGGAGTTACTAACCAAATTCCGTCCCATCCAAAGCAGAATTGATTCTGATTCTCTGACGCTTCTTTATCCTTCATTGACTGCTGAAAGTGTTAAACAACTTGATACTAGAAAAAAGAAAATCGATTTTACTAGATTTTTCTGTAATCTAGCAAATCAATTAGGGTTGGAATCGATAGTTCTTCCTGCCATAGATAATGTTATTGAGATGGATTCTCAAGTATCAAAGCATGGTCTTCAATTAATTCCTGTTTTGGAACTAAAAGAAGAAACACCCATCTTTGAAAAACAAATGGAAAATTGTCAAAAAATTGGAAATCATAACATTCCATTAATTGCATTAAAATTTGCTCAATATCCTAGTGCAAACAAAACTTATGACTACATTATGGATAATTTTGAAAAGATTCATGATAAACGAAAACAAGCAATTATGATGGTAGATACTCCTAGAGCATTATACTCTGATGTAAATTACAATGTCTCAGCTCCACACTATGGTTCTTTTTTCACTGCAGATCTTATAGCAGAAGGATACACTGGCGGGGGAGGTGGAAATACCAACAAAAGTGTAAGATTGTTCTGCAAAAATGATTTGGTCACTCCAAAGATTGAACTAAGAGATAACAAATTTGACGCAGAACAAGAAAAAAGGGTTTTTTCAAATGATCCAAAATTAGAAGAATTATTTGAAAAAATGGCAACTCATAAGTTGAAAGAAGAAGATTGGAAAAATAATCGTCCAAAATATCTTTCTAGAGTTCATGAAAACGTCCAAACACGTTCAGAATTTAAAAACCTTCATGACAATATTGAATCTAATTCTACTAGAGATTATCTTGGAGAGAAACATGACATGGACTCTGTAGTCAGAAAACATCTTGAGCCAAGATTCCAGAAAAAACTAGATTGATTGCTCACCCATTATAATACAAAAATGGAAGAAAGATTCTATATTATAACTAATTTAGAGATATAGACTTGGAATTAAAGAAAAAACAATTTTGTGGTTATTGTCCTGAAGACAAGTGTCTGCTAGACTGTAAAATATGTAATCCAAAATTAGGTAAGGGTTGTAATTGTGACTGTTAGAGTAGATTGATTTTACCCAAACAAAATTCTATCAAGCCAATCAAATATTGAAATTATTACATGTTCAAAATCATGTAAGATGAACTCTTTTTGGAAATTCTCATCATCTATATTGTGGGAATGAGATTCCATCAATTCTATGGTTGCGTGAGGATGAGCTTCTGCTGTTGAAGTAATACTTGGAATTAATACAATCGATATTAAAATCCCTAAAATCACTAATGATTTCATGTTAGAATATTACGATAAACGTATTTCTACTTTTTGATAATGATGGAATACTAACGCTTTTCATGTGTTGCCAATGTTCCTATAGCAGTATTAATTGCAGAAATTTCTGCTACAAACTTGTCATCAGATGATGTAATGATAACAATGTCGTCATTTTCAGGTTCTAATGATTCAATCAAATTATCTCTAATTTCTGGTTCGTCTTCAAAACATCTCATCTGATCACCTGAGAAAACAAATTCGCCGTCTCTGAAAATTAAGGTTAGAGAATCACTTGCACCATAAAGTATTGCAAAATCCCTTTGTTGCATTCCATTACCGATGTCATCAATATGTTCACTTTTTAATAAAATTGCACAGTTGTGTTTACCATTTGTTAGACAGCATTTTCTTAGAAAAGTTTGTGCTGGCATTATTGTGTTAAATTTTTCTGCAAATCTTTTTCCTTTGCTAGTGAGAAACGTTCCAGCTTTAATTGAATCAACTAATCCTTGTTCTTTTAGATGTGAGATTAATGTTCTA
>Ga0114933_10003834_pt1 | contig 14405 bp, 12 predicted proteins | sample 4SBtaG_FD_89691 | JGI IMG/M metagenome (GOLD analysis project Ga0114933, IMG submission 89691) | Deep subsurface microbial communities from Kolumbo volcano to uncover new lineages of life (NeLLi) - 4SBTROV12_W25 metaG | ecosystem: Environmental > Aquatic > Marine > Volcanic | place: Kolumbo...
TTCATCCTCTGTAAATAAAGCCGCGCAATTAATTGGCCCAGCACTTGGCGGTGGGCTAATAGCGTGGGCAGGAGATTGGACTTATTACGTTACCCTATCGATGTTTGCGTTGTCTGCGCTTTCATCAATTATTATTTCTGCTCGATTAAAACTCGAGACCCCAGATAAAATGACATTTTCAACCTTACTTGGAGGGTTCGATTTTATATGGAAAAACAAAATAGTTCTTGGGGCTATTTCAATTGACTTAATGGCAGTTTTGCTTGGTGGCGTTATGGGGTTATTGCCAATTTATGCTAGCGATATCTTGAAAGTCGGAGCGGATGGTTTAGGGATCATGCGAGCGATGCCGGGTGTTGGTTCCCTCATACTGGGACTATGGCTCACTCAGATTGCCTCCCCGAGGTTCATAGGACCTTCTTTATTTATTTCTTTATTCATTTTTGGGTTTTCTATCATTGTCTTTAGTCTTTCGGAAGTATTTTGGCTATCATTGATCGCCTTAACTATCTATGGCGCATCCGATATGGTTAGCGTTTATATCCGCCTAACCCTCGTTCAATTGGCAACGCCAGATCAAATGAGAGGGAGGGTTAGCGCAGTTAACTCGGTATCAATAAATGCCTCCAATGAACTAGGAGATTTTAGAGCGGGTTTGTGCGCCGCTGGCCTTGGAACCATTCCCGCAGTGTTGCTTGGGGGAATTGCAACCTTGGGTATCACTGCAATATGGTTTCGTTGTTTTCCTACCATCCGCCGTATTGATGACTTTGAGGATGTAGAAAAACGAACAAAATAACTACTAGTAATTTGAATGAAAACTTTATGTGATCGGAAACACGCCTTTTCGCGCATTTTGATATGGTAAGGTGTCTAATAATCCGGGACCCCAATCAGGCGTATCTATTATTATTATTTTTTCGGATTCTGTCTCCCATATAGCTCTAAAGTGAGTTTTTGAACGGAGTAATACGATATCAAAGTCTTTGTGGTCGAAGCCGAATTGTTCAAATGGGTCTAAGTTTATAGCGCTAATATTTGCAGAAATTAACCATATTAAGACTTTGTTTACTTGTATTATTGCGGTAGGGCCAAGGCTTACAGGACGTCCTTTGCCCATGACGCCGCCCATAGGAAAACTTGGTTCGCCAGACCAAATGATTTTTGCTGATATAGAAATAGGTTCTCCCGCTTTCTTTGAACTGTTACCCCCGATTGACAGCCGTATGGTTGAACCCACGCGTTTGGTTAGAGTCTTTTTGGCCGCATTTGGATCCCAAAAATATGGCACAGCCGATTTTATTCCGGGCAACTCTAACAATTCTCGCAGCACATATGTTGAATCGTTCATTCGATCCGCATGTTCTAATATCACTACAGGTTTTCCAGACGACTTTATAGAAGCTTGAGCTTCTGCAAGACCAGAGCTGACAGAGTAAATTGTGTGCTTTGGATACAGACTTTGACGCTGGTTCCAGATTAAAAGTGCCATTTCGTTTGCCGCTTTCTCAGCTACAGTAATATCGTTTTGTGCAGTAGCTAAAATCGAAATGCCAATTTGTGGGACATCTGCGTAGGCAAACCCCATTACGACACAACAGTCTAAAAGCGCGTCATTTTCGCGTTCTTTGTTCCTTGCATGCGACATGATCTCTGATAATGGACTGACTTGCGTCGCCGTAAAAATAGAGGGCAAAGTAACAGGGATTTTTTTTATTACAGTGTGTGGTGCCAGTGTCCCTTCGATTTTCCCAATCAATAATTTAGCGACCCTTTGGCCTGTTGCACCCATATCTACATGCGGGCTTTCGTGATAAGCGCTCATTACGTCGACTAAGTCCGTAAGTTTAGGATCTAAATTTCCGTGCAGATCAAAAGAAACCCCAATGGGTATTGTATCTCCAACTTTTTTGCGAAGCTCGGATACAAAATCAAAGTCAGTTTTACCGCTGTTGGTAACGAGAGCCCCATGGAGGCCCAGTAAAATACCATCTAACGCGATCTTCTCTTCTAAAATACCCTCCGAAATTTCGCTCAGATAATGATCAAAAGCCTCATCTGTGGCTGAAGCAGCTGCACCAGCTTCGGAATAAACAAGGGGAAGAATCTCAATTTTATGTGCGTTGCACTCTTCTATAAAGCCTCCGGGAACGGTGTTTGTTCCCGAAAAAGAATCAAGAAGGTCTTGTCCTCTTTTAGCAAGAACCTCAAAATCATTCAATGTAGTAGGATTAGGAAGAAATGTGACTGACTCTAAATTAAAACCAGCGATAGCTAACCGCATATGATACCCTCATGATTTAACATTTTATTTTATGTTAATAAATTATACATTGGGTTTCTAGTAGTTAGATGTGTCATCGAGGCAGTTTGCGAAACCCATATAAGGAGCAAAACAAGTGATTTCAAACGAGATGCCGGGGTTTAATTTTGATCTTGGTGAAACCGCAGATCTATTGCGAGGTTCCATCAGTGCGTTCACATTTAATGAAATAGCTCCTCGAGCCTCTGAGATTGAGGCCGCTAACGATTTTCCTCAAGACTTGTGGAGAAAACTTGGAGAGATAGGGGTGCTGGGCGTCACTGTTGAGGAGAAATATGGTGGGTCAGGCATGGGGTATCTCGAGCATGTTGTTGCTCTTGAGGAGATAAGTAGAGGGTCAGCGGCTGTCGGTTTGAGTTATGGCGCACATTCTAATTTATGCGTTAACCAAATCAGACTAAATGGTTCTGAAGAACAGAAACTGCGCTATTTGCCAAAACTAGTATCCGGTCAGCATGTGGGCTCATTAGCAATGAGTGAATCTGGGGCCGGGTCAGATGTTGTAGGTATGGCAACCAGGGCTGAAAAGAAGGGGGATCGATATATCATAAATGGGTCTAAAATGTGGATTACAAACGGACCAAACGCCGATACTTTGGTTGTTTATGCAAAGACAACCCCCGAGGCTAATCAGAGAGGGATCACTGCATTTATTATCGAAAAAGGTATGAAGGGTTTCTCAACTTCTCCAAAGTTGGATAAAATGGGGATGCGTGGCTCAAATACCTGCGAACTTGTATTTGAAGATTGTGAGGTGCCTGCGGAAAACGTGCTTGGCTCTGAAAATAAAGGTGTCAATGTTTTAATGAGTGGACTTGATTACGAGAGGGCTGTTTTAGCGGCTGGCCCCTTAGGTATTATGCAGGCGTGCATGGATGTCGTCATACCGTACGTACATGAGCGGAAGCAGTTTGGCAAAGCGATAGGTGAATTCCAACTGATGCAGGGCAAATTAGCTGATATGTATGTCACGATGAACGCTTCCAAGTCATATGTTTACAGCGTTGCTAAAGCTTGTGATAGGGGCGAAGTTACTCGTAAAGATGCTGCAGGCGCTATACTATATGCATCAGAAAAAGCGACTTGGATGGCATTGGAGGCCATTCAATGCCTAGGAGGCAATGGGTATACAAACGATTATCCCACCGGTAGATTACTTAGGGATGCTAAACTTTACGAAATTGGCGCCGGCACATCAGAAATTAGAAGGATGTTAATAGGGCGAGAGCTTTATAAAGATACTACCTAAAAAATATTTAAAACTGTTTTATATGGTATGACGAACGAACCAAACGATGGGCTTTTAACAGACGCTTCTCAGATAACTCGATGCGCATGGTGCGGTGAGGATGCTGAATATCAAAGATATCACGATACTGAATGGGGGGTGCCGATTGTCGATGATCAGATTTTATTTCAAAAGATCTGCCTTGAAGGTTTTCAAGCGGGCTTAAGTTGGATAACCGTTCTAAGAAAAAGAGATAACTTTCGGAAATCATTCGATAATTTTGATTTTAAAAAAGTTTCTAAATATGGGTGTAAGGATATTTCTCGCTGTCTCTCTAATCCGGGAATCATTAGACATCGCGGGAAGATCGAAAGTACAATTAATAACGCGAAGAAAGCCCTGGATCTTGTGAATGAGTGTGGGTCGCTTGCCTCGTTCTTTTGGAGTTTTGAACCGCAGAGGGAAAATAGGCCGAGAGAATTCACCTATGCGGTAGCTCGTCAAACCACCATGAGTGCAGAATCGACTGCTCTATCAAAGGCATTGAAAAAAAGAGGGTGGACGTATGTGGGGCCAACAATTTGTTACTCGTTTATGCAGGCGATGGGAATAGTCAACGATCATGTTTTAGGGTGCAGTAGGAGAGAAGAAATCGAAAAGCTTCGTGATGCTCTAATGAGGCCGATACGGTTGTATTATCTATAAATATAGTGTGTGTTACTTTGATGGGAGATTTCGATGCCAACGGTTTTCATTACAGGGGCCAGCCGCGGTTTAGGTAAAGAGTTCGTAAAGCAGTTTCTAGAAGATGACTGGAATATAATCGCCACGTGCAGAAATCCTGATCAAATACAGTGGGATGTTCCACAAGATAACATAGATATATTTCCGCTAGATGTAACGGATCCCAATACTATAACAAAGTTGAAATCGGATCTTGCTAACAGGCCCATCGATGTTTTGATAAATAACGCGGGTATAATTGGGCAGAGAGACGGTTTTGGATCTTTGGATTATTTGGCATGGGCAGGTGCTATGGATACCAATGTTTTTGGTCCTATGAGAATAGCGGAAGCATTAGTTGAAAACGTTGTCGAAAGTAACCGGAAGCAAATGATTTTTATCACTTCTAGAATGGGTAGCATTACTGAAACCAGTCCAAATGCGTATGTCTATCGATCATCAAAAGCGGCATTAAACATGGCGGTCAGATGTATGTCTCTAGAACTTGCCAATAAAGGTATTATTGCGGTGCTTTTTCATCCCGGGCATGTTCAAACGGATATGGGGGGAGCAAGTGCACCCGTTATTCCCAAAACAAGTATCGCTGGAATGAAAAAGCAGATCCTTAATTTTACTCAAAAAAATAATGGTGAGTTTTTATCTTACGATGGACAACCAATACCTTGGTGACATCTATTAGGAAATAAACGTTTTAAATCAGTTTCATTGAAATTAATCTTTAATAAAAAATTAAGAAAGTATCTATAGATGCCTGAAATCGTGAGTAAAATTGATCCAAAATCAGAGTCTTTTCTTGACAATTTTAGAACTATGGAGAAATCCGTATTGGAACTGAGGCAGCTTGTCGAGCAAGTAAAAAATGGGGGTGGAGAAAAATCTCAAAGTCGTCATATCGCGCGAGGAAAACTACTACCCCACGAAAGAATAAACACTTTAATTGATCCGGATACGCCCTTTCTGGAATTTTCACAAATTGCGGCCCATAACATGTATGATAACGAGGCGCCCTCTGCCGGAATTTTAACTGGAATAGGCCGAGTTTCTGGGCAAGAAGTCGTTATTATTTGTAACGATGCTACGGTCAAGGGTGGAACATACTACCCTATCACAGTCAAAAAGCATTTAAGAGCTCAAGAAATAGCGGAAGAGAATCATTTGCCGGTCATTTACCTGGTAGACTCTGGAGGAGCTAATCTGCCGCATCAAGACTCTATATTTCCTGACAAGGAACATTTTGGTAGATGTTTTTATAATCAAGCAAATATGTCGGCAAAAGGGATACCACAAATTGCGGTGGTGATGGGTAGCTGCACCGCTGGTGGCGCTTATGTCCCGGCAATGTGTGATGAGGCTGTTATTGTTAGAAACCAAGGCACTATTTTTTTGGGGGGGCCGCCTTTGGTAAAAGCGGCTACTGGAGAAGTAGTTACTGCAGAGGACCTGGGTGGCGCAGATGTGCATAGCCGTACATCCGGTGTGACTGATCATTTAGCTAATGACGACGCTCATGCCTTGTCTATTACCAGAAAGATAGTGAGTAATTTAAATAGACGGAAACAAGCTTGCCCGCTGGTAAAAGAAGCTAAATCGCCAAATTACGACGTCAAGGAAATATATGGCGTGATACCCAAAGACCCCAAGTCGACTTACGATGTAAGGGAAGTAATAGCCAGAATAGTTGACGCGAGTGAATTTGACGAGTTCAAAGCTCTTTATGGTGTGACACTAGTTTGCGGGTTTGCTCGTATATTTGGATACCCGGTAGGTATAATAGCAAATAATGGAATACTTTTCTCAGAGTCGTCATTAAAGGGAGCCCATTTCATACAGCTATGTTGCCAAAGAAAAATTCCCCTTTTATTTCTTCAAAATATAACGGGTTTTATGGTAGGACAAAAATACGAAACTGGGGGGATAGCAAAGGATGGCGCCAAGCTAGTGATGGCTGTAGCATGTGCAAAAGTTCCCAAATTTACGGTTATCATTGGTGGCTCTTTTGGGGCGGGAAACTATGGGATGTGTGGTCGAGCGTATTCGCCGCGGATGCTTTATACTTGGCCCAACAGCAGGATATCTGTAATGGGGGGTGAGCAGGCTGCAAGTGTGTTGGCAACCGTTAAGAGAGACGGAATGGAGGCTCGAGGAGAGACTTGGTCTCTGAAGGAAGAAGAAGCCTTTAAATCACCTATCAGAAAACAATATGAAGAAGAGGGGCACCCCTATTATGCTTCAGCACGGTTGTGGGACGATGGAATAATAGATCCATCCGAAACAAGACAAGTTCTTGGATTATCAATCGCTGCATCTCTAAACAGCCCAATAGAAAACACTCAATTTGGTGTTTTCCGAATGTGATTAATTAATTACGTTTATCATACATCAAAAAGTGGCATTCAAATGAAAAAACGATAGCTATGGTTGCCTTGTCAAAATCGATTTTAATAGGCGTTGGAGTAATAATTTTCTGCTTGATTATGGCTGCTATTGGAAGAGGGATGGGCGATACATACGCTATCTTTCTTTTGCCGATAAGCAATGATCTGGGACTGGCGAGGAGTGAGGTTGCATCTATTTATGCGGTTTACATAGCTGCTATGGGAGCATTTTCACCGATATCGGGTTATCTTTTTGATAGATTTGGAAGCCGTCCAATTTATTTGGGCGGTTTATTTTGTCTTGGCACTGGATACTGGTTATCAGGACAGTTAACTGTGTTGTGGCATTTCTATCTTTGTATGGGGTTAATGTCTGGATTTGGTGCTGCTTTAATATGGCAAATTCCTGGTCAAAGCTTAATCAGCAGATGGTTTGACAAGAATCTTGGGACTGCCCTTGCATTTATTTATGCGGGCTTTGGATTTGGTATTCTCTTGCTGGCGCCAATAGCAAATATATTAATTGAGAGTTACGGGTGGCGTTTGACCTATCAATTCTTTGCCTGGTCATTTCTATGTTTAATACCTTTTGTTGCAGTTTTACCATGGAAAACGATAGAAAAAGGGGCTCCTAACAACCCTAGGAGAACTGTCTCTGGCAAGGCTGAGGGAGGCTTTAGTCTTTTTGAAGCACTAAAAATGCGTGCGTATTGGGCTATGTTTTTAATTTATTTTCTAACGGCGTTTGCTATCTTTGGGGTTAGTGTCCAATCTGTGGCTTACCTCGTTGAACTGGGATTTTCGGAATTTGAGGCTGCTGGTGCATTTGGAACCGCTGGTGTTTTATCTTTTGCAGGCATGTTTTTAACGGGTGTGGCAGCAGATAAATATGGACGCTGTTTGGTAGCAAGTATCAGCTATTTATTAACTATTGTCGGCGTCATCGGTTTAGCTTTTTTGCAGTTTGTGCCGGAGAAGGCTTTGGTCTTTTTATGGATCATACCCTACGGTTTGAGTATGGGGGCTAGAGGGCCAATTATAGCGACGCTACAGGCTAAACTTTTTGCAGGGCGTGGACTAGGTGCGATATATGGAATGACAATGATGGGGCAGGGATTGGGAGCGGGATTGAGTGCTTGGTTTGGAGGAGTGTTGTTTGATCTTACCGGTGGATACAATCTGTTATTTTGTATATCAATTTTTTCGGCGCTGATTTGCATAAGTCTTTTTTGGGTGACTCCAGAAATAAGGCTAGGCCGGTTGAATAAAGCAAAGGACTGATTTGTTTTTTTACTGGCTTCGAAAAAGCTGAAATAATGTCTAATATCATTACTGTAAAGTTACATTATTGGATAATAACTAAAGCGGAATAAAATAGATGTCAGATTTACATTTTTCAACAGCTCTTGAACTAGCTGATAAAATTAAAAAAAAAGAAATAGGGTGTCTTGAACTGCTTGAACTTTATTTGAAAAGGGTAGAAAAATTTAACGACCCTCTAAATGCAATTATTCATTTGGATCCAGAGGGTGCAAGAGCACGAGCGACAGAAGCGGATACCGCACTTGCAGCGGGAGATATATGGGGGCCTTTTCACGGGGTGCCAATGTCAATAAAAGAGAGTTTTGACGTGGCAGGACAGCCCTCAACATTTGGTGTGCCAGCACATAAGAATAATATAGCCGATAACGATTGCCTCGCTGTCAGGCGCATGAAAGAAGCGGGCGTCACCCTTTTTGGCAAAACGAATGTCCCTTTTATGTTGTCGGATTGGCAAAGTTTTAACGAAATTTACGGGACTACGAATAATCCGTGGGACGTTACCCGAACCCCGGGTGGTTCGTCCGGAGGATCGGCTGCTGCGTTGGCAGCCGGATTAACCGGAATTGATGCTGGGAGTGATATTGGTGCATCCATTAGGAATCCAGCTCATTACTGTGGAATTTTTGGACATAAGCCAACAATGGGTATTCTACCTAAAGTTGGCCATGCATTACCTGGCAATGATGTTCCGACGGATATCTCTGTTATTGGGCCGCTTGCAAGAGGGGCTGATGACTTAAGAATAGCAACTTTGACGATGGCGGGTGTCACGGGGCGAGATGCTGCAGGCTTGAGTTTAACACTCCCAGACACCAAGAAAAGAGAAATAGGTGATTTTAGAGTAGGCGTTTTATTGGAAGCCCCATGCTGTGCTCAAGACAATGAATTAACGGATCAACTTCAAAACACCATAGATCAACTTGGAACACTTGGTGTCAAAATAGATGATAAAGTAAAACCGGTTGCGGATCTTGAAAGAGCAAATTTAATTTATCTAATGTTACTAAGAGCGGCGACCGGGGAAAGATTGAGTAAAGAAGCATTCGAGGAACACAGAGAACGCGCCATTAAAAGCGATCCAGAAGACTTTACCTATAAAACTATCGTCGATAGAGCAGTAACAATGTCACATCACGAATGGCTGGCTTGGAATAATGAGCGAGAGTTATTACAACGAGAGTGGGAGAGATTTTTTGGAGATTATGATTTACTTTTGACACCTGTGGCGGCGTCTGCTGCCTTTCCCCACGATCAAGCTGGTGACAGGGCTGATAGGACAATACCCATCAATAACGGTCAGGAGCCAACGGTTGATCAGTTGTTTTGGGCAGGTTTACCTGGCGTGGTATATTTACCAGCAACGTCCGCACCCGTTGGTTTAACGCGTTCCGGACTTCCGTGCGGTTTACAAATCATAGGTCCGTATATGCAGGATTTAACGACCATGCATTTTTCTAAGCTCATAGAGACAAATTTAGGCGGTTTTATTGCTCCAGAGGGATATAGCTGATGACCAAAATAACTAAAGTTGAAATTCATGAATTCACCTTTGATGCCGTTAATCTTGGTAATATGACCGGTGCGGATTCTGTAGGAGCGGTTGGCTATTCTAAGGGAAGCATTTCTGAGGTGGCTAAGTTCGCAGTTGTAATAGAGACAGAAGATGGATGCCGCGGGGAGTACGTAACTCACTGGTGCGGGACACCCTCTACATGTGCTCAGGCCAAAATGCTTGCACCAAAATTAATTGGAAGAGACGCGGAGCACAGGGAAGGTATCTACGATGACATGAAAAGGGAATTGAGACAATTTGATCATATGGGGCAGGGACCACTAGATATAGCGCTATGGGATTGGGCCGGGAAACAATTGGGATGTTCCGTCAGCACCCTTCTTGGTGGTTACAGAAAAAGGCTGCCTGCATATGCAAGTACTTATCATGGAGATCGCAATGGTGGCCTTGACTCAAAGGAGGCGTTCGCAGATTTTGCAGCGCAATGTTACGATCTGGGTTATCGCGCCTTTAAAGTACACGGCTGGAATGATGGTGATGCGCGCGAAGAGGCAGCTAATGTTTTACATGTAGCAAAACAGGTTGGGGATAAAATGACATTGATGTTGGATCCTGCTTGTGAGTTGAGAACTTTTGCCGATGCTGTTTATGTTGGTCACGCCTGCGATGAGGGAGGCTACTTTTGGTATGAAGACCCATACCGCGACTCCGGTGTTTCAGCTTTTGCTCACAAGCGCCTGCGTGAAATGATAAAAACGCCGCTTTTACAGACGGAACATATCCGCGGGGTGGAGCCCAAGGCTGATTTTTTGATTGCTGGAGGTACGGACTTTTTAAGGATGGATCCTGAATATGATATGGGGATCACCGGAGGCATGAAGATCGCTCATTTGGGAGAAGCGTTTGGCATAGATGTGGAGGTTCATGCTTGTGGGCCCGCCCATCGGCACGTTATGGGTGCTATGCGTAACTCAAATTTCTACGAAGTAGCTTTAGTCGGGCCTGATTGCCCTAATGCGGTCCCTCCAGTTTATTTATGCGGATACACGGATTTACTTGAATGTGTCGGATCGGATGGATGCGTTCCAGTACCGGATGGGCCCGGGTTAGGTGTGATATACGATTGGGATTTTATAAATGCTAATAAAACGGATTTGACGGTTTTTAGCGGCAAATAAATTCTTGTGCCTGTAATGAAAGGAGAAGAGAAAGTGCGTGAGAATTCAAGCAGATTGGTTTACTTCGAGGATTGGATGGATACCAATGCCGCACACAAGGTCTTGGAGAAGGCGGACGACATTCAAGTTGAAAGGCTTCGTTATAGCAATGATAGGGCTTATAACGATGCTGCAATGGCTAGAGCTCACGGGTATCAGGTGCAGTCTAGGACGGAGCTAATTGAGCCATGGTTCCCTGACAGCGAGTTACTTTTGCGCGCTCCAAATTTGGTTGCGGTATCGTCTACTGGGGCAGGGTATGATTATATTGATGTTAAAGCTTGTACCGATGCAGGTATTGCAGTTGTAAATCAAACGGGTACCAACAAAGAGTCCGTAGCCGAACATGCTCTTGGGATGATGCTGGCCGTCTCGAAAAAAATGATCCAGGCAGATAGGCGTTTGAGGAGAGAAAATAATCTTGATCGTATGGAGTTAACTGGATCAGAGATGCTTGGTAAAACCCTTGGGATAGTGGGATTAGGACAAATAGGAAGCCGAACGGCAGAACTTTGTAAATTAGCGTTTAAAATGCATATTATAGCGTATGATCCATATGTCAGCGAAAGTGATATAAAATCTAGAGGGGCGTTAAAAGTTGATTTTGAGACTTTAATTAAGGAGTCTGATTTTATTAGTGTTCATTGTCCAAGGACAGATGAAACACTTGGAATGTTCGGGGCGAACCAATTTTCTATTATGAAAAATGATGCTGTTTTTGTTACCACCGCCCGTGGTGGGATAGTTCATGAAGAAGAATTAGCTGGTGCTCTCGAACGAAATGAAATTCTTGGAGCGGGAGTTGACGTGTTTTGGAAAGAGCCTCCTGGGCCTGACCATTGTCTTATGAAATTAGATAATGTTTTAGTAACGCCCCATCATGCGGGAATAACACAAGAAGCTAACACTAATATGTCGGTTGGAGGGGCGGAGCAATGGATCGCTTTATTTCGCGGAAACCAGCCGCCAAGACTGGTAAATCCTGAAGTTTGGCCAAAATATCAGGAGCGTTTTGAAAAAATCTTAGGATTTAGGCCTGTTGATTTGGACAAACAATAGAGGTTATTACCGTTTTTAATTTGCAATATATTGTGAGCCCAGCATATGGAGATGCTGTGTTTTTGCTTTAATTTCTGCTTTTTCAGCTCTTTTTTCAGGCGAAAGCTAACTTTTTATCCTTTGATCTCCATGAACCTTTTTCATAAATTGATGCAATAGGGCGCATTGGTGGCTTTGTTACAGAAAAAGTGAAAAAAGATAATCCAAATATAAAAACTACTTTTTATAAATATTTGCATTTCAGTATTGCCAATACACAATTTCAGTTTGATAACGGTACTCTTTTTAATTCTCACACCTTATTAATACGAAATAAGGTAATAAATTTTAGTTCGTAATCGAGGTTTGTTATGAAAGCTACATTATCTATCTCTGGTAAGACAAAAGTATTTGGCTGTATCGCGGATCCAATAGATCATGTTCGCGCGCCCTCTGTTTTTAATCCGCTTTTCGAGAAATATGGGGTTGACGCCGTTATGGTTCCTTTGCATGTGTCATCGAAAAATCTAGAGACAGTCGTCGAAGGATTAAGAGCAATGCCTAACTTTGGAGGTATGGCTGTAACCTTGCCACACAAACTACCTATTATGGAATTTTGCGATGAAATAGGAAAGCAAGGGAACCTGGTTGGTGCCGTTAACTTTGCGGCATTTGATAATAATCGTAAATTGATTGGGGATAATTGCGACGGTACGGGATTTGTGAATGGAATGTTGGCCGCAGGCTACACCGTTTTTGATAAGAAGGTATTAATGATCGGTGCCGGCGGGGCGGCAAGGGCGATAGCATTTTCGTTGGCAGATAGCGGTGTATCAAGCTTGACTATAACAAACCGGACCTCAATCAAAGCACATGAGCTTGCCAATTCTGTGCAGGCTGCATACCCATCAGTATCGGTTAATGCTGGATCAGCAGACCCTCATGGATTTGATGTCATAATAAATACAACTTCATTAGGTTTAATGCCGAATGATGATCTGCCACTAAGGCCTGATCTATTAGAGCCCAATCAACTTGTCGCTGAGATTATAATGAATCCAGAGGATACTCCAATCCTTCAAGCAGCAAAGGCAAAAGGATGTAAAATTCATTATGGACGCCCAATGTTCGATCATCAGGTTTCAATAATAGCTGGCTTGTTTGGTTATGATTTTAAGATGTAAACGAAGTAACAATCAGATTATATTTGTTTTCAATCATAACGTTGGCTTCATCGTTTGATGGATTTTCGAATTTCATTACATTTTTTATACTTACAAATTCAGCAGGTGGTATTATTTTGAACAATCTAACACCAGCAATGCAAGGTATCGTTTGGCACGTCTTGGGAATGATTCTATTTGGATCGATGGATGCTGTTTCTAAGTACCTTACAGGATTGCTTCCCGTACCCGAAATATTATGGGTTCGGTATTTATTTTTTGCGTTTTTTGGATTGTTGTTAGCTTTATATCTAGGGGGAGTCAAATCTCTCAAAAGCAATGCTTTATTAATCCAAATCTTGCGAGGATTGGCATTGGTAGGGGAGATAATTTTATTTACCTACGCTTTTCGTCACTTGCCACTTGCGGATGCACATGTGATGGCTGCTACTGTTCCATTGATGGTTCTTGCATTGGCGGTGCCAATCTTAGGTGAAAGGGTTGGTTACAGAAGATGGTTGGCTGTAATTGTGGGCTTTTTAGGGATATTAATAATTTTGCGTCCTGGTTTTGACGGATGGAATGAAATGTTACTTCTTCCGCTTCTCGGAGCATTAGGTTTTGCTGTCTATTTGGTATTGACGAGAATGGCTGCACGTTATGACTCGGTTGGGACGTCTGCTTTTTACACTGGACTGGTGGGCTTCATTGTCTTGAGTTTTATGGCGCCTAGTAATTGGCAAAGCCCGAGTGTCCCTGAATGGGGATGGCTTATTCTGGCAAGTGTGTTGGGTCTTTTTGCTCATGTAAGCGTGATGAAAGGACTTACCTTATCGGAAGCTAGTGCTCTTCAACCCTTTAATTATGTTGTTTTAGTCTGGGCCACCTTTCTTGGGTTCATTGTTTTTAATGATGTCCCGGATTTGATAACTTGTCTTGGTGGTGGAATTATTGTTGCCAGTGGATTATACGCTTGGAATAGAGAGCGAATTCGATCAAAAGAGCTTGTCTCCTAGGTAAGCTTTTAATATTCTATGGAACTAGAAACGGGAGTGATTTTATGAGAGCATTAATTGGGGTGTTTTTAGGTTTATGTTTCACAAATTGGTCAGCAAGCGCCCATCCTCATTACGATGAAGGCTTAGACTTTTTGCATAGCAGTTCACTTGTTGTTAATACTAGCATTATTGTGATTTTTGGTTTGATCGTTACTGCTGCATTGATCATGTCATTTAAACGTATTTGGATCGTTAAAACGAAGTCATAACGTTTATTCGCAGTTCCTACTCTGATGAATTATTGCTTTCGTAAAAAACAATTTTTTTAAATATGTGTCTGGTTTTTTTCAACATTTTTAGGTGAGTTGATATGGCAAGTAATGATTTGACTGATACAAATTTTGATTCGCTAACGCCAACCAAAGACCTAGGTGCAATGGCTGCAGGGTTAAATCTAGAGAACTTATCAGAAAACTCAATAAA
>Ga0114933_10003835_pt1 | contig 14404 bp, 12 predicted proteins | sample 4SBtaG_FD_89691 | JGI IMG/M metagenome (GOLD analysis project Ga0114933, IMG submission 89691) | Deep subsurface microbial communities from Kolumbo volcano to uncover new lineages of life (NeLLi) - 4SBTROV12_W25 metaG | ecosystem: Environmental > Aquatic > Marine > Volcanic | place: Kolumbo...
TAGTTCATCGAATGCCAACCAAAGAAAGCGAATAACTGATATATGCCTTTAACGCATGAACGCAAATAGTAACAACAGAGAGAATACAAGCGACATACCAGTTATAGAGTGTCGGGACTTATGGAAGGTTTATGCCGAGAAGCAGGTTGATATTGATTCAGTAGTCAGACAGAAGTTAGATAAAGGTTCTGCTCTCGAGAGATACAAGGCTGTTGTTGCGGTTGGTGGCACAAGTTTTCAGGTATTTCATGGAGAGACGTTTTGTATCATGGGGCTCTCAGGTAGCGGCAAGTCCACACTTGTCCGTCACGTCAATCGACTAATCGAGCCAAGCGCGGGCAGCGTTTTGGTCAATGGAGTTGACGTTGGAAAATTGCCTCAGAAAAATCTGCGAGAGCTGCGATCTACATCTATCGGTATGGTTTTCCAGAATATGGCTCTTTTTCCCAATCGCTCGGTGCGTGACAATATCACTTTCGGCCTCGAAATGAGAAATAAAGCGATTGACGAGCGACGGGAAGTTTCTGAGGAGATGTTGTCCTTAGTGCAATTAGAAGACTGGGGAGATCGTTATCCGTCGGAACTGTCTGGCGGAATGCAACAAAGGGTGGGCCTTGCACGGGCTCTCGCAGCGGACCCGGATATTCTATTGATGGACGAGCCGTTTAGTGCGTTAGATCCTTTGATTCGTCGCCAACTACAAGATCAATTTTTGGACATCTCTTCCAAATTGAACAAAACGAGCCTGTTCATTACGCATGACCTGGATGAAGCGATTCGAATGGGTGATCGGATTGCTATCATGAAAGATGGGGAACTGGTCCAGATCGGTCGACCAGATGAGATTATTCTGGATCCTGCTAACGATTACGTCAAAGCATTCGTCGGTGGTGTATCACGCCTTAAGATACTTCCCGCAGTCAATGTTATGAAACCAATCGAGAATAATCTAGAAGAGGTTACGCACTTCGATAATTGTCAGGAGATGGATGCAGACTGTAGTCTCGACGAGTTAATGGAAGTTGTTGTAAGAAACAATCAACCCGTAGTTGTCACTAACGAATCTGGTGAGAAAATTGGCACGGTTACAGAACATGATCTCTTGAAAGCGATTGTTAGCAGCAAGCCCCAAACTGAATAGTCGTTACCGTTTGTTCGATTCGTTTTTCCGTCCCTGAATAATACGATCCAATAACATCGCACAAAATACTATAGCCGTCCCGGCGAGTATTCCATCTCCTGTATTCAGATGTCTAAGAGCTTTTAAAACATCATAGCCAAGTCCTCCAGCGCCAATCATTGAAGCGACAATTACCATCGACAGAGACATCATAATTGTCTGGTTGACGCCGGTCATAAGCGATGGAATAGCTAATGGTAGTTCCACCTTCAACAGTAGTTTCCATGGCGACGCGCCAAACGCTAGTGCTGCTTCCTTTACATCATTCGGCACCTGCTGAATCCCTAAGGCAGTTAGACGTATCATCGGGGGCATAGCGAAGATCACTGTCGCAAATACACCGGGAGGTTTTCCAATCGAGAAGAACGCTACTGCAGGAATCAAGTACACGAAACTTGGCATTGTTTGCATAAAGTCCAGCACAGGTTTAACGATAAAATAGACACGCTGATTTTTTGCGCACCAAATTCCTATCGGCATTCCCAGTACGATGCAGAGGAGGGCAGATGCACCTACAAGAGATAATGTGCTCATAGATTTCTCCCAATACCCAAACAGTCCAAGATAAGCGAGGGCGAGCAAGCTGAAAATGGTAATTCGCAACCCAGCAGTCCTCCAGGCAAGAACTATTATCAAAAGAAACATGATGGGCCAGGGGATGCCAATCAAGATGCTATCAAGAAGATTCAGCGTACTCCTAAGTCCAACAGTTATAAAATCAAAGAAGTGCTCAAAATTGATGATTAAAAAATCAAAGAAATCATTAATAGCCTTAGTGCAGGTTCGATGTAGTTGACGGGGTGCGGGAAAGGTTATCAGGTAGTCAGGAGCGGTTGATGCGCTATATCGGGATAGCGCAACAACAAGGAAAGAGATTTGTAAAACGACTGCAGTAATTAGCCTATTTACTCGAAATCCGTGATCAGGCCGGATATGATTCTTCCAGCGTTGAAATCGCTTCCAAAGTATCCAATTTGCGAATAATCCCTGGAGAATCGAGAAGAATAGAAACACCAGTAATCCAAGAACGACGAATTGAGTAGAGCTTTCGAGGAAATCCCTATCGAAACTATTACTCCAAACGCCGTACGCAATCATCGTTATCGCAATTGTGTGGCCAATTAGAGTTAACCAGAATAATGGCCATATGCCACGAGCACCTGACCAAAAAGCTCCGCCCAAGGTCGCTACCCAATTAATCAAATGTAAAGAAAAACCTCTCGTCCCTAACGTCGAAAAACACTCTACATAATAGTCCACTTTGGTCGACAGAAACTTTTCGACTAATAAGTAATCTGGCTTTCTTTTTGTTGTGGTCTGCATGGTTGCCTCGTTTTTAGCGACTTATCAGAAATTAAAAAAAATTGGTACGTCAAGTATAGTAGCGGCTTTAAAATCTAAACTACTTTCTTGAGTGACCTGGAGACCTCAATCAATGATTCTTGATCATTTCACGATTCATACAAAGGATTTAGACAGGGCAAGTCATTTTTATCAACAGGTACTAGGGTTGAAGGATGGCTATCGTCCACCCTTTGATGGCCCCCCTGGGTTTTGGCTCTATGGTGACCAAGGACATCCGGTAGTACATCTGTACGCCGGAAGGGAAGAGGCCTCAGGCCTTAGTTCGGCGGTAGACCATATCGCCTTCCAAGCTCATGGTTTAGACGAAATCATTGAGCGACTAAAAGAGCATAATGTTTCTTATCAAAAGGAGACTGTTCCTGACACGGGTGAGACGCAGATCTTTTTCACCGATCCAGATGGAATAACGATCGAACTTAACTTTGAATAATAGAGGTTTGGTACTTCGATATGAAAAAGTCAAATTTTGCTAGATATCCGAGTCTAGAGGATAGGTCAGTCTTGATCACGGGCGGTGCATCCGGAATTGGCGCATCCTTGGTTGAACATTTTGTAGAACAAAAAGCGAAGGTTGCATTTTTAGATATTGCGGAAGAGCAGTCGGCAGCGTTAGTAGATGACTTAAAAAGTCGTTATTCCAACCCACCTCTCTTCTTCAGGTGTGATCTTACTGATATTGTAGAACTGAAAAATTCAATCGATAATATTTGCAGCAAAATCGGACCGCTAAGTGTACTGGTTAATAATGCTGGAAACGATGATCGCCATGAGTTTCAAGATGTGACTCCCTCGTATTGGGATCAGCGTATGGCGATCAACCTTAAACATCAGTTTTTTGCCGCCCAAGCTGTTTACGAGGGAATGAAATCGGTAGGGGGGGGTTCAATAATTAGTTTGAGCTCGACAAGTTGGGTTATAGGTGAAGGTGGATACGTATGCTATACGACAGCAAAAGCCGCAATAATTGGATTGATACGCTCTATCGCACGAGATTTTGGGGAAGCGAATATTAGGGCAAATGCCATTCTTCCTGGATGGGTGATGACGGATCGACAGGTGAAACTATGGGTAACTCCAGAAGCGGAGCAACAGATTTTTGATTCCCAGGCGATTAAGCAAAAATTGTATCCTGAGGATGTTGGTCGGATGGCATTATTTTTAGGGAGTGACGATAGTCAAATGATTACGGGGCAGAGCTTTATAGTAGATGGCGGCTGGAGTTAGTAGCTACGTGATGCGACCATCGCAAGTAACCTGGGGCTATGTGGTTTCTGCAGGTTTTGAGTCTTGGAGTCCTGAGGAAATTATTTCTACGCTATCCCGTCTCGGGTATCACAACATTGAGTGGACGCTCGATCATTTCAATCCTCGTTTGAGATCAAGCACCGAGCTCAAAAATATGATCCGTCTTGGACAGGACGAAGGATTAGTGGATAGCCAGGTTGCAGCATTTATAGATTTCATAAGTGGCGATTGCGATGCTCGTCAAGATAAACTCCAATTAGCGATCGAAACGATTAATGCAGCCGCAGACTCGGGTGTATCGTTAGTTAGTATCTATGCAGGCCCCAACAGTTGGGACCCACGAGCGCCGCAAATTCCACTTGAACTGACCACATCTGAGGCATGGGGGAGACTCTGGGCAACATTAGATGTGCTTTATCCGCTAGCCGAGGCAGAAGGCCTTACGCTTTGCTTCAAACCTTGTGTCGGATCTCTTGCATACGATTACTTCTCTACGTTGCCAGTTATCGATCAATACGGGCAATCCAAATCATTTGGTATCAATCTTGATCCTAGTCATTTGGTTCTCTATGGGAATGATATTGCATGGGTAGTATCGGAGTATGCTGACCTAATTAAGCATGTTCATTTGAAAGATGTGTTTGGTATGCCCGGTGATGAGGGAAGACACTTTATGTTTCCTTTGTTAGGTGAGGGAATAACTGATTGGTTGTCGTTGTATACGGCACTAAAAGATCAGAAGTATTGCGGGAGCTTCTCAATTATTTTTGAAGCGTTCACATATTTCAGTAATGTCCTCGACCAGGATCCCGTTGCTGCGGCAAGCCTCTCGCGGGAACAGGCGTGTAAGCTACCGGGATTTCGGTCAGAAAATTAACTTAAGCTAAATAACGGAGAGATTAGTTTGGACTCAACACGATTGGCGGTCGCAGGCCTTGGAGCTCAAGGTCTACAACTTATCGATTGCTTGGCTAAGACGGAGCAAGCCGAGCTAGTAGCAGTGGTAGATGTCGACTCTAATGTTGCTGAACGGGTTGCAAGAGAGCAACGAGTTCCTAGTTTTATGTCGATCCAGGAGATGGTGGAAGGCCTACATGACGATGTGGATGGCCTTATTATCTCTGTTCCTAATAGCCTTCATTTGGTTGCGGTCACGGAAGCGCTAAATCTTGGATTGCACGTTCTTGTGGAAAAGCCAATGGGTTTAAATATCGCAGAGTGTGACCAGATGATTGCATGTGCTGCAGGAAATGACCGGTTGCTTATGGTTGGCCATAACATTCTTTTCTATGAGCCCCACCTAAAAGTTCAAGAGATGATAAGTAAGGGAGAAATCTCCAGGCCTGTGGAGTTTCGAACACGTTTGACATGTGGACGAATGTTTGGCAGTTGGCGCGATAAAGCCGAATTGACTGGTGGCGGGTTGTTAGTTGATTCTGGACAACACCGCTTCTATACGGCCCGACAACTGATGGGGCCGGTAAGCGCTGTAACGGCATGGTTAGACACTAAAGACCCACGTAAAGTGGGTGATGAGACAGGTTTTGTAATTCTTGAATTTGAAGAAGGCGGTGTTGGTTTGATAGACGCAACATTTCACGGACCAGGGGATACGTTCTGTGATTTGGTCGAGTTAGTTTCTAAGGATGGATTGATCTGGATCACGGGCTGCGAAGCAGATTTTTTGAAGACTTGGTCGCACCCGCCAATCGCCATGGAGGGGCCGTTATTGATTAATCGTGAAGGTAAAGAGTGGGAACGGATTGAGACAGGGCCAGGTGACTGGGCGGATACAGTTCAAAAGTCGATAGAACATTTTGCCGCGTGTATTGCAGGGAAGGAGACCCCAATCACAAGCGCGATTGAGGGGCGGACGAATTTGGCGGTACTCGAAGCTGCGTATAGATCAGCAGAAGAAGGACGTAGAGTTGAAGTAAGTGAATTGATTTAACTAGTATGACAAGGCTGCTCAATTCAGAAATGAGCTCTAGATAAAAAGTGGGAGTTCAGCACTCGCTAAACTGTTATAAGAGCTCCATTTTATGTATCACTCCTAAACATATAAGCTTATTTTTTTCGGAAAATAAGTGATATATTTGTTCGGCCTAGGTGGGCAAATTTCAAAAGGAGGATTAATTACATGAAAATTATAAAACTACTATCGGTATGGTTTTTCATTTCGTCTTGGTCAGTTGCAAGTCAGGCTGCTACTTCAATAAAGATTGCTGAATTAAATTGGGCTGGCTCAACCGCTAGCGCCTACGTCATGAAGGCAGTCTTGGAGGAATACCTAGATGCTGATGTAGAGATTGTGGGTGGAGATGAAATCGCATTATTCGAGGCAATGGCAAAAGGAGATGGGTCAATCGATGTCTTCTCCGATTTTTGGTCGATTTACCTTCCTGCGCAGTGGGATCGCTATGTAAAAGAAGGGTCGGAAGAGAGTGTAAAAGTTAATGCTGGACCCTATCTAGGAACCGAGGGTCTCTTCGTTCCAAGTTACGTGCAGGAAACGCTCGGGTTGACACGAATCGAGCAGCTTGCAGATCCAGAAATCGCTAAGCAGTTCGATACAGATGGTGATGGAAAGGGTGAATATTGGACAGGTGCTGCGGGGTGGCAGAGCGTCGATGAGAATGCGGTGAAAGCAAAATCGATGGGATATGCTGATCACTGGACTGCTTCCACTGTAGAAACCTGGGTGATGGAAGCGTTGTTAGATGCGGCCTACAAACGTAAAAAGCCAGTCCTTTTCTACCACTATACGCCAGAATGGATTCATGCTGCTTATGATCTAAAACGTTTAGAAGAGCCACCTTTCACTGGGTTTGCTAACGAAAGTTTTAAAGGAGATCCACAATATAATCCGGACGGTTGCTACAACTTTATACAACAGTCCGAAGACGCAGATTGGTTCGAAAATAGTAGCATCACATGCGAAAAGGCAAAGACGGATGTTTATGTTGCGTATTCTTCGACACTTCAAGAACGGGCGCCGAAGATTGCTCAGTTTCTTGATCAGATCTCGTTTTCGCTTGGAGACATGAGCGGATGGATGGGTCGAATATCAAATGATAAAGAAGACGCCAGCGTGGTTGCTAAGGAATGGTTGGAAGCTAATCGCTCGATAATTGAGAACGAGTGGCTAGCAGGGATTCAAAGATAAATCATCCGGTATTGCCAATACAATTGTTATATCTTATCAAGAGGCCCTACGTTGGTGTTCGTGCCAGAGTAGGGCCTCGTATTGAGTTAACTTCGCGATCGTTCTACGCCAGATCGACATGGTTGGTTTATCGAGAATGTTTTTACATAACTTCTTACTTCTAACTTAAAGACTCCTTACTCGTCAGCTCTATTGTGGCTATTTTGATCTTAGAAGATATTGATGAGGCCTCGTCGTGGAAGCAAGCGCTCTCAACATACTTGCCCAAGGTCGATATACGGGTTTCTTTAGATGAGGGGGATCCTGCTGATATTAATGCGTTAATTATTTGGGATAATTTCGCTGTTCTTCCATCCCTAATAAATCTTAGGATGTTAGTGGTGTTGGGCGCGGGAGTAGATCATTTGTTTGAATCTGGCGTGACTATTCCTAAATCGGTACAAGTCTGCCGGCTTGTCAATCCCTCTATAACATCACAAATGGTCGAGTGGGTGACATTAGCAGTTCTTGTACAAAACCGATCTTGGGATGAATATAGAAAGTTGCAACGGCAAAAACAGTATACGGAGTTAACGGTATCTCATCCTAGCCAGACAAACATAGGAATACTCGGACTCGGAACGCTTGGGAGGGAGGTAGCTCTAACGCTGAAGAAGATCGGTTATCGGGTGAAAGGATGGAGTAATTCGCCTAAAGTTATCGATCAGGTGCAGTGTTTTTATGGGATTGATGGTCTGTCCTCACTCCTATCTGAGGTTGATATGTTGATTTGCATGCTTCCGTTAACCGAGCAGACCCGAGGTATATTGAATTCAGACTTATTTGCCAAATTGAAGACCGGGACCTACTTGATCAATGCGGGTCGCGGCGCGCATCTAGTTGAAGAGGATCTGCTTGCCGCAGTCGATTCTGGGCAGATTAGTGGCGCAACTCTCGACGTTCAGTCGATTGAGCCGTTACCGCAAGACCACCCCTTCTGGGACCACACACAAATAAAAATTACACCTCACATTGCAACGGTAACTTTTGCCGAGGAAGGTGCGGAGGAGGTGGCAGAAAACTACGTGAGACTATCTTCCGGAAAAGATCTTTCGAATGTTATTGATCTTGATCGGCAATACTGAATAGTAAGAAGGAATCAGAAGTAAGGTTTATTGCCGCAGAAAGAATAGTGAAAGTCCCCAAACATGTAACAATTTTAGGTGCAGGGATTGTAGGACTTTCGACAGCTCGTTTTCTCCAACGGGCTGGAATCCGGGTGACATTGATTGACCGGGTAGAGCCGGGTTTTGGGTGCTCTTTTGGCAATCTGGCAATGATTTGCTCACTTGAGAATGCTTTACCAATCCCATCACTTCAAGTGCTCAAGTCTGTACCAAAAATGCTGTTCGAAAGAGACGGGTCATTAGTGATTAGGCCCCAATATCTCCCTAAGCTCCTGCCCTGGTTGTTTCGATTTGCCCACAATTCTCTACCTAGCCGACGTTTTCAGCATGCAAGCTCTCTAGCAACGCTTTTACAAGAATCTGTTTCGGCATATGTAGATCTGCTCGGGCAATCTGGAGTCCAAACCTATCTAAGAGAAAACGGATCGATTACTGTATTTGAAACTGTCGCGGGATTTGAAGCCAACAGTAAAGATCGAGGCTTGTTGCGGACTTTGGGCGCCCGTTATGAAGAATTGAATCGCCATGAGTTAATGGAACTAGAACCCGCTTTAGCTCCAATATTTCCGCGGGCTGTCTATTATCAGGGGTGCGCGCAAGTGGTTAGCCCTTTGGGCCTCTGTCAGGAGCTTGCTAATCAAATTAGAGAGTCAGGAGGCGAGATTGTTAAAAACGAAATCCATCATGCTGAGGTTAGAGCGGATGGCCATGTCTGTCTCTTTGCGCACGAATCTGAGTTCGAATGTGAAGCTCTAGTTGTTGCTGCTGGTGCGTGGTCCGGTCGTCTCGCAAAATGGTTTGATATATCGGTTCCGTTGGAAACGGAGAGGGGGTATCACACGACTATTGCCAGTCTAGATATTGGCTTGAAGAGGCCAATAACGCATGGGGAAACTAACATAGGCATGACGCAACTAAATGAGGGCTTAAGATTTGGTGGGACAGTGGAGCTAGCAGGACTGGATACACCGCCCGATTATATTAGGGGACGAAACATCCATCGAATGGCTCGACGCATGATTCAGGATCTCCCCCCAGACGATAGCCAGGAAATATCAGATTGGATGGGGTTTAGACCGACGTTACCCGATTACTTACCTGTGATCGGACCATCCCCGAATCATCCCAATCTTTGGTTCGTATTTGGACATCAGCATGTTGGTTTATCTCTTGCAGCTTGTACCGGCAGGCTAATCAGTAGTTTGATATTGGATTCAAAGAGCAAGATCGATCTGGCACCCTACCGGATTGATCGATTCTGAGGGGCAGTAGGAGTTGCTAGTGGCGTTCCTTTTTTATTTGATTTGCGATTTTCTCTGCAATCATAATGACCGTCGCGTTTGTATTCGAATTTACAATTTCTGGCATAACGGAAGCATCAACAACTCGCAATGATTGTAGCCCCATCGCCTGACATTTGGGATCTACGACAGATGATAGATCAGATTCTGCACCCATTTTACAGGTTGACGTTGGGTGGTAAGAGTTATCGGCATGGCAAGTAATCCAGTTATGTAGTTGATCGTTTGTTTCGACTGAGCTTCCTGGGAATAGTTCTGTTCCTCTATAGGAATCAAATGCAGGCTGATTGACAATGTTACGTGCTAATCCGATTCCACTGTATAAATTTTCTAGGTCTTCTGCGTGGCTTAGAAGGTTGAATTTAATCTCCGGGGCAATGTCTGGATCCTCTGATCGAATTTCGACCGATCCTCGGGAGTTGGAGTTTTGCAGTCCTACATGAATCTGAAAACCATGGAACGGTTTGGACTGAGCACTCCTAGGATCTACTGCCAGCGGTAAGAAAATAAGCTGAAGATTTGGATAGGACATCTCTGAATGGCTTTTCAGAAACGCTCCGGAGGCAAAAAGACTTGAAGCACAAACTCCACTATGAGTAAGAAACCAACGTGCGCCGCTAACAAACTTGCCCAGTGGCTGAGTGAATCTAAACCAACTTACCGGCCTCATGCATTTGTACTGTAAGACTATTTCGGCGTGGTTCTGAAGATTTTTTCCGACGCCTGGAAGGTGGTGGGTAACGGGAACTCCGATTGAGTGCAAAAATTCACCATCTCCGATACCAGATCGTTGAAGAATCCTTGGTGAGCCGATCGCACCTGCACTTAGTACAACCTCGTTTCTTGCATTAATCTGACCCTTGCCAGTTTTATCCATGAATTCGACCGAAGTTACGCGCTTACCTTGCAGTTGTATTCGCGTTACGTTCGTCTCGGTTCTAACTGACAGATTAGAGCGTTTTTTGGCTGGATCAAGATAACTACTTGATGCGCTTACTCGAAGACCGTTGGTTATCGCGTGGTCATAGAGTCCAAAACCATCCTGCTGTTCCCCGTTGAAATCGTTATTAATATGATATCCCGCTTGTGTGCCTGCCAACAGAAAGGCTTGGTCCAAAAGATTGTTTGATCTCCCTTTTGATACCGTAAATGGTCCGTCATGGCCTCGATACTCTGAGGGGCCTGGTGAGAAAGACTCTGAAAGCTTAAAGAACGGTAATACCTCGTCAAAGCTCCAGCCAGTACAACCGTTTCTCGCCCAATCATCGAACTGATGTCTATTTCCGCGGGCATGGACCATAGCATTTATCGTTGATGATCCACCTAGTACTTTGCCGTGCGGGCAGTAGATTCGACGATGGTTTAAAAACGGCTCAGGTTCTGACCAACTTGACCAATTTAAATATTCAGATTGCCAGAGACCATCCATCGCCGCGATTGGCATTTGCACCTTCCATCCCTCATCGCAGGGTCCAGATTCTAGGAGTACTACTGATATCCGAGGGTTTTCACTCAACCTATTTGCTAGCACGCACCCTGCTGAGCCACCACCCACAATGACGTAGTCAAAAGTCTCTGGGCTAGAAATTTGTGGGGAACTTAGAGTGGTCATTTGCAATGGTCTCTTGATGCTGAAAATATTCAGGCCGACTATCAGATAAATAAGTTACTCTGACGGACAAAAATTGAAAGTTGGCCTATGAAAAAAGTAATCTATTCGAGCAAAATTAAAATAGTCAATAGACCCGGCATTTTATCTAAGTATAATTTTCCAAAGAGTAAGAGATTGCACCCTCCGGGCCTGAAAGGGCTCGAATATTCGACCGATGGTTTTGGGCCTCCTTGAGTTTCCAGATAAGAGCAAGCATAAGATGCAGACAAAAAAAGTGATTGCATTAATCTCCGCAGTTTGTGATGCGCTCCAGGAGAGAGCGCAGCTTGAGGTAGTTCAGAAGACGATAATAGAACTATCTGCACTGAATCTCGATGGCATAGAGGCTGCCCGTTTCCCACCACGGACGCCATCGCACTTCCAAAGTGACCTTAACTTGGTAATTGATCATATTCCAGCCTCACTCAGCAAAGTCGCAAATGCTTTTTCACAAGCAGCCCCATACCTGAGTTGGAATGCCGACACCAGCAGTAGTAGTGGATACTACGAAGAGGGTTCGGATGTGGGCGAAAGCTATCTGGAGGGTAATCTCAGTTGTCGACTTGTTGGTCCTGCGAACAGCTTTGTCTTCAGTGAGAATCTTTCTCTCTATTTATTCTTTTTGCAGCCCCACACACTCTATCGTGATCACATCCATCAGGCTTCTGAGATGTACTTTAATCTGAGTGGCCCCTGTGGATTCCGGTTGGGGGATGAAGGTTGGGTCGATTACCCCGGTGATTCGGTGATTTGGAATCCGCCCTTAAGGGCGCACGCGACCCGTGTTTATCAGATACCGTTTTTGAGCGCAGTGTCGTGGGTCAGCGACCTCGATAGCGTCTGCCGGGTGATTCCGCAGAACGATTGGCAGATACTTGAGGCACAGCTACAACTGACTTGAACTATTAGCGCCACTGGGTTTACACGATCGGTGCAACGACCTGCCTACCGTGTGTGGCAGCTAGGTACTTTTTAACTACAGTAGGGGAAGCTCAGTACTGAAAGAACTCGCTAAGTTATTGAAACGATAGCGGGTCTGAAAGGGTCTTAGAGGACAGGAACGGGCAGCAATCTGCTCTAGCACGCCACCACATCTTTCCCTCTACCTTGGTGATTGACCTCAACCAGCGGGTTCTCGATATCTCGAGCACGGATCACTGGATATACAAGATCAAGCCTGACTGGCCCGAAGAACCCCATTGCTCCCGTTACAGCATCTCGCCATTTCTATAACTTGCGTCGCAGTCAAGAAGTCTTTTGGCGTTGGAGATTTGAATCAAAGGGCCATCGCTTTTAATAGTGATCCCAAGATCCACATTTTTGGCATCGTGTTGTAGATCAAACTACAATTCCCGATACAAAAACGACTATGCTGACTGGAGGAAACCATGACTGAAAACTTACAGGATCTGTCTGCGCAGTGGGGTGTTTCTGTTGAAACGTCAACAGTGCATCAAGATGCCTATGTGTGGGACAACACGTTGCCATGGAGCAGAGAGGCCAAACCCGACATCAGGGTCAAACATTTATCCAGGATGAAAAAGGCCGGTCACGATGTTCTGTCGCTGACCCTCGGTGGAGATCGTACAAGTTTATCCGAGGCGATCCATAAAATTGCACACGAGCGGGCATATTACCAATCGCATGACGATAAATTTGTACTGGTCGACAGTGTGGCTGACATAAAGCGTGCAAAAAAAGAGAACAAGCTCGCCATCGTTTTTCATTTTCAGGGTACAAACCCTATCGAATCCAATGTGGAGATGGTCGATGTCTACTATCGACTCGGTATCCGGCACATGCTCATGGCCTACAATCTTCGTAACCCCGTAGGTGACGGATGCAAGGAGCGTAAGGACAGCGGGCTTTCACACCTCGGGGTAAGCCTTGTACAAGAAATGAACCGAGTGGGAATGGTCGTGGACTGCAGCCACACGGGGTACAACACCACCATGGACGTGATGGACGTATCTACTTCACCGGTTGTGTTCAGTCACTCAAATCCCAAAGCGCTGAATGATCACCCCAGGAATATACTTGATGACCAAATCAAAAAATGCGCCAGCACCGGTGGTGTCGTCGGGGTCAATGGGGTGGGTATTTTCCTTGGAAATAACGACAGTTCCACAGAAAACCAGATCCGGCACGTCGATTACCTGGTACAAATGATAGGCGCCAATCATGTCGGCTTCGGGAACGACCATATCTATGCACCCGAAGAAACATCACCAAGTGCCTGGAATCCTCCTGCACCCGGCGATGTGCCTTGGTCAGAGATTAGCTATACCCAGCCTGAGCAGATGCCGCATTTCACCGAAGCATTACTCAGGAAAGGGTACAGCGACTCCGATGTGTGCAATATTCTGGGAGGCAACTGGATGCGAATTGCAGAACAAGTGTGGAAATAATTCACATCAACGACGGGTGAGCCTATTCTTCAAACGTGAAGAGAATCTGATTTCGAATTAATCGTTCAGATGACATGCAGACATTCTCTGGGGTGCGATTTCAACCAAGGAAGGCGCCTCCTGCTGACACCTTTTTGTTGCCGAAGGACATCTTGGATGAAACACGCACCCGGATGGTGGGTCTAATGGCGAGGGAATTTCTCCTTTAATGGGCTCAAATGTTCTGTGCCGTGTCTGGATGTCTGGTATCTCAGCCAGAAGGGCTTTGGTATAGGGGTGATTGGGCGTCTCAAATAATTCTGTTCTAGGGGCATGTTCTACGATGCGTCCGAGGTACATGATGGCTACGTGATCCGAGAGGTGACGTACCACGCTCAAGTCATGGCTGATAAAGAGGTATGTCAGGTCTAGCTCTTCACGAAGATCCATGAACAGGTTGAGTATCTGGGCCTGTATCGAGACATCCAGCGATGCGACGGCCTCATCACAGACGATAAATTCGGGTCCAACCGCCAGGGCCCGTGCAATACCGATACGTTGTCTTTGTCCCCCCGAAAACTGGTGGGGGTAACGGTGTTTGAAATTGGGGTCCAGCCCCACCCGTTCCATCACTTCGTTGAGTTTCGTATCGATCTCCGACGACGCCCATAAACCGTGGATTCGAGGCGCCTCTCCAATGATCTGACCGACTTTCTGCCTGGGGTTCAGTGAACTGAATGGGTCCTGGAAGATCATCTGAACCGCAAGGGTATAGTCGACTTTGTCGGACGACTGGAGATCGGACACTACCCGGCCGCCGTATGACACCGTCCCCTGACTTGGTGGGTAGATCCCCGAAACGATGCGTCCAAGCGTCGACTTGCCGCAGCCTGATTCCCCGACGAGCCCGAGTACTGTGCCTGAATGAACCGAAAGACTGACA
>Ga0114933_10003836_pt1 | contig 14403 bp, 16 predicted proteins | sample 4SBtaG_FD_89691 | JGI IMG/M metagenome (GOLD analysis project Ga0114933, IMG submission 89691) | Deep subsurface microbial communities from Kolumbo volcano to uncover new lineages of life (NeLLi) - 4SBTROV12_W25 metaG | ecosystem: Environmental > Aquatic > Marine > Volcanic | place: Kolumbo...
CGGCGAGCGATGAGGTTCCCGGGCCCAAAGAGCGAGCTATTCAGCGACGGTGAGCGAGATCATCTGGACCGGGGTCGTCGGCCGGTCGTTGCGATCGGTCGGGGTCGAGTTGATCGCCGTCACGACGTCCATCCCGCTCGTGATTTTGCCGAAGACGGGGTGCTTGGACTGACCGGGCGAGAAGAAGTCGAGGAAGCTGTTGTGCTTCGTGTTGATGAAGAACTGCGAGCTGCCCGACTGGGGGCCAGCGTTGGCCATCGAGAGCGTGCCGACTTCATTGCTGAACTGCGCGTTCTCGGGGTGCTCGTCTTTGATCGAGCCGTAGGGCGACTGCCCGGTGCCCGCGCGGGGGCTGTTCGGATCGCTGCTGTGGGGGCAGCCGAACTGGTTCATGAAGTTCTCGATCACGCGGTGGAAGTGGAGGCCGTTGTAGAAGCCTTCCTTCGCGAGGCGAACGAAGTTGCCACCGGTGATGGGCATTTCGGCGACGAAGATCTCGGCCTGGAACGAGCCCATGGATGTCTCGAACGTTGCGATCGGATTGGTCATGCTGCACGCACTAGCCCGAACCGCGCCCCGGATTCAACCCTCCGGTGAAATTCGTGTGCGCGCGCTCAATCCTCGATCGCGTAGCGCAGATCCTCGAGCGCCCGCCGCATCTCGCGCGCGTCGCTCGGCCGGAGATCCCGATCCCGGGCGAGGGTGCTCATGATGGTGCCGGCAACGTCGGCCGGGAGGTCCTCGCGGAAACCCTGAATGGGGATGGGGTCGTGGTGGACGACATAGCTGACGAGCTGCTCGTTGGTCTCGCCGATGGCGGGGAGGCGCCCGGTGAGCATCTCGTAGAGGGTCACGCCGAGGGCGTACACGTCCACGCGGTGATCGATCCGGTCGAGGCCAAAGGCTTGCTCCGGCGGCATGTACCCAGGCGTGCCAACGGTGTGATTTGCGTCAGTGAGTCGGGCCGCCGTGTCGGACCCCGCGAGTCCGAAGTCGAGCAGCTTGGGCACCATTTGGTCGTACTCCTCATCGTGATGCAGGAACACGTTCTCCGGTTTGACGTCGCGGTGACGTACCCCGGCCGCGTGCACGGCCTCCAGCCCGGAAGCGATCGCGATCGCGATGTCGAGCGACTCGGCCAGCGGCATGGGGTGCCCGTCGCGCATGCGAAAGGCCAGCGAGTGCCCCTGGAGACGCTCCATTATGAGGAAGGGATCTCCGTCTTTGGTGATGCCCGAGTCGAAGAACTCCGCGACGTTTCGGTGGTGCACGGAGGCCAAGAGCTTCGCCTCCCGCAAGAACCGTTGGTGAGCTCGCGCCGGGTCCTCCGACCGCGTCCAGCTCTCGTGGAACTTCACGACCACCCATCGCTTCAGCGCGACCTGCTCGGCGAGCCACACGCTGCCCATGCCGCCAGCGCCGATCAGCTCGTCGACGCGGTAGCGCCCGAGCAGAAGCATGCCGCCTCGGTCCAGTAGGTAGGTGTCGCTCTCTCTCATCATTCGTCGGCGTCGTCTCCCGGCGACAGAATGAAAGGATAGCGGACGACGACCGGTCCTTCTCTGGGACCGGCCGGGAATTCCATGCGACGCGTCACATTGACGAAGCAGCGGGAGACGGTCTCATCGCCCAGAGCGTCGTCGATGATGCGCGCGCCCGTCACGCCTCCGTCGGGGCCGATCTCGAACTCCATGGTGAGCCGGCCGCCGAGATCGGGGTGGGTGTGCAGCTGCCACGCGAAACAGAAACCGAACTCCTCGTGGTGCTCACGCATCACGTCGCGAATGTCGTTCGCCTCGAGCGCGCCGCCGCCCGCGCCGCCGTCGAGGGACGGGCGCGTCGTTGCTTCACCACCAGCGCTGTCTCCGGGCGCGCTCCCGCGAGCCATGCGGGCGTCCGGGTCGAGCGCGCCCACCACGGCGACCGAGCCTTCGGCACCGGACGCCGCTCTTGCGGCGGCTACCGAAGGGCCTGCCCCGTCGGCCGAGGCGTCCGCCCCGCCGCCGTCGCTGACCGGACCGGAGGTGGACGTCGCCATGACGTCCGCCTCGTCGCCGGGCGCTGGCTCCGACGCGGCCTCCAGTTGGCCTCCGCCGGAGCGCTCCCCACGCACCATCCAGCCCAGGCCGAACCCAGCGCCGAAGAGCACGAGCGCGCCGACCGCGAGGGAGACTTTGGAATCTCTCACGAAGCCGAGCATACCTGCTTCGGCACCAAAACCGTCTTTCGGCGATACTCCCGGCCGTGAGGTCGAACGCATACGTTTTCATCTCCCGGCTGGTGCACTTGCTGCTGCGCTTCTTCTTCCGACGGGTGGAGGTCACCGGCCTCGAGCACGTGCCCGAGCACGGAGGAGGCATCCTCGTGAGCTGGCACCCGAACGGCATGATCGACCCAGCGCTCATCTTCGAGACGTTCCCCCGCGAGGTGGTCTTCGGCGCGCGCCACGGGCTCTTCAAGTACCCCATCCTCGGCACGGTCCTCCGCTCCGTGCACACGGTGCCGATCTTCCGGGCCCAAGACATGAAGAAGGGCGCCAGCGAGGACGCCCGGCGAGCCGCCAATCAAAAGAGCATCGACGCCCTCTCGGACAGCATCGTCGCGGGTCGCTTCAGCGCGCTCTTTCCCGAGGGCGTCAGCCACGACGCGCCGCACCTGATGGAGCTCAAGACGGGGGTCGCTCGCTTTTACTACCGCGCTCGACAGCTCAAGTCGGAGGCCGATCCCACTCCGGTGATCATCCCCATCGGGCTGCACTACGACAAGAAACGTCTCTTCCGATCCAACGTGCTCGTGGCCTACCACCCGCCGATCCAGCTGCCGGCGGAGCTCGCCATCACGCCGCCCGAAGAGGAGGAGCGGGAGGTGCGCCGAGATCGGTACCGGGACTTCACCGACGAGATCGAGCGCGTGCTCCGCGACGTCGTGCACGCGACGGAGAGCTGGGGGGTGCACCACCTGATGCACCGCGCTCGCAAGTTGGTTCGGGCCGAGCGTGCTCAGAGGGCCGATGCGAGCCTCGAGGCACCGACCATGGAGGAGCGCACGCGCGGCTTCGCCAGGATCTGGCAGGGCTACTACGCCCGACTTCAGACCCAACCGGCCGAAGTCATGGCGCTCCGGGCGCGCCTCGCGGAGTACGACGCCGACATGCGAGCACTCGAGATCGAAGATCACGAGCTGGACCGCCCACCGAGGCTCGTCAACTTATGGTTCGGGATACTCTTGGCGCTGCAGAGCTTGGGCGTCTACTTCCTGCTGCCGCCGCTCTTGGTGGTCGGTGTGTTGGTGAACGCCCCGCCGGCCTTCCTGCTCTGGGGGCTCACCCGGTGGGCGGCGAAGCGCAAGAAGGACGAGGCGTCGATCAAGGTGCTCGCCGGGTCCGTGCTCTTCCCTCTGACGTGGTCCGCGGCGGCGGTCTTCGCGGGCTGGGGACACAGCGTCCTGCACGACCTCTACCCCGCGATCCCCGACACCTTCGTCACCGCCGGGGTGCTCACCTTTTTGCTCTCGTTCGCGGGGGGTGCGGTGTCTCTGCGTTACCTGCGCATCGCTCGGGAGACCGCCCGCGCCATTCGGGTGCGGCTGACGCGGGAACGGCAGCGCATGACCATCGCTCGGCTCCGAGTCGACCGCGAAGAGATCTTCGATCAGCTCATCGCGTTCGGCGAAGGGCTGGACCTTCCGGGCACCGTGCTCGAGGACGGGACGATCGGACCCACGGCTCCGGCGCCGCTCGCTCGAACCCGGTGAGCGCGCGACGTGCCGCGGTAGAGTCGGCGCGCATGGGCCAACCCCTCAAGGTCTCGCTGAGCGGAATCGACGGTAGCGGCAAGAGCACGAGCGCCAGCGCCGTCTCACGTCGGCTCGCCGATGAGGGCTACACCGTGGTGCACGCGCTCCGAAGGGCCTTCGTCGATCGCCCGGGACGCGAGCGTGAGTACTTCGCCGACCGGGTTCACGGGCTGGTCGACCGCGCCCACCAGGCCTTTGACCGCCGCCGATCTCGCACGGGCGTCGGGCTGATCAACCTGGCCTACGCACGCCTCTGGCGCGCGATCGAGGCGCGCGCCGTCCGGCGGTTTCGTCCGCACGTCGTGCTCAACGGAAGAAGCGCGGTCCTGGACCCCGCTGTCTACGCCCCGTTCTATTTCCCGATGACGGGCGCGCTCCCCGCCGCATGGCGCGTTTCCTTGAGCGCTTTCATCGTCAGGCCCGAGCCTGCCGATCTTCGCTTCCTCCTCGACCTACCCGCCACAGAGGCACACGAGCGGATCCTCGCTCGCATCGTGGCCGAGCGCCGCGAAGGCGCCGCGGACCGAGAGAAGTGGACCCACATGCACGAGACCCCAGCTGAGCTCGCCGGTCTCCGTGCGGGCTTCAGGAGGTGCGCTTCGGTGATGCCGGGCCCGATCATCCAGCTCGACGCGGGGCGGCCATCGGCGGCGCTCGTCGAGGAGATCATCGAGAAGATCCGCTCACGCCTCCCCGGCGAGGCGACCGGGGCGGCGCAGCGTTAGAGCCGCCGCTCGACGTGCCAGAGCTTGTTGTAGATCCACCATCGACCGTCGAGCCTGACCATCGAGAGATGGTCGATGAAGCGCCGGCCGATGTAGCTGTCGACGACCTTGACCGTGGCCACGTCCCCGGCGATGTCCACGTCGAGGATGCGCATGTCCAAGGGCTCCCCGGCGTCGGCGGCGGAAGGTTGTTGGGCGGCGAAGGTGATGAACTGCTCCAGGTTCATCTCGCGCAGCACGCCATCGTCCGGGCCCGCGATGCGGGCGTTTGCGTGGAAGGCGCGGCGGAGCCGTTCCATGTCGCTACGGTAGAGACCCTGGAAATAGTCCTCGACCGTTCGTTCGATCGCTTCGTTGGCGGTCACCGACGCGAGCATACCGAAGTCCGCGGCATGGGTTGGTGAAGTGTCGAGGGGGGTGTGTTACCGGGACGGGTGGCCATCTCTGCGACGATCTATCGATTCACGATCAGCCTCTCCGACGTCGATCGCGGGGTCTATGAAGCGCTGGACCTCCGGGTCGCTCAGCATCCGTCGGAGAGCAAGCACCGCATGTTGGCGCGTGTGCTCGCGTACGGGCTGTGTTTTGAGGAGGGGATCGAGCTCGGCCGCGGGCTCTCGACGCCGGACGATCCCGCGATCGCGGTGAAGAACCTGCGCGGCGAGATGAGCCGGTGGATCGATGTCGGGTTCCCCCAACCGGATCGGCTGCACCGAGCGATGAAGGCCGTCGGCCGGGTAGCGGTGTACGCCCACAAGGAGCCCACGACGTGGCTGCGGGACCTCGAGCGAGGCAAGATTCACGACAAGGCGTCGCTCGAGCTTTGGTCTCTCCCCTCAGCCGTCATCGACGCGCTCGAACGGCGAATCTCGCGGAACACCACCCTCGCTCTCACGGTGAACGATGGGGTGCTCTACGCCGAGGTCGACGGTGTGACGTCGGAAGGCAGCCCCGTTCGCCATACGCTGGGGTGAGCGCGGGCGCTCAACGAGAAACGGCCGCCCTCGAGGAGGACGGCCGTTCGCTCTCGCTTCCGGACTCGGCTCAGTGCACGAGCACGTTGAAGAAGCGGAGCACGCCGGTGTCGTAGCTCGCGTGATCGCTCACGTGCAGCGTGTAGTTGCCCAGGCCGCCGCTCGGGCCGACGTCGAAGGAGCCGTTGAACACGAAGTCGTCGGCGGAGTCGCCCGCGCGGTTCGTGAGCACGTTGCGCGTTCCGTCGGGGTCCGTCACCCAGACGACCAGGTCACCCCGCCACGTGTGGTCGATGCGAACGGAGACGTCGTAGGTGCTGCCGCCGCTCGGTGCGACGACCGCGAGGGTCTGCGTGATGCCGTCGGCGTTCGCGTCCGGAATCGCCGCGTCGAGCTGGCACTCGCCGCTGCTGGCGAACGGGGCGATGCCGACGCGCTGGCAGTTGTTGGAGAACGTCTGGCCGTTGCACGAGCAGACAGGGCTGAACTCGAAGGTGCAGATACGGTTCAGCGGGGGCTCCACGACACAGACGCCAGCCTGGTTGATCGAGCAGGTCGCGCCCGTGGTCGGGCCGCGGTCACAGGTCAGGCCGGTGTCGCAGATGGTGCCAGCGCCGCACGCCTCGCCCTCGGCCGCGACCGGGGGGCAGTAGCGCTCGGTGCAAGCCCAGCGACCATCGGAGCAGCTGCAGGTGTTGCAGCCGTCGTCGCGGGTTTCGCCGTCCATGCAGACGGGCTCGGTCCCGCAGGTCCAGGTGCACTGGCCGGCCTCAGAGCATGAGCCAGTGCCGACGCAGGCGACGTGCACCCAGTCGTTGCCGGGCATGTTGCAGTCGCTGAAGTCACCCTGGCAGCTCGCGTCGGCGTGGCAGAAGCCGTCGGCGCCGCAGAAGAGATCCGACTGGCAGTTGGCGCTGCTGAGGCAGCCGTCGCCCTCACCGCCGGGCTCCGTCTCGGCCTGGCAGGTGAGGAAGCAGGGGAAGCGGATGCAGCGAACGACTTCGTTCGGGCACTGGTAGCCGTCGCCACAGTCGTCGTCCGCGAGGCAGCCGAGGCCGAAGACCTCGACGTGCTCCATCTCGAAGCCCCAAGCGACGACCGAGTAGTCGCTGACGAGGCGAATGCCGAGGTTGCCCGTCTCGTACTCACGCGTGGTGAACGCGCCGAGGTTGCCGGTGAAGCGGTCGAGCACGGCGTCGGTGTCCATGTTCACGACCTCGACGAAGTCGTAGTTGCGCTCGGTCTCGAGACGCGTGAATGCGATGCGTGCGCGCGCGGCGCCGCCAGAGAAGGGGCGCAGGTCCCAGGTCTGGTTCGTGTCGTTGGCGTAGTCGTGGTCGCTCTGCACGGTCGGCACGACGACCTCGGCCCAGACGTTGCGGCCGGGCTCGGGCGCCGGCGCGGGCTCGGCGTACTCGAACTGGAGACGCCAGGCGAGAAGTCGCCCGAGGTCGGCGCTCGCGTTGTCGCTCACGTTGAGCGTCCACTCCCCAACCGCGCTCTCCCCCTCGAAGATGCGGGTGAGATCGACGTTCAGGTTGAGGTTGTCCTCGCTGCCGCCCGACCGGTCGTGCAGGACGTGATCGGTGCCGCTCGGCGACCGGAGCGAGACACGGAGATCACCACGCCAGGTGTGGTCGATGTTCACGTTGATGTGGAGCTGAGCCACGTTCGACGCCGGGCGGTCGACGGTGATCACGCGGGTCAGGCCGGTCGCGTCCGCGTCCGGGATGTCCGTCGACTCGTTGTCGTAGAAGCGGGTCGAGTCCTGGCAGGTGCCGATGCTCGGGCAAGGGGCCGTGATGCAGACGATGGTGTTGCAGAACTCCCAGGCGTCGCAGCCCGAGTCGTCCGTGCAGGACGCGCCTACGACGGCCTCCTGCTTGTCTGCGAATTCGTCGGCGTCGAGGCGCTCGCCCGGGACGGCGGCACAGCCGACGAGGGCCAGTGCGAGGATTGCGTAAGCGCGCATGGGGTCTCGGTCTCCAGAAAACAAAAGGGGGGCACGCACCCGCGAACACGTGGGTGGGTAGGCGCTCTCCTCCGACACCTGCCCACATGCGGCAACGACACCTGAGAGCTTCCTCTCTGTGCACTCGGCGTACGGTTCGTAGCCGTGTGATTTCGCACGGGTTTTGGGTCAACCGGGCGCGTCCGGACCGGCGGGTTTCGTGCATGGCCGTTCAGGCCCCCGCGGGGCCCAGAGAGCTTCGATCGACCCGTTCGCGACGATCCGCTAGGGTGCGTCGATGAGTCTCCCCCTTTCGTTCTTCGAGCAGCTCCCCAAGACCGAACTCCACGTTCATCTGGACGGCTCGCTCCGCCTCTCGACCCTCATCGAACTCGCTCAAGAGCAGGGCGTCGAGCTGCCCAGCACCGACCCCGTCGAGCTCAAACAGAAGCTCCACCTCGGCGAGAACACCGGCTCCCTGGTCGAGTACCTCAAGGTCTTCGACACCACGCTCAAGGTCATGCAGACCGAGGCCTCGCTGACCCGCACCGCGCGCGAGCTCGCCGAAGACGCAGCCGCCGAGAACGTGCGCTACATGGAGGTCCGCTACGCGCCGATGCTGCACACGCAGCGAGGTTTGCGGCTCACCACGGTCGTCGAGGCCGTCCTCGAGGGGCTCTGGCAGGCCAAGGAGAGTCACGGCATCGAGTCGAACGTCATCATCTGCGGCATCCGCAACATCTCGCCCGAGAGTTCCCTCGAGATGGCGCAGCTCGCGGTCGCCTACAAGGGCCGTGGGGTAGTCGCCTTCGACCTGGCCGGGGCGGAGTACGACCACCCGGCGAAGAACCACCTCTCCTCGTTCCAGCTCGTGCGGCAGAACAACATCAACGTCACGATCCACGCCGGAGAGGCCTACGGGCCGGAGTCGATTCACCAAGCCATCCACGACTGCGGTGCGCATCGGATCGGCCACGGGTGTCGGTTGCGTGAGGACGGCGATCTCCTGCACTACGTGAACGATCACCGCATCTCGCTGGAGTGCTGCCCCAGCTCGAACGTGCAGACCGGCGCGGTGCGTGATCTAGCCAGTCACCCGATCAAGCTCTACCACGATCTCGGCCTCCGAGTGACGGTCAACACCGACAACCGTCTGGTCACTGACACGACGGTCTCGAAGGAGCTTTGGCTCACCCACACGCAAGTCGGGCTCTCCCTCGACGAGATCAAGCGCATCATCCTCAACGGCTTCAAGGCGGCGTTCTTGCCGTTCCATCAGAAGCAAGCTTACGTGCGACGCATGCATCGACAGCTGCGGCGCTTCCACGACGACGGAACGATCACGCCGCTGGCTCCGGAGGAGCGTCCGTCGGCCGAGCTGCCCCTCGAAGAAGTCAACGCCTGAGCGGCACGCTGTTCTACGACTCGCACGCGCATCTCGACTTCGAGCGCCTGAGCCGGGACCCCGAGGCACTCGCGCGGGCCCACGACGTGGGCGTCCGCCGCGTGCTGGTCCCGGGGGTCGATCGGGCCCAATGGGTGCGCGCCTTGGAACTGGACGGCGGTCCACTCGCCCTGCGCTTCGCCGTGGGCGTTCATCCTCGCTTCTCCGGTTCGATCGCTGACGTGCAGTCGTTCGCTGAAGAGCTCGACGCAGCGGCCATCGGGGAGTTCGGCTGGGACCGATCGGTGCCCGCTGACGACGCTTTGGCCGACGCTCACCTGGAGCTCGCCAAATCGCTCGCCCTCCCGGTCGTCCTGCACGTGGTGGGCATGCACGGCCACGCGATCGAACGCCTGCGGCGACATGATGACTTGTGCGGTGTCGTGCACGCCTACAGCGGCTCTGCCGAGCTCGTCCAGGCCTACGTAGCGCTCGGGCTGCACGTCTCCATCGGCCCATCTGTGCTCGAGCCCGACGCGCGCAAGGTCCACGCTGCCGCGCTCGCCATCCCGAGCGAGCGTCTCTTGATCGAGACCGACGCGCCGGATCAGATCAGCGAGCCGGCGGGGCTCGTCCGTGTCGCCGAAGCCCTCGCCCGGATCCGCGGGGGCTCTCTCAGCGAGCTCGCTGAGGTCACCTTTGCCAACGCCGAGGAGCTCTTCGCATGAGGCGACTGCTGATCGGCGGCGGCTCGATGTCGCCGACCCTCGAGATCGGCGACGTCGCGCTGGCGGTCCCGGGCGGCCGCGCGCGCTGTGGTGACGTGATCGCGTTCGAGAGTCGGCAGACGCCGCTCGTGCACCGAGCGATCGTCGTGATCCCGTGGCCGAGAGGGGCGCTCATCGTGCACAAAGGGGATCGGCGCGGCGCGGGGTACGGGACCACGCGTTCGAGCGCGGTGATCGGGCGCGTCGTCGCCTTTGAGCGAGGCGGTGAGAGGCGTACTCTGAGGCGGCGCCGACCGCGGCCGTCGGAGGTGCTCGCCGCGGTTTCGCTGCTCATCCAACGGACCCGGCGCCGAGCGTTCGCCTGAGCGATCGCAGCGCGCCGCGGGCTCGGCGCCCGGCTTCGTAGCGGGACCGCACGTAGAGTTGCTCGAGCCGATGCCTCGCCCGCTCATCGACGGCGGTGTGGGGGCCCCAGCCGTAGCCGCAGGCCACGAGTTCCGAGGCGCAGACGGTGCTCGCGTAGCGAACCGACGGCGAGTCGTGGTGGGTCCGCCAGCGCTCGACGGGCCTTGGGTCGACGGCCCGCATCTCCTGCCCAAAGCTCGTGTTGGTCCGTCGCTCGGCGGGCAGCCGCCAATTTGCGACCGCGTCGAGATCCAGCGGCCAGTCGAACGCCCGCGAGATACCGGAAAACGTCGCGACGGGGTCACGCGCGAGATCCTCGAAGCGAACCAGACAGAACCGTTCGTCGTGCACCGTGAGCGCCTCCCGCACCGAGCGGCGCCATTTGAGGGTGCTGCGGGAGGTGTCGCGTTCGCCCCGCCTGGCGCGCGAGAGCGCGACGTCCCGGGCATCGCGCACGATGTAGAGGATGTAGACGCCCGAGCCGAGCAGCGGCCGAACCGAGCTCACGGGCTCGTGGTCCTTGCTGCCGATGATGCTCGCCCCCTCGCTCGCCGTCTCGAACGCGGCTTGGATCAGCGCGTCCAGGGTCCGTGCGTGAGACGGGGCGATCTCATCCAAGCGTGCCTGCGCGAGGCCGCGGTTCAGGGCGCTCGTGAGCGCCCGTCGTTGCCGCTCCGAGAGCGGGTCGCGCGGGCCGATCTTCATCGCAGCCGCCGCCCGCAGGGCGTGGGTGAGGAGGCCGATGGTGATCCGAACCCCCGGCTGAGCGTCGAGCAGGTCGGTGAGCAGGGTCGTTCCGCTGCGCTGCTCGCCGACGACGAGGAGACGATCCACCATCACACGGCGGCGGTCGAGCGCGGCCGCTCCAGCGCGTCTCGTTCGGCCTCCACCCGTGCCCTCGCGACGCAGCCCTCGATGTGGTCGTCCACCATGCCCATCGCCTGCATGAAGGCATAGGCGGTCGTCGGACCCACGAAGCGAAACCCCTGCTTCTTGAGCGCCTTCGCGAGCCTCACGCTCGCATCTGTCGTGGCGAGCTTGCCCAGGACCGCATGGGTCATCTCTTTCGGGCGCTCCTCGGGAGGCGGCTCGAACTGCCAGACGAAAGCTGCGAGCGAACCGTGCTGCTCCGCCACCTCCAGGGTCCTCGCGGCGTTGTTGATCGCGGCGGTGATCTTGCCGCGGTGCCTCACGATGGACGCGTCTCCGAGCAGCCGGGCGACATCCTGGTCGTCGAACCGAGCCACCTTCTTGGGATCGAAGCCAGCGAACGCTCTCCGAAAGTTCTCCCGCTTCCGCAAGATCGTGATCCAGCTGAGCCCGGACTGAAACCCCTCGAGGCAGAGCTTCTCGAAGAGCCGCACATCGTCGGTGACCGGGCGTCCCCACTCTTCGTCGTGATAGGTGCGGTAGAGCGGGTCCTGCCCCGGCCACCAACAGAGGCGGGTTCCGTGCTCGTCTTCGATGATCCCCTTGGGGAGTCGCGTTGCCATCGCCCGACTCTACCCCCAACCTCTGCCACAACCGCGAGCCCAAACCGTGACGCCTCGACCCACCGTCCCCTACCTACGCTCCCCCATCGCCATCGCTCACCGTGGCGGCGCCGGGACCTGGCCCGAGAACACCATCACGTCCTTCGAGGGCGCCATCGGGCTTGGCTTCCGCTACATCGAGACGGATCTTCACGTCACCAGGGATGGCCAGCTCGTCTGCTTTCACGACGCGACCCTGTCTCGCACGACCGACGGCGCTGGCCGCGTCAAGGACCTCACGCTCGCCGAGCTTCGCAGCCTCGACCCCGGCTACTGGTTCAGCCGCGACGGCGGAAAGACCTTCCCTTTCCGCGGCAAGGGCTGCGTCGTGCCGACGTTCGAAGAGGCGCTTCGCCTGCACCCTGACGTGATGCTGAACGTCGAGATGAAGCAGCGCCAACCGCCGATGGAGGAGCAGCTCTGGCAGGAGATCGAGCGACTCGGCGTGCAGGACCGTGTGCTCGTCGCGGCCGCCCATGACCCGCTCGTGCACCGCTTCCGAACGCTGCGGCGGGAGCGTCTGCCCACGTCGCCGGGGAGCCGCGGAGTGATCGCGTTTCTCCTCGGGGTGCGCTCCGGGCTCGGACGCTTCGCGAGCTATCCCTTCGACGCGCTGCAGGTCCCCCCGAGCTACGCCGGGGTCACGGTGGTGGACCGCGCGTTTGTCGAGGCCGCCCATGCGCACTCGATTCACGTGCATTGCTGGACCATCGATCGACGGGAGGAGATGAACCGTCTGCTCGATCTCGGGGTGGACGGCGTCATGACCGACGAGCCGGAGCTCTTGCGAGACGTCTTCGCGGAGCGCGGGCTTCCCCTCGTGCCGGGTGCTACGGGAAGCTCGGGAACCGTCGCCGCCGAACCCCGCAAGGGGTGAGCAGCGCCCGAGCGCTGAGCCCGAAACGCGGTTCCCGCAGGAAGTAGTACGTGATGCCTTTGCCCATGATCGACGCGCCCAGTGCCCATCGCCCCCAAGAGGGAAGCGAGCCCGTTCTGAGAACGCATCGCCGCTTCGACCGCGCGGCCCGCCTCATCGGTGAGCCTGGGTTGCACGCCTTGATGCGCGCGCGGGTCCTGGTGATCGGGGTCGGCGGAGTCGGCTCCTTCGCGGCCGAGTCGCTCGCCCGAAGCGCGGTCGGCGAGATCGTACTCATCGACTTCGACGACGTCTGCGTGACCAACGCCAACCGCCAGCTGCACGCGTTGCGCGGCAACATTGGCAAGCCGAAGGTCGAGGTCATGGCGGAGCGGCTACGCCGGGTGAACCCGCCGAGCACCATCACGGCGATGCGACAGTTCTACGAAGCGGAGACGAGCGACGCGCTCCTGGGCGACAAAGTAGATTTCGTCATCGATGCGATCGACAACCTGACGGCCAAGGCGCACCTGGTCGCCACCTGTCTCCGACGCTCGATCCCGGTCGTGTCGTCGATGGGCGCGGCCGCTCGGGTCGACCCGACGCAGGTTCGCGTCGCCGATCTGGCGAACACGCAGCGGGATCCCTTCGCTCGCGCCTTCCGCAAGATCTTGCGCAAGGAGCACGGCCTCGACATTCAGCCCGGCGTCCCGATCGGGGTGCCCGCGGTCTACAGCGAAGAGACGCCACGCGAGCCTCGAGAGCTCTCGTACGACAGCGAGCATGGCTTCGTCTGTGTCTGTCCCGGCAAGGACAACGGCAAGCACACCTGCGACCACCGCACGCGCATCGATGGCTCGGCCTCGTTTGTCACGGGCACGTTCGGGCTCGTCGCCGCCAGCGTCGTAGTGCGCAAGATCGCCACAGCTTGAGTCGCGGCTTTGGGCCGCGCGCTCTCAGGCGAGTCGTTGCGTGAAAACGACGCACTGACCTGTTTTCGGACGTGGAGTCGTGCCAGGCTTTGGGGGTGGATGTGCGGGTGAGAGCTGCCAGTAGGGCGGACGCCGAGGATTTGGCGTCGGTCCACCTGGAGAGCTGGCGATGGGCCTATCGAGGGCTCTTGCCTGACGGTTACTTGAACCGTTTGCGCGAGGACGAGCTGGCCGCTCGTTGGTGGCGCCGGCTCGCCGCGATCGATGGCGACGAGAGCGTGCGTGTCGTTGAGCACGACGGCCGCGTCGGCGGGTTCGTCAACTTCGGTCCTCGCCGCGACGACCCCACGTGGCTCGGTTATTCGGGCGAGATCTACATGCTCTATCTCTCGCCCGAGCTCGTGGGACACGGTCTGGGTCAGGAGTTGCTCGAGCAGGCGTTCGACGAGCTCGCGCGCGGCCATTGCCACTGGGTGGTGGTTTGGGTGCTCGCCAAGAACCAGCGCGCGCGCCGGTTCTATGAGCGCGCTGGCATGCAGCTCGATGGTGCCCGTCGATGGGATCCGTTCGGAGATCGCTCCGTACCTGTCGTACGGTACGCCAAGGCGCTCAATCCGATCGTCGACTTCGACAACCTGCGTTCCCGATCACGCATCGGCTGAACCGAGGCCTCCCCATGTTCCTGACCAAGCGAGTGATCCTCGCCTTGTCGCTCTTGTTGCTCGCCTGCGGTGACCCGCCCCCCGACGTCGACGCTGGCGCCGCCGACGCTGGTGGACCGGCGGACGCCGGACCCGAATCGGCGTCCGTCGTGCACGACCCCACGAACGTCGGTTTCTTCGACACGCCCTTTCCGAGCGATCTGCGGACCGACGCGCGCGGGTACCCCGACCTGACGGGCTTTCCGCGCGCTCGCGGCATCATCGCGGACGGAATCGAGCTCGTTCAGGCCGAGCGTTCGGGGTTCAGCCCACAGACCAGCGTCTACTTTCGCTTCGACGGTGCGCTCGACGAGAGCGCTCTGCCCGACCCGGCTGCGGCGGCCGAGGAGACAAGTCTCGTTTCAATCATCGATGTGGATCCGGCCAGCCCTGAGCGCGGGCGCCGGCTCCCCGCCTACG
>Ga0114933_10003837_pt1 | contig 14401 bp, 11 predicted proteins | sample 4SBtaG_FD_89691 | JGI IMG/M metagenome (GOLD analysis project Ga0114933, IMG submission 89691) | Deep subsurface microbial communities from Kolumbo volcano to uncover new lineages of life (NeLLi) - 4SBTROV12_W25 metaG | ecosystem: Environmental > Aquatic > Marine > Volcanic | place: Kolumbo...
ATCGGCCACGCCCACTACGACCACGTCCTCGACGCGCCCGCCCTGGCCGCGCGGACGGGCGCGACGGTCTACGGCTGCCCCTCGACGGCCCGCGTATGCCGCGGCTGGGGCCTGCCGGATCACCAGATCTGGGTCGCCGCGCCCGACGAGGAGGTCGAGCTGGTCCACGGTCGGGCCCGGGCCATCCCGAGCGAGCACGGCAAGTTCTTCATGAACAAGGGCGGCTACCCCCACGGCCACATCACCGAGCCGATCCGCTACCCGCCGCGCATGAAGCAGCTCAAGCACGGCCAGGTCTTCACCTGGTGGGCCGAGTGGGGCGGGCTGCGCGTCGTGCACGTCGACAGCGCCGACTACGACACCGAGCGCATGCGCAAGCTCGACTGCGACGTGCTCTGCCTCTGCGCGATCGGCCGCAAGTACCGCCCGGCCTACACCCGCGAGATCATCGACGCGACCCAGCCCAAGTACGTCGTGCCCTGCCACTGGGACCACTTCTTCCTCCCGCTCGGCGCCCCGACCCGCAGCCTGCCCGGCATCGATCTGGACGAGTTCACCGAGGAGATCGCAGCCTGTGGCGCGACCCCGGTCGTGCTCCCCATCGGAGGGTCGCTGGGCATCGGCTAGGTCCCGCCGTTAGCGAGGGGGGTGCTCTTCGCCGCCCTCGCCTGCGTCGCCGACGGACCGACCTTCGGCCTCTCCCGCGCCGAGGAGGACCCGCGCACGCTGGTGTTCAACAACGCCACCGAGCCGGAGTTCATCGACCCGACCCAGGCGACCGGCCACCCGGACGGGCGCATCGTGCAGGAGCTCTTCGACGGACTGACCGAGTACGGGCCCGTCGACCTGGCCCCCCAGCCGAGCCACGCCCTGTCCTGGGACGCCCACGCCGACGGCCGCGGCTACACCTTCCACCTCCGCGACGACGCGGCGTGGACCGACGGGACGCCGGTCACGGCGAATGACTACGCCTGGTCCTGGGAGCACGTGCTCAACCCGGTCTACCTCGCGCGCTACGCCCAGCAGCTCTACTTCGTCGAGCGTGCCCCGCTCTACAACAGCTCGCGGGTCTTCGTGGGCCCTGACGGCACCCACCTCGAAGCGAAGCGAAGCTATGTCGTCAGGCTCGTCGAGGACCACGAGGACCTCGACGAAGGCTGGCTGGTCGAGGTCGTCGATCCCGATGCCGATCCGCTCACCGTCATCGTCCGCGAGGACTGCGAAGACCTGAACGATCTCGCGGGATTGCTGGACTGCGAGGGCGCCGAGCGCCGCCTCGAGCTTCCGGCTGACAAGGCCGAGCCCGCCTGGCCGATGGCCAACACACGCGTGCTGCGCGAGGACGCCACCTTGCACACCCCCGGCGGCGACGTCGGGCTGTCCCGCGGCGAGGAGGTGGTCCTCATCCCCGGGGACAAGGTCTTCTACCCGACCTCGGAGAAGACGGGAACGCTCGACCTCTCGCTGCTGGCCGACCCCCGCGGCGAGCGCGTCCGCTACGACCTCGTCGAGATCGAGCCCATCGACTGGAGCGGAACGCCCGACGTCGAGGACACGGGCGAAGAGCCCCTCGATCCGATCGAGGTGACGCTCCGCACGCTGTCGGCCGCAGAGCTGCGCTTCACGCCCGAGGTGCTGGGCTTCCGCGTCGACGACGACCACACCTTCACCGTGCGCCTGTCGGGCATCGCGCCGTTCTTCCTGACGCTGACGAGCCACACGACGCTGCGCGCCGCCCCGCGCCAGGCCTGGGAGGAGCACGGCTCCCGCTGGACCCGGCCGGAGAACATCGTCACCAGCGGCCCCTTCACGCTCGAGACGCACATCGTGCGCGACCGCTTCGAGCTCGTGCGCAACCCGGACTGGTGGGGCGAGGTCGAGCTCGACCGCGTCATCGCCTACTCGATCGACAACCTCCACACGAGCGCCAACCTCTACCGGGCCGGGTACACCGACCTGGTCGTCGCGAACGACATCCCCGCCGAGTTCATCCCCATCCTCCGCGACAAGGAGGACTTCGAGGTCAGCCCGGCGCTCTCGGTCTACGTCTACCGGATCAACACGACCAAGCCGCCCTTCGACGACGTCCGGGTCCGCCGGGCGCTGGCCATGGCCATCGAGAAGGAGGACGTGGTCTCCGTGCTGAAGGCGGGCCAGCTGTCGGCCGACCACATCGTGCCGCCGGGCCTGCCCGGCTACACCGCGGCGCGCGGTCCCGGCTTCGACCCCGAGGAGGCCAGGCGCCTGCTCGCCGAGGCCGGGTACCCGAACGGCGAGGGCTTCCCGCGCTTCAAGATCCTCTACAACACGCTGGAGACCCACAAGCTCGTGGCGGCGATCATCCAGGACAACTGGGCGAAGCACCTCGGCATCCCGGTCGAGCTCGAGAACCGCGAGTGGAAGACCTACCTCAAGACGGTCAACAACCTCGACTACGACATCGCTCGCGGCGGGTGGATCGGCGACTACCTCGATCCCCTCACCTTCCTCGAGCTCTGGATCGAGGACGGCGGCAACAACAACACCGGCTGGACGGACCCCGCCTACGACGCCCTCATCGTCGAGGCCGGTCGCACCGCGGATCCCGCCGAGCGCCTCGAGAAGCTGGCCCAGGCCGAGGCGATGCTCAACGAGCAGATGCCCTTCATCCCCATCTACCACTACGTCTGGTCCGAGCTCACGCAGCCCGACGTGAGGGGCACGCACCCGAACCTGCTCGACCAGCACCCCATCCGGTACATGAGCATCGAGCGATGATCGGCCACGTCGTCCGAAGGCTGGCCGCCATCCTGCCGCTCGTCCTGCTGCTGGCCTTTTCGACCTTCCTGCTCCTCCAGCTGGCGCCCGGCGGACCCTTCGACGCCGAGCGCAACTTCCCGCCCGAGATCCAGAAGCAGCTCGAGGCGCGCTTCTCCCTCGACGCGCCCTGGTACGAGCAGTTCGGGACCTACATCGTGGGCCTGGCCGACGGGACGCTGCCCAGCATGAAGCGTCCGGGCTTGACCGTCGGCGAGCTCATCGGCTCCAGCTTCCCGGTCTCCCTGACCCTGGGCACGCTGGCGATGGGCTTCGCACTCTGTCTCGGCATCACTAGCGGCATCATCGGCGCCATCCGCCAGAACAGCATCTGGGACTGGTCGACGATGAGCGTCGCGTTGATTGGAATCAGCGTGCCGAACTTCGTGCTCGGCCCGCTGCTCATCTTGATCTTCGCCCTCGGATTGGGGTGGGTGCCGCCGGCCCGCTGGGAGGGCCTGGAGACGATGATCCTGCCCGCGGTCACCCTCGGCCTGGCCTACGCCGCATACATCGCCCGCCTGACCCGCGCCGGCATGCTCGAGGTCATCCGCACGGACTTCGTGCGCACCGCCCGCGCCAAGGGCCTGGCCGAGCACGTCGTCGTCATCCGGCACGCGCTGCGCGGTGCGCTCCTGCCCGTCATCACCTACCTGGGCCCGGCGACGGCGCGGATCATCACGGGCACCGTGGTCATCGAGAAGATCTTCCAGGTGCCGGGCCTCGGCTACTACTTCGTCCAGTCGGCGCTGGACCGCGACTACTCGATGGTCCTGGGTGTCGTCTGCTTCTACGCCTCGATCCTGATGGTGCTCAACCTCCTCGTGGACATCGCCTACACCTGGCTCGACCCGCGGGTGAAGCTCGCATGACGAAGCAGGTCGTGGCCGGCTCGAGCCTATGGGCGGACGCGTGGAAGCGCTGGCGTCGCCACCGGATCTCCGTCGCGAGCGCGGTCGTGCTCACGCTGGTCGTCGCCTTCTGCGTGTTGGGGCCGATGCTGACCGAGGCGCTGCTGGGCCACACCTACGAGGCCCAGAACCGGGCCCTCGGCGCGGCCCCGCCCTCCTGGGTCCACCCCTTCGGCACGGACATCCTCGGACGAGACGTCATGGTCCGGACGATGATCGGCGGCCGGGTGTCCCTGGCGGTCGCGCTGGTGGCCACCGCGGTGAGCCTCTTCGTGGGCGTCACCTACGGGGCGCTCAGCGGCTTCCTCGGTGGCCGCGTCGACGCCGTGATGATGCGCATCGTCGACCTGATGCTGTCGACGCCCTACCTGCTGCTCGTCATCGTCCTGATGGCCGTGATCCCCCCGAGCCAGGTCAGCATCGGCGGGCTGGACGGCTCGATCATCCTGATGTTCGCTGCCCTCGGCCTGGTCAGCTGGCTCATCCTCGCCCGCATCGTGCGCGGCCAGGTCCTGGCGCTCAAGGAGCGTGAGTTCGTCGAAGCCGCCCGCGCCATCGGCGTGAAGCCGCTGACGATCCTCTTCCGCCACATCGTGCCGAACACCCTCGGTCCGGTCATCGTCTACAGCACCCTGACCATCCCCAGCGTCATGCTCTCCGAAGCCTTCCTCAGCTTCCTCGGCCTGGGCATTCGAGAGCCGGAAGCTTCCTGGGGGACCCTGGTCAACGACGGCGCCAACGCGATGTCGGTCTTCCCCTGGCTGCTCATCTTCCCGGGCGCGATCATGACGCTCACGCTGTTCTGCCTCAACTTCCTCGGGGACGGGCTGCGCGATGCCCTCGACCCCTCTGCGAGCCGCACATGAGCGTCTTGAAGGTCGAGGGCCTGCGAACGCACTTCCACACCGACGACGGCGTGGTGAAGGCCGTCGACGGCGTCTCCTTCGAGGTCGAGGCCGGCAAGATCCTGGGCCTGGTCGGCGAGTCCGGGAGCGGCAAGAGCGTCACGAACCTGAGCGTCCTGCGCCTCGTGCCGACGCCCCCGGGTCGCTACGAAGGCGGCCGCATTCTCTTCCACGGCGAGGACGTCCTGAGCATGCCCGAGGCGAAGCTGCGCAGCCTGCGCGGCAACCGCATCGCCATGATCTTCCAGGACCCGATGACCTCGCTGAACCCCTACCTGCGCGTGTCGCGGCAGATCGGCGAGGTCCTCGAGCTGCACGAGGGGCTGAGCCGGTCCGAGGCCCGCTCGCGGTCCATCGAGCTGCTCGAGAGGGTCGGCATCCCGGACCCGACCAAGCGCGTTGATCAGTACCCGCACGAGTTCTCGGGAGGCATGCGGCAGCGCGTGATGATCGCGATGGCGCTGGCCTGCAAGCCCGAGCTGCTGCTCGCCGACGAGCCCACGACCGCCCTGGACGTGACGATCCAGGCCCAGATCCTCGATCTCATCAAGGGCCTGTGCCGCGACCTCGGCACCGCGGTGATCCTCGTCACCCACGATCTGGGCGTGGTCGCCGGGCTCGCCGACGACGTGGCGGTGATGTACGCCGGCCGCATCGTCGAGAGGGGCCCGGTCGTGCCGCTGTTCCGGGAGCCGCAGCATCCCTACACCGAGGGGCTGTTGGCCAGCGTGCCTCGCCTCGACACCCGCGGTGCCCTCACCCCGATCGAGGGCCTCCCTCCCAACGTGGCGGACCTGCCCCCCGGGTGCGCCTTCGCCGCCCGCTGTCCCCACGTCGAGGACCGCTGCGGCGAAGCTCCGCCGTGGTTCGGCACCCCCGAGCGCGGCGCCGCCTGTTGGAGGCTCTCGTGAGCTTGCTCTCGGTCCGGGGGCTCAAGGTCCACTTCCCGGTCTACTCCACCGGGCTCTTCCGGCGGGTCACCGGCCAGGTCAAGGCCGTCGACGGCCTCGACTTCGACATCGAGCGGGGCGAGATCCTCGGCCTGGTCGGCGAGTCGGGCTGCGGCAAGAGCACGACGGGCCGCGCGGTCCTGCGCCTGATCGAGCCCACACAGGGCAGCATCCACTTCGACGGGACCGACGTCGGGGCGCTGGAGGGCGAGCCGCTCCGCGCCTTCCGTCGCCGCGCCCAGATCATCTTCCAGGACCCCTATGCCTCGCTGAACCCGCGCATGACGGTCGGCGACATCATCACCGAGCCGCTGACGACCCACGGTCTGCCCGGAGGGCTCGAGCGCGCCCAGGAGCTCATGGAGCTCTGCGGGCTCGACGCGCGCTTCGTCCGTCGCTACCCCCACGAGTTCTCGGGGGGCCAGCGCCAGCGCATCGGCATCGCCCGCGCCCTGGCCAGCGACCCCGAGCTCATCGTCTGCGACGAGCCGATCTCCGCGCTGGACGTGAGCATCCAGGCGCAGATCCTGAACCTGCTGCAGGAGCTCGCGCGCGACCGCGGGCTCTCCTACCTCTTCATCGCCCACGACCTCTCCGCCATCCGCCACATCTGCGACCGCATCGCCGTGATGTACCTGGGCCGCATCGCCGAGGCGGGGACCTTCGAGCAGATCTGTGACGCCCCCGCCCACCCCTACACCCAGGCCCTGGTCAGCGCCGTCCCGGTCACGGATCCCGTCAAGGAGCGCGAGCGCCAACGCATCGTCCTGACCGGCGACGTGCCCTCCCCCTTGTCACCGCCGAGCGGTTGCCGCTTCCACACCCGCTGCCCGGTCCGGCGCGAGGACCGCTGCGACTCGGAGCTGCCCCTGCTCCGCGCCTGCCGCGACCGTCAGGTCGCCTGCCACTGGGCCGACTGAGCTTCAGCCGACGAGCCACCGCCGCGTGATCCGGCGTAGGCCCGGCACGACCCAGGGCTTGCCACGCAGGCTCTGGATGCAGCCGATGGCTCGCACGATGAGGTTGCCGAAGGCGATGACGACGACGCCTCCGATCAAGGGGATCAGCATGACGTCGCTGTCGGTGAGGGCGTAGAGCACCCCGAAGCCCCCGCCGATGACGGCGTAGGCGAGCAGCATCGCGCCGAAGAGCGTGAGGCTCTGGATCGCCGCGCTCCGCACGAAGGGCCGCTCCTTTCCGCGCACCAGGTAGTAGAGCGAAGCGATGAGCCAGATGCCCTGGAAGGGAAGCCAGCAGAGCATCGCAGCGGTCTTGTCCGACATGCCAAAGGCGTCGCCCGAGCGCGCGCCGGCCAGATCGGACAGCGGCACGCCCAGGCCCTTCGCCATGCGCTCCCCGAGCTCGGTGGCAGCGGGCCCCTGGTGCATGGTCAGGTTCTCGAGGAAGGGCCGCGGGCCCTCGGGCGTCACGACCTCGACCGCGATGAACTTCAGCAGCCGGTTGGGCTGCCGGATCTGGACCCCCTGGACCTCGATGGCGACCCCGTCGAGGGTGCGGGCGCCGGTGTCGAGGACGTGCCTGGACCGCGCGGAGCGTCCGGAGGCGTCCAGCAGGTTGCGCAGCCCGAGGCCGAGCATCAGCAGGAGCAGCGGGACGAAGATCACCCCCCAGAAGACGATCACCAACCAGCCTTCCTGGTACCCGAGCGCTGAGAGGACGATCCAGAGGAAGCCCACGGCCAGCGGACCGACGACGGCCGTGATGATTCCCTGTTGCCGGATGTGCGCTTCGGGAATCTGAACGGTGAAGACCCCGTCGTCCTCGGTGATCCAGCCCTGCAGGTCCCGCTTCATGGATGGCCCCGCCCGACGGCGAGCCAGACGGTCCATGGAGCGACGCCGTCGGCGCGCTCGATCCAGGGGCTCCAGCCGACGGCGCCGTCGACCGACCAGCGGCCGCGCTGCCAGCCTGCGTCCAGGCCCACACCCGTGGCGTTTCGGTCGTCGAAGGTCACCAGGTCGGCCAGGACGTCGACCCGGAGCGCGTCGCCTCGCCAGCCCATCCCGGCCCGCGCGGCGACATAGTCCTCGACCCAGAACTCGCCCCAGCCGGCGCCGGCCAGGGGGACGACGTAGGGGTTGAGGCCACCCACCCGGGTCTTGAGCACGTCGTCCTGGTTGTCGGCCAGGGCAGCGCGGAGCTCGAGGCGGGGACCGATGGGTCGGTCAGGCCGGGCCTTGAAGGCGCCGGTCAAGTGCGGGGACAGCTCCGCCCCGTTGAGGTCGACGCCGGCGCGGGCCTCGGCCTGGATCTCCTCGGACCAGAAGCCGAACATGGCCTGGCCCCGGACGACGGGGCGGTCGGGCAGCTCGGTCAGGACCCAATACCGCGCGTGCGCTTCGCCCCCGACGTAGAGCCCGTCTCGCAGATAGCGCTGGGCGCCTCCCTCGACCCCGGCGTAGCTCGCGTAGCCCCCCTGGACGGGAGCCCCGTCGACCCAGGGCGTCGGGAACACCCCGGCGACCGCGGCCTCGCCCCGCACGGCGAGCCAGGCTCGGCCGCGCTCGAGCTGGGGATCCCACCGCACCTGCAGGGTGTCCGTATACAAGCCGATGCTCAGCTCGTCCCGGCGTCCCTCGACGGTCAGCACCCCGTGAGGGCTGGGCGAGATGTCGGCGCCGAGGAAGGCCGCGAGGGTCCACATGCCGCCCTCATACCACCCGGAAGCCGCCGAGACGCCCGACGTGCAGCACACGCCACGCGAGCAGCAGGCTGAACAGGATCAGCATCGCGTCGAGCCCGATCCAGAGGCCGCGCGCCCCCAGGTCGAGGCCGAAGGCCAGCCCGGCGGCCAGGGGCACACCCAGGATCCAGAAGGCGAGCAGCGCCAACACCGCCGGAAATCGCGTATCGCCCGCGCCACGCAGGACCCCGGCTGCGACGGCCTGGACACCGTCGAAGAGCTGAAAGGCTGCGGCCAGCGGGAGGAGGAGGAGGATGACCCCCTGAACCTCGACGGCGGGGGTGTAGGCCGCCGCAAGCCAGCTCGGAAAGACAAGCAGGATGGCAGCGCTTGTGCCCATGATGACCAGCGAAGTGCCGATCGCGATCCAGCCGGTCCGTTGCCAGGCCTTGCCGGCGCCGAGGAGGTTGCCGACGCGGGTCGCGGCCGCGGCGGAGAGCCCCCAGGAGACGCAGAAGGCGACCGCGGTCATGTTCAGCGCGATGGAGTGGCCGGCGAGCTCGGTGGCTCCGATCCAGCCCATCAACACGCCGATGGCGTTGAAGGCCCAGACCTCCATGGTGGTGTGCAGGCCGACCGGCCCGCCGCGCCACAAGAGCGCCAGGAGTGGCCGAGGCTCCAACGCCTCGCGCAGGGGAGCCCAGCGCTCCCGGATCAGGGGGACCACCATCGCCACGAGGGCCAGCGGCATCGCAGCCCGAACGATCGAGGTCGCGTAGCCGCTGCCGACGGCGCCCAGGCCGAGCTCGAAGATGAAGACCTCGTTCGCGACGACGTTCAGCAGGTTCGCGATGACCACGACCACCGCAGCCGGCCTCATCACTTCCAGCCCCTGGGTGAACTGCTTGAGGGACCAGAAGACCAGGCTCGGAGCCACGCTCCAGGCCAAGGCACGGTTGTAGGCGCCCGCCGTCTCCAGGATCTCTTCGGGTTGCCCCAGCCAGCGGAGCGCGTCCTCTGCGACCAGGTGGAGCCCGATGATCGGCGCGCTCACGAGCAGGGCCAGCAGCACCGCGCGCTGCAGGGCCCGGCCGGCCTCGCGAGGCTTGCCCGATCCGTGGGCCTGGGCGAAGACCGGGTCCAGGCCCAGCATCAGGCCGATGCCCGGAATCATCGTCCCAAAGGCCCAGATGTTGCCGGCGGCCAGGGCGGCGAGCTCGGTCTCCCCCAGCCGACCGACCATGACGAGGTCCACGACGCTCATCGCCATGAAGCCCACCTGCCCGATCATGACGGGCCAGGCGAGCTTCAGGAGCTGCTTGGCTTCGGAGGCGGCCGAGGGCACGCCTCGGGGTGTATCTCAACCCCGCGGGACGCGGCTCAGAGGCGGTAGGACACGGCCTTGGTGAAGAGCGCCGTCTCGTCCTTGCTGACCTTGACCTCGACGCTGCCGTCCGAGGACTCGACCGGGGCCTGCAGCTTGAGGAAGGCCACGGTGGGACCGCTCATCGCGAGGCTGGACGCGGTGACCATCTGGCGGGTCTCGCCGACCTTGGTGCCGTCGACGAAGACCTCGCCGACGAGCCAGAAAGCGCCCTCGAAGTCCGCCGGGCTGCGGCCGACGAGGACCGGAAGCTCGACCACGACGCTGTCGCGGTCCACGTGCACGACGTTGGCGTCGTAGTTGCCGGCGAGCGGGCTCTGACCGGCGGAACCGTAAGGCAGGGTCTCCGCCTTGGGCTCGGCCTGGATCCGGAAGTCGGCGTAGTCGTCCTCTTCGCCGTCGAAGAGGTCGAAGTCGTCGCCGCTCGGCGCGGTCTCGGCGGCCAGGAGCTCGGCGTTCTTGTCTCCCTCGATGAGGAAGTCGAAGTCGTCATCGGTGCTGACGTAGCCGTCCTGGGCAAAGGCAGGAGCGAGGAGGAAAGCGGTGATGGAAAGCATGTGGCGGCCCCTGTCTCGGGAGTTTGGAGTCGAGGGCTGGTCGACGGTCCCGAGGGACCTCCCCGACTCGGAACGCCAATTAGCAATTGCCATGCCAGGCTTCAAATGCCTGGAATCGCAGGATTCATGCCAACCGCTGTGTCCAAGATCTCGGACCGTGTCCAAGATCTCCGTACATCACCAGTAGGACGCGCGGACCTCGAGGTCCTCGCGCACACGCACGCAACAACTCAGACGTGTGCCCGGCGAGCAGCCTTGTTCACGCAGCGTGTCGACTTCGACCGCGCCCGGCGGGTCGACCGGCCCGCGCACCGACAGCGCGCACTTGCCGCACACGCCCTCGGCGTCACAGGACGCAGCGAGCGGGAGGCCCAGGGAGCGGACGGCGTCGAAGAGCGATGTCCCGCGGGGGAACACAGCCGAAGCTCCGGAGGGCTGGCATCGGACGCGAGGCATGGCCTCGACTATCCTGGGCTCTGCTTGAGTGTCCCCAGCCAACAACTCGGCCGCTACCAGCTCCTCGAGCGCATCGCCGTAGGTGGCATGGCGGAGATCCACCTCGCCTTCGAGCGCGGAAACGCCGGCTTCGAGCGCGTCGTGGTGCTCAAGGTTCTGCGCCGGGATCTCGTGGGTGACCCGGATCACGTCCGGATGTTCCTCGCAGAAGCGCGAACCATCGCCCGGCTGAACCACCCGAACATCGTGCACGCCCACGAACTCGAGGAGGCCGACGGCACCTGGTTCATCGCGATGGAGCACGTGCCCGGCTCGAGCTTTCGCGAGGTCCTCGTCGCCATTCGCGGGCTCGAGGAGCAGATCCCGGTCGATGTGGCGGTGGGGCTGCTGAGCCAGGCCTGCGCGGGGGCACACGCAGCGCACCAGTTGCACAACCCCGCCGGCGAACCTCTGGGCCTGGTCCACCGGGACATCTCGCCGGACAACCTGATGGTCCGGGCCGACGGTCACGTGAAGCTCCTGGACTTCGGCATCGCCAAGGCCAGCGAGGACGCGGACCAGCAGACGCGCGAGGGCACCCTCAAGGGAAAGATCGCGTACATGAGCCCCGAGCAGTGCCAGCAGCAAGCGCTGGATCGTCGCTCCGATGTCTTCAGCCTCGCGGTCGTGCTCTGGGAGATCCTCGCGGCATCGCGTCTCTTCAAGCGGGACAGCGAGTACGCCTCCATGCAGGCGATCGTCAAGGGCGAGGTCCTCCCCATCATCGAGGCGCGTCCGGAGCTCCCGCCGGAGCTCGTCGCCATCGTGGAGAGGGCGCTCTCGCTGAAGCCCGAGGACCGCTTCGAGTCGGCCGAAGCCCTCCGGCGAGCGCTCACCGCCCTGGCCGAGCAGCAGGGCTGGGACCTGAGCGCCGACCGGATCGCAGCTTGGGCCGAGACCCGCCTCGGTCAGGCGCAGTCGGAGCGCGCGAGACAGCTGGAGGCGGCCATCACCGCGACCCTCGCGGGTCCGGACGACCTGGTCCTGGAGCCGGAGTCGGAAGAGGTCATCCCCGATCCCGCCAAGCCGACTTCGAGCACCGAGGGTCCGCGACCCCACCTGGTCTGGGGAGGCCTGGGCGTCGCGGTCGGCGCGCTCGGAGCGTTCTTGTGGTTCCAGCAGCCGAACCAGGTCCCGGAGGCCCCCGTCGAGCCGGAGCAGCTGGACATGCCCATGGCCGGGGACCCCCTGGTCATCGGCCTGGCGCCCGTCATGGATCCCCTTCCCTACCTGGCCGCGCACGAGGGCGTCCGCGTCTACCTCGAGGAGCAGCTGCAGCGCCCGGTGGAGCTCCGGACCCACGACTCCTACGAGGCACTCAGCGATGCGCTGGTCGAAGGGAGCATCCCCTACGCCTCCCTCCCGCCGCTGCTGTACCTGCGCACACATGAGCGGAGTCGCGCGCTCGAGGTCCTGGCCTTCAAGCGCGTGGACGGGGGCTCCGGCACGGACGCTGTCCTCCTCGTCCTCGAGGACGACCGGATCGCGGCGATCGAAGAGCTGTCCGGGGCGACCGTCTGCTTCACCGACCCCGCCTCGACGACCGGCTACGCCCTGCCGAGGGCCAGCCTTCGAGAGGCCGGGATGGACCCGGATGTCGACATCACGGCGCACTTCTCCGGGAACCACCTCCAGGTCATCCGGGACCTGCTCGAGGGGGAGTGCCGCGCCGCCGCGACCTACGACGACGCGCTGCGAGCGGCCGAGCGCGAAGACGTCGCGGTCGGAAGGGTGCGCGTGCTCCAGCTCACAGGCCGGACCCCCCAGGACGCCATCTGCGCGGGTCCGGCGGCTCCCACCGAGGAGCGTGCGCTCTTGCGGGAGACGATGCTGAGCTACACCTCGGGCGAGGCCTCGGGCACGGTCGAGAACATCACCGGCTTCGCAGCGGGTCGAGATGCCGACTACGACGCCGTCCGAAATGCCCTCGCGCTGGAGCAGGCCGCAGCCGAGCCCTGAGGCGTTATCGGGCGGGCATGATCTGGATGACCCTTGCGCTGCTCGCCTGCGAGCAAGCCGAAGAAGAAGCCGAGACCCCCGAGACCGAAGAGGTCGTTGACGAGGTCGTCGAGGAAGAACCGCCCAGCACCGTCGAGGCGCCCGCAGACGTGGCCGCCCCGCCGGCGGACGCCGTCACGACCGAGTCCGGGCTGGCCTACAAGGTCCTGACCGAAGGAAAGGGCGACAAGCCCGGGCCCTACGACAAGGTCACCGTGCACTACAGCGGCTGGACCACCGACGGCGAGATGTTCGACAGCTCCGTCACCCGCGGCGAGAAGTCCAGCTTCCCGCTCAACCGGGTCATCCCGGGCTGGACCGAGGGGCTCCAGCTGATGTCGATCGGCGAGAAGACCCGCTTCTGGATCCCGGTCGAGATCGCCTACAACGGCGCCCCCGGCAAGCCCGCCGGCATGCTCGTCTTCGACGTCGAGCTCTTCGAGATCGAGCCCGGCCCTCGCGTGCCCGAGGACGTCGCCGCCGCGCCTGACAGCGCGAACCCCCGCGACAGCGGGACGAAGTGGCGCCGCGTCACGCCCGGCGAGACCAAGGACTTTCCTGGCGAGGGCGACACGGTCGAGTTCCACTTCACGGTCTGGAACACCGCCGGCGAGCTGCAGGAGAGCACCCTGTCGCAGGGCAAGGCGGTCACCGCCCCTCTCGAGATGGTCGCCGCTCGCACGCCGATCTGGGCTGACGAGCTCTCGGAGATGAACCCCGGCGAAGTCCGCCGCATCTGGGCGCCCGCCGCAGCGCTCACGGTCGAGGGCCGCCCGCCGCCCCCCGACGACCTGGTCTTCGACCTGCAGCTGGTCAGCTTCACGACACCCCCGCCGCCTCCCGAGGTCCCCGGCGATGTCGCCGCCGCGCCGCCGGACGCGACCATGACCTCGACGGGCCTGGCCTACAAGGTTCTCAGCGCCGGCAGCGGCACGGAGAAGCCCGGCCCGACCTCCAAGGTCACGGTCCACTACAGCGGCTGGACCACGGACGGGAACATGTTCGACTCCTCCGTCGCCCGTGGGAAGCCCACCAGCTTCCCGCTCAACGGGGTCATCCCAGGCTGGACCGAGGGCCTGCAGCTCATGGTCCCCGGGGAGAAGACCCGCTTCTGGATCCCCGAGGCGCTGGCCTACCGCGGCATGCCGGGCAAGCCCGCCGGAATGCTGGTCTTCGACGTGGAGCTCATCTCGATCGACTGATCAGAGCGTCGCCATCACCTCGTCCAGCATGTCCATGCAGAACTCGTTCTCTTCGGGCGTGCCGACCGTGATGCGGAAGATGTCTCCGAAGTCGTGCTCCAGGAGCGGGGCGAAGGTCTTGATCTTCACCCCCCGCTCGAGCAGGCCGGCCGCGATGGCCTTGGCGTGGCGACCCTGGGTGGTGCGGACCAGCACGAAGTTGGCGACCGAGGGGAAGACCTGGAGCCCCTCGTGGGCGGCCATCCGGCTGTTGAAGGTTTCGCGGGCCTCGGCCGTGCGGGTCCTCACGTCCGGGAGGTGCTGACCGTCCTTGAGCGCGGCGACGGCCATGCGCTCGGCCAACAGTGGGATCCGGTAGTCGGTGACCTGGCCCTCGAGCTCGGCCACCAGCTCCTCGCGCGCGATGATGTAGCCGATGCGGACCGCGGCCATGCCGTAGGCAAAGGACATCGTCCTCGTGCAGACCATGTTCGGGTACTTCGCGACGAGGTCGACCAGGTAGTCGTGCTCGTGCGGGCTGACGTACTGGACGTAGGCCTCGTCGAGCCAGAAGGTACAG
>Ga0114933_10003838_pt1 | contig 14399 bp, 11 predicted proteins | sample 4SBtaG_FD_89691 | JGI IMG/M metagenome (GOLD analysis project Ga0114933, IMG submission 89691) | Deep subsurface microbial communities from Kolumbo volcano to uncover new lineages of life (NeLLi) - 4SBTROV12_W25 metaG | ecosystem: Environmental > Aquatic > Marine > Volcanic | place: Kolumbo...
CGCCAGTCGCAAACGCCATCCGAGTGACTTCGCATTATGGAAGTCTGCACGAGATGGCGAACCATCATGGGAAAGCCCATGGGGGAATGGCCGCCCTGGTTGGCATATCGAATGTTCTGCCATGAGCAGACGCCTTTTAGGCAAGTCATTTGACATTCACGGCGGCGGGCTGGATCTGGTGTTTCCGCATCACGAAAATGAGCGCGCTCAGAGCAACTGCTGCCATGATATTCCAATGGTCAAGTATTGGATGCATAACGGTCTGATGCGTGCTGAACCATCTGCTGGAAAAGTAGGTGGTCGCAGTGATCGGGAACCAGGTGAAGATTCGGCAACGGTAGATACGAAAATCAGCCGAAGTAAAGGAGCTGGTGGACTGGCAGAACTTGTCGAACGACAAGGCGGAGAACGCATCCGGTTTTTCCTGTTGAGGACGCATTATCGAAGTACGATCGTCTTTAGCGAAGATGGGATCGAGGAAGCCGGATCAGCATTGGATACCTTTACACGTCTCTTTGAGCGTGTCGAACGTATCAGCGGCAAGTCTGTCTATGACCAGCCACTGATTACCAGCCGTGCAGAAGGTGATTTGGCCGATCAGCCCGGTGACTTATTAATGGAAGTTGCTAACTTGCGCAGTGGTTTTCTGTCCAAGATGGATGACGATTTTAACACCGGGGGTGCAATTAGTGACATCTTTGATCTGGCACGCGCAATCAATAGATTTATCGATCAACAAAACCTGGAAGACTCGAGTAGTCGTTCAGATGATGATGTAAAGCAAGTCACGCGAGCAGCAACCACGATTCGTGAACTCGGACAATTACTTGGTCTGTTCATTTCCAGGCCTGAACAAGCAAGTGGCGCCGACGATGCACTGCTCGACTCCATTATGCAGCTGGTTATACAGCTGAGAACACGCAGTCGTGAAAACAAGGATTACGAAACCGCGGATTTAATTCGTGATCAACTGGCCGACTTAGGCATTACCATCGAAGATGGTAAGGAAGGATCTAATTGGCGTATCGAATGATTACTGAGATATCAAGTGATTCATAAGATCACCAAGCGGTCAATTGACAGGAGGTTTGCACCGTATTGGATTCTAAGCAGGACACAATTCGTGTACTTGGCGTTGATCCGGGATTGAACATCACCGGATACGGGGTCATCGATATGCGCGGCCGCGATCTGCAGATTGTGGAAGCCGGTGTAGTCCGTGGCGGTGCTCGAGGTGACATAAGTGAACGTGTGGGCCGCCTCTATGATGGCCTTAAGGAAGTAATATCACAGTACTCTCCTCAAGTCATGGCACTTGAAGAGCTTTACTCCCATTACCAGCGACCACGCACCGCAATTCTCATGGGGCATGCGCGGGGCGTCATTTGTCTAGCTGCTGCAAAAGCGGAAATGCCTGTTTATCACTATGCATCAACACAAGTGAAACGCATGCTGACCGGAAATGGCCGTGCCTCCAAAAAACAAATGCAATTGTCTGTCGCACATGAGTTCGGATTGCCCGAACCCCCTGATCCGCCTGATGTGGCGGATGCATTGGCCATTGCTATGTGCCACTGCTTTTTTAGCCGGCAAACCAGCGTAGCTTAATTCACAACCTCACCCCACAACTGGAGCACTCATTCGGTGATTACGTCGATAACAGGAATCATATTCGCTGTAGGAGAAGAAAAGATCACGTTGGCGATTGGACCGATCCATTGTGAAATCATGGTCCCGGACTTCGTACGCCGGAAGCTACAAACATCGATCAACGAATCGGTTAGCCTGTATACGTTGTTGTATATCGAAGGAAACCCGCAAGGTCGCATGAATCCCAAGATGGTCGGATTCACATCCGAAGCCGAGCGGGAGTTCTTTGAGTTGTTTTGCAGTGTCGGTGGGGTCGGCCCTAAGAAAGCACTACGGGCAATGGTACGACCGGTGAAAGACATTGCCACAATGATTGAACAACAAGACACAAAAGCACTTTCAACGCTTCCGGGTATCGGAGCCAAAACCAGCGAACTCATCATTGCCAACCTGCGAACCAAGATGCCCAAGTTCGCATTGCTCGCCACAACGGAACAAGCCGAACAGGGAGGCCCGGGAGGCCAGGTCGCTGGCGATATCGTAGAAGAGACGTTTCAGGTGCTCATTTCACTTGGGCACTCTGAGTCACACGCACGTCAACTGATTGAAAACCTCGTTGCCAACGGAGAAGCATTTGACGACGTAGAAGCCATGATCCAGGCAATCTACTACTCAAACCAGTAAGCTGTCACGAAAAACTGGCAAAGTGTGTAAGATAGTCAGGCGTGTCACAGGATTGCACAACGATAAACACGGTTTTGCAAAGAGATGAATCGAGAAAAAATACTTGGGCCGTCAGACCTGGCGGACGACGATGATCGATCACTCCGCCCTCAGCGCATGGCGGACATGGTTGGTCAGCGCGAAGTATTTGAACGGCTGAGTATTGCTGTTGATGCAGCGGGCAAACGGGAAGAACCACTTGGACATATTTTATTTGACGGGCCACCGGGACTTGGCAAAACGACGTTTGCGACGTGCATCCCCCGGGAATTAGGCGTACCGGTCGAAATGACCAGCGGAGCAGCGCTCAAAGCACCAAAGGATCTCATTCCCTACCTGACGAATCTGCAAACGAACTCGGTACTGTTTATAGACGAGATTCACCGTATTCCCGCGGCGGTTGAGGAGTACCTCTATACGGCCATGGAGGATTTTAGGATCGATCTGGTGCTCGGTGAAGGAATCAACGCACGCACCATCAACATGACGCTGCAACCATTTACGCTAATCGGCGCAACAACACGCGCCGGAATGTTAAGTGCCCCGCTGCGTGATCGGTTTCAGCTGAGAGAACATCTGGATTTCTACTCTGATGATGAACTCTCGGTAATCGTATTGCGCAACGCAAGCAAGCTACAGGTGAGTATTGATGATGATGCAGCAATGGAAATTGCTCGTCGAAGCCGCAGCACGCCTCGGATAGCCAATAACCGCCTGAGGTGTGTTCGAGATTACGCCACAAGTAAGTCCGATGGTCATATCAGTCTTGAAGTCGCCCTTAAAGCACTTGCGATGTGGGATATCGATACGTTGGGCCTCGATAAGCAGGATCGTAAGTATTTGGAGACGTTATTGCGAGTATTTGGTGGCGGACCCGCTGGAATTGAAGCAATTGCACATACGATGAATACCAGTTCCGATACGCTGACCGATGAAGTCGAACCCTTTCTGCTGCGTAGCGAATTGTTAATTCGAACGCCCCGTGGAAGATCGGCCACCATGCGGGCATCGGCTCATATGGATATGCCGATTACCGGGAATACCAGTGATAATCAGCAAGACCTGTTTTAAATCGCGAATCAGTGCGTTGACAGCTATTTAAAGTGGTTTTAGGATTAGCTGTTTACACCTTGGATCAGCACATCAGCATGTATAAATACTGTTGTCTTTGATGTGTTGAAGGTATTCGACCAGAGGTTGAACAAGTCATGGCTGTACCAAAGCGAAAACACTCAAATTCACGAAGCGGCAAGCGTCGTGCCCATGATGCAAAGTCTGCACGTCAGCTACACGACTGCCCTAGTTGCGGTCATCGCATTCCAACGCATGTCGTATGTCCGAATTGCCATACCTATAGCTCACTAAGCTATCCGGAAAAAGATCCGGAACTTGCTGGCTAATGCTGCACTCTTTGAGCGCATTTCCAGTTGGCTGGTATTTCAATTATGACAATCGCGATATACGCGTAGCTGGATTGCCGCGCCTTACGCGCTGCGCTGCTATAGCAATCTCTATACACCATTTCCTAAAATGCGTTGCGTTTGCCTAAATCGTATGATCGATTTGGTCGATCTCCAATACTTGTCCAAATATTTAGCAAGCCACGAATCAACCACAGCCATCCAACCACTCCAAATCAACCAGGAACATTTTCAATGGCAAAAACAGCATTTCTCTTTCCCGGTCAGGGTGCCCAGAAAGTAGGAATGGGCAAAGAATTGGTAGCACAGTCACAAGCTGCTTCGGAATTATTTGATCAGGCAAATCAAATCCTCGGTTACGATCTGAAGACCATTTGCTTTGAAGGCCCCGCCGAAACGCTCAACGCCACCGACTACAGCCAGCCAGCCATATTTGTGCATAGTCTAGCTGCGCTTGAATTATTAAAAGAACAACAACCGGATGTCGTGGAGAATTGTAGTGCAACGGCAGGGCTGAGTCTTGGAGAATACACCGCGCTTGTGTTTGCAGGCGTCATGACTTTCGAGGATGCGCTAAAAGTCGTTCAGCAGCGTGGCATGGCGATGCAAGCTGCTGCCGAACAGACTGAAAGCGGAATGGTCAGTGTCCTTGGCCTGGAGGTTTCACAGGTAGAACAGTTGTGCCATGACTGTCGTGAGGAAGGTGAAGTACTGCAGCTAGCCAATCTGCTCTGCCCGGGCAACTTAGTTGTATCCGGAAGCCAATCTGCATGTGACCGAATTGCAGAAGCAGCTCTGGAAGCCGGTGCCATGAGAACCATACCGCTTACTGTCGCTGGTGCCTTTCACACTTCCATCATGCAATCAGCGGTTGAAAAGCTTCAGGCAGCTCTGGCTGAAGCAACGATTTCATCCCCGAGAATTGATATCATTTCAAACGTAGACGCTCAGTCACATAACGATTCTGAAGAGATTCGCGAGCTGCTTGCGAAACAGGTCGTGTCCCCTGTGCTCTGGGAAGATACCATGCGACGATTGCTAACTGATGGCTATGATCACTTTTTCGAGATCGGCCCGGGCGGCGTGCTGCGTGGATTAATGAAGCGAATCGAACGTAAAATACCTTTTGAAAATATCACCGGTTAGCACCGGTATTGGAATATTTACCGACAAATGCGTTAACCTGTAGTTGTCTAACCTCATTATTCAAACCAAGTATTCTCAAACCGAATCGTCAGGAAAATTGACATGAGTTCCTTAAGTGTTGACCTAACAGGAAAAGTAGCAATCGTTACCGGCGCCTCTCAGGGGATCGGTCGGGTGTGTGCCGTTGAGTTAGGTCGAAACGGTGCAACGGTGATTTGTGTCGCTCGAAACGCCGAGAAGTTAAACGAAACGGTTAATGCAATCACAGAAGCCGGTGGAACAGCTGAAGCCATGAGTTGTGATGTATCGGACCGTGATAGTGTGGAAGCCGTCGTCGACGGTGCAAAAGAAAAATACGACAACATCGATATCCTGGTAAATAACGCCGGCATCACGCGTGACACTCTCATGCCCGCTATGGAAGATGATGACTGGGATGCCGTGATTACGACTAATTTACGCGGCGCATTTTTGTTTGCACGTGCTTGTTCCAGATACATGATGCGAGCCAGAAGCGGGCGAATTATTAATATGTCGAGCGTGTCGGGCATTAAAGGAAATGCTGGTCAAACGAATTACTCCGCTTCCAAAGCCGGCTTAATCGGTATGAGCAAGAGCCTGAGTTGTGAACTCGCCCGCAGAGGCGTCACGGTAAACTGCATTGCACCTGGCTTTATTGAAACAGAAATGACCGCAATACTCGGCGAAGCCATTATTGATGCGGCAAAACAAAATATTCCGGCTCGAAGACTCGGGCAACCGATTGATGTAGCAAATTGCGTGTTGTTCCTTGCAAGCGACGCCGCAGCCTATATTACCGGACAAACTTTGGCTGTTGATGGTGGTATGACAGCCTAAAAACGTACACAATTAAGACTCTTTTGCCCATGTAAACTGCGGCTGCTAAAAATGCAGGCGCACACTGGGTAGTAAGAAACTTAACGAGTGGTAGAATTTGGACATGCAAACTGGGTTGACCATTTGCATCGAGTTTTTTTATCTTGGTGCTCTTGAGCAGGATAATACTGTGTTGGTGTAAATTCACTTTGTTTTGCACGAACACGGAGAGAGATTAACGACAAGGAGAGTTTTGGTGTCTATAGAAGAAAAAGTCATCGCCATCGTCGCAGATAACCTGGACGTGGATCAAGCTACCATCACCCGTGATTCATCTTTTGTAACGGATCTTCAAGCTGATTCGCTGGATACTGTAGAGCTCATGATGGACCTTGAAGAGCAGTTTTCGATCAAAATCGAAGACGCTGATGCTGAGCAGATTCAAACTGTTGGTTCTGCAATCGACTTCATCGAAAAACAAGTTGGTTAGTTACCTTTTGAAATGAGTTTAGATATGAGCCGTCGTGTAGTAATCACCGGCTTGGGAGTCATTACGTCACTAAGTCAGGACGTAAACGACCTATTTCAACGCTTGCTTGCCGGTGAAAGCGGGATCCATGAACTGGAGATCGTCGATCGTGACCGATTTAAGGTCAAGATTGGCGGCGATGTTTATAATTGGGATCCATCTGCTGATATCAGTAACAAAGAAGCCAAGCGTTTGGATCGCTTTTCCCAATTTGGTTTGGTTGCCGGTATCCGTGCTGTAGAAGACTCTGGACTCGATTTTGATTCAGAAGATGTTCGAAAGTGCGGTGTCATTCTCGGTTCCGGAATCGGGGGGCTCACTGAAATCGAGAATCAGGTCGAGCGTTTGCTCCATAAAGGGCCGGATCGGGTTTCTGCGCTAACAATTCCTAAACTCATGCTAAATGCCGCTGGAGGGAATATTTCCATCCGGTATGGCCTGCGAGGGATTAATTATTCCGTTGCCACAGCTTGTGCAAGCGCAAACAACGCGATGGGAAATGCATTTCAATGTGTTCAGGCTGGTGTTTGCGATGTTGTCGTCACAGGTGGTACCGAAGCTGCCATGACACAAATGGGAGTTAGCGGCTTTCAAAACATGAAAGCGCTTAGCATGCGAAATGACGAGCCAGCTCGTGCTAGCCGTCCCTTTGATATCGACAGAGATGGGTTCGTTCTAAGCGAAGGCGCTGGCGTTCTGATCTTCGAAGAATTGGAACACGCAAAAGCACGCGGCGCGAAGATCTACAGTGAAGTTCTGGGCTTTGGAGCCAGCGGGGACGCCGGGCATATTACACAGCCTGATCCAGCCGGATTGGGAGCTTCTCAGGCTATGAGTGGTGCCTTGATGGACGCTAAGGTAAATCCTGATCAGGTTGACTATGTAAACGCACATGGTACGAGTACCCCGCTTGGAGATAAAGCTGAAACTCAGGCGATTAAATCCGTATACGGCGCTGCTGCTGCAGGACTTAATGTCTCAAGCACAAAGAGCTCACTTGGGCACTCACTCGGTGCCAGTGGCGGTATTGAATTAGTTGTGACGTGTAAAGCAATTGAAAGCAGCACGATTCCACCAACGATTAATATTGATAATCAAGATCCGGAATGCGACTTGAACTATACACCCAATACACCTGTCCATCGCGAAATCAACCTCGCGATGAGCAATAGCTTTGGCTTCGGTGGGCATAACGCGTCCATCGTGGTAGGTAAATTCACTGGCTAAACAGGCCGACTCACGAAACTTTAGTAACACCAGATTTATCGGGCGACAGCTCGCGAGAGAAGCATGGCACAACCAAGGGTTGTAATTACTGGCATCGGACAAATCAGTCCGCTGGGAAACACGATTGAAGATGTGCAGGCTGCGTTTGCCAATGGCACCAGTGGTGTTCGTGAATTAGTCAACCTACCCACCACGCACCTGCCAATGAAATTCGGTGCTGAAGCTGTTGACTTCACCGGTGATGTGAGCAATTTTGGTGAACTTGAAAAAATGACGATGCGGAGCATCAAAAAGGGCCAGCGGCTTATGAGTCGCGAAATCCAAATGGGTGTGGCTGCCGCGCAACATGCTCTCGCTTCCGCGGAACTTTCAGCAGAAGTGTTTGACCCAGACCAAATCGGTGTGGTTTTCGGTTCTGATTACATCATGACCGTGCCCACGGAATTTCGGGAAGGTGTCCTGACTTCACGTAATGACGATGGCAGTTTCGATTTGGAACAATGGGGTGAAAAGGGACTTCCCAATGTCAATCCGCTCTGGCTGTTGAAATACCTGCCAAACATGCCTGCTAGCCACATTGCAATCTACAACGATTTGCGTGGACCAAGTAACTCCCTAACCATGCGGGAAGCCTCCGCAAATCTTGCAATTGCCGAAGCTTTTTGCACGATCGCTCGCGGAGACTCGGATGTTATGGTTACCGGTAGTACCGGGACGAGAGTCCACCCAATGCGGACACTGCATGTGATTACCATGGAAACAGTTGCGGATAACCAATGGCAACCAGCCGAAGCTTCACGTCCGTTTCAACAGGATTCCACCGGAATGGTCATCGGTGAAGGTGCCGGCTCACTGATAATTGAACGACTGGAGTTCGCGCAACAACGCAATGCCACCATCTTTGGTGAAATCATTGGCTTTGCATCTTCAACTGTGCTTGGCCGCGACGGGACCCCTGGTACTCAACAAGCCCTTGAAAATGTCATGAATCAAGCTCTGGCAATGGGAGGGATCTCTGCTGCCGATCTGGGGCATATTCATGCCCATGGAATTGGCATGCCTGTTATGGATACTGCTGAAGCACATGCCATTCGCAATGTAATCGGAGATGCTGATATCCCTGTCGTCGCTGCAAAAAGCTATTTTGGAAACCTTGGTGCCGGTAGTGGCACCGTCGAAACAATCTGTAGCCTGCTATCGATGCAATCGGGTACCCTCTTTCCAACGCTTAATGCCGGAAACACGCATGAAAACTGTCCGATTAACGTCGTTTCAACTGCTGATGTACCGGCTGGAGAGTGCTTTATTAACGTAAACGTCACCCCTCAAGGACAGGCCAGTTCGTTGTTGGTCAAGAAATACACCCCATAGAGGGGGTATGTACGGGCCGTGACGTGTCAGAATTAATACGATTTCTATCTTATTTTTGCTCTATTTTTAGGGCAAAACGCCTTGCTTTGATCGAATTCCACCTTCTTCAGGGCGTTGACACTTTGCCATAAAACAAGGTATCCTTTCTAAATGGATCTTGTTATGTACTGTTACGGGAGTAGTCTAGCGACTTCTCCAAACAGGGATCCCGGCAATTAGGAATAACGGCCGGCGGCAGGAGTGTTCGCGGAGTGTAAGATTTGTATCCGCGGTCTCAGGTCGGCGGCATTTTTATTGGTATTTGCTGCCTTTTTGCCTTGATCGAGTGTGAAAGTGATTTTTGTGTCGATGACATATTAATGCCTTTGCACCACTAGGAAAACGATTTATGAATCCAAACGAAATACTGCGCATCGTCGACTCACTTCATCGTGAAAAGAATATCGACACAGAGATCGTCTTTCAGGCGATTGAAGCCGCCTATACATCAGCTGCGCGCAGACAATACGGCGAAGAAGCCGATATACAGGTCACAATTGATCGAGAATCAGGTGAACTCAGTGTAGTACTCGAAGGTGAACCGCTTGATTCGGTTGAAATGATTGGCCGTATTGGCGCTCAGATGGCGAAGCAGGTCATCATTCAAAAGATTCGAGAAGCGGAACGCGACTCACTGGCAGATGAATACACCGAATTACTCGATCATATCGTTTCGGGAACGGTATACCGTGTAGACGGTCCGATGGTTACGGTGCAGTTACCATCTGTGGAGGCAATTCTACCCCGCAGTGAACAGATTCCTGGAGAATCACATCACAGTAATGAACGTATTCGGGCAATGGTATGTGACGTTAGATCACAAGGGACACGGATTAAGGTTGTCCTTACCCGATCACGACCGAAATTTGTCCAACGACTTTTTGAACAGGAAATTCCTGAAATTGCTGATGGAGTTATCACCGTAAACGCGATTTCGAGGGAACCCGCACACCGCAGTAAGGTGGCTGTAAGTAGCAGCGATCAGAGAATTGATTGCGTCGGTGCGTGCGTGGGTGTGCGTGGCAATCGCATTAAGAACATTGTAGATGAGTTAAGTGGCGAGCGAATTGACATTGTCCGTTGGGATGACGATCCGGAGTTATTAATTCCAAACGCACTACAACCCGCCGAAGTTGAACAGGTCTTGCTCTGCCGAATGATTGGCCGAGCAATCGTTCTTGTTAGCGAAGACCAGTTGTCACTAGCCATTGGCCGTCGTGGTCAAAACGTTCGATTGGCCAGCAAGCTTTGCGGCTGGGACATCGAAATCATGACAGAAAATGAACTTGGTGAGTCGATAGAACGTGCGGTGATGGGCTTCATGCAAATCGAAGGCATGAATGAAGAACTGGCACAAGCTCTTGTCGAGTTCGGCTATCTGTCTTATGACGATCTAAGTGTTATCGAACCCGACGACCTGATGGAAATCGGGGAACTTACCGCTGAACAGGTTGATCATATCGTGGAACAAGCTGAGAAGTTTTCCGAAGAAGCCGAAGTTGCTGCGAAGGTCGAGCGAGAACGTCGCAAGGCCGAAGCTAAACTGGCAGCATCGCAAGCTGCGGCCGCCGAAGCTGCTGGGATCGCTGCTCCTGAAGAAACTGCTTCTGGTGAAGCGACGGACGGCAATACTGAAGCCCCGGCAGCAGAGGACGCAGGTGAATCCGAAGCAGCAACCGAAGATTCATCAACTGATGATACACCGGAAGAGTCAGAGTCAGATAACGAAACTGCCGAGACAGTTGAGGATACTGCTGACGAAGCGACGGAATCCGAATCCGAAGTACAGGAAGTTGAAGAAAACGCTGCTGAGGAGGTAACTGGCGATACTCCCCAGGAAGACGTCGAAGCAAGCGAAGAGACTCCAGAAGAAGCTGTAGCAGAAGAAGCTGTAGCAGAAGAAGCTGTAGCAGAAGAAGCTGTAACAGAAGAAGCTGTAACAGAAGAAGCTGTTGAAACTGCAGAAGACGTCGCTCAGGATGATGTACCGGCGGCGGAAGAAACTGCTGTGGTTGACGTTGAGGTATCTGAAGCAGAAGGCGAAATACAAAGCGATTCTGATCCGGTGGTCGATGAATCAGACACGGATGTTGCCGACGAAGAGGCGTTGGGCGATGAAACGGAGCAGGACGACTAAAGGGAATCACCGTAGACCACACATGAATACAACCGTGTGTGTATTTGAGTTCACCGTAGGAGAACGGTCTATGTAAGCAGGTTAATAAGGCGTTGCCCCCAGGTTTGAGAATTCATGACCTGGTGGGTCAAAATAAAAGGAGGGCGATTGTGCCCGTAAGAATCTACGCGTTAGCGAAAGAACTTAATCTAGACGGCAAAGAGCTGGTCGAGATCTGTAAAAAAGCTGGAATCTCCGGCAAAGGATCGGCTCTTGCGAGTCTAGAGGATGACGAAGTGACGAAAGTCCATGCGTTTTTGGACAAGTCAACCGTCACAGAAGAGCCTGAAGCACCTGCAATCGTGGCACCCGACCCGGCTGCCGCACGCTCACGTGGACCCATCAAGGTTGTCACTAGCAATCGACAACGGGGACCATTAACGTTACAAGGCGACGACAGCGAAAGCGATGATGAACCTCAGGAACCTCAGGAACCACAGGAACCTGAGGTTAGCGAGGTTGAAGACGTCGAGGAGACGCCTGAAGTCGAAGAGGTCATCAGCACTCCGGATCCCGTTCCGCCACTGCGAATCAACAAAGCCATTAAGGTCTTTGGGGCAAATTCTGGTGATGGCGATCCTGAAAAGAAAAAGAAGCGACCGATAAAACGCTCTGAGCCGGTCATTAAGCTCGCTTCGATGCCTGAGGTCAAGAATCCGCCTCCTGCCGCTGGTAGCAGTGAAAAAACTCAGAAACCCGAAGTCCGTCTGACCGATGCCATCAAGAAAGCAACCGGGAAGCGGGGGCCGTTAAAACAGCTGACGCCTACCGACCTAATAAAGACGGTTCAAGATGAGACAAAACAACCTCAGGAACCAGCCACAGACCAGCGCGGTGCGGGCAAGGGGAAAGACAAAAAGAAGTGGCGTAACGAAGACGCCGGTCTTGCCGGCATGGCCACTGCTCGAGCGGATAGACAAAAACAGCGCAAACGTCGCGAAGGCATGCAGAACCGATCGCATCTTGACACGCGAAGGCGACGCGTACACAGGACGTTAACACGTACTGGTAAGAACACCGCGGCACCAAGAAAAACCGACATTGTTCTAGAACTACCCTGCACCGTTCGCGCATTTAGCGAAGCAACAGGTGTCGCTGTCGCCAGCATCCAGTCCGTGCTAATGGGCATGGGTGCGATGGTTACCATTAATGCACAAATCGATGAGGAGATGGGAGAGTTCCTGCTTACAGAACTCAAAGTAGACGTAGAAGTACGTGCTCATGAAACTCTCGAAGACGCGCTGATTTCAGCAGTCAATGAAAGTGATGATGACCCTGCGGACCTTCAACAGCGACCACCGGTTATCACCTTCCTTGGCCATGTCGACCACGGAAAGACCTCTCTGCTGGATTACCTGATCGGCATTGATGTCGTATCTGGCGAAGCTGGCGGAATTACACAGCACATTCGAGCCTATCAAATCGAAAAGGATGGCAAGGCCATTTCATTCGTCGATACACCGGGGCATGAAGCATTTACCGAGATGCGTGCACGAGGTGCCAATGTCACAGATATCGCCGTGCTTGTCGTTGCAGCTGATGACGGTATCATGCCGCAAACCGAAGAGGCGATCAGCCACGTAAAAGCCGCTGGCGTACCCATCATTGTCGCCCTGAATAAGATGGACTTGCCTGGTGCTGACCCTGAACGTGCCATGTCTCAGTTACCAACATATGAGCTCACGCCGAGTGAATGGGGTGGTGATATCGAAGTGGTAAAAACCAGTGCGATCACTGGTGATGGAATGGATCAACTACTGGAGACGATCCTCACGATTGCGGAACTCTATGAACTTCAGGCAAACCCCAATCGTCCTGGTCAGGGAATCTGTTTGGAAGCCCAGCAGGAACCTGGTCGAGGGGTGATCGCCAAGATTATCGTCAAGAATGGTACGGTAAATGTTGGTGACGTTGTCGTTTGCGGTGGTGCTCATGGTCGCGTAAAGGCCATGTACGACACACTCGATGAAAACAAGCAAATCCAGTCAGCCGGACCGAGTGTACCGGTAAACATTACTGGTCTGGACATTGCACCTGAAGCAGGTGACTCGATTCATGTCCTTTCAGATATTGCCAGTGCACGTGAAATTGCCGGCCAGCGAAGTGACCGATCCCGAGCAGCAAATCTGTCCGGATTGACTACGAAGATCTCATTTGAAGATTTCCAATCACGCCTGGCTGAAGGCACTTTAGGTAATACAAATGACGTAACAACACTGAACCTGATTATTCGGGCAGACGTGCGTGGTTCCATTGAGGCAATTCGCAAGGAACTAGGTAAGCTTCATCACGATGAAGTTAAGGTTCGTATACTCCAGGCATCGGTCGGTGCTGTAACTGCTGGTGATGTGATTCTCGCTGCGGCTTCTGAAGCTGTTATCGTTGGCTTCAACGTGATCCCCGACGACGGTGCACGTGTAATGGCTGACGAAAAGCAGGTCGAGATTCGTCGCTATGACATCATTTACAAAGTGACAGACGACATCAAACTGCTTCTGGAAGGTAAGCTCAAGCCCGAAGAACGCACCGTTGAACTGGGGCATGCCGTCGTCAAGAGAGTATTCAACATCAGCCGACTTGGAAGCATTGCCGGTTGTTATGTGGTGCGAGGAAACATTGAACGTGGTTGTCGAATTCGAGTCAGTCGCGAAGGCCGAATCATCGGAGATTACCCGCTCGACTCACTGAAACGAGAAAAGGACGATGCAAAACAGGTGCGCGAGGGGTTTGAATGTGGTATCAAGCTCTCGGGATTCAACGATGTCAAGAAAGATGACACCCTCGAAGCCTATCGTATGGAAGAAGTAGCAAGGACGTTGTAGGAGGTCGATAACGACCTGACAGGTTTCCTGGTCAGCCGTATCGCTCCCACCTACCTCAATTCAAAACCCACCCTACCTCAAAAAAGACACAAATGAGTTCACGACGCGTATTAAAAGTTGCTCAGGCCATTAAAGAGGTCGTCAGCATGGCAGTTCTCACAGATCTGCGCGATCCACGCGTCGAGCACGTAACCGTCACTTATGTTGAAGTCTCAAATGATCTGAGACATGCCAAGGTGCACGTGTCGGTCATGGGAGATGAAAATAAGCAGAATTTGTGTATTCATGGCCTGAATCATGCCAAGGGATTCCTTCAACGAAAAGTTGGAAACCGAGTGGATATGCGATATACGCCGCAACTGAAATTCATGCTCGATAAAGGTGTAAAGCACTCAATCGAAGTTGAACAGATACTGAGTAATTTACTGCCGGCTCAACCGGAGGATGAGGAGACTGAAGAATCATCTCTTGAGCCGACAACTGAGTCCGAATCACAAGAGTAAAAAGGTTTAGATTAA
>Ga0114933_10003839_pt1 | contig 14399 bp, 9 predicted proteins | sample 4SBtaG_FD_89691 | JGI IMG/M metagenome (GOLD analysis project Ga0114933, IMG submission 89691) | Deep subsurface microbial communities from Kolumbo volcano to uncover new lineages of life (NeLLi) - 4SBTROV12_W25 metaG | ecosystem: Environmental > Aquatic > Marine > Volcanic | place: Kolumbo...
AACCACGAAGATTGGGGCCGGTCAGTCCCCTCGAAACGACGTCTTCGGCGCTCATGTGTCCAATGCCAATGTTTCTGTCGATCCAGATCCTGTTGCGGTTGAGCAGTTTCTCCCACCCTGCCAACGCAGGTGGAAAAGTCTCAACAAAATCGCTGATCAGTTTCAAGCCTGTCTCATTCAGGTCCGTGGCCACGCCCCCGATGCGACTGTGTGAAACGGTAAGTCTTGCTCCTGCGACTTCGTCGAAGATGGCGTAGATGTCCTCGCGAAGCTGGAAGGTCCATAGAAACATGGAGACAGCACCGGCATCCATGAGTCCGACACCCATCCAGATGAGGTGCGAGGAAATTCGGGCGATCTCGCTCATCATCATCCGGATCCACTGAGCACGGTCAGGGACTTCGATGCCTGCCAGTTTCTCAACTGCGAGGCACCAGGCCACATTGTTGGAGTAGGGCGAGAGGTAATCCATGCGATCCGTGTAGGGCATGAATTCCTGATACGTCTTGTTTTCTGCCAGCTTCTCGACGCCGCGATGGAGATATCCGATGTCGAGGACACAACTTTCGATGGTCTCACCATCCAGTTTTACCACGCAGCGCAACACGCCGTGTGTCGCTGGGTGCTGTGGCCCGATGTTGAGAATCATCTCATTTTCGAGCGGATCTTGCGAGGCCCCTTTACTCTTCTCCAGCCAGGAGTGCTTGGTTTCGAGTCGATTGTAGAGAGCTTCGTTGTGACGAGGCCAGAACTTCAGGATCTCCGAAAAATCTGTCTTCGAGGTAACGCTCATTTTGCTACCTCCTCCTCGTCACTCGCTACTTCTTCGAAGCTCTTCGGAGTTTTGTGTCCGCGCGCTACGGGAAATGGATCGAGAGTGAGTTCGCCCGTTGGTACCTGGGGCGGCAGGGGTAGAGAACCAGGTACTCCGAGAAGCGGAAATTCTTTTCGCAGCGGGTAGTACTCGAAATCTTCGGGCATGAACATGCGGCGCATGTCCGGATGTCCATCGAACGTGATGCCGAACATGTCATAGCACTCGCGTTCGTTCCAGTTCGCCGCCGGAAAGACGCTACAAATCGTAGCCGCACTCATGGCTTCTTCGTCGATGCGAATGACGAGTCTGATTCGTCTGGAGTCCGTGATATTCACGAGGTTGTAAAACACCTCGAAACGGTCGTCCTCAGTGAATCGGTCGGCGCCACCGAGGTCAGAGAGATAGTTGAATCCGCACTCGTCACGTAGAAAAGTGCATGCTTCCACGATGGCGGATGCATCCAGCCGAACAGTTCGTTCGCCGGCATACACGGTGACCTCCCGGACGGCGTCCTGCAATTTGTCTTTCAGGGCCGCAACGGTGTCGTCAACCTGCGTCGTCGCCTTTTCATGTGGATTATTGTCAACGGCCGTTTCCGCCTCCTGAGGGACGAAGTTGAATGGCAGCGTGCCGGGTGCCTGATTTTTGTTTTGGTTTTCTGACATGAGTTGGGCTCGGCCGTTACTGTTCGTACAGGCCGGAGGGGCTGATCCTGTCCTCGCCGCCGGGAGTGACGATCGTGGGTTTTACGGGTGAGATCTGAGGCACGTCTTTGCCGAAAACTCCATCATGCTCAACCGAGTACTCGTTTCTGATTTTTTCCTGGATGTCCATCAGCGCGTGGATCAATGCCTCGGGACGGGGAGGGCAGCCGGGTATGTATACATCAACGGGCAGGAAATTGTCACATCCCTGAACAACGCCATAGCAGCGGTGCATTCCACCGGAGGAGGCGCACGCGCCCATCGAAATACACCATTTGGGGTCCGCCATCTGATCCCACACGCGCCGGATGGTGTGCGCCATCTTGTAGCTGACCCAGCCTGCAACGATCATGAGGTCAGCCTGTCGAGGCGAAAAGCGCATGGCTTCACTGCCAAAACGGGCGACGTCGTACTTGGGTGCGGCGAAGGCCATCATCTCGATTGCACAACAAGCCAGTCCCATGGGCATCGGCATCAGTGAGTTTGAACGTGCCCAGTTGACGACGGCGTCGACGCGTGTTGTCAGGAATCCTTCCTGGAGGGCATTGTCAGGACCAGTGGTTGGTGTTGCCATTATTCGAACTCCAGCCCGCCTTTTTTGATGTCGTAGAGCAAACCTATGGCGAGAATGATCACGAAGAGTATCACGACTGCCATGACTCCTCCGGCGACACCTGCTTCGATGAACTGGTCAAAACTGACCGCCCAGGGGTAGAGAAACACCACTTCCACGTCAAAGACGATGAAGATCATGGCTACCAGGTAGAATTTGACCGAGTAGCGATCTCTGGCCGTCCCGATGGGGTCCATGCCGCTTTCGTAGGAGGTGTACTTGATCACGTTGGCCCGTTTGGGTCCGATCAAGGAGGCTGCCTTCAACAGGGTGAAGGAGAGGCCGACAGCTATACCAAGCTGGATAAAAAACGGTGTAAAATCAGAAAGCATGGACGCCGTTGGATTGATGTCCCGAATGAGGGAATGCTTCGTTTTCTGCTTGCCTGATCGGCCGATTGAAAACGGGCGCATCGTCAGCGATTTGAAGCTACCGAATCACCGTGTGCCAGTCAATGAAATCTACCTCGAGAGTCCTCTTTTCGTAGTGAAATCTGAGTTTTTCTTGTCCGAAACTGGACGATACCTGTTGGCTTAAACAAATCAAGGCGCCGCGCGGAGCGCGGCGCCTTGAGCTTGAAGTCTCTCGAGAACCTCTGAAGGCTCCCGGGCGATCAATGACTCGTCAGGACTACTTAAGATCGTAGGTCAAGCGAGCCTGGCCCATTCGTCCCATCTGAGGTGCACCAATAAACTCACGATGCATTTTGTCGAGGGCATTTGATACACCGATATCGATTCTGAGTCCGGGTGCGAAATCGTTGAGATCGTATCCGACGCCCAGATCCAGCAGGAAGTAGCTATCAAGGTCGCCAACGTACGGTCCCGAAAGAATGGGGAATCCATCTGTGTAGCGCCCGGAAGCATTAAACTTGAGGCCAGTATCCAGTTCGTAGGAGAACCCTGCGCTTCCTTTGAGTGCCGGAGCATTCAAGGCGAGAGACAGGCCCGTACCATCTTCATCGAGTTCTTCATCGTCGAAGAAATCATCGCTTACGATGGAAAGATTACCAAACAGGCTCAGTTGGTCATTAGCGAGATACTGGAACGCCAGATCAGCTCCGTAGAACGATACTTTACCGAAGTTGCGATACGAGAGCATTACCTCAGGAGTGTTGCCCACTCCAGGATTATTTTCAACTGGCTGAACAATTGCTACCGGTGTCTCGGCCGAAGGAAGTGCGTCACCTGCCAGTGCTACCACCATTCCGGCAGCTGTTGCAGCGTCAAGACCAAATGCCGCCAATGCACCTGCAAGAGGTGCGTTACCCGCGATGCCGGTTGCCAGGGCGGCCGTCAAATCATTGGCCAGATTCGGGACAATGACAAACGGAGTTTCGGTCAGAAGTGGTCCGACAAAGTTGTCACGCTGTGTGTAATACCCGTCGATAGTCACGAGGAGCTTCTCATTGACGACCCCTTTATAACCGACCTCGAACGTATTTGTGACGGACTGATCCAGAGCACGAATATCCTTCAGGTCTCGGACCGGCAGCAGTTCAACTTGCAGGGTTGACGTGTTCAGCGAAGCGAGTGCGCCGGCTGAAAAGCCCTGAACATTCGTACCACCAGCAGGAGATAGGAGAGCCTGAAGGGCACCCGCCGTCGCGGCGTCAACCGGCAATCCCTGTGCGTTCAGAATCCCGGCCAGGTTTGCCGCAGGTATTGCAGCAAGGCCAGCATAAAGCGCCGCGTAGGTAGCATCGAGGGTTAAACCAATTGGCTGATCCGCACCCAGAGCTGCCGGGTTCAGACTAGATGCAACGAGGTCGGTGCCTGCGAACGCTGCGTACGCCGGATTTCTGCTCCATGAATATCCGTTCGCAGCCCCGCGGCCTCGAATGAAGATGTCCGTTCCCGGAATCTGTCCAGCTATAATGTTCAGGAAGTTGGAATTCGTGCTCGGTGAGGAGAACGCGCGATTGAACGTGACACGGAAAGAGCTTGTGTTATTTGGCTTAAACACAATGGCCGCTCTCGGGGAAATTTCAAATGCTTCGGTTACACTGCTGTGATCTCCACGAATCGCGGCGGTAATGCTGACCTGATTGGTCAGATTGGTCGTCGCCTGCAGGTATCCACTGTACTCATCGATTCCGTCATCCGTCTGGATGGTCCCTTCCGTATCAGGTCGAGTGATCTCAAAATCAGCACCCACGATAACGTTGTGTCTTCCTTCACTGAGGGACATATCGTACTGAGCCTGACCGACAAGTTGCGTACTGTTGTCAATGACCGGGAACGCGCCGTAAACGAACGAGTCACCTCCGTCATTTTTGTTGAGATATATCTGTGCGAAGAAGTCATCTACTTGAAGTCGGAGCTGGCCATACGTGTATCCATACCCGTCAGCCTGCACCGTTCCAACTCCCGAAAGAACTGTCGCTTTCAAGGTCGCATATCCTGCATTGGCAGTCAGGGTACCAGAATCGCCGAAACGATATTCGATGGTGCCATTGACGTTTGCCTTCATGTATTCGTCATCACGATTGTCGTCGACTGTTGCACTCAGACCATCCGGATCCAGTCCGTCTGCCAGAAGCGTTCCACGATCCTCGGCATCGTCCGTATCCATCGCCCAATCGTCGGCCTGAGCGTAAATCCCGGTCAGTTTGTATCCCAGCTTGCCATTTGACGATACGCCTGCGTGGCGAAACTCACCGGAGAACATAGACTGCTCACCACCCTGTATACTGATCGTGGTACCCGGATGAGTGAAGGCACTTTTCGTCACAAAATGAACAACACCCGCATCAACACCGGATCCGTACAACGCGGAACCCGGACCGCGTACCACTTCGATACGATCGATGTCACTGGAAAGGCTACCCATGACGCCGTACAGATTCACTGCAAGAGAAGGAACCGCAGCCTGACGGTAATCTGTCATTACATATGTGGCGCCCGAGAAGGCATTACTGAATCCGCGCAGAACCATCTCGCGACGATCTACACCGGTCTGCTGCATGTCCACGCCTGGCGTTGTGCGAAGTGCTTCCACAGCGGTAGAGGTGACTGTGTTCGTGACGTCGTCTCCAGAGAGGACTGAAACGGAAGCTGGAGCGTCGAGCGCCTTCTCCTGACGACGCGAGGCGGCAACCACAATGGTATTCAGTTCAAAGCCTTCCTGGCTCAGGGCGCAATCCACGGTTGTATTTGAGCCTGAAGAGACCGTCACATTTGACTCACAGTCCTGGAAACCCACAAATCGGGCCCTAATTGTGTACGATCCCGGTGCGACCGCGAAGCTGTAGCTTCCATCGAGATCGGTTGCGGCGCCACCCTTAATGGCTCCATCGGCATCGAGGGCGACAACATTGGCTCCAGCCAACGCAGTGCCGTCGTCTTCTGTTGTGATGGTACCGGATACGGTTCCATTCTGCGCAAAAGCCGAATTCGCTCCCAACGTGAGAAGCGAAAGGACCATCACGAAAGAGAAACGGGTTAGAAACTTGGTCATGAGATCTCTCCAGACTATGATCAAAGAATTACGGGTGCCTCAATGTCTCCGGGCATCTGATTTACCCAGCGATGAGGCGCGATTGGATCAGAAAAGCACATTGGTGCTTTATTGAGGATGCTAATATCCTAAAACACGGGAATTATAGGCACTATGGCAAGCGGGGTGATCCCCCATTTTGCGTTCGTGCGCAAATAGTTAGCGCTTCCCACTCCTACACCACTGAACGCATTTTTCGATATTTATGGATCAACGCCCGTGACGGAGCGCTTTTCCGGGCCTTTTACCGGTCATTTTGGCCGATTCGAGAACGAGTTCACCTGAAACGACCACGTACTGAACGCCTTCCGCAAAGTGATGTGGATTCCCAAATTCAGCCGTGTCCTGAATCGTAACGGGATCAAAAACAGCGATGTCGGCAATTTTACCCGCTGAAATCAGACCTCTTTCTTCCAGATTCAGCCTGGAAGCTGGTAAAGATGTCATTTTTCGAACCGCTTCTTCGAGGGTCAGCACGTTGTTTTCCCGGACGAAATAGGCCAGAATCCGTGCAAACGCTCCGTAGTTGCGCGGATGCGGCACGCCCTCGTTCATGGCCGGGATACCGCCATCTGACGAAATTGACGTCATTGGATGCTGCATGAATGTCCGAACGTCCTCTTCGGACATCGAATGAAAGACGCCGCTACAGCTTCCAGCGGCCACCAGTTCCATGGCCACGTCTGCTGCGCCTTCAACGGTCACATCGAGACCCCGATCTTGCAGAATGTCAGCCAGACTTTTTCCGTCGAACGATCCGTCGAAACTGCAGCGCGCTGCTACAATTGTGGACGGATCTGCACCACGCTCTTCATTGATATGACGGATGACGTCGGTGCGAATCCTCGACCGCGTGTCTTCGGCAGCCAATCGTGCCTGTAGTTGTTCGAATCCACCGTCTTTGGCCCAGTTGGGGAAGAGTATGGTGAGTCCGGTACTGGATGCTGTGTACGGATATTGATCGCTTGCGGCATCCACGCCTTCGGTGATGGCTTCGTCAATCAGGGCCAGAGACTCGGAAGCCATGCCCCATCGGCCCTTTCCGATGACCTTGTGATGCGTGATCTGAACGCGGGCTCCCGATCCGCGTCCGGTGTTCAGGATTTCCGACACGCTCTCGAGCAAAAAAGCACCTTCATCTCGAATATGAGAAATGTACATCCCGTCGTGTTCCGCGACCGGTGTCGAGAGTGAGATCAATTCATCCAGATCTGCAAAAGCCCCCGGCGTGTATTCAAGGCCTGAAGAAAGCCCGAACGCTCCTGCCTCCATGGCGCTCGACACATGGTCTGCCATTTGCCGCAGTTCTTCTTCCGTTGCAGCGCGATCGTCCTGACCAATGTAGTGGCCCCGCAGGGATCCATGCCCCACAAACACACCGATGTTTATGGTTGCGGGGTTCTCATCCAGGTATTCGAGAAACCCGCCGATGTCGAGCATGGAAGATCCATCCTGTCCACCCATGGCCGTCGTAACACCCTGTCGAATGTAATTTTCTGCGTTGGGGCGCTGTACGACCGCGCTTGCATCGATCGAGGCCGACGTCGCATGACTGTGGATGTCGATGAATCCGGGAGCGACGACGAGGCCTTCGGCATCGATTCTTCTTCGGGCCCGATCCAACGACAGGTCGCCCAGTGCGGTAATTTGATCGCCAGTGATACCGACATCCGTCACAACTCCCGGTGACCCGGTCCCGTCCACCACCGTGCCGCCCGAAATGACCAGGTCGTATCCTGGATTCGAGCAACCCACGAGAAATGTCAACGCAGAAATGAAAAGCAGTCGGTTCATTGTTCACCTCTGACTACGGCCCGGCCTGGCATGGCCCCTGTGTGTTGGCCGCTATCCAGCACCTGCACACCGTTTACCAAGACATGGGACATGCCGGTTGAGAGTTGATGCGGTTTTTCAAATGTGGCGTGATCCTGTATGGCGTCTGGATCGAATATGGCGATGTCCGCATAGTTGCCCACCTGCAGGCGGCCGCGCCTGGGGAGACGAAGATTGTCAGCCGGCAACGAAGTCAATTTGCGGATGGCCTCCTGAAAAGGGATGACTTTTTCATCGCGAACGTATTTGGCCAGAAGGCGGGCAAAATTTCCATAGGCCCGCGGGTGAGGATTGTTATTCAGATTCTCACCTTCGGGGGCCATCGATCCGGCGTCAGAGTCAAAAGAGACCCACGGTAACGCGATCTGCTTTTTGACGTTTTCCTCTGACATCAGAAAATACACGGTGGATACCCGGGTCGAATCTGCGATGACGAGATCGATGGCGACATCTTCTGGCGTGGTTCCACGCTCTTCAGCTATTTCTGAGAGCCTCTTTCCGATCAGGTATCTCAAAGAATCCTGTCGAAACCCTACGACCATCACACCCTCAGGACCGGCTGCGTAGCCCAGATTTTCCCAATCATCACCAGGAGTTCGCATTTCTGCCAGGACTCGGGCTCTGATGTCCGGGTCCAACAGATTGTTTCTCCAATCAGCAAAATCTCCTTCTTGAACCCAGGTCGGCATGTGTGCATCAAGGCCGGTGGCGCCCGCTATGTAGGTGTACATGTCCGCAGTTATCGGCATTCCCTCCGCCCGGACTTCGTTTATCCGATCAATAACCTGATCCATCTTATGCCAGTTGGATGCTCCCCCGGCCTTCAGATGATAGACTTGTGCCCGAATTCCGGCCTCATGTGATATGGTGATCAATTCCTCAAGCGCTTCAAGCAACCTGTCTCCTTCGGATCGCATGTGGGAGATATACATGCCATCATATTCTGCGGCGACCTTCGACAGCTCAATCAGTTCGTCGGTACTGGCATACGTGCCTGGTGCGTAGATGAGCGAAGAGCCGATTCCCATCGCGCCATTTTTCATTTCTTGGCGCACAAGAGCTTTCATCCGGCCCAGTTCGTCTGGTGTGGGAGGGCGGTCTTCACCTTTCAGTTCATGGACCCGGATTGTGGCAGCACCGATGAAAGAAGCAACGTTGGTCGAAATACCGTTTTGTTCGAGATGGTTCAGGAATTCCATCAGCGTCGTCCAGGCTGGTCCTTCCCCATCGTTGTTGGCGGCGTAGCGAGCCTTCATGTCAGCGTTCAAAGGACCGGCCGAACCGCCTTCTCCGAAGACTTCGAGTGTCACTCCCTGTACGATGTCACCCATTGATCGGCCATCTTTCAACAGATCGTCCGGGGCCCAACTCAGCATATTTATAAATCCCGGAGTGACTGCCATGCCGTTGGTATCGATCTCCAGTGCGCCGCTGAATTCAGAAAGGTCTCCGATGAATGCAATCGTGTCGGCGTTGATACCCACGTCTGCCGCATAGGGGTCTGCGCCGTTCCCGTCGTAGATCACTCCGTTCGAAATAATCATATCGTAATCGGGTGCAGCGCAGGCGGCCGTCAACAAAGAAAGAGTCAGAAGAATCAAGTGGGAGCGTTGCATGAGAGGTCCAGACGCGTGAGTGGGACCGGAAAATGCGTGAAAAACAGCCTTCCTGCAAACTCCCGGCGGCATTGGGACATAAAAAAGGCGCGGCTCGCAAATCGCGAGCCGCGCCCAGCAAGAAAGAGCTGAGAGGGAGGGTCAGCTGTTTTCCAGTTCCCAATAAACGAATGAAGACAAATCGATGCAAGTAGGGTCTTTCATTTCCGCCCCCGACGGTTGACCATGGTCGCATGGGATTGGTCGGTACACATCAGGAGAATCTCACTGATATTGACGTGTGCAGGGCGCGTAGTGCACCATAAAACGGCATCGGCAATGTCTTCAGGTGTCAACGGATCGATATCGGAGTACACTTTTTCTGCCCGTTCAGTGTCTCCATCGAATCTCACCTCAGAGAACTCTGTTTCCACGAGCCCGGGGTCGACAGACGAAACCCGCACCGAGGTCCCGTGCAAATCCATTTTCAATCCCTCGTTGATCGCTTTTACGGCGTGTTTGCTGGCGCAGTAGACCGTCCCACCGGGATACACCCAGTGACCGGCGGCAGATCCGATATTGACGACATGACCCTTATCTCGGGCCACCATTGAGGGAACGATGGCGCTGGTAACGTGAAGGAGGCCTTTTACGTTGGTCTCAAGCATTCCTTCGAGGTGCTCGATTTTGGTCTCAAAGGACTTATCCAGCCCCAATGCTTTCCCGGCGTTATTGACCAGAATATCGATGTCTTGCCATTCACCTGACAGGGATCGGACTGCATCGAAGACGGCCTCTCTATTCGTAACATCGAGGTTTATGGGCAGGGCATTTACGCCGAACTCGGAAACCAACTCCGAGGCAAGCGATTTTACCCGGTCGAATCGCCTCGCTGCGAGTATCAGATTGGCTCCTTCCCGTGCAAAAGCACGCGCGCAGGATCTTCCGATTCCGCTCGAAGCGCCGGTAATGAAAACGTTGTGATCTTTGAGTTGCATCAAGGTGGAAGCGGGGTTTGAACTGGAAAAATTGAGAGGCAGGCCGAATCGCCTGTTTCTGTTCGTTCAGGAAGATGAGTTTAACATTTCCCTTGAAGGGAAAGCAAATGTACGGAAGACATTATGACCAGTAGGCTGAAATCAAGTCTGATCGCCATTGCACTTGGCTTGTTGATTCAGATTCCAGCAGCGGCTCAGCAAAAAGGGGCACGAGTTGAATGCGTAAATGGCCAGGCGGCCGGATTTGAATGCCTGGACGTGGACATTCTAGCACACATGACGCGTGCCGATTTATCGGGCGTTACTGATCCATTCGGGAATCCTCAGGTCGATTTCGAAATGAACGACATGTGGGGGTGGTACGACCAAGATTCGGATCGGGAGTTCTTGTTGGTAGGTCGCACCGACGGCACAACTTTCGTAGAAGTCACGGACCAGTTAAACCCGGTTCTGCTTGGATTCCTTCCGCACTCAGGCAGCCAGGCGAGTATCTGGCGTGACATGAAGGTGTATCAGAATCACGCTTATATCGTCGCAGACGGAGCAAGTAATCACGGGGTTCAGGTTTTCAATCTCGAGAAGCTCCTGACTGCTGGCCCGGACCCGGTGGAGTTTCAGATGGATAACAATTACAATCTGGTCGCCTCGGTCCACAACATTGTAATCAACGAAGAGACAGGATTCGCTTATGCGGTTGGTAGCCGCTCCGGCGGTACCACATGTGGGGGCGGTCTCCACATGATAAACCTTCAGAACCCGAGTGACCCTGCATTCGCAGGTTGCTACTCTCAAGCTGGTACAGGTCGAAGCAACACAGGCTACTCGCATGACGCGCAGTGTGTGATCTATCGGGGTCAGGACGAAGACTGGAATGGAAAGGAATTGTGTTTCGCCTCGAATGAAACGGCGATCGTGATTTCGAATGTGACTGACAAAAGTAATCCGGCAACAGTCTCGATCGGTTCCTATCCGGCAACTCGTTACACGCATCAGGGCTGGCTCAGTCAGGATCACAGCTATTTCTTTGTAGGAGACGAGCTCGACGAAGCCAACGGCGCCGTCAGCCATACGCGTACTCTGGTATGGGATATCTCGGATCTGGACGACCCGGTCCTCGCAGACGAATTCATGGCAGACCGAACGACGATCGACCACAACATGTATGTCCGGGGCAATTTCCTCTATCAGTCACAGTACATAGACGGATTGCGGATCCTCGATATCTCTGATCCGGAAAACATGCATGAAGTTGCATTTTTCGATTCTGAGCCGAATGATCCCTCTGCCTGGGACGGGTCGTGGAGCAACTATCCTTTTCTGAAAAACGGCGCAGTTGCCATGACGGACACGTACAATGGTCTGTTCATCCTGCAGCCAGCGTCACATATTTCGGTCGCGAACGAGAAACTCCCCGAACTGCCGGAGGCCGTCGCGATATATTCTTTCTACCCCAATCCTTTCCAGGGTCGGGGTACGTTTGAGCTGCAGCTTGAAACGAGTGAATACGTGTCAATCGATCTCATCGACATTTTGGGTCGCCGCGTCGAGCGCCTGTTCAGCGGTCAGATGTCGGCCGGAACCAAGACCAGCATTCCGGTTCGGGTTGCCGGAATTCCAGGGGGTGTTTACGCGATTCGTGTCACCGGAGAGTCTTTTGAGCACACAAAAACCATCCTGCACACCAAATAGCCAATTTTTACGTGAAAAGATCTGTTTTAAGCATCCTTCTGATCGGATTCCTTTTTTCGGGACCGGTTGCGTATGCACAGGATGCGAAATCAGATGCAGCGGGGCAGGTTGAGGAAGCGGCGAAGTTTTCGGACCGGAGTCTGGGGCCAGACATGTGTGTTTCGGGCGAAGCCTCGGGCTTTTCTTGCTCCAATGTCAACCTCGTCAGTTTCGTCAGTCTGAATGATCTGGGGGCTTTTGGCGGTGTCGGACTGAATGATGCCTGGGGTTGGGTAGATCCGGAAACAGGAAAAACCTATGCGCTTGTCGCGAGAGAGGATGGTGTTGCCTTCGTCGATTTGACCGTTCCGGAATCACCGGTCTACGTGGGAGAACTTCCGCAGCCCAATACCGCCCAGATCAATACCTGGCGTGACATCAAGGTGGACGGACACTATGCTTTCATCGTCGCAGACTCCAGTCCATCCCGGTTGGGAATGCACGGAATGCAGGTGTTCGACCTGAGAAAGCTCAGAAACCACTCGGGCACGCCCATAACATTCGAACAGGACGCGCACTTCGGCGAATTTCTCGCGACCCACAACATTGTTATCAACGAAGAAACCGATCGCGCCTATATCGTAGGCAGTCGCTATGAAACCCGAGGGTGTGGCCCCGGACTTTTCATCGTGGATATCTCAGATCCACTGTCTCCGCAGTATGCAGGATGTTTTAATGATCCGGCTACTGGAAGACGAGGGTCGGGATACACACACGATGCTCAATGTGTTGTCTATCGAGGACCCGACGTTCAGCACGTGGGAAATGAGATTTGTATCGGATCGAACGAAACGGCCATTTCTGTGGCCGACGTAACTGACGCGGAAGCACCGTTTGTCATCTCGTCGGCGACGTATCCGACGGCTTCATACGTTCACCAGGGTTGGTTGACTGAGGACCACCGCTATTTCGTTCAGAACGACGAGGGCGACGAACGAATCTGGTCCAACCAGACTCGCACGTTCATATGGGATATGTTGGATCTGGACGATCCGGTATTGCTCACCGAGTTTGTATCGGATGTCGTGTCGATTGATCACAATTTGTATATCCGAGGTGATTTCGTGTATCAGGCGAATTACACCAGCGGATTGCGCATTATGGACATCAGCGACCCGTCGAATCCGAGAATTGCTGGATGGTTTGACACGCTGCCTGACGCAGATGAAGTGTCATTCCGAGGAGCTTGGACAGCGTACCCGTTTCCGGATTCTGATTTGGTCATTGTGACGAGCAGGGATGAAGGCCTTTTTGTGCTCAGGCCATCAGAAATAATTGCAACTGAAATAGATGCGGTGTCTGCAGAAGCCGTATTCGAAGGCATTCAGGTCACGTGGAATATGGTGCGCGAATCAAACGTCGAATCGTATAAAATCGAAAGTCGGAATGTAGACGGGACGTACGAACTCTTGAGTGAAGCCCAGGTGGATGGCGATTCACGGGAAGGAGGAAGTTACCAGACGATTATTAATGTTGAACAGGGTGTCTATCGCATCCGTGTTTCGGCAAACAACACCGATGGTGGGCAAGTCTCCAGTGATGATCTGGTTGTGTCCGTTATTTCTGGAACACACCTTCTGAATGCTCCTTTCCCAAATCCAGGACATTCGACGATTTCATCAAGTCTGGTTGTGGGCTCTTATCAACACGTTCGGGCCTCGCTCGTCGACGTTTCGGGGAGAGAGGTCGGCGTGTTGTTTGACGGTGTTCTTTCTCCGGAATCAGTTCTTCCGTTGAACCACGACGTTTCAGCCCTAGTCGGAGGCGTTTATTTTCTGCATGTGGTTGGGGAGAGATTTACGGATACTGAAAAATTTGTTGTAGTGCGCTGATCGGTGTGGACATCTCCCTTCCAGACGCTTGCCCAGGTATCCCCATTTTATCGGTTGAATACGTACTCTAGAGATGGAAAACTCCACTCTTTACCCTTCGTTTCAGGCTCGAAACTGTGTCATTTCACAGAAATAGACTTCCTCAACTGTTCCTGATATCAGTGCTGATCCTGATGTCAGGGATGATCGGTTGTGAGCTGTTGACCGATGATCCGGGCCCGGGTATCACCGACCCAAACGCTTCGTTCTATTCGGCCAGGATTCAACCCATTTTTGAGAAGCGGTGCAATTCCTGCCACGGAGGGCTGAATCCGCGTGAAGGTCTCAATATGGAGACTTGGGACAGTCTTCTTGTCGGTTCAGATCATGGTGGCGCCATGATTCCCTTCTCGTCCGAGTCGTCCACCATGATTCGACTGGCGACACAGAAACTGCGAACCTCACACCCTGACGGTCGATATGAGCTTACTCAGGACGAAATCAACGACCTGAAAAGATGGATCGACGATGGCGCGCGCGGGCCGCGCGACCAACTACCTTTTGCAGAGTCGAAAGATTTGATCTATGTAGCCCATGAAGCGGAGCCCTTCATCTCCGTGATCGATCCTGAATTGATGGTTGTCACCCGTGAGATCGACCTGTTCAAGCTCGGTTTTTCGCTAAGGGCCCGCGCGCGCCATTTCGCCGTCGAACCGGACGGCTCCTACTGGTATGCCTCGATTGGCAGCGTTCTCTTTGCTGAAGCACATTGGGTCGTCAAGTTCTCGAGGGACAACCGGGT
>Ga0114933_10003840_pt1 | contig 14396 bp, 9 predicted proteins | sample 4SBtaG_FD_89691 | JGI IMG/M metagenome (GOLD analysis project Ga0114933, IMG submission 89691) | Deep subsurface microbial communities from Kolumbo volcano to uncover new lineages of life (NeLLi) - 4SBTROV12_W25 metaG | ecosystem: Environmental > Aquatic > Marine > Volcanic | place: Kolumbo...
GCGCAGGAACATCTGGTAGGTCTCGTCGCTGACGTCCTCACAGAGCTCCGCGGCGTTGAGGCTGTCCGCCTCGACGTTGACGCTCGTGGCGCTCGCCAGCACGTTCGGCAGGCCACGGAGCTTGAGGCCCGTCTCCGCCGAGCCGGTGAACGCCAGCACGTCCTGCGAGCCGAGGTGCGAGAGCAGGTCCCCCGCTGAGCCGCAGACGAGCTGCAGCGCGCCGGCCGGGAGCGCGCCGGTCGCGACGAGGATCTCCATCAGACGGAAGGTCGTGTAGGACGTCGCGGTGGCGGGCTTCGAGATGACGGGCACGCCCGCGAGCAGCGCGACGGCCGCCTTCTCAGCCAGGCCCCACGCCGGGAAGTTGAAGGCATTCACGTGCATGGCCACGCCTCGCAGCGGCACCTGAACGTGCCGGCCGTGAAAGCGCGCCCCCTGCATGAGCTGCTCGCTCTCCTCGGCGATCCAGCGCGCGTCGCCCAGCTTCTTGCCGACGCCCGCGTAGTACGCGAGCGTGCCGCTCGCTCCGTCGACGTCGAACTTGGAGTCCGAGCGCGGGGTCCCCGCGTTCAGGATCGAGGCATCGATCAACGCGTCTCGGTTCTCGTGAATCGCCTTGCTCAGGGTCTTGAGCATCGCGCCGCGCTCCGCGAAGGTCATCGCGCGCAGTGCCGGTCCACCCACGTCGCGGGCAAAGGCCACCGCGGGGGCAAAATCGATCCCCGAAGTGCTGGTCTTCGCGACCGCCTCCCCGGTGCTCGGGTCGACGAGCGTGGCTCCGTCTCCCTGTCCCTCGACCCATTCACCCCTGAGGTAGCTCTTCAGCGTGATCATGCGCGGAAGCCTGATGAGGGCGCCGGCCAGGGGCAAGGCGTCAACTCACGCAGAGGCTTTCGGACCGACGTGTCAAAAAGTCCGGTCCCTGTGTCACCCCCGGACTTCATTGTCTCGGTTCTGTCACAGTTGGGGTGGCCGCATTCCCCTATGCTGCCCTGGTACGTATGCTGCACGGCGACTGACCGATGGCAAGCAGGGGGATCGTTCGATGAGGGGGAAGAGGTTGCTGGCCTGGGCTGCGCGTGGGGGCGCGCTGGCCGCCGCGTGTTGGGTCGCGCTGGCGCTGACGCCGGTACCGTCGAGCTCCCAGACCGCCGCCCTCGAGGACTTCGAGGGCGCCTGGGTCTTCACTCGCTCCAGCCGCGATTTGAGCTCGCACGAGCAGGGCATCGATCACGTCGTCGACCAGCTGAACATCTTCATTCGCGAGATCGCTCGCGGCGAGATGCGCCGCCGCATCCCGCCCGAGGGGCGCGTGACCTTTCGCGTCGAATCCGAGACCGCCGTGCAGCTCTCGATCGACGACTGGGGCCCGCACCGCTTCGAGCTCGGCGCCAGCCCTCGGCGTGTGCGCGGTCCCGAAGGTGATGACGTGCGGGTTCGGCTCGCCTTCCAGCGAGGGCGCCTCGTGCACCGGCAGGTTCACAGCGGCGGCAACCGCCTCAACACATACAGCCTGAACGGCGACGGCTCCCGGCTGACCCTGAACGCCACCATCGGCTCCGACCGGCTGCCAGACGACATCCGCTACCGGTTGACCTTCAGGCGCGCTCGCTGAGTCGCGACCGCTGACGCCAGCGCAAGGGCGGGCTCGCCCCTGCGACGCCGCACCGCTCCACGCTCTCGTGGACTGCTAGTCTGTCGTCCGTGCCGAGCCGCCTCCTCTTGATCGCACTCGTCGCGCTGGCGGGCGCCTGTGACCCATCGGGCCTTCTCCTGATCGTGGACCTGCGCTCGGACTTGGTGCCAGGAGTCGAGGTGAACGTCGCCGAAGTGACCGTGGGGGGGCGCACGGAGCGTGTACCGCTGACCACGGTCGACGACCTGATCGCGGGCGTGCGGCTGGCCGAGTACGGCGGTCTGGTCGCCAGCCCGGAGCGACGGGTGCAGGTCACGCTGCTGACCGCGACCGGCCGCGAGGTGCTGACGCGCACGGTGCTCGTCGACCACCAGCGGGACGAGGGGGTCGTCGTGCTGATCTCCCGCGACTGTCGGGCGGTGTCCTGCGGTAGCGGGCAGACCTGCCACGCCGGCCAGTGCGTCGATGAGGACTGCGACACGCAAGACCCGTCCTGCCTCGGCTCCGAGTGCAATGAGGACGCCGACTGCCCCCCGCTCGCTCCGTGCGCCGCGGCCGAATGCGCTGCGGGGGCGTGCCTCTACGTGGATCGAGGGACCTGCGGGGCCGGCGCCTACTGCGATCCGGAACGCGACTGCTCGCCCCTGCCCGACGGCCCGTCGGACGCGGGTGCGGACGCCTCCCTCACGAGCCAGGATGCCGGGATCGACGCCGGCCTCTCGGCGGGCCCCGATGGGGGGTCGGACGCGGGCGTCGACGCCGGAGCGCCGACCGGCACGTCCCCGCTCTACCTGCCCTCCGGCGAGTCGAACTGGACCGACCCCGGGCTCTCCGCGGATGGCCCCGTCGACAACGTCATCGCCGCGTTCCGGTCTCAGGACGATGAGGTCGCCGTGCTCACCTCAGACGACGTCTTCTACCTCGACTGGAGGAGCCGCTCGTGGACGGCTCGTACGAGCCGGGATGCCCTGCTGCCCGAGTGGGCAGACGAGAGCATCGGCGAGGCGGTGATCTGGCCCGGCTTCACGCCGACGCGCTTGCGTGTGTTCGATACGAGCGGCGGGTGGCGTGACTACGAGTGGAACGGCTTCGCCCGGACCGCCCGCTTCATCGAGCGGATCGCTGCGGCGGACCGGCCCCCGGAGTGGGCAAGCTCCGACGCACCCGAGACCTTCACCCAGAACGCCATCTGGTGGGATCCGAGCAACGTCGACAATTGGTTTGACGCCGATCCCGGCACCTTCTGCGTCCGGGGAGGTCCGCGCGTGACCTCGCACGTGGTGTTTGTGAGCACGGACGGCTTCGGCCCGAGGGTCTGGTGGGTCAGTGGCCTCGAGCCGGACTGCCGTGAGTTCTTGCCCCGTCAGCGCTCGGACGCCTACGGCGCCTTCACATCCATCGGGGCTCCCGCGCCGGGCGACATCTCGGCGGCGGCCTTCATTGGCGGCGGCCCGTTGGTCTTCGTCCGGCGCTGAGGTCGCCTCAGAAGAGCGGCGCGAAGAGCTCCTCGACGTCGTCTTCGCTGAGCGCGATCTGACCTGCGCCTCCGCTCAGCACACCATCGGCGAGGCGCCGCTTGCGCCGCTGCAACGCGAGCATGCGCTCCTCGACGCTGCCCTGCACAAAAAGGTTCGTAGCGACGACGGGCTTCTTCTGACCGATCCGGTAGGCGCGATCCGTCGCCTGATCCTGCGCGGCCGGGTTCCACCACGGATCGTAGTGAATGACCGTGTCGGCGCTGGTGAGCGTCAGTCCGACCCCACCCGCCTTGAGGCTGATGAGAAAGACGTCGGCCTCCCCCGCCTCGAACGCGTCGACGAGCCCCGGGCGGTCCTTGCTCTTGCCCGTGAGCATCAGGTAGCCGACCCCACGCTCGTCGAGCCCGCGCGCGATCAGGTCGAGCATTCGGGTGAACTGGCTGAACACGAGGATCCGGTGGCCGCGCCCGAGCTGCGCGTCGAGGATCTCGAAGAGCATCTCGTACTTGGCGCTTCGTTTCACCGAGCGCGCCGCCCGCATCGGCACCAAACGTGGGTCGCAGCAGACCTGACGGAGCTTGGTCAGGGCGTCGAGGATCGGCACCGTCGACGCGGCGAGCCCACGCTTCTGGATGACCTTCCGAACCGACTCGTGCGCGGCGATACGAATCCGCTCGTAGAGCGCGCGCTGCTCGCCGGTGAGCTCCACGGGGCGCAGGATCTCTGTCTTCGGAGGCAGCTCCTTGGCGACCTCTTCCTTGAGGCGCCGGAGCAGATACGGGCTGACCTGTTGCCGAAGTGACGCAAGCCGCTCCTCGTCGCCGAGCTGCTCGATGGGCATGCGGTACCAGCGGCGGAACTTGAGCTCGTCGCCGAGCAGGCCCGGGTTCAGAAAGTCGAAGAGCGCCCAGAGCTCGCCGAGGTGGTTCTCGACTGGTGTGCCGGTCAGACAGAGCCGATGCGACGCGTCCATGCGCTTGGCGCTCTGGTGAGAGCGGCTGCGCGAGTTCTTGATGATGTGCGCCTCGTCGAGAATGAGCAGGTGCCAGGTGCGCGTGGCGAAGCGCTCCTCGTCCCGAACGAGGATGGGGTAGCTGGTGATGACGACATCGACCTTCTCGATGTTCGCGTAGCGGGCGTGTCGCTTCGGACCGCGGAGCACCAACGTCTTCAGGTGCGGCGCGAACTTGGCGATCTCGCGCTCCCAGTTGAAGCAGAGGCTCGTCGGGCAGACCACGAGGGCCGGCTCTTCCATGCGCCCCGAGGCCTTCTCGATCACGAGGTGAGCGATGGTCTGAAGCGTCTTGCCGAGGCCCATGTCGTCGGCGAGGACCCCACCGACGCCGCAGGTCCGCAGGTGCTGAAGCCACTCGACGCCCTTGGTCTGGTAGTCGCGGAGCGTCGCCTTGAGCCCGACGGGCGCGGGCACGGGGGCGGGATCGGCGAGGACCTCGCCCAGCTCACGCGCCTTGGTGCTGCCCTCCCAGCGGACCGACTTCCCGCTCTCGGTGAAGACCTCGTCGAGGCGCGGCAGCGCGGCCGCCTCGAGCGCGCCGAAGCGCACCACCTCGGCGTCCTCAGACTCACCACCGTAGAGTTCTCCGATCACGCGCAGCAGACCGCGGGCGTGTTCGGGCGGCAGCGCGAGGAAGCGGCCATCGGGCAGCGGCACAGCGATGGTCCGGCGGCCGTCCATCAGGCTGCCGAGGCTCGTCCCCTCCACGCTGCAGGCGAGAAGATCGACCAGCGCGGGCAAGAGGTTCACGCGACGCCCCTCGACGTCGACCCCGAGCTCGAGCCCAAACCAGTCGAGACGACCTTCTTGCGGCTCGACGTTGGCGTACCAGTCCACCTCTTCGACGATCCGGTAGGGGTAGTCGTCCGCGATTTCGACGCGCCAGCCGAGCGCACGAAGCTGCGGGACGACGTAGCTCGAAAACCCGCAGTGATCGTGCACGTCGCCGTCGCAGCGCAGCAGGTAGTGCGCCAGCACCCCGGGCGGCACGGCGTGGTCGGGCAGACACTCGAGGTCCACCGCACCGAAGCCCTCGAGCACGCAGCCCGCTCGCATCTCGGCCGCGGAGTCCCGCAGCACGATCTTCATGCCTGCCGCGCCCGCGCGGAAGAAGCGGTCGCGCTCGTCACAGGAAGAGACGCGCTGGTTGCCGTAGTCGAAGAAGAGCCGAAGGACCGGCAGCTCGAGGGTCTCGAGCATCGCGCCGAAGCCGCCGCTGCGATCGATCGTGACCGGCTCGACCCCGAGAACGACCCGCGGGACCGGGACGCCGACCTCGGTGGCCGCCGAGCTCGGCTCCCGACGCACCGATCGCAGCTCACCCGGACCTCGCCCCGACTCTGTCTCCGTGACTCTCACGCGAGCTTTAGATCACACAGACCGCCCGCGGTCGATCAAGAAAACGCAATGGATCCCAGATGCTACGTCCCATGCCCCCACATCTTGTGGCCCTCCCGGAGGGGCCCCACGAGCCAGCGCGATCCGTCGCGATCCCGGACTCGCGGCGGGGTCACGATCGTGGTGGTGAGGACCGCGTGTTTTCTGGCTTAATCGGTCCATGACCCTCTCCCCCGAGCTCCGCGACGCCGCGAAGGCATGGCGAGACGATGATCCCGACCCCAAGACGGTCGCCGAGCTCGATGCGCTGCTCGAAGCCGACGACGCCGACGGCCTCGCTGATCGTCTCGGCTCCAGCCTGAAGTTCGGCACCGCCGGTCTGAGGGGGCTGATCGGGGCGGGCCCGAACCGCATGAACCGCAAGGTCGTGATCCGAGCGACGGCCGGGCTCTGCACCCACCTCTTGGAGACGACGCCCGACGCCAAGAAGCGTGGGATTTGCATCGGCTACGACGGCCGCATCATGAGCCGCGAGTTCGCCGACGATGCGGCGCGCGTAGCGACCGGCATGGGCTTCCATGTGCGCACGTTCAAACATGTCGTGCCCACCCCGCTGCTCGGATACGCGGTGCTCAGCACCAACGCGTCCGGGGGCATCATGGTGACGGCCAGCCACAACCCGCCCGAATACAACGGCTACAAGGTCTACTGGGGCAACGGAGCGCAGATCATCCCGCCCGCGGACACCGGCATCGCGGCCGCCATCGAGGCGCTCGGCCCGCTTTCTTCGATCGCCACGATGGAACTGGCGGAGGCCCGCGGGGCCGGGCTCCTCACCGTGCTCGGCAAAAACGTCGAGCGAGCCTACCTCGACGGGGTTCGAGCGCAGATGGTGCACCCGGGGCTGCCCCGTGAGGTCACGATTGCGTACACCGCCTTGCATGGTGTGGGCGACCGCCTGGCGCGTGCCGCGCTCGCCGAGGCGGGCTTCTCGGCGGTGCACAGCGTGGCCGAGCAGGCCGAGCCGGACGGCGCCTTCCCGACGGTGAAGTTCCCCAACCCCGAAGAAGACGGCGCGATGGACCTCGTGCTGGCGCTCGCGAAGAAGGTGCACGCCGACCTCGTGCTCGCCAACGACCCGGACGCTGATCGCCTCTCCGTGGCCGTGCGGTCCGGTGGCGAGTTCGTGCAGCTGACCGGAAACGACGTCGGCTGCCTGCTCGGGCACTACCTGCTCGACCAGGGCCCCGCTGGGGACGCGCGGTTGGTGGTGAACACGATCGTGAGCTCACCGATGTTGGGGTCCATCGCCAAGGCCCACGCCGCTCGCTTCGAGCAAACGCTGACGGGGTTCAAGTGGATCGCGAACACGGCGATGCGCCTCGAGGCCGAGGCCGGCGCGCGCTTCGTCTACGGATACGAGGAGGCGCTCGGCTACACCATCGGGCGCCACGTGCGCGACAAAGACGGTATCGGCACGGCCGTCGTCATCGCGGACCTGGCCGCCTGGTGCCAGAGCCAGGGGCGCACGCTCCTCGACGAGCTCGAGATCGCCTGGCGCCGCTACGGCATGTACCTGAGCGGACAGGTCTCGACGGTGTTGCCGGGCAATGAGGGAGCCGCAGAGATCGCCGCGATCATGAACGGGGTACGGGCCGAGCCACCCAAGGCACTGGGGGCCCACGCGGTGACCAGCTTCAGCGACCTCTCTACCGGCAAGAAACAATCCTCCGATGGCACCGTGACGGCCCTCGATCTCCCGCAGGGCAACGTGCTCGCCATGGAGATCGATGGCGGACACCGCGTGATGCTCCGGCCGAGCGGCACGGAGCCGAAGATCAAGTTCTACTTCGACGTGCGCGTGGACATGGGTGACTCGGAAACCGCCGAGGCTGCCCGTGGGCGCGGGACCGCCCTCCTCGACGAGCTCGCGGCGGGGCTCGCCGAAGCCACCGGTCGGGGCTAGCCTTGAGCCGCATGAGACGTCCAACCACTCTGCTTGTCTCGGGGCTGCTCGTCGCCCTCGCCCTCTCCGCCGTGCCGGCCAGCCGGGCGCTCGCGCAGAGCGAGGGCGCCGTCGACCCGCAGCTCGAGGCCGCCCGCGAGCTCATCTTCCAGGCGCGGTTCGGAGACGCCGTGTCGGCGGCTCGCACGATCCTCAATCGCCAGGATCTCTCGGCCTCAGCGCGAAACAGCGCGCTCGAGGTGCTCGCGACCGCGCAGGTCGCCGACCGGCAGCAGGACGACGCCGAGCAGACGCTCCAGCTCCTCTACTCACGGGATCCAGGTCACCGACTCAACGACGCGGACGCGAGCCCGCCCGTGATCTCGGCGTTTGCGCGGGCGCGTGAGTCCAATCCGCACCCCGTGCCCGTGAGCCTCGAACACACACCACCGCAGCTCACCGCACGCTCCGCGCCCGAGATCCGTGTGCGCATCGCGGAGGGCGCGGACGCGGTCGACGAGCTCCAGCTGACCTACCGAATCCAGGGTGAAGGCGCCTCGCGCGTCACGATGTCGCCGCGCGACGACGGAACCTTCAGCGCGCGCATTCCGGTCGTCGGAGACGCCAGCTCCGCGACCGACGTGGCGTATTTCATCGTCGCGTTGGCTCCTTCGCTCTCTTCGCTCGCCCACGCGGGCACGGAGGCGGAACCCCTCCAGCTGCGCATCCCCGCGGAGGGCGCAACGGACGCCGCCGAGCGCCCGCCCATCCTCGCCGGCTCGACCGAAGGCTCTGAGACCACCGAAGAGGGCGGGAGCGTGCTCGAGTCCTGGTGGTTCTGGACGATCATCGGCGCCTTGGTCGTCGGCGGGGTCGCGACCGGGATCGTGCTCGGCACCTCGCAGTCCGCGAACGAGGGAACGCTGGGCACCGTACGCCTGATGCAGCTCGAGTTTTGAGGGGCCTGACGATCGCAGCCTGCTTGCTCCTCGCCGCGTGCGGGTCTGAGGCGGACGGCCCGGCGCAAAACACGCCGGAGGTCGAAGACGGAGCGGAGGCGCATGAGCGGAGCCACGAGGCCGCCGCCGAAGGGATCCGCGGGCCGGCCGGGGCGGACGCCGTCGACTGCTCCTCGGGGTCGGACGACCCAGAGCAGATCGATCTCTTCGCAGAGAGCGCCGGGAATGGGAACCTGAGCGGGGCCATCCGGGGGCTCGAGACCCTCTGTGGCCGTCACCCATCCTCGGCCACCGCTCGCGTTCGGCTCGGGGAGATGCTCCTCCGCACGCAGCCGCCGCGCGCAGCGCAGGCCGACACCTGGCTCACGCGAGCGCTCGAGCTGCACGAGCTGGGCTGCACCCTCGGCTTCCGCGACCACTGGGCGGCCCTCGAGGGTCAGGCGCTGAGCCACATGATGCGCGGGGACTACGCCGCCGCCATCGCGCCGCTCCGCGCGTCGATTCGAGCCTGGCCGGGCCTGCGCTCGACCCACTACAACCTGGCCTGCGCGCTCTGCCAGACCGGCGACGTCCCCGGGTGCCGGGCAGAGATCGAGATCGCCCTCTCCAACATCGAGGCGCCCAGCTTCCTCGCGGAGCAGTCCCGACCGGCCGACCACTACCGCGCGATGGTCCGCCGCGATCCGGACCTGGCTCCCCTGCGCGTCGACGCCGCTGCCCTCGCGTCACTCCTGGACTGAGGCGTACGCTACGCTCCGCGCCATGGAGCTCCACGAAGCGCTGAGCGCGAGCGACCTCACCACCCTGCGCATCACGCGAGGCCGCACGGGATTCGACCTTCGCCTCAGCCGCGACTGGGATCCGGTTGTCGACTGGTCCGACTACGCGACCACCTTCCAGGTCGACCAGGTGCCTTGCGTTGCACCCGTGGTGATGGGCGGGGCGGCGGCCCGTGCGCACCTGAAAGACATCGGCGCCGGCCCGTCGCTCGACAACCTCATCTCCCTGATGCGCGCGGGTCGTCACGAGATGGTGCACATGCACGTTCACGCGGAACTGGGCATGCGCGCGGTCAACCACGTGCACTCCTCGACGCTCGGCGCCAACAACGGGCATCACGCGATCCGCGCCGGAGGGGTGCGGCGCCACGACGCGGGCGAGTCCGAGGGGGAGGTCCTGATCGACGGACTGAACCTGGGCCGCGGCATGTCGTTCAAGAACGCCGCCGCGCAGATCCCTTTCGGCGGATGCAAGATGACGGTCCAGTGTGCGCCCTTTGCGCTCGACGACCTGGAGCGACTCGGCTTCCTCGCCCACTGCATCGACGCGGGTCACTTCTTCACCGGGCCGGACATGGGCTTCTCGCCTTCGCTCGCGGACGCGCTCCGCGCGCGCTTCACGCACAACATCGTCGGAGGGCCAGGGGGCGCGATGGGGCCGACCGGCACGCCCACCGCGAGGGGCACGTTCATGGCGATGCGGGAGTGCGCTCACGCCGCTTGGGGAAGCGAGGACCTCGCCGGCAAGCGCGTCCTCATTCAGGGTTTGGGCGCCGTGGGGCTGCCGCTGGCGACGCTGGTCAACGAGGCCGGCGCCGAGCTCTGGGCCTGTGACCAGAGCCCCGAGCAGCTCGCCGCTGCGCGAGAGCGCTTCGGTCAGCTCAACGTCGTCGATGCCGACTCGGCCCTGCTCCAAGACTGCGACGTGCTCTCACCGAACGCGGTGGGAGGGGTCTTCGACGCGGGCTCGATCGACAACCTGTCTTGTTCCATCATCTGCGGGGCCGCCAACAACCAGCTGCGAGCGGTCTCTCGGGAAGAGGAAGAGGCGCTCGCCGAGCGGGTGCGTGGACGCGGCATCGTCTACCCGCCGGAGTGGACGCACAACGTCGCCGGGGTCGTCGCCGGGTACGAGGAGTACAAGCACCAAGAAGAAGCGGCGATGGGGCGGCTCGATCCGCACCTCGAGCGCGTCTGCCGGCTCGGCACCCGTGACCGGCTCGCGCGGGCCGCGGAGCGCGCGTGTTCGCCTACCGCGCTCGCCTACCGAGACGTCGAGAGCCAAATCGACTCCGGTCTCGGCGCTCGGGACGCCTGAGGCGAGCGGCGCCGGCGAAGGAGCTCAGTTTCCTGCGGCGAGCGCCTTCGAGAGAGCGCCCCAGCGCTCGGACTCGGTGCGATCGACATTCGCGCGCTGCAGCATGATGCGGTGGTGCTTGCGCAGCTTCTCGGGGCCGTCCGGATCGGGCACCCGCAGCCAGAGCTTGTGGGCTCGCGTTCGGTAGTATTCGGAGAGCGTGCGACCGACCACGATGCAAGCCGCGGTGTCGATCTTGTCACCAAATCCGTCGGGCAACCTCGTGTATTTTCCCACGCGGCGGACGTCGACCCCGACCATGTACGAGAGGCGACGGAGGTCAGCGAGAGTTGCGTAGGGCAGCACCTCGCCACGGTCCAGATCGACCCCGACCTTTCGCGCGTCGAGGACGACCTCGCGCTGCAGTTCCTGATCGTCGAGATCGAGCACGATCTCGCGGACCGGCTCCTCGACGCGGAGACGCTCCATGCCTCGGAGTTTGCCGGCGATGCTGTTGACACCGGCTACCGCCTTGCGCCAACGAAAGCCCTCGGGGGTGCGCTTGCGTACGATGCGCACCGCTCCCCTCACTTCACCACGACGCACGTGGAACGCAGCTGCATCCGTAATTCGCGAGCACTGGTACATGACCGCGTCTTCGCAAAAGACGTGATCGCCGTCAAAAAAGCGTCACGCCCACGGCTAGTCGGGCATGCCGGCGAGCAGCTGAAGCAGCAGGTCCGCGCGCACCGCCCACGCGTAGGGAGCGTCGCTCTCGACCGTGCGAGTGACCCGCGTGCCCGTGTCGGTGACGCGCCGGCGCGTGCGCATGTTGCCCGCGTTGATGGCGATCACCCTGCCCTGCCGATCGAAGATCGGGCTGCCGGCCGTGCCGTCGTCCGAGAACGCGCTGTGGGAGACGAGGTGCCGCCGCACGGGTGGCGCCGACGTTCCGTCGAAGGCCGTGACCCGGCCGACCACCCCGGTGGTCATGCCCGCGACGGGGGAGCCGGTCGCGGCGAGGATGCTGGGGAAACCGAGCACGAAGACATCGTCTCCCGCCCCTAGCTCATTGAGGCTCGCCATGGTGGCGACCTGACACTGCGACGGCGCGGTGCCCCGAATGCGCATCAGGCCCACGTCCGGACTGGCCGGCGCATCAGCCTCGTAGAGGGGATGGCGATACATCTGCTCGATCACGATCGGTTCACCCTCGCCGCGGTTGGCGACCGCGCGAACGACGTCGCCACGCCCGAGCGCCCGCTCCACCGCGTTGACGCAGTGCGCACTCGTCGCCAGCAGGTCGGTGCGCACGGCGAAGGCGGAGCAAATCACGCTTCGGCGAGAGCCCGCTGTCCGCAGGAGGGCCCAGACCGCGCCCTCGTGCCGGCTCGCAATGGAAGAGCCGGTCTCCTCCTCGCGCTCGCCGATCTGGTCGTTGAGGCTCTGGATGCGGTGCTCGAGGCGGTCACGCTCGTCACTCTCGCCCTCGCCGAGGTCTGCCAGCTCACGTTGTAGCTGGACATTCTCGTCCCGCAGCTCTTGCCCTTCGTACCGCCCCCACATGAAGAGCGCGACCACTGCGCCCGCGGTAATGAGGAGCAGAAACGCGACGAGCCCGAGGCCGATCTTGAGCCCTCGGGAGCTGCTCCGGACCGCCTCGGTCGCCACGGCGCGCATGTGCGCCGTGGAGCCACGCCCTCCTGGGCCTCGGCTGGTGTCCGCCTGTTGGAGGGCGGCCTGAATCATCATGCCGACCGTCCGCTGGCCGTACTTCTTCTCGGCCGGGGGTCCCACCGGCGTCATCTGGCCCATCAAAGGCGTCGGGTGCGGGGTCGGGTTGCCCGGCGGATACTGCCCGGGCGGGGGCGTCATGGGCGCCATGCCCGGCTGCGAGCCCTGAAACGGCGAGGGGGGCGGCGTCGGATAGGCGTTCGCGTCCCCGGACGGCACCTGCGAGGGCGGCTCCACGGGAGGCATGAGCGGTGTCGCCGGGCCCGTCTGGTAGCTGCCGGGGGAGCTCATCGCGAGAGGCGTGGCGGCCGCGGTGTTCTTCGGTGGCGGCATGGAGCCGGCCGAGTCGCCGAACTCGATCCGGACCCGTGGGCCGCCGACGCCGAACTCGACCTCGTCTCCACTCGACAGAATGTGCCGCGTGATGCGCTGCCCCCCGACGAGCGTCCCGTTGCGGCTTCCCACGTCCACGAGCACCCACTGGCCACCCTCGCGGCGTACCTCGGCGTGACGCCCCGACGCGTCTAGGTCAGCGTGCGGGTCGAAGGCGACCTCGTTGTCCGGCAGTCGCCCAAATCGCACCACATCACGATCGACGTCGATCGTCCTGCCGGTGTGCGCTCCGAACGTCTGGTGCAGGCGCAGCATGCCCCCGGGTCGGTCAGAAGGGGTTGGAGGGCAGCGGCCCTTCGCGCCGCCTCCCGCCCGAGCCGCCGTGTCCTTCGCTGCTTCCACGGCGCCGCCCTGTCGGACGGGACGGAGTGGGGTCAGATCCCGAACCACCCGTCGCAGGCGGCAGCGGGCGCGGCTCCGGAATGACGACCGGATCGCGGTGCGTCGACGGGGCCTCCGGGGGAGGCTCAGCGACGACCGGTGCCATCAGGTCGACCTGAGTGACAGCGTCTTCCGTGACTGCGACCGTCTCCGGCCCGGCCAGCAAGATTTCACCGTTGCGTGCCTCGAGGCGGTAGCCACCTGGGGCCAGCGAGATGCTCATGCCGTCCGAGATCGCGCCTCGGTCCTCGCCGTTGACGAAGAGCGTTCCCTCGCCCACGTCCGAGTGGATCTGCACCGACCCGGTGACCTCGGCCGGCTCCTCGGTGGGATCTCCGAACGGCTCGTCGGGACCGCCCGGGGCCACCATGCCTGTGTCTTCGATCACCGGCTCTTCGACGACCGTGTCCTCGACCGGGTCGGCGATGGGCGGCGGGGGCGTGTCGGCGGAGTCGTCCCCGGACTCACCCGAGATCATCTCCTGTCCACCGCCGAAGAAGAACCAGCCGCCCGCGATGGCGGCGACCAGGAGCACGACGACGAGGGCGATCAGGCCGGTCTTCGAGCCCTCGTCACCGACGGACACGTCCTCCGAGGGTCCGGCCACGCTGCCTTCATAGCCTTTGACGTCAGCGCCGGGCTTGGTGGCGCCGCCGGCCTTCATGCCCATCTGGCGGGGCGGCAAGGACTTGCCGCGAACGGTGTCCTCGCTGGGAGGCAGGGGATACTGGTTGTACTCGGGCTTGGCTTCGTCGGGGACGGCGAGCCCTTCGCCCTCGAAGTCGACGATGATGACCGTGATGTTGTCGTGGCCGCCGCCCGCGTTGGCCATCTGGATCAACTTCGTGGCGGCAGCGTTCGGATCCTTCTCGTCCTGAAGGACTTCCTTGATCATCTCGGCGTGCACGAGGCCAGAGAGGCCGTCCGAGCACATCATCATCCGGTCGCCTCGACGCATCTCCAGGAAGGTGAGGTCGACCGTGACCTCCTCGGTCGTGCCGAGCGCCTGGAGGATGATGTTCGAGTGCTCGAAGGCTTCCGCTTCTTCTTCGGTGAGCTGCCCCGCCTCGATCAGCTGGTTGACCAGCGACTGGTCCTTCGTGATCAGCCCGAGGTTGTCACCGCGCAGCACGTACGCGCGGCTGTCGCCGACCTGGCCCACGAAGACGACGTCGTCGACGAGGCCCGCGAGCGTGGCGGTCGTGCCCATGCCGCGCCGGCTGCGGTCCATCTTCGCCGCGCTGAAGATCCGGTGCCCGGCCTCTTCGATCGCGGTCACGACACGTCGCGCGAAGTCGTCCCGGTCGTTCGGGACCGGGTTCGAGCGCATGACCTCGAGGATCGTGTCGACGGCCATCTGGCTGGCCACCTCACCCGCGGCCGCGCCGCCCATGCCGTCACAGACGGCGAACGCGTAGCCGCGTCCCTCGAGCGAAACGAC
>Ga0114933_10003841_pt1 | contig 14394 bp, 15 predicted proteins | sample 4SBtaG_FD_89691 | JGI IMG/M metagenome (GOLD analysis project Ga0114933, IMG submission 89691) | Deep subsurface microbial communities from Kolumbo volcano to uncover new lineages of life (NeLLi) - 4SBTROV12_W25 metaG | ecosystem: Environmental > Aquatic > Marine > Volcanic | place: Kolumbo...
CCTGGATGTTTGGAAAGCAGATTACAACCTGGTACGTCCTCATAGCTCTTTAGGCTATTTAAGCCCCCGTGAATATGCACGCGTCTCTCAAGAGAAATGCAAGCATACTAAACCACTGGAAACATTGGAGATAGCAATTTGAACACCGTAAATTCTCGCATCAATTATGGTCCAACTCTGGGGGGCGGGTCATTAATGAGAAAACTCGCATGATATCCGGTCTAACTTTTGGGGAGCAGGTCAAGTAGACATGCGACGACAAAAAAACAATGTATCATTTCACTAAATGTATCCAGATTTGTGAAAATTAATGATGTAAACTGTACGGTAATGAAATCAAATGTTCGATAATCACATATGCGAACTTTTCATTAAGTAACGTCATGATAATCTGTATTTCTAAATCCCGCGCTATGGAAGTTAGTTGAATATCAAAAATTGAAAAAGTGGTGCCATATTGGTGCCATAATAGAGACCAATCCAGACTATTAGAGACCAATTGAGTCTAATTAGCAGTTTTGAGAAAAATATTGAAATTAGAACTATATATATAAATTGAAACGCTATGTCTACTTATGTCAACACTTACAGACTAATTAAATCTAACGGGAACGCGTGAGAATCGAACTCACCTCCTACTTTATCGGCAGGACAACGGTGTTGAAGACCGTATACCATATAATTATATCAGGACATACAAGGATTGGTGACGTGTCTGTGACATGTTTTTTATTCATAATTATATTACTAAAATCCCAGTATCGTGTAGTATGATTTTATCCCAATAATGACTCAGCTGGTATATTTAATTTTTTTCGTAATGTCTTGATCATTTTTACCGTCAATTTTCTTTTACCATGTAACAATTCTGAGGCTCTATTTGGACCACCGATCAATACCCCCAAATCTTTTTGCTTCATTCCAAGTTGATCCATACGAAACACAATTGCGTCTATTGGCCTTGGGGGTAATATGTAATAATGCTTTTTTTCATAATCTTCAATCAATATTGTTAGAACTTCAAGGATATCACCTTCGGCTGAACCTGTTTTTGAATCCCACAGTCCTTCGACTTGACGCAATGCCGAGTCATAATCTTTTTCATTTTTAATGGGTTTAATAGACATCTCTAAATCTCCTTTGCATTTATATTATCATACTGTTTATGAGTCCCAATAAACCTTACGTAGACAATTTGGAAATCATATTTAATAGCAACTGAACTTCATATGATAAAGTTGACACAGCGATAAAAAGTTGCTTAAGTCCATGAGTACTTTTTTATACTAGGTTCAGAATTACCATTATGCAATTTTGAGTGTAATCTTTTTACCAAGTACTTTTGCAATTTTCTCTAAAGTAGATAGCCGAATATCTTCCGCATGATTTTCAATCCTGGAAATAGCTGTTTTTTGAGTATGAAGCTGCTTGGCAAGTTCTTCCTGGGTAAGTCCGGATTCTTCCCTGGCCTGGCGAAGTAAAGCACCAATTTTAAAATGTTCATATCCAGATTCATATTCTAGCGCAAATTCTTTATCGGACTTTTTTCTTTTATCAACGTATTTTTTTAGATCACTCATTTTTTATTCCTTTCAATAAAATCTTTTTTTCTTTTCTCGGCTAATTTAATTTCAACTTTTGGGGTCTTCTGACTCTTTTTCATAAATCCATTTGTTAAAACAACAAAAATACCTTTATCAATAAAACCAAGTAATCGAACCGCATCTTTACCCGTGCGAACTCTCACTTCCCAAATATCATTTGTACTAACGAGTTTTTTGAAATACTGTTTCGGTATTTTATCTAATTCTTCAATTAATTGTAATACCCACGTAACTTTTTTCGCCTGCTTTGCATTTAACGAATCAAGGAATTCTTCAATCGGAATCCTTTTATTCTGCTTTTGATAAAACTTAATTAACACTACGGAAGTTAACATACATGTTAACTATCTTTCAAGAAATATATTTGATCCAATTGATATGTCCATCCGTACCAACAGAGTCTTGTACCTCTTACGAAAAAGTTGACACAACGTCAAAAAGTTGCTTAACCAACTGTGAACTTTTTTATACTAAGTCCACTTTGAATCATATACTATTTAATACATAGTTTGTATAGCGTGTGTAGCGTGTAGGTCTTTTAATCAGCCGGACTAATATAGTGTAAAAGCTAAGGTGATACTTTTGGGTAAATTACCCTTGAATGAAAGGAAGCATAATGACCCCAAAATCAATTGACGAAAAGACAGTACGTGAGATCAGGAGAAAGACTCGCCGGATGTATTCAGTCGAAGATAAAATCAGGATAATCATGAAATCAAAGCATCAATCATTGACACGTTTTTTCATTTCGACAACTGCTTTGTTTTTATTTTTTCTCATCTTTCTAGGTTGTATTGAGCGAGGTTCGGAAGACACGTATAACAAGGCGATTGAAAAATCAAGTGACTATATTAAGGAATTACTAGAAAGATCTGAGATCCCTGGAATTTCGGTTGCAGTTGCAATCAACGATTCGGTTGTCTGGAATCGGGGTTTTGGCTATGCCAATGTGGAAACGAAGACACCCGTTACGCCAAAGACAATGTTCCGCATCGGCAGTATTTCTAAGGTTCTCACAGCTGGCGCACTTGGTTTGCTCCATGAGCAAGGAAAACTCGACCTTGATGCACCAGTTCAGAAATATGTTCCCGAATTCCCAGAGAAACAATTTATTGTCACAACCAGACAAATTGCAGGTCACCTGTCCGGTATCCGCGACTATAAAATAGATGAACAAGAGGATAAGAGACACTATGAGGATGTTATCACAGCATTAGAGCTTTTTAAGGGCGATTCCCTGGAATACCCCCCTGGAGATAGGTATTCATACAGTAGCTATGGTTGGAACCTTATCAGTGCAATTATTCAACGATCATCCGGCCAACCCTTTATCGAATACATGAGTAAAAACATCTTCACACCTCTCGGTATGAACAATACCACTCCAGACGATATTACTCTCGATATCCCCAACCGCTCGATATTCTATACTAGTTCTGAGGAAGTTGCTCCAACTTTCGATATCAGTTATAAGTGGGCAAGCGGTGGATTACTTTCAACTGCGGAAGATCTTGTCCAATATGGTTCTTCATTTTTACCCGGCAGCAATTTTCTCAATCCACAGACGAAGGAGCTTCTCTTTACTAATCAAAAAACCAATGATGGAAGGGAGATCATACACGGACTCGGTTGGATCGTGCAAAAGTTCGAAAATAACAAACCAATTTACTACCATCCTGGAAGTATGATAGGATGCCAGGCAATTTTGGTTGTGCAACCAAACGATCACATTGTTATAGCAATTCTTGCCAATCGTTCAGGAGGTTTTGGAGAACTTACAGCCAACCAAATCGCTTGTTTCTTTCTTGGACTTGGCGAAAAAGAATGTCCGGAAATTGAAGGTGCACGGAAACTCCGAATTGAAAAAAACGAGCGCTTTCAGATTTTAAATGCGGCCATTACCGCATGGAAGCTGGCACTTGAAGAAGGTGATTTGGAGAAACTCAATGCGACATTGTCCGAAAATATTCGGAGTAAAGAATGGAAAGACAAGCGAACAATTATAGACTACTTTCAAAAGGTGTTCTCTTCGGGGAGGACTATATTAACCCATGAGAACCTCCATCTTCGATTTCAGAGCAGGGGTTATCCGATTGGGACAATCACTTATGTGGAAGGAATAACGTCAACAGGGGCATTGGGGACTTTTTCAGTTCGTCTTACATTCATTCGTGAGGAAAGTGAAACGTTGATTACGAATATAGAACTACTGCAACCATAAATTTTTAAAAGAGCGAGGGTTGTTGATCATTGGACTGTGATACTTCAGACCCTCCCGGACACTTTAGGCTAAATTCTAAAGTGAAAAAAGGAGCGTATGATGAACAATGGGGTAAAAGAAAAACTCAGGTTCAATTTCAAATTAATGATTCTAGAATATGCTGAGCATTTTGGTCCAGCTCTGGGCTAATGATCGGGGGCAGGTCATTGTCGGTGCTTTATTCCTGTCGGTAAATAAGGATTTACAGGTTTAAACGTAGGAACGTGTATCGGAGTCCGACTGTCACTTGTTGAACTTTCCAAGTCCAATCTAATCCAATGTCATTCCCTAGTATGTTGTTAACTCCGTAATAGTACGTTCCATCAACTGCGAACTTGTCTGTCAGATTAAATATTATTCCTGCTCTTGGGCCAAAGTCGAAACTATCTATGTTTAGCTCCGAAATATTATCGTCCCACGTACGAATGGTTCCATTGTAGGAGGACTGTCCTTTAATCCGTCCACTACTCGTCAATGTGAAAGAAGTCTGGAATCCAAAATTTATTGTCAATTTTTTAAGCTTTAATCCGTAATAAATTGGAACTCCGATATAGGAAACGTGTCTCCAAAGGTTATGGATAATAATTTCACCTCTTGGGCTACCATACGGGTCTGTTGCGGCCGTTTCTATTCTTTCTTTACCCTCGATTTGTATAAATAATAGTTCTACACCAAGTGCTGATTTGTCACCAAATTTCCAATTGTAAAATAGTCCACCTCCTCCCGATGGGGAAAAATGAATATTTTGAGTTGTAAAATCTGAATTAAGGTCATTAGATATTTTGCTTAAACCGCCATTGGTTTTAAGTCCAAAGTTGTGTTGCCCAAAAACTGATAGATTAATGGTCAGTAATATCAATAATGTCAACTGCCTTTTCATTTTATTCATTTGAATCACCCAACGGACTAGTATTTCCTTCTGAATCAGTCTTGATTAACCACATATCATAATCACCATCATCAGTCGGTTGAACAAAATGACCCTCACTGGTATCACTTCCACTAAAAGTCTGAATCCACTCTTCGGTTCCTTCTTGACCAGTTATTATTGTCTGGATTGATTTATGAGGCAAAAACAAGTATATCACAATTATTGAATGGTGAATTCATTTGAATAGAGTGTATCAGACCAAGTATCGATATTGTTCTCCCAATTATATAGGAAAGAAAACCTATAATCACCAGTCTGATCGAATTGGTTGAAACTAAAGTAGGTTGAGTCAGGGGCGAGTGGCTTGATACCTGATAAATATACGGCAAGGCAAGGCCAACCCCATCCTCCATAGTCTTCCCAATTATCATTTTCCAATCGATTAATAATAGTAATATATCGTCCACCGCAGGCGAAAAACCAAGCTGTTGAATCAGAAGTGTTTTCTATTGTGAATCGAACCTGTGCGTAGCCATTACTTGAAATATATACTAACTTATCTGTGGTTGCAACCAATCCATTAACGATTTCATCCTGATGATTGGTAGTAGTTTTATTGCAACCAAATAATAAAAAGAATGATACTACGAGCCATAATGTTGTCTGTTTCATATTGATAATTGGGTTTTACCCATCGGTTCAAAAAAGAATCCGAAGTCCCTGTGTACGACTAAAATACCTGTACCATGAGGTTTCTCGTAACTTCGATTCGCTTGATGGAATGGATAAGATCATCTGACACAGGAAGATCAGGTTATTAATCCTTGTTCATGTGATATTTCATCGATTTCTCTCTGCCATAAAACTAAGTGGGCCATTGGTAATTATAGGGCCAGCTCCAGAGGCCATCCGACCAAAATCAGCATTGAATTATCACATGAACAACCTTAGAATCGACAGTTAGAAATGTCCGAAAATCAAAGAAACTCGAACTCTACTACTGGGCCAATGATCGGGGGCGGGTCATGAGTAACATGGTTGTTCGTGTGGTCATTACTTAACTCCTTTATTGTATTTCATTCTCTTTATCAACGTCATAGCATTATTCTTAACACTTTATAAATCGTGACCTTGTTTAGGTGTAAAGGGATTGAATTTTTATGTAAAGCCGCAAGGATATACTACCCATCTGTTTTCTTCACTTATTCTTAAAGGTTAACTGGCGTATGTTTTTGGCATTTGAATCCATAATCCAGAGTCGACCATTCTCATCGCCAAATTCTGCATAGTTATTGCGCGTAAAGACGATAAACTTTCCATCATGTGACCAAGCAGGATAATTACCTCCTTTTTGGGTCAACTGAACTAAATTGTAGTCATCCGAATCCATCAACCAAATTTGTCCATTTGACATAAATACAATTTTTGTCCCGTCAGGAGAGTATTTCGGGTATCGATTATCATGATTTTCGCCTGATAGGAAATTTAGCTGTCTATTTTTTTTACTCCCCACTTCATAATTCCACAAAGAATCTCCGAGCGCTTTACCTTCTTTATTGATAACTCTTTTGAAATAGAGTATTTTATTTTTTAAGGGATGCCATGTGGGAAACATTCCGTATTCGGCAATAAAATAGTTATTTAATCCCCCTGAATCAGTCATCCATATTCCGCAAGTACTGTCACCTTCGCATATAGACTTTGAATATGCGATCCAATTACCATTAGGACTCCAGGCGGGAAAGAAGTTGCGTCCTTCGAATGTAATTTGGGTTAAACTGTCACCATCGGCTTTGATCTTATATATTTGTGCGCCTTTGACAAAGGCTATCCATTTTCCATCCGGGCTCCAGGCAGGTGTGCGGTTTCTACCTTCAAGAAATTGGCGCTTGTTGTCTCCTGTCGGTGAGACAAACCATAAACCTATCGAATCAGGTTCAACAATATAGTCACCGCCTTCCACAACCTTCATTGTACCAATGCGATAATAAACAATAACGTTTCCATCGGGTGACCATGCCGGATATTCATCAATGCTGGGGTGAGACGTCCCCGGAGTATAGCCATTTTCATCACCATTGCCCTCACCAAGGGGATTCTTATTGCAGGACACCATCAACAGACACAGGATGAGAATAAATAATGATTGAATTAATTTAAACGGCATATTTTCTTACCAAAAACTGTATGGAGTGTTGATATTTTTGGAGGGAACCCAAGCAGCTTCAAGGCACGCTTGAAGTGGGACAGTCCAAAAACCAGCGGACATTAAATCAACTATTATAAAATGCGTTTTAAAACTCATTCAGTATCTAATAATTTCATAGTTGGAACTCTCTATAGGATTGCTTCAAACATATTTATTTCTCTCAAGTAGAATGTAATTTCTGCCTTCCGTCTCATCTCCATAGTTCTTTCTTTTAAAGCGAATGCGAGCATATTGTGATACTTCAGACCTGTCCGGACGTTTGGCCTGTTAATTTAAGATTGATCTTAATGCCTCATAAGGTGTCTTCCCATTAAAAGCGCCATGGGGTCGATTGAAATTATAAAACTGCTCCCAGGCTTCCAATTTTTCATTTAAGTCAACATCGTTTGTGTAAGTCAGTAATTGATAGAATTCATCCTGATCAGATCGATGAGATCTCTCTACCTTTCCATTTAGTTGGGGTGATCGTGGCTTAATGTAAACATGTTGCATCCCTTGATCCTCGACATACCAATGAAATAAAGCCTGGAACTCATGGCCCCGATCCGTTCTGATTGTATGGATACGAAACGGAAATTTATTCACAACATATTTTATAAAGTCTATGGCATTCTGCTGCGTATGTCTTTGATAGATTTTTAATGCTCGGATTCTCGTTGCGTCATCAATGGCCGTATATTGAAACCGTTTGGTTTTACCTCCATCCTCATGCTTGAATATGAGAAATTTTACATCCACCTGGACATGGTGGCCCGGAACTGATTTTGAATAGCGTTTGGTGTGAATGGCTCTTCGGGGAGCTATCTTTGGCAAGCGATTTATTTTATGCCGCTTTAACACACGATATACAGATGATTCGGATATATTGATCCCATGGTACCGCTCTAAATACCACATGATCCTTTCTGGCCCCAGTTGATAACTGCGCCTGATATGGAGAATCTTATCGACAACATCTTCTAAAAGCTTTCTTGGGTGGGAATGGGCAACTGGCTTCTTCCTTTTAAGGCCAGCAACACCATCCCGCTTATAAGCATTCTTCCATTCATAGAAGGATGATTTGGGCACTTCAAATTCCCTGCATGTCTCAGTTGGACCAAAATGAGTGGCCCATTCCAAAAACTAATAATTTGAAACGAAGTCTTAGTTCCTCTTTTGCTTCCTTGTGCATCTGAACCTCCAGTTATTACTTTAGAATTTAGCCTAAAGTGTCCGGGAGGGTCTGAAGTATCACATACTAGGTCCACTAAGAGTAGGGCTTTATATGATTGTACTGATCCTGGTGCCGCAAGTGAGCTAAGTACAAATCCACCACAAGCTGTAAATTGAGCCAAAACTCAGGAGTAGTGTTAAAAAAGGTGGCAAGCCGAAGCGCTATGTCCGGCGTAACCCCCTGCTTGGCGTTAATAATCTTATTAATAGTAATTCGTGATACGCCAATGTGCTTTGCTAACTGCTCCTGAGTCAAACTCAATGGGGTAAGATATTCCTCTTTTAAAATTTCCCCCGGAGTAGTCGGTGTGCGTCCAGTTGGAATCATCATTTCTCCTCTCTTTTTTCAATGATATTGTAGGAGTTCCACGTCATAAATGTGGCCGTCCTCAAACCGGAAACATAGCCTCCAAGGGCCATTCACTGAAATGGCCCACTGCCCTTTCCGGTCACCTCTCAATGGGTGTAGCCTATTCCCTGGAGGTGATCTTAAATCTTTTAAAGCATTCGCGGCATTCAGCATGTCCAATTTTCGGGTCGTGGCATCTTTCAATTCTGGTTTCACAGATGAACTTGAACCTGTATTCCAGAAAATCTTTAACCCCCTATGTTTAAAAGATTTTATCATTTGTTATGATGTAAATTACATATTTACATTTATAAAATCAAGAAATAATTTCAAATCCACATGACCCGCCCCCGATCATTGGTCAACTTTTTGGGGACATGTTCGACCATTAATTTGGTACAAACCAAGGCCACCAGTGGCTATCATTTGGATTATCATTTTTGGTTAAGTTTTTAATATCATCCCCATAAACCCTTAAACGAATTAAATCAAACCCATCCTCATATAATCCTACAAATACTACGTACTTCCCATCGGGAGATATAACAGGATACTGGTTGACGTTAAACCATTTATCATCTTTATTATTAAAAATCCATTTATTGCTGCCATCCACGTCAATTGTTCCAATAGTTGTCCCGGATTCATTACAACCTGCCCTATAAACAACTGTTTTACCATCGGCTGAAAAACTATTTCTAACACTCCAGTTGAGTAAATAAGAACAAGTATCATGGGTGACCAATGGAAGCAAACCTGTGCCATCCGAATTAATGATGTATATGCCACCCTTTTCATCCGTTGACAATACCTCAAAAAGAATTTTTGAGCCGTCGGGAGAAAATTGAGGCATGTAAGCGGGTCCTAATTCGGTTGCAATATGCATAAAATTCTCTCCAGTTGAATCAACGGTATACAGACCAAAATTATTTATGCCCCATTCTATTGAAATAAAAACAATTTTTGAGTCGTCTGGAGAAATATAAGGTTGAGCATTATACCCACGCCCTCTACCCTTTGTCAGATTAGTAATTTTGTGAGATTCAAGGTCATAAATACCAATATCAGTTGAATCTCCCCCAGCTTCTAACTGCCCCGCAATCAAAACACGATTAGAGTAGTGGAAAAACCCGTCCCGCATAACATTATATTTATCGTCAATTTCAATTTCTTTTTTATTATTGCCATTTATATCCACTTCCATCAACTTTCCTGTATTCATTCTATAATAAACTGTATTACCATCAGCAGATATGTCTACTGCGCTGAGAAAATTGTTCTCATCTTCCAACATCTTTTTACTATTACCATGAATATCTATAATGTGCAGCTCTCTACCTCGTGAACGGTCGGGATTATTGTATTCATATACATATATCAATTTTTGCGAACTGGGGGAATCATCTTCAAATAAATTGCACGACAGAAAAAATAGAATAAATATGGGAAGTAGACGTTTCATTTATATGGCACTGTATTCCCTTCTGAATCAGTTTTGATGAGGATGAAATCCTGTCCACCTTGTCCAAACGAATTAGTGCTGCCAATTACAATATATCCGCCGTCATTAGTCTGTTGAACCGAATTACCTTCATCAGAACTACTTCCACCAAAAGTTTGATCCCAAACCATATTTCCATCTGAATCTGTTTTAATCAACAAAATGTCCGAATTATTTCCATTACCAAATGATGAAAATATTCCTGTAACGATATAACCACCGTCACTTGCAGACAGGACTGATGAACTATGCTCATAACCTCCAAGATCATATATTTGATTCCATTCCATATTTCCAATTGAATTTGTCTTGATTAACCAAACATTCCATCTCCCATTTTCAAAGGACCAAGTCTCTCCTACAATGATAAATCCATCATCAAACGATTGTTTAATGTCGCGACCTATGTCAAGTTCATTCTTATCAAAAGTTTGACTCCATACTTTATTTCCCTCTGAATCAGTTTTGATTAGCCAGTAATCTCTTCCATAATTACCAGCCAATTCGGTCTCACCCAAAATAATATATCCGCCATCTCTGGTTTGTAAGACAGCTTTACTTTGGTCCATATCCTTTCCACCGAATGATTTATTCCACTCCTCAATTCCTTGTGAATCGGTCTTGATTAACCATATATCAATAAGACCACTCCCGAAAGAACTTGTATTCCCTGTGATGATATAGCCTCCATCGGTAGTTTGTTGAACGGAATAACCAATTTCAGGACTATTCCCCCCAAATGTCTTATTCCACTCTTCCATTCCATCCGAATCCGTTTTGATTAACCATATATCTCCCCGACCATTCCCAAAAGAAGTTGTAAGACCAGTAATAATATATCCACCATCTGTGGTTTGTTGAACTGATTGTGCCCATTCGTAACCACTGCCACCAAATTGTTTATTCCATATTTCGTTGCCCTCTGTATCCGTTTTAATCAACCAAAGATTAGACCCACGAATCCCCGATGGATCTTTTCTGCCAGCAAGAATATATCCACCATCTGTTATTTGTTGGACTGAATAACCAATATCATAACCACTACCACCATATGTTTTTAAAAAGGTAATGACTTCTTTCTCTTCTTTATCTTCGCAAGAAAAGACGAATAGGAAAGACAGAATGGGGAAAAGGCGTTTCATTTATACGGGACTGTATTGCCTTCTGAGTCGGTTTTGATTAACAAAATATCCTTTCCACCATTATCAAAAGTTAATGTGTAACCTGTAATGATATATCCACCATCTGTGGTTTGTCGAACAGAATTACCCTTATGATCATCACTTCCTCCAAAGGTCTTATTCCACTCTTCATTCCCCTGTGAGTCTGTCTTGATTAACCAGACTTCCTGATAATAATCATCTTCAGAAGGACTTATATTGCCAGTAATAATATATCCACCATCTGTAGTTTGTTGAATGGACGAGCCATGATAATGCGCATTTCCACCTAAAGTCTTATTCCAAACCTCATTACCTAAAAAATCTGTTTTTATCAACCAGACATCCCAGCGACTCTCGGAAGACAGTGTAGAGCCCGTAATAATATATCCGCCATCGGTAGTTTGTTGAACAGAATATCCTTCATCAGAACGACTTTTTCCAAAGATTCGATTCCATTCTTCATTCCCTTTGGAGTCTATCTTGATCAAACAAATATCTAAATTACCAATCTCGAAAGAACTTGTCGAACCAGTCAAAATATACCCACCATCAACAGTTTGTTGAACGGAGTTACCCTCATTCCAACCACTTCCTCCAAAGGTATAATTCCATTCCTCGTTCCCCTTCGAATCACTCTTGATTAACAAGACATCAGATTCACGGGTCCAAAAAGAATATCTTTTTTGGCCAGTAATAATATATCCACTGTCGATGGTTTGTTGAACAAAATGACCGTCATCGGGATAACTTCCACCAAATGTTTGATTCCACTCCTCATTACCTTCACCATCAGTTTTGATTAACCAGACATCAGAAGCACCATTCCCAAAAGAACTTGTCCAACCAGTCATAATATATCCACCATCGGAGGTCTGTTGTACGGAATGAGCTCCATCAAAACCGCTTTCGCCAAAGGTCTTATTCCATACTTCATTTCCCTCAGAATCCGTCTTGATTAACCAAGCATCATAATAACCATTCCCAAAGGAAGATGTAAGTCCTCCAATGATATATCCACCATCAGCGGTTTGTTGAGCGGAGCTACCAATATCAAGGCTATTTCCACCAAATGTTTTTACAAAGGTAATGACTTCTTTCTCCTCGTTATCCTCACATGAATAGACAAACAGCAGAGTTAGTATGGGGAGTACTCGGTTCATTTATAGTGGTTTCAACTCATCAAGTGGTATGTATTTAATATCTCGGTCATATTGGTAAAAAAATATATTATCCTTAATGATTACCCAAAATAACTCATCTTCAAATGTTCTAACCAACTTGACTGATTTAAGTCCGTCTTTTGAGTGATAAATATTATGTGCGTCGGTAATGAAAAAACTATTCGTCGTTCTTGGATCTTCAACCACTTGTTTGAGGTAGCTGTTTTCTCCTAAGTCAATCTCGATAAATTCCCAAGTAAATCCACCGTCAATAGATTTAAAAACTCCGCCAAAGACTAATGTATAGATGATATTTTTGTCTGACGAATCAAAAAATACATCGAATACTCTTAAAGCTCGTCCGAGATATAACTCCTTTAGATCAACTTTGACTTTCACCGATGCACCATATTCATTCAAGGCCATCAAATTGTCGTAGTATCGAACCCAGATAGATTGCGGGCTAAATACCCAGACTTCCTCTGGATTATACGGGTGCCAAACGATTCCATCAAGCCCATGAAAAACACCAGAAGACCGGGTCACATGATTCCATGTATAACCACCATCCTCTGATCTGAAAATGTTAGCCCCTCTTTCCGTTGAAACGAGAATATTTGGTCTATGTGGAGATCGCTCAACTTCAATCACTATATGATCATCTTTATTCTTATAAGGATAATTTAAGTATGTGTTGAACCAAGTTTTACCATCGTCCAAACTATGCCAAATATGTTCTGTCCAGCTGGTTACAATAATATCTTTCCCGTAGGCTGAAACACTCGTTGCACCTTTCCTTCCTACTGTATCAGTAAAACCCATATATACCCATTTATTATTTTCAACTGTATAATTTTTTCGCCATAATCCCTCACTGTTCAACGCTACATATATGTAGGGCTTATCAATATCTATATCCCACATATAAAAATATTCAAATTTTTCTGGGTAATAATCGCCCGGTAGATTATTAACACTTACATTCAATCTTTTTTCAGCAAAATTCCCAGATTCATCTGTAGAAATAATTTTAACAATATGTTCGCCATTGTTATGTTTTTTTGTATCCCAATAATATTGATATAATGAGATGCTATCAGAAAAGTAAAGGGAATCATCAATAAAAAAGTCCACATGGGCAATACCGCCTTCATCCTTGGTATTGATATTGATTAAAACAGTATCTCTTACCGTTTCGCCATTTATTGGTGAAATAATATCCAATAATGGTTGGTAATAATCTTTTTTCTCGCATGTTATAAGAATCAATAACCCTGCGATTATATAAAGATTTAATCTGAAATCCAGTTTACCCAAAATTCCCTCACATTCAATCTTTATTTTATTTAATCACCAAGTGGTTCAACACTTCCTTTTGAATCGGTCTTGATTAACCAGACATCAGATCGGCCATTACCGAATGAATGTGTATTACCTGTAATGATATATCCGCCATCTGAAGTTTGTTGAACTGAAAAACCTTCGTCACGGCTACGTCCCCCAAAGGTCTGATTCCACTCTTCATCACCATTCGAATCCGTTTTGATCAACCAGACGTCATATCCACCATTCCCAAAAGAATGTGTATAACCTACAATAATATATCCCCCATCGGTTGTTTGTTGAACGGAATAACCCCTATCACCAAGATTTCCCCCGAAGGATTGAGTCCATTCCTCATTCCCTTTAGAATCGGTCTTAACTAATAAGACATCTTCACGAATTTTTTCAATTGGACTTGTACTCCCTGTTATAATATATCCACCGTCCGTAGTTTGTTGAACGGCATAACCCACTTTGGCTCTACTACCCCCAAAGGTACGATTCCACATTTTGTTCCCCTCTGAATCGATCTTGATTAACCAAGCATCCCTACTACTATTCCCGAAGGATGCTGTGGTACCAGTAATGATATATCCACCATCTATCGTTTGGTAAACGGAATACCCCTTATCCCCTTCATTTCCTCCAAATGTTTGATTCCATTTTTCAATCCCATGTGAATCGGTCTTGATTAACCAGACATCAGAAGCACCATTCCCAATAGATTTTGTAGAACCTGTAA
>Ga0114933_10003842_pt1 | contig 14392 bp, 13 predicted proteins | sample 4SBtaG_FD_89691 | JGI IMG/M metagenome (GOLD analysis project Ga0114933, IMG submission 89691) | Deep subsurface microbial communities from Kolumbo volcano to uncover new lineages of life (NeLLi) - 4SBTROV12_W25 metaG | ecosystem: Environmental > Aquatic > Marine > Volcanic | place: Kolumbo...
GGCCCAGGCCGCTTCTACCTTGAGGGTGGAAGGTGCCCATGACGCTCGTGCTCATCTCGGCTGCGCTCGCCCAGGACATCACGGTGAACGTCCAGGAGCACCCCGGGATCGACGCCGAGAGCTTCGAAGCGGACCTGTCGAGCACCATCGAGGACGAGCTCCGGCTCCTCGACCAGGGCGAGTACCTGCAGGACATGGCGACCGCGGCGCTCATGTCGTCCAAGGGCATGGGGGTCGACTACGCCTCGAACCCCGAGCGCTTCGTGCTGGGGGGCTCCGTGGGGGCTTCGGCCTCGTCCGGGCTCCGCATCGGCGAGACCGAGCAGGCGCTCCCCCAGGGCGGCGTGGCCGTCCAGGCGACCGCGATGGCCGGCCTGAACCTCGGCGCCTTCGCGCCCGATGACAGCCCGGCACGACGCTTCGTCGTCTACGCGAACGGCATGGCGGCGGACCGCACCGGCGATCAGTACGAGAGCGAGTTCATGAACGCCGGCGGGCACATCCAGGTGAAGCTGGTGACTCCGCGCGGCGCCGAGAACGGCGCCGGCCAGTGGGGCGGGATCGACCTGACCACCGGCTACGAGATGTCGCAGTACGAGCTGTCCGTCACCTCGGGCATGCCGGTTTGGAGCGGGAAGACGAGCTGGGACGCCACCGGCGAGTACCGCATCCGCTCCACCGCCCAGAGCATCCCGGTCGAGCTGTCCACGAACGTCCGTCTGGGCATCTTGAGCCTGTACGCGGGCGGCGGCTACGACCTCTGGCGCGCCGGCTCCTCGGCGAGCTTCATCGAGCTCGACGGAGCGGTCAGCACCAAGGTCCAGGGGCAGCGCACGGACGTGGGAACGGCGAGCCTGTCCTATGCACAGGCCGCGACGCTGTCCGACGCCTACGGGGCCCGCGGCTTCTTCGGCCTGCAGATGAACGTCTTCGCGGTCAAGGCCTACGCCCACGTCAACGTTCAGCCCGAGGCTGGCTTCGGCGGACACGCGGGCATGCGGGTCGCCCTGTAGACAGCTCAGTCGATGCCGACGTCCACGACCCACAGCCGGGTCGCACCGCGGCGGCGATCAATGCAGGCCTCGGACAGACCCGCGCCCTCGAGCGACTTGCGAATGCGGTGGAGGACCACCGGCAGGCGGCTCCGGTGGAGTCGCTCCGAGCCGCGACCCCAGACCGCCTGGCGGAGCTCGCCGTTGTTCATCCAGCCCGGATCCTCGACGCGACTCGCCATCTCCTGCTTCGCGGCGCGCGCGAGCACGTAGACCACCTCCGCCTGGGTCGCAGCAGTGATCAGGAGCGTCTTGGCGTTGTCGCGAACGTCGGTGAAGCGAGCCTCGGGACCCGTCGGCCCGTCCAGGCGGGCCTCGACGCGGATCGGGGGCGGCCCGCCCTCGAGCTCGACGGTTCGCACGTTGGCCGTGCCACCTTGCGCCTCGACCCGGTAGCGATGACCGGCGACCTCGAAGTCTTCGCCAGGGCTCAGCGGCCGGGCCAGCTTTGGACCCTTCAGGGTGAGCCCGCCCTGCCGGTCGAGGACGATGTTCATGTCGTCGACCTTGTTGTCGCCGAGGTTCAAGGGCGTGCGCAGCCCGGCGTCGACCTGGACCAGCGCGAGGTCGGTGACCTGGCGGGGCACGCCGCCCAAGACGCGAATGCGCAAGCAGGTCTCGCCGCCCAGGCGGACCTCGTCGTCGTCGGCGACCTCGACGGTCGCGGTGATGCGCTGCTCGTTGAGGAAGGTGCCGTTGCGGCTGCCGAGGTCGCGCAAGAGGACCCGGTCGCCCTCGCACCAGATGCGCGCGTGATCCGTCGAAACGCTCGGATCGACCAGGGAGATGTCCGCGTCCCGACCACGCCCGACGTGGAGGCCGCGCTCGCCGACGCCGACCGCCTTGACCGGCTTGTCGTCCTTCATCAGCAAGACCATGACGCGCGCGCTCACGGACTCTGTCCTCCTCTCTGAACCCCATCATCCCCCAGAGCGGCGGCGAGCGGGGCATGGAAGCCCTGCGCGAACGGGGGAGCACCACCGTCCAGCGACGCCCGCAGAGCCTCTCCAAAGCGGGCGCCCGCGCCGAACGCCTCGCCCCCTACGCTCTCCAGTCGACCGCTGGGACCGCCCCCGGTGAAGGTGCTCGCAAGCCCCAGGCCCGCCCAGATCGCAGGGCGGCGCGTCGAGGCGACGGCCTCGATCAATCGAGCGACCGAGGGGCTCCCGCCGCCGTGGAACCAGAGCGCCCGGCCCAGCCCGTGGTCCGACCAGACCTGCGCCGGAGAGATGGAGGGGTGGCGCAGCGACCGGCGAGTGCGCAACAGGCCCTCCGCGAAGCCCAGACCATCCGCCTCCAACCAGAGCCAGGGCGCAGCGGGCCATGGCGCCTCACGGCCCCAGGCGCGAGCGATGCCGGCGCCGACATGGCGGAAGCAGCGTCGGAGTGGGTGATCGTGCAGTTCGAGCTCCCCTTCCATCGCCGTTCGGAAGCCGATGCCCTCGTCGGAGAAGCCGTCCTGGGCCTCGCCGCTGGCGCGCACGAAGGCCTCGACGACCTCGAGACAGCGCTTGCGGGCGGGGCCGGGGCCCACGGCCTGACGAGAGCGCCGGGCGAGCTCGCTCAGAGCCAGCAACGGGCGATGTCCTGGAGCTGGGCGGGGCGGGGACGGACGCGGATGCGCCCGGTCTGCAGGTCGCTCGGATCATGAAGATCGATCCCGTAGGGGTTGATCGGCCCCTCGGGCGGGCTGTCGGCGGCGCGGAGGTAGAGCGCGACCGCCAGGACCTCCAGATCCGCCAGGCTCCGGTCCATCGCGCGACGCAGCTCGACGCCTTGGTGGCGGACCTTCAGCCGGTCGAGGATGCCCAGCAGGAAGCGCGCCTCGGACTGGTCGAAGTGCTTCGCCGAGGGGCTCGGGGGTTCGGCCGCCGCCCAGTCGCGGAGGAGCTTCTGCACCCGCGTCTGGAGCGCGGCCAGGCGCTCGGCGGTGTGTCGCAAGCGCAGGAAGGAGAGACCATCCGCGACCTCGCCCGAGCGCAACCACGGTGCGACGAAGCCGAAGTACATCGCGTTGTCCCAGGCGGTCTTCGCGGCCATGACCCGGGGGTGACCGAGGAGCTCGTACATGCCGGAGTACATCGGCAGGTACTGGTCGACGACCCGCTCGAAGAGCAGGTTCGCGGTCCGGCAGGTGCGCGCGCGGTCGCGCTCCGGCCCGGTGATTGCGGCGACCAGGAACTCGTTCGCGAAGGCCATGAGATCGAAGGCGGAGGAGTAGAGCGGGTCGAGGAAGACCGCAGCATCCCCGGTCGCGCCGAAGCCCTCGTCCGAGACGATGGCGCTGCGACGCCACGCGCGAAGGCTTCGCCGATGGGGCCGGATGTCGCCAACCCACAGGGCGAGCTCGGGCTCGTTGTCCGCGAGCCATGCCTGCACGTCCTCGACCGGGGGGCCCACGATGCCGACGCTGGTGCCGCCACCCGGCACCGGGATCAGCCAGACCCAGTAGCCGGGCCCCATCAGGTGCGTGGTGCTCCGCCAGCGGAGGTCCCTCGGCGTGCGGGACCGGAACTCGGCGCAGTCGCTCAGCTCGCCGGGGTCGACCCGCCGCTCGGTCCAGAACCAGGTGGCTTCGTAGGCGTGGTCCAGCCGGACGCGCTCACCGAGGGGCACAAGCGACCCACCGGAGGCGTCGATCACCCAGTCCGCATCGAAGACCTCGGCGCCGGCGTGCACGCGGCCCCGCTCGACCTTGGTGACCTGGCGCCCGCCCAGCAAGCGAGCGCCCGAGGTCACCGCCAGGTGGTGTTCGAGCCGGCCACGATGCAGCTGGAAGGTAGGCGGGTTGGTGCCCTCGAAGGGGATCTCCCAGAAGCCTCCGCCCGGACGCATGGAGGCGAACTCGCTGCGAGATCCGATGGACTCGCCCGAGAAGAAGAAGCGCAGCCCGTGCTTGGGGACGTGATGAGTGCGCAGGTGCTCGCCCAGATCGAGCTGATGCTCGAGGTAGCCCGAGGCCGCCTCGGCCAGGGACTCCCCGATCCGGATCTGCTCGGGGTCCCCGGGGAGCGCCCGCGCGTCCAGGACGCCGATCTGCAAGGCGGCATCGACCCGCTCGAGGTGGCGGGCGAGCAGGAGACCGGCGGCCCCGCCGCCCAGGATCAGCACGTCGTAGCGGGCCAAGGTGGCGTTATCGTAGACCCGATGGAGGCCCTGTGAGACGTCGAGACTTCCTGGCGACGGGCGTCGTCGGTGCAGCGGGCCTGACCCACGGAGAAGCACAGGCCGAGGCCCCGCTCTCCGACGCTGCGCTGGAGCGCGATCTGAAGACGCTTCGCAGGGAGCTGCGGCGCATCGATCGCCTGGACCTGCCCGGGCTCGACCACGGGCGGCGATCGCTCGGGGAGCGCGGTGAGTCCATGACGCAGCTGATGCGGAGCGCGATGAAGACGCTCTTGATCAGCAGCGCCGTCGGTCAGCTGCCAGCGCCCTCGCGCGAGGACGCCAGGGTGGACAAGCTCGTCCGTTCGCACACGGCCGAGATGGACTTCGCGACCCTGGGAATGCTCGACCACCTCGAGAACTTGCCCGAGGACCACGTCCGCTACGTCCAGGACGCCATCCGCGAGGACCCTGAGGTGCTCGATACGGCCTCGGAGATGCTGGGGGATGTGGCGGTTCGGGGAGGCGTGCACCGCGAAGCCCGAGAGCACCTCGACTCGATGCTGCGCCATGTGACCTGGCGGCTGCGACGCCAGCCGACCTCGATGATCATCGAGGAGTCGACGAAGAAGACGCACTCCTGGCTGGAGACCCTGGCCGCGCAGGGATCCGAGACGGGCATCGAGGCGCCGCTGGAGGACCAGCAGAAGTGGGGCGAGTACGCGCTCTCGGCCACCCCGGAGGGGCAGCGGACCTCGCTGATGGAGTGGCTGCCTGAGCGCAGCGATCGCAGCGGCCAGGCCATGATGCGGCGCGCGGCGTTCCGACTGGCGACCTCGGGCGTGCTCCTGGTGGTCGGCGTGGGCTTCGGAGCCCTGGCGATCGTGCTGCTGGACGGTCCCGCACCGGACCTGGGCATCGTCGTCACCGCGATCTCCCTGGTGACGCTGACGGGGGCGGCCGTGATGCTCATCATCGGCCTCGTGACGCTCATCGTCGCTGCGGTGCGCCTGGCCTCGGAAGCGCCTCCGCAGGAGCTCCCAACCGAGTGAGCGCCGTCACATCCCTGGGAGCCGTCAGCGGCTTCGGGCTTGGAGTCGACGCGCTCGTGGCAGGCGCGCTGGAGGAGCGAACGGCGCTCCGAGCCGTCCGGCGCTTCTCCACCGAGGGCCTGCGCAGCGTGCCCGCGGCGCTGGTACCCGGCTTCGACGAGCCCAGGCTGAAGTCCGACCACCAGGGCCGGGCAGACGAGCTCGCCATCGCCTTCGCCGTCGCCGCGGGGCGGGAGGCGCTCGGGGATCGGGACCCCGCCGACATCGGACTGGTTGTCGGCACCAACCTCGAAGAGACCGCGCCGATCTCGGTGCTGGTGGACCGCATCGCGGCAGCGGTTGGCCTTGGGGGTCCCCGAGCCGCGGTCTCGACCGCCTGCGCATCCGGAGCGACCGCGCTGGCGCTGGGCTCCGAGTGGGTCGAACGCGGGGTCTGTAGCCGCGTCCTGGCCGGGGGCACCGACGTCATCACGCCGACGGTCTACGCGGGCTTCCAGGTGCTGGGAGCGATGTCCGAGGGGCCGTGCCGGCCCTACGACGACCGCCGCGGCATGGGTCTGGGCGACGGGGCCGCCTTCTGCCTGCTCGAGGCCTCCGGGGGTCCGCGGATCCTGGGCTGGGGTACCTCGGCGGACGGCCACCATCCGACCCAACCCGCGCCGGACGGGCGCGGTGTCCAGGCGGCGCTCCGAGCGGCGCTCGAGCACGCTGGCGTGGACGGAGTGGATCACGTCCACACCCATGGAACGGGCACAACTGCAAACGATAATGCGGAGTTGCGTGGTATCTTCGCGGCCCTGGACCGCACGCTGTGCAGCTCCAGCAAGGGCATGCTCGGCCACACCCAGGGAGCCGCAGGGGCCCTCGAGGTCGTCCTCTCGCTCGCGCTCGCCGCCCGAGGGCGCGTACCTGGAACCGTCGGCCTCCAGAGCCCTCGGGCCGGCGTGCCCGACGAGGTCTTGAAGGCCGGGCGTTCCCGCCGGGTCGATCGCATCGCTTCGACCAATTCGGCCTTCGGCGGCCTGAACATCGCCCTGCTCCTCGGAGAGGGCCCGATCCCGACGCGGCGGTGCCGCAGGGTGACCGAAGAGCGTCGGGTTGAGCTGGCGCCGGACGCGCGACCCCAGGCCCGTGGTTTCGACCCGCGCCGCCTGGACCCCAGCGCGCTCTTGTTGATCGCCGCGGTCAACGCGGCGCTTGGAGGCCGCCCGGTCCGCAGGGGTCAGGCGCGGCGCATCGGCCTGGTCGTGGACCAGCCCCGCGTCCCTGCGACGAGCCTACGGAGCCTGCGGACCTCGATCGAAGAGGGCGGAGCACCTGGACTGCATGCCGCGGCCTTTGCCAACGCCTTGCGCGTGGCCCCGACCGGCGCCTGCACCCGGGCGCTGGGCTTGCGGGGGCCCACCGACGTCCTGTGCGGCGGACTCGAGGTCGCCTTGGCGCACGCCCACGTCCTGGCCGAGGAGCGGGACCTCGACGCGGTCGTCTGTGCCTCGGTCGACGAAGACCTCGGAGCCCGCTCGATCCTTCTGTTATCGGCGAGTGCGTGAGCGCCAGACGCGAAGACATGCTCGGGCACATTCGCCGGGTCCTGGTCGAACACCTGAAGGTCCGAGTCGAGCCGGACCAGGTGCAGCCGGACACGCCGCTCTTCGGAACGGGCCTCGGCCTCGACAGCGTCGACGCCGTGGACCTGGTCGTCGGCTTGGAGAAGTCGAGCGGCATCCGGGTCCCCGACGATGCACGGGGAAGGGCGGGCCTTCGGACCGTCAACACCCTGATCTCGTTGATGATCGAGGTCCAGGATGAGAGCTGAGATCGAGGCCATTCGCTTCGGCGTTGCCCTGCACCGAGCGGATCACGTCGTGGGGATTCGGATCTCGGGGCCCGAGGCCTTCGAGGTCGTCGACGCCCTGTCCCCCCGACCTCTCTACATTCGCGACGGCCAGATGCTCCCGGCCATCGTCCTGAACGACGACGGCACCGTCTTCGCCGACCTGATGATCTGCGCTGACGACCTGGACTGGCTGCTGTTCCTCGAAGGCCCCTCCCCCTCCGACGCCCTCGCGCGCCTCCTGCCCTTCGCCGAAGGGCTCGACGCCACCTGCGCGATCGAGCCCCACGTGATGTGGCAGCTCCATGGCCCCTATGCATGGGAGTGCCTGGCCGACCTGATCGGACCCGAGGTCGTAGGCATCCCCTACCTGACCCACTTCCTGCTCGACCCACTCAGCCGAGGCATCTGTTTTCGCTCAGGAAAGACCGGCGAGTTCGGCTATGAGCTCTGGGTACCGCCGGACGAGGAGGACCCGGTCCTGAAGGCACTTCGAGGCGCGGCCGGGCGCTTCGACGCGGTGGAGGTGGGCCTCGAGGCGCTGGACCTCTGCGCCCTCGAGACCGGCTTCTACTCGATCCGACACCCGGCGGTGCAGGGCCTGAGCGTGCCCGAGCTCCAGCTCCTGTGGCGGGTCGAGCTCGACCGTGATGTGCCTGGTATGGAGGCCGTCCGGGCTGCTCGCCACCCTGCGCAGCGCCTCACCTGGGTTCGATCGGAGCGACCCTTTCCAGGGGGCCTCCGCTCCCCTCTGCTCGAGGCATGGATCGGGCTGCGCCTGGTCGACCGGGAGCGTGCCTGGCCCGGGGTAGACCTGGGCGACGCGGTCACCACCCACCCGCCGCTCCTCTGGAACCGCAGCCTCCACATCGACGCGCAGAAGCACTCGTGGGCGTCCCGCGAGCTCGACGACCTGCCGGACGTCAGGCCATGAGCGTGGTGCTGGTGACCGGGGCGAGTCGAGGTCTCGGTGCGGCGCTCGCGGAGGGCTTCCGCGCACGAGGTGACCGGGTGTTCGGCACCTGGCGCGTGCGGGAGGCCGAGGCTCGATCGCACTGCGACGCCGCGCTCCGGATGGACCTCGGCGACCGGGACAGCATCCGGGCGGCGGTCGAGGCCGTTGTGCAGGAGTCCGGTCGCATCGACGTCCTGGTCAACAACGCCGCGATCACCGGCGGCGGCTTCTTCGGCTTCGACGACGGCATGGACGAGGTCCTCGAGGCGAACCTCGCCGCGACCGCCGCGGTGACGCGCCACGCGGTGCGTCAGATGCTCGTTCAGGGTGGCGGAGTGATCCTGAACGTGAGCTCGGTAGCCGCGCTGCGTCCCCCTCCCGGCCAGGCGGCCTACGCCACGGCCAAGTCGGGGCTGATCGGACTGACCCGCGTCCTCGCGCGGGAGCTGGCTCCGAGGAACATCCGTGTCAACGCGCTGGTGCCCGGCTTGCTCGCGATCGGCTCCGCGGCGCGGATGCCCTCGACAGAGCGGGACAGGTGGCTGGCGCATGTCCCCATGGGCCGGGTCGGCCAGGCCTCCGAGGCGGTCGAGGCTGCCCTCTGGCTCTGCTCGGACGCCTCGCGCTACGTCGTCGGACACGCGCTGGCGGTCGACGGTGGAATGGCGATCCGGTGATCGCCTGGGCCTTCGGCGGACAAGGCCACGAGCGCCCGGGCGAGGGCCGAGCGCTGCTCCCCGTCATCCGCGACCGACTGCTCGAAGAGCACGCTCACGCCATCGAGCGCGGCGGTCGGGCGTGGTCGCGGACCGAGACGCTCCAGCCCCTGCTGGTGGACCTCGCCACGGCCCTGATCCCCTGGGCCGGGCGTCCGCCGGACCGAGTCTTCGGACACTCCCTCGGCGAGCTGAGCGCCGCCTGCGCAGCCGGACTCTATACACGAGCTCAAGGCATTGAGATCGCACGAGTTCGTGGCAAGGCAATGGCGACGGTGGGCGGCGGCATGTGCGCCGTCCCGATCGGGGAGCGGCACCCGGATCTTCAGCTCGCGGTGGAGAACCCGGACCACGACGTCCTGGCGGGACCGCGTGCCGCGCTGCGTGGCCGCGTGCTCCCGGTCTCGGGCGCATGGCACACCCCGGCGTGTGCTTCCAAAGCCTATACGCAAACAATTTATATGTACGATAATAACCTGTTATCGTGCCAAATGATCCTGGGCGGCGGTCAGGTCGAAGCGCGTGACCCGAGGGCCCACCTCGCTCGCCAGGTCGCGGAGCCCTTTCGATTCCGGGCGTTGATGCGTGCGCTCGACGGCATCGAGGAGGTCGTCGTCTTCCCTCCCGGCCGCTTGCTGGCATCCTGGCTTCGGGCGGCCGGCTTTCGGGTGCGACGCCTGGAGACCCCCGACGACCTGGAGTCCACGTGAAGATCGACCTCGGCCCGGAGATCGTCGGACTCCTCCTTCCCCACAAGCGGCCCTTTCTGATGGTCGACCGCATCGTCGAGATTGGAGACAAGCCGACGCCGTCCCTTCACGCGCGGCGGCTCATCACCCAGAACGAGAGCATCTTCGACGGCCACTTTCCGGGGTGGCCTCTCTGGCCCGGAGCGCTGACCATCGAGGCACTCGCCCAGGCCGCGAACCTCCTGCTCGTCCTCGCGGAGATGCGCGCGGAGTCCGAAGATATCCTGAACGATCTTCGTCAGTTGTCGCTGTCGATGCGGATGGAGCCCGTTGCCACCCCTGGGCCCGAGGTCCTGGCGCGCCTGCGCTCTCCCGGGCCCTCCGGCGTGCTCTCTGCCGTCGACGTGAAGCTGAAGCGCCCGGTCTTCGCTGGGACGGTCCTGGACCTGCACGTACGGGAGGACGGTCGCTTCCAGGACCTCATCCACCTCCATGTCGAGGCCGTCGTCGACCGTCGGGTCGTCGCCGACGGGAGCCTTCACGTGGCGCGACGTTCCCCGCCCATCTGAGTGAGCACGACGCGCGAGGCTCCGCCGGGCCCCTGGGATGTCCTGGTCATCGGCGCGGGCCTGAGCGGCCTGACCACGGCCTCCATCCTGGCGCACGAGGGCCTCCGGGTCCTGGTCGTCGAGGGTCACGTGGTGCCGGGTGGCTTCACCCACACCTTCTCCCGCGGTCCCTTTACCTGGGATGTCGGAGTGCACTCCGTGGGCCGGATCGACGGCTGGGAGGGCGGGCTGTTGAGCCGGATCGGCTTCGGGGCGTGGACTGCGACCGAGGACGACCGCGTCGAGTTCCCCTGGGGCCGACGGACGCTCGGCGGTGGCCCCGGGCGCTGGATCGACGCCGTTGACGAACTGGCCACCGAGGCCTGGCAGCAGTTCTCGATCCGCACACGGGGCGTGCGCCGAGGTGGCGATCCCCGCACGACCGCGGAGTTCCTCGCCGAGCTGGACCTGAGCCCCGAGGAGCGAGCCCAGGTGACCGCTCGCTGGGCCTACCTCGGCGAGGTGCCCCAGCGCTCCTCCGCGGTGGCCCACGCCTTGATGGGCTCGAGCTTCCAGGCCGGCAATCACTACCCCGCCGGGGGAGCCGGACAGATCGCCCCGACCTTGATCCGGGGGCTCGTGAAGCGAGGCGGCGCCTGCCTCGTCGGGGCGCGCGTGCAGGAGATCGTGCTCGAGGGCACCCGCCGCGGAGTGCGGGTCGGCGACAGGGTCATCGAGGCCGAGGTGGTCGTCTCCGCCCTGGGCGTCCGCACCCCCGCTCTCCTGGCCCCTGCGCACAGGAACCGTCCCTGGGCACGAGCGCTCGAGGCCCTCCCGCGCTCCGTCGGTCACGTCGCCCTCTACGTCGGACTCGACCGTCATCCTGCGGGGGCCTCGACCGCCAACGTCTGGGTGCACAACCGCTGGCCCGCGGAGCGCGCGGTCTGGGACCCCCGAGTCGAGGAGCGGCCTCAAGCCATCTACGCGAGCTTCCCCGCGCTGAAGGCGGGCGATGGAGCGCCGACGGCGACCCTGGTGGCCTTCGTCCCGGACGACCTCTTCGGCCGGCGCGGCGAGGCCTACCGAGCGATGAAGGAGCGCGTGACCTCTGCCCTTCTTCACGAGCTCAGGAGGCAGTTTCCGGACCTCGAGCCGGTCCACGTCGAGCTGTCGACGCCCCGGACGACGACCCGCTTCCTCGGCGCCCCGGCGGCCTACGGGCCCGCCGCGGTGCCTGCCCGCTACCTGGAGCCGCACCTTCGTCCGGCGACGGGCGTGCGCGGCCTCGTCCTGGCCGGTTCGGACCTGGTCCTGGGCTCGGTCATGGGTGCAGTGGCGGGAGGAGCCCTGGCCTCGGTCGAGGTGCTGGGACCCGGCTCGGCCGATCGATGGCTTGCCCGACCAGGACCTCGGCCGCCAGGACACCGCTCGTGACGGCGCCCTCGACGCAGGCCATGTTCACGCCGTTCGCGATCCAGTCCCCCGCGAGCACCAGGCCCTCGAACCCGCTGTCCTGAGCCCGCAGCCGAAAGCGCGTCGAGCCGGGCAGCGCGAGGGTGCACCGTTCATGGGGCTCGCAGTTGGCGGTCAGGTGGATGCCCTCGAAGCGGGACTCGCCCTGGCCCTCGGCCGGGTCACAGATCCGCTCCCAGCGGAAGCGGTCCCCATCGGCCAGGCCCGGCAGGAGCTGCGGCAGCTGCTCCGGGATCCAGGCGCGCGCCGAGGCCTCGAGCGCCCGATGCTGCCGGTGCGGAAAGTCCGGGTCCTCCTTCGGCAGAGGCGCATGCGTCGGGCCGGCCTGGGTGCCGCACAGGTAGCTCACGTGCTGCGGCCCTTCCCAGGTCTCCGTCTTCAGGACCTGGCTCATGTCCGCCCACGTGGGCAGCGGCTGCACCCCGCAGGAGACCAAGGGCTCCCCGAGCTCCCAGCCGAGCTGCGTCGTCGGCTGGTCCATCCAGACCTGGACACCGATCGTCGTGATGCTGCGCACGTGCTCGACCATCGCCGCCCAGCGCGGGCTCGCCGCCACGAGGTCCGAGGCGACGTGCGGGACGGCGCCGATCGGAATGGCGAAGACGGCGCGGTCGAAGTCCCGGCCGCGCCGCAGCTCGATGGGCACGCCGCCCTCGTCCCAGTAGGACTCCAGGCGTCGGCCGGCGGAATCGACCAGCTGCTCGTGGAGCGGCTCTTCGGGCCAGCACTCCTGACCCAACACGTCGATCAGCGGCTGGTAGTCGCCCCGGGACTCGACCTGGCGGGTCAGCTCGACCGAGGAGAGCGAAGCGCCCTCGACCCGAAGGTCGCGGACGCGATGGAAGAAGCGGAAGCGCACCCCGCGTCGCTTCAGGGCCAGGTAGAGGGGCGCGAAGACCGCGTCCCCCATGCCGGTCTGCATCTTGTAGTAGCAGGCGCCCTGATACACGCCGCTGGCCAGCAGCTGGCCGATCAAGGCCGAACCCGCGGCGACCGACGGCATCGCGGGATCGCCGTCCTCGAAGGAGAAGGCCGCGTCGTACACCGAGCGCCCGTAGGCTCCCTTGCGCGTCAACGCGTGCGCACCGTGGCGTTCGAGCCAGGCGTCCCAGTCCTCGTCGTCGAGGCGCTCGAGATCCTCGAGGGAGCGCACACCATCGGCGACCAGCCCGTGAGCCAGCGCGCTCCACAGGTCGATGAGCATGGCCGGAGCGCGGCGCTCGGGCCGGGCCGTCGCCAGGCGTTCGAGGAGGCCGTGCCGCAGCGGTCTGAGCGTCTGGGTCCATTCGATCGGGAGTCCCCGACCGAGGCCGAGCACCCCTCGGCGAAGGCCGGCTTCCAGAGGCGCGAGCTCGTCCTCGATGCCCTCCCATGCGTCGCCGCGGGCGTGCAAGCGGTCGTGCACTCGCGCGAAACGACGCCACCCCCCGACCAGCTGAAGCGCCGTCAGCAGCGCGCTGGTCGCCACGTCCCGCGGGCGGACCGGCGCGCCGTCACCGGGCACGCCGCGGTTTCGCGGGTACTCGAAGATCATGGGGACGGCCTGACCCTCGTGCACGTCCACCAGACCACCGACGCTGCCCGGATGGAAGGCGTGCCTCCACGTGGGCATCGGGTGCGTGGGGGGGCGATCGAGCTCGGCATAGGCCTCGCGGACCAGGCGGAAGAAGTTCTCGTAGAAGCCGAAGAGGATGTGGAGGCCGTGCTCGAGGATGCGGCCGTGCTCATCCCGCCCGCTGGCGGCCTTGCCTCCCAGACGGTGGCCCATGGTGTAGACGTCGATCTGGAACCGGTTCCGCAGCGCCTCGGAGCCGCTGAGGTGCCAGGCGGTAGCGAGCGCCGAGGGGCCCCCGCCGAGGATCGCGATCCGCTCCATGCGCGCCAGTAACGCGGTGAAATGGCCTGAAATGGTGTTGGCTGGACGGGCCCCCTAGGGTGGAGCCATGGAACGGACCGAACACACCCTGGATGTCCCCTCGTTCGACTCACTGTCCGGGGACTCCACCAACCCGGAAGCCCAGGTCGCCACGCTCAGCGCGGTGCTCCTGGAGCTCCGGACTCCGGGCCTCGAGCCCTTGGCGGAGCCCCTTCGCTCCGCCCCGGACGGCAGCCGAGCCCTTGGGCTGGCGCTGTTGGCGCTGGAGCACGGTCTGTGTCGTATCGAGAGTTGCGGCGGCGTTCTGCTGTCGCGGAGCCCCGAGGGGTTCGTGGTCGCCTTCGCACCGGGTGGCGCCACGGGAGCACATCGCGCGGTCCAGATCGCGCGTGAGCTCCTCGTCGAGCCGGAGCTCGCGCGGGTCAAGGCCTGTGCCGCGGTCGCCCTGGGGACGCTGTATCTACACCGCGTCGGGGGGGGAACCGACGGCTGGCAGACCATCGTCGCGGGCCCCGCGCTCGACGACCTCCGGGCCCTCCACATCGAGGCGGGACGGGTCGAGATGACCTCTACGGTCGAGGCGGCGCTTCGCCGGCTCCCGACCATCGCTCCGGAGCCCCGACGTCCCGTCGAGGCCCGCCCGGCTCCGCGCCCTCGCTGCAGCGGCGCGACCGTCCTCCGTCTGCGCGTCCCCGGGATGGGGAGCTCGCCGAACGACCTGGCGAAGCTCCACGCTGCAGTCCTGCTCTTCCAGGCGACGGTGCGTCGCCACGGCGGCCGCGTCGAGCGCATCACCGCCCGGCGGGACGGGGTCTACATGTCCTCGAGCTTCAGCCTGCGGCCCGGCGGGAATCAGCACACCGGCCGCTCGATCCTGGCTGCTCAGGAGGCCTGCGCCGGGCTGCGCGAGCTCGATCTCACGCCCCACTGCGGTCTCGCCTCCGGGCGCGTGTTCCAGTGCGAGGGTTGGCTGATCGGTCCCGCCACGCGTCGCGCCGATGCGCTCGCGAGCGCCGACGGAGTCCTGGTCGACGGGCGCACCGCCATGACGGCCCGCCGCTCGCTGCGCTTCAGCGAAGGCCCCGAGCTCCA
>Ga0114933_10003843_pt1 | contig 14390 bp, 11 predicted proteins | sample 4SBtaG_FD_89691 | JGI IMG/M metagenome (GOLD analysis project Ga0114933, IMG submission 89691) | Deep subsurface microbial communities from Kolumbo volcano to uncover new lineages of life (NeLLi) - 4SBTROV12_W25 metaG | ecosystem: Environmental > Aquatic > Marine > Volcanic | place: Kolumbo...
GTTGGTGGCGCAACAGAGGTTGAAGTGAAGGAACGCAAGGATCGTGTCGAAGACGCCATGCATGCGACCCGGGCTGCCGTCGAGGAAGGTGTCGTTCCAGGTGGCGGCGTTGCCTTGCTCCACGCCTCACGGTCGCTCAAGAACGTGACCGGCAGCAATGACGACCAGCAAGTTGGCGTTGATATCGTGCGACGAGCTCTCAGCACGCCGACCCGTCAGATCGCCAATAATGCCGGCGAAGAAGGCGCGGTGGTCGTCGGCAAGGTCCTCGAGTCGAAGAGCTCGAGCTTTGGCTACGATGCGCAGGCCGACAAATACACCGATCTGGTGAAGGCCGGCATCATCGATCCAGCCAAGGTAGTCCGCGCCGCGTTGCAAGATGCTGCGTCCGTCGCCGGACTGTTGATCACAACCGAGGCGATGGTTGCGGATATGCCGGAAGACAAGTCCGCTGCCATGCCTGCTATGCCCCCCGACATGGGTGGCATGGGCGGCATGGGTGGCATGGGCGGCATGATGTAATTGCCCGCACTCTAGTTAAGTATTGGAGCCGCGTCTTAATGGGCGCGGCTCTTTTCTTTTGAACGCCCAGCGACTCCTTACAAAAACCCGCAAACTGCTCGTTGGTTGTCAAGGTTCGCGTATTTTCCTAACCCGTGCGGATGTTCGGGTTTGCCAGGTCATCCACGACGCTTCTCTGAAAACTTTCACCAAATTAAACGGTTCGGCTGGCTAAATTTCGAATAGCACCTAATATAGTTGGTCCTGCGGTAGTACACACAGGCCATCGGTCTCGGAAAGCGACTAGCCGGTTCTGTCGGACCTATAGAGGCTTCGGTTTGGGAGCTCCGGAATCGCTGGAAGGTTGCGATGAGTTCAGTGACTGTCATGGTCAAGCTCTTGAGACATTGATCGCTGTGTCCAAAGTTTTCACGGCATTCCTGCCAAAAAATTGAATCTAATCAATTCTAGCCTTACCTTATTTACCTATCGTTAAATTAAAACTTTTCGCGCAAGACCGGCCGACAACACCAACACCCTTGAATTAATATGCGCACATATTAAAATAGTCCTATCATTTGATGGAGAAACGCGTGTCCGATGATTGCGGTATCCCAGGCTATTTGTTGTGGCGTGCGGCAAACCTTTGGCAGAAGAAGGTGCGCTCAGTACTGTCACCGTTCGATATCACACCCGTGCAGTATCTATTGCTGGTGGGCCTTAGGAACTTACAGGAGGAAACAGGGGGGCCGGTTAAACAAGCCGATCTCGCGCGGCATTGCCAAAGCGATCCGATGATGACCTCTCAGGTACTGCGGGCCTTGCAGAAAGCGGGGATGATCGACCGGCACGCCCATGCCGCGGACGGCCGAGCATTTGCCGTTAATTTGAGCGTCAATGGAGCAAAATTACTGGCACGAGCGGAACCGGAGATCTCCCACACGGATTCTCAGTTTCACGACCCACTGGGCTCGGAAAAAGAAACGTTTGGCGACGCGCTTCGGCTACTGTCCGGTGTTCGTCCGCGCCGCCGGGTCAAAGCAGTTAGAGGCTAAATCAGATCGCAGGTATTTGAAAACGCCCCAGGCGTGGCAACAACCTCGTGAATCTGATCGACCTTGGTCGGTCAATTTATGACATCTTCCCTCAAAAATCGGGTCGTTTCGGCGACCGCCTCGGCCAGTCCGACCCGCTCGACTTCAACACCCTCGGGAAAAGCGCCAGCCAGCCGCGAAGGCAATCTAGAATCGAGCAATACAAAAATTCCGCGGTCGGTTGCGCGTCGAATAAGCCGACCGTACGCCTGCTTCAGCCGCAGCCGGGTAATCATATCGTCATAGGCGCGCGTGCCAAACGCCTTGCGACGGGCGCGATGCATGATTGTGGGTCGTGGCCAGGGCACACGGTCAAAAACAATCAGTCGTAATGCGCGGCCCGGCACGTCAACACCGTCACGCACCGCATCCGTGCCCAACAGGCAGGCGTTTTCCTCAGCCCTGAAGATATCCACGAGGGTCGCCAGGTTAACGGCGTCCACATGCTGAGCGTAGAGCGGGATATTTGCCACGTCCAATGGTTCCACCAAATGCCTATAAGCAGCCCGCAAACGTCCGATCGCTGTGAAAAGGCCCAGACCGCCGCCACCGGCCGCAAGAAACAAGACCCTGTATGCCGCCGCAACCTGCTCCATTTCATTCTTTTTCACGTCACCGACCACGAAAACGCGGGTCTGCTTTGCGTAGTCAAACGGCGACGGCACCACCGATCGGATCGCTGGTGTTGCGAGGTATTTAGCGCCAGTTCTTGCTTCCGCGGCCTTCCAGTCCGCATCCGTATCGCCGGAACCATCCATCAGCGTCGCCGAGGTTATCAACGTACCCTGCGACTGTTTCAGGACAACCTCTGCAAAAGGCAGGGTTGGATCAACCCAATGACGATGCATGCCTAAATCAAAATCGCGTCCCTCAATTCGCTGTACGGAAAACCAGTCTACATGCTCTGGCGGCGTGCCTTCTGGCAAGGTCGACAGCATGAAACGCCACGCCTCGACCATATCCTCTCCGCGATGCTTTAAAGACTGGGCGATCGCTTCAATGCGGTTGCGCGTGGTGGTGTCCAGCTTGTCGGCTTCACTGTCCAGCCGAATGATGAGCCGTTCGCGCAGTTGTCGAAGCGAATAGGCAAGATTGCCAAGCTCTTCGCAAAGCCGGGCAGCAGCCGACAGCAACTCCGCCGTCGGTTCCTCTACGCTAATCTCCAAATCGAAAGGGCTCTCCGCGTTGTCGACCCGGGCATAGACCATCCGTTGTAACGCAGCTAGCAACGTCTCGGCAGCACCACGCGGTACCCCGTCTGCCACGCGCAGCTGCCATCCCTCACTAGGCAAGATCGTGGCACCTTCGATTATCGCATCCAATGCCTTCTCCCCCTCCTTGTCGTTGCCCAGCAGGTCACCGGTCCGGTTTTTTAGTCCTCGCGATCGGCTGCGCCGCCGGCCTTCTGAGCCGCGAAGCCAGCGTCGCAACTCTGCGCCTTCCAGACCCGTTAAGTGGGCAGAAAACGCGCTGTCGGCTGCATCGAAAACATGATGCCCCTCGTCGAAAATGAAACGCGACGACCCCTGGTCGGTCATTCCGCGCGCAGCATTGATCATCACCAACGCATGGTTGGCTATCACTAGATCTGCCCGGCGCGCTTTGCGGATACCGCGTTCGATAAAACATTTAGCGTAGTGGTTGCAGGCGGAGTAGATGCATTCGCCGCGTCGGTCGGTGAGCCCGGCCGTGTGGCCGGCACCAAGAATGTCGCTCAGCCAGGAGGGAAAATCGCCGCCATTAGTGTCACCATCCCGCGTCCGTGCAGCCCACCGCGCCATCAAACCGAGAGGTATCGCGTCGCCGCCACGCACTGTGACGCCCCGGACCGCTTCCTCATAGTTTAACAAGCAGAGATAGTTCTCCCTTCCTTTGCGCACAACGACCTTGTTGCGCTTCACTGCAGGGTCGGGGAACAACCGATCGAGTTCCTGATCGATCTGGTGCTGAAGGTTCCGTGTATAGGTCGACACCCAGACCGGCGCTTCGTTGCGTTCCGCCCAGACACTAGCCGGCGCGATGTAGCCCAGCGTCTTGCCGACACCAGTGCCAGCTTCTGCCAAAACCACGATCTGGCTTTCCTCATCATCGCGAGGGGTGAAGGCTGGTGATACCGCGGAGGCATAGTCCGATTGACTCGGCCGCGCTTCCGCCCCTTCGCCAAGTAGCGATGCAAGCCGCGCGCGGCTGTCCGCCGACGTCACCGACAGATTGCCTGGCGGCGGTGGCGGGGCATGGTCTTGCCACTCCGGCAAATTACGCCAGACGTCAAGGCCCGCCGCCCGCGAGCGTGTGCTCTCGTCAGTCTCTTGGCCAAGGGCGGCCAGCACGGCGACGCCCCAGCTCCAGCCGCCGCTTGCCATCGCCCAGGCTACCGGCAGGTCGTCACGGTCGCGTGGTCGCAGGGCCAGTTCGCGTAGCAGCGCTGACACCACCGTCAACAGTAGGGTCGCTCGCGCAGTTGTGTCTTTGGGTGGCGGCAGGTCGAGCGCCTCGGCGATACCGTCAATCGTCGGAACGCAGAAGGTCGCTGGCCGCACAAATGCAAACAGTTCCAAAACGTCAAAACAGGGAAAACGAGCAATGTTGAGCCGGCGTGCGACGGCGGGCGCGTGACACATGATAGGCCGCCAGTCGACCGCACGCTTCGCCGCTTCCTTGAGGCAGATTTCCTCGATCTCGCCATCCGAGCTGAGCCAGATCGCGGCGGCAAGTCCAACGACCAAAGTCGGCGCTTCGGGAAGCATGAGGCGGTGGTTTGGCTCCATCAGCGGTATCATAGCGGCGCAGTACTGCCCGCACTATCAAAGGCTAGCCTGCTGACATCCAGGCGAACTGTACAGCGCGCGGGTCCGGTTGCTACTGTCCGCCTCAATTCTTATTAAAGGAGGCTCCGACCCATGGCACTGCCGCTCGACTCGATCCGCGTGCTCGACCTGACACGTGCGCTCGCTGGACCCTTTTGCACCATGTGTCTGGGCGATTTTGGCGCCGACGTGATCAAGGTCGAATCACTGCCCAACGGCGACATGACGCGGGCCTGGGGTCCGTTCGACGGCGACATCGCTGCCTATTATCTATCGATTAACCGCAACAAGCGCGACCTAGCGATCAATTTTCGCGACCCCAAAGGGCTTGAAGTAGTGCGAAAGCTAGCGCGCAAGGTTGACGTTCTTGTCGAGAATTTTAAACCAGGCCGCACCGACGATATGGGGCTGGGCTTCGAAGAACTAAAGAAAGACAATCCGAAGCTGATCTACGCCAGCATCACAGGCTTCGGTCGCGACGGGCCCTATGGCGAGTGGCCAGGTCTGGACCAGATTGCCCAAGGCATGTCCGGCGTAATGAGCGTCACCGGCTGGCCCGGCGGCGAGCCTACCCGCGCCGGTGTCCCCTTCGGTGATGTGGGTGCGGGCATGTGGGCCGCGATGGGCATCTGCGCAGCTGTTGCACAGCGCCATGTGACCGGCGAAGGACAACGGGTCGAGACCTCACTGCTAGGATCGCTTATCGGGATGTTGAATGTGCAGGGTCAGCGCTATTTGTCATCCAACGACATCCCAGGCTTAGGTGGTAATTTTCACATGGCGGCCTATCCTTACGGCACCTGCGAGGCAAGCGATGGCCAGCTCAATGTCGGGGCGCCAACGCAGGACCTCTGGGAACGGTTGTGCAGTGTTCTCGGCATCGAGGAATTGACCAAACACCCAGACTACCTCGATAACGACAAGCGGATGGAAAACCGAGACGCACTTTGCGAACGGCTAAATGAACGGTTCCGTACTGACACCGCAATCAATTGGACCCACAAGCTGGTCGAAGCGGGTATCCCGGCGGGGCCGGTCTACACTATGGACAAGGTCTTCGCCGACCCGCATGTCATCCACCAAAAAATGATTGAAGAGGTCGAGCATCCACACCTGGGTCGCATAAACCTAATCGCCAACCCGCTGCGCATGGAGGGGTTCAAGGACGGTTCCGTGCGCACACCACCGCCAGGGTTGGGTGAGCAATCACGCGAAGTCCTCGCGGAGTACGGTTATGCCAAAACAGAGATCGACGCGCTGGTCGAAAGCGGCGCTGTGGGGGACTAGGGCAACCACATGAAAGTCACCATCCTCGACGACTACCACGATACGCTGCGCACGCTACCCTGCTTCGCAAAATTGAACGGGCACGATGTAACTATCTGGAACGACCATCTGCAGGACGTCGATGGCCTGGTCGACCGGCTAGAGGAGACTGAGGCGCTGGTGCTGATCCGCGAGCGCACAAACATTCGCACGCCGCTGCTCGAGCGGCTGCCGAAACTTCGCCTGATCAGCCAGCGCAGTGTCTATCCACATATCGATATCAACACCTGCACGCGGCTCGGCATCATCGTATCCTCCAACCAGCATGCGGACACTCCCTCTCACGCCACAGCGGAGCTGACCTGGGGTTTGGTGCTGACGGCATTGCGTGAAATCCCACAGCAGATGGCCTCGCTAAAGGCTGGCAACTGGCAAACCAATGTCGGCCGGTCCGTGCGCGGCAAGACGCTCGGCATCTACGGCTGGGGCCGCATAGGCAAAGTCGTCGCGAGCTATGGCGACACTTTCGGCATGAACGTCCTGGTCTGGGCCAGCGAAGCAGGGCGGGAACGCGCACGCACCGACGGACGCATAACTGCCGTCAGTAAGGGCGCCTTTTTTGAGCGCTGCGACGTACTGTCCCTGCATATGCGATTATACGATTCGACCCGCGCGATCATCACCGCAGCGGATCTAGCCTGCATGAAGCCCACATCGTTACTGGTCAACACCAGCCGCGCACCGCTGATTGAGTCCCGTGCCTTAGAAGCTGCCCTGTTGGCGGGTCGGCCCGGCATGGCTGCGGTCGATGTTTATGAAGAGGAGCCGATAACTAAGGACGGACATCCCTTACTCAGGATGCCTAACGTGATCTGCACGCCACATATTGGTTACGTCACTCGCGAGGAATACGAACTCCAATTTACCGACATCTTCGACCAGATCAAAGCCTATGCTGGGGGCAACCCGATCAATGTGGTGAACCCGGACGTTCTGGCGAAGCCGCGGCCGCGGCTCTAACCGCCTGCCATTAGACAAGGCGGGGACAAGGTTCTATCGTCTCGCCGCATTTTCGCGACCAACACGCATTTCATGGCCCGGCTGACCGACTATACCCTCTACGCCGACGCGCAGCGGAACTACTCGAAAGAGGCGCTCTGGGCGTTGTTCGATGGCGACCGGCAACAGCTCAATATAGGGCACGAATGCGTCGACCGGCACGACCGGACAGCCATCGCGGTGCGTATAGCTCATGAAGACGGAACCGATGAAACAATCACCTTCGGCGAGCTTGCCAGCACTTCCAATCGCTTCGCGAACTTTCTGCTGAACAAAGGCCTCTCGAAGGGTGACCGGATCGCGATTATGCTGGAACCTTCACTGCCATTCTACGTGGCATTGTTCGGAGCGATGAAGGCAGGTTGCATCGCGGTTCCATTATTCACCCTGTTCGGGCCGGAAGGGTTGCGACTGCGCATTGACGACTGCACGCCGAAATTACTGATCACCAATAGCGATCTCGCGCATCTGGCGGCAAACAACGACGATATCGAAACTGTCGTAACTAACAACACGTTCCTGACGGCACTGGAGACTGAGAGCGACCTATTTACGCCACAGACCGCATCGTCCGACATGGCAATGTACCAATATACCTCCGGCACCACGCGTGAGCTGCCAGAGGCGGTCAAGCACCGGCACCGCGCCGTGGTTACGGTCATCCTGGCCGCACTCTACGGCACCGGCATCCGGCCGAGTGACCGTTTCATGTGCCCCTCTTCGCCGGCCTGGGGCCATGGGCTTTGGCACGGAACAATCTCACCGCTAGCGCTAGGCGTGTCGACCGCGAGCTATGCCGGTAAATTTGATCCAGTCCGGCTCATGCAAGCCATCCAAGATTACGAAATCACCAATATCGCCGCCGCCGCCACGCATTTTCGGCTGATGAAAAATTCTGGTGCAGCTGACCATTTTACGTTTTGCGTAGAGAAACTCTCATTCACCGGCGAGCCAATCGATTCCGACACTGCGGCCTGGACCAAAGCAACCTTCGGCGGGGATGTATGCAGCATGTACGGTACAACGGAAATCGGCGTGATCCTGGCGGACTATCCCGGCGCAGCCGACCACAAGGTCAAGCCGGGCTCACTCGGCCGACCAATCCCAGGCATCGAACTCGCAGTGCACGATCCTAACAGGCAAAACTGTCCGACCGGGCAAATCGGCGAGATAATGATGAAACGGCGCAACGGCTGGTTCCCGACCAAGGATCTTGGCTGGATCGACGAGGACGGCTACTTCTATCATGGCGGACGCGCCGACGATGTGATTATCTCAGCCGGCTACACAATGAGCGCCGTAGAAATCGAGGACGTATTGCTGAAACATCCCGATGTCGACGAGACGGCGGTGATCGGCGCACCAGACGATGAGCGCGGGTTGGTTGTGAAGTCCTTTATCGTCTCAAAACGCCCAGGGGACGATTCGTTCGCCAAGGAACTGCAGGAATTCACCGCCAACCTACTAAGTCGGCACGAATACCCCCGCCGCGTCGCCTTCGTCGAGGCGCTGCCGAAGACGCCAGCAGGCAAGGTCAATCGCAAGGCGTTACGTGATGCGGAGCAAGCCGCGCAGCCAGAGGGTTAATTCATGAATGATAGTATCGACCGGCAATTCGCCCAGATCACCGAGAGCGGACTCGACAGGTTACGCGAACGCATCGGCACGCGCATCGAGAACTCACTGGAACCCTGGTGCCACGAAGCGACGCGTGACAACATCCGACACTATGCGCACGGCATCGGCGATGACAACCCGCTATGGTGCGATCCGGACTACGCGGCGAATACAAAATATGGTGATATCATCGCTCTACCCTCCTTCCTATTCGCCTGCGACCGGATCATCTCCGGCTATGTCGGTGGTCTGCCGGGGGTGCACGCGATGTGGGCCGGGGCCAACTGGAGCTGGCACAAGCCGGTGCGCCGCAACGACGAAATCAACACCGAGGCTTGGCTGAAAGATTTGATCCTTCACGACACTCAGTTCTCCGGCCGCGCGGTGCAGCAAATCTACCATGTCGATTTCTTCGACCAGGACGGCGACAAGTTGGCCGGCGCCGACAGCTGGTGTTTCCGCACCGACCGCGACCAGGCCCGCGAGGCTGGCACAAAGTATACGGAGCTTAAAGAGAAGCCGGTCAAGACCTATACCGACGACGAGCTGGCGGAAATATTTGCGGGCTACGCCGAGGAAGAAGTGCGGGGCAGCGAAATACGCTACTTTGAAGACGTTTCGATCGGCGACAAACTACCCACCATGGTCAAGGGACCGATGACCGTCACCGGCTTCATCGCCTATGCGCAGGGCTGGGGCGGGCTCTACATTCGGGCCAACAAACTGGCCTGGAAGCAGCACCACCGCCATCCAGGGCTCGCCATCAAAAACAAATTTGGCATCCCAGACTGCCCCGAGCGAGTGCATTGGGAAAACGACTTCGCAACCATGGTCGGAGCGCCCGCTGCCTACGATTACGGGCCGGAGCGCTGCTCCTGGATGACGCACCACATGACCAACTGGATGGGAGATGACAGCTTCCTGCGCGAAAGTAAGAGTCAAATTCGTCGCCACAATCCAGAAGGCGACACTCTATTCATCAACGGCGAGGTGATAGGCAAGCGCGAAGTCGATGGCGTCGCGCTGATCGACATCAAACAACAAGCCCTCAACCAGGACGGTGAACTGTCTATCCACGGCACTGGCGTGGTCGAACTGTCGAGGCGCACATGACCGACACGCCACTACATTACTGCACAATTACTGAACTGGGCGCGATGCTGAGGGCAGGCGACGTGACGCCGACCAACTTGACCGCACATTTTATCGAACGGATTGAATCTCTAAACGGGCCGCTCAACGCCTTCAATTTGGTCACAGCGGATCGAGCGATGGCCGAGGCTGTGGCGGCCGAAGCACTCTTGTCGACAGGACGAGATCTCGGGCCATTGCACGGCATTCCCTACGCGGTGAAGGATCTGTTCGATGTCGTAGGCCTTCCCACGACGGCCGGCTCGCGCACTGTCGACACAGCGCCGAAGACCGTCGAAAGCGAAGTGACCCGGCGCCTGGCGGCGGCGGGCATGGTCGTCCTCGGCAAGACGATCACCGTCGAGTTCGCCAAGGGCATCGTCGGCATCAACAATATTCAAGGTACACCGCACAACCCCTGGCAAGAGCAGCCCTGCGTCCCCGGCGGCTCCAGCGCGGGGACAGCTGTTGCGGTGGCGAGTGGAATGGCGCCGATGGGGTTGGGCACCGATACTGGCGGTTCCGTGCGTGCGCCGGCAGGGCTTTGCGGAACGGTCGGCCTTAAAACAACAGTCGGCCGAGTTAGCCGGTTTGGTGTCTTTCCGCTGAGCTGGACGCTTGACTCTGTTGGGCCTTTGACGCGCAGCGTCGAAGATGCCGCCCTGGTGCACCAGATCCTGCAGGGCGAAGATACACGCGATGACAGCACCTTGGGCATCCGGTCTGACGATGTACTCAGTCCCTTGAAGGCCGGTATTAAAGGGCTGCGGGTAGGAATCCCCGAGGATGCGTTCTGCGACGGACTCAACACGGAAGTTGCAAAAGCGATCGCAGCAGCAGTGGAAATTTTCCGTGATCTCGGTGCTACTGTCGAAATATTTTCCTATCCGGAGGCTAAACAAGCCACCGCGTTGCCTCCCGCCATCAATGGCGCCGAGGCCGCAGTAATCCATGAGGAACGGATCGATAGTAAAATCGACCTGATGGACCCGATGGTCGGGCCGCGCATGTTAGACGACCGCAAACATCTCGCGATTGATTACCTGAAAACCAAGCAGGAGATGAACCGGCTGCGGGCATCGCAGGTGGAGACCTTACGGGACATAGATGTCGTTCTGTCTGCAACAACCCCGATCCCAGCGGCGTCCGTTGATCTGTTAAACGGATCGCTCGACATCTACTTGGAATACGCTGCGCAATATATGGCACATACCAATATCGGAAACCGGCTCGGTTTGTGCGGCTTGTCGCTGCCCTGCGGCTTCACCACGGAGGGGCTACCGATCGGCTTGCTAATTAATGGCAAACCTTTCACGGAAGCGATGATCCTGCGGGTCGGTTACGCCTATGAACAGGCAACCCGCTGGAAGGACGAACAACCCAATTTGAGCTGGGCAAACAGCTAGTTCAGTATCCGCACGAGCCCCTGCGCAGGATCGACGGCGATACGGTCGCCGGTCGCGATTACCACGGTAATATCGGTTTTAAACCGGTCGATCAGCGGCAATTGGGCGAAGGCAGCGCCCTGCGCCATAACCGGGTTAGCGTCGTTCAATAACAGAGCTAAGGGCGCCATTTTCTTCTGTACCATCTCGCGTAACATCCAAGCCGAAGCAACACCCCCTTTGGCAGCATCCAAGACCAAGATGCGACCAACATAACATTCACCAAATAATTTGTGAGACGGGCGAGAAACGATACCTCGATCGCGGTCGAGATCATACCGCGTGCTAAAATTATCTGCTGCGGCCAGCGCAATCCCTTCCACTGCCGGACCGATCCCGATATGTCCTCGGATCTCCATCACGGCAGCACCCGCCCGGCTATAGCAGACGCGATGCAACGAGGGATTGCCGCCGGGGTCGCTTTATAACCATAGCCTTCGCAAATATTTACCGCCTTCACCGAATGCGTCATCAGCCGCTTCCACCCATGTGTCTCACGAATTTCCTTGGCGAAGGTGGCGAAGAAATCATGACCATGTACAACACGTCCGCCGGCCTGTTCGATTTTCTGAATAAGCCCGATACGGGCACAGGCCTCTCTGAGTTCGATCGGTGTATAGACCAGCAAAGTCGTGTCCGGATGCACTTTACGGCCATCCAGCAATTCAGCGACCCAAACGATCTCCGGAATGTCGAGTTGCGGCGTCGCCAATACCACAACATTGAGCTTCTCACCTACACCACACCATTCTTCGTAGAACGCATTCAAATCGTTTTGAGAAAGGGTTTCCGGCGAGAGCGTTCTGCCGCCGCAGGCCGCGTCCCAGTCCGGCGCTTCTGGTGTGACACCGATTACATGGAACATCGCAATGGAGCCGTAACTCGCCATCGAAAGCGCCATATGATTAAGGTCCAGGATCGTCGGCCGAGTGCCCGCAATCTCAATCGCCGGCACTGACCAATAGGAGTTGAGACGCCGGCCGATCAAGGCGCCGACCACGCCCCAATCGACGACGGTCTTGGGTTCAAAATCTAGCCTAAAACCGTGCGTCGCAAGACGGGCATCGTCAAGATGAAAGCCATAGCGCGGCACACGTCCAGTAAAGAACGCGGCAAGGCTTGAGGGCCCAGCTTCAAAATTACAACGCGCGCCAACAATCCCGTTCATATAGACCACGGACGGTGTGCCGCTGTAACCACAGGCCTCACCGAACGCAGGCGCGGTCACCGAATGGTCGTTGACATACGCATGTGCGGTGACGACACCGAGCTTGCCGAGAACAGCGACGGCTTCTGCGCTTTGCGCGGCAAGGTCCCTGTCAGGCAGCAGGAAGCGGAATGTCTTTTCATCAAACCCGCGGAAGTCCGCTGTCGCAAAGGCGCGTGGACGCCGTTCTTCAGGCGCAAATGCTGCCAATTCTTCGAGAAAAGCGATCCCGGCGTCACCCATTGTTTCCCGGTCAGTGCTCATGTGGATCAGCCGCACCGGCACAAAGTCCTCGGCATCGAAAAATGTTCCAACGCTACGTTGATAATCGATGGCCCACTGTGCGGCGCGGCCGTGTACACCGTCGAGCATCGCTTGTTCCAGATCGTTGAGGTTCATCACTACGTTTTCCGCGGTGCAACAGGTCTAACGAGCCGTAATCCGGCACCGCAGACTTGTTTGCAATGTCGAATGCAGGAAGCAGGTGTGTTTAGCCGAATGCGCTAGGTCGCGTGCAAAGTCCGGATCCGCCCGGTCCTGATTAAGGAAAAGTTTTGTGCCGATGACCGGAGTATGGCTGCCATCAGCGCCAAGTAACGGGATATCGATAGCCTGGATCATGCGGTAGTCCTCGACAGATCTCTTCATCGCCTCCGCGTACCGGCCCAGTTGGGTCATGAAACAAAACCCGATCCCCGCTGCGATCAAGCAGGCGCTCGATGGGGCATCGGAGGCGCCGGCATCGTGAGCGCCCCGGATATCGTATACGCTGGCATGCGGCCGGCCGATACCCGCCTGCGTCTTGATCGAACCTCCGTGGCCGGGACTGGCTACCGCCGAAACTTTGATCTGCCGATCCTGCACCGCATCGGCACCTACGCCAGTCCCGGCTTCAAACGGCGTATTCTCTGGCTGCAGGAAAGCCTTACCGACAATCGGCTCCTCTGAAGGTTCGAGCGGCACGGTCGGCAGCACCGAGGCATCCACATCCAATTGGCATTCAGGCAGATTGAGGGGTACCGACGCACCGTTGGCGACCAGTCCAAATTCGCTGGCGAAGACGCTTTTCATCAGGTAGCCGGCCAACCCGCCAGATAGCGCCTGCAGGACGAGGCTCAATCTATCCTTCGAAGAGAGCCGGTCGACCTCAATCGCCACCGCAACGTCCGCATCGTGCCCTTTTCCTTCCATCGTACCGCGCAGGAGCGATCCTCGGAGGCTGTAATTGTTATCGAGCGCTACGGTGACGGCTTCGGCGGCAATACTCCGATCAGCAAGTTGTTCGACGATTGAACCGGTGACCGAGCTAGCAAGACCAGCCGCAAAATAGGCCAGCGGCGGCGGCGCCCAATCGGTACCTCCAAGGCCAGCGCCTTCATCGCAAAGCAGTTGCCAGACCTCACCAGTGTGCGGCCGCGCGATCTGACCGCGCTTCTGCATCAAGTCCATCGGCTCGAAGGCGGCCCAGATACGTTCGAAACCAGCCGGCGCGGATGCGAGCCCGGTGCACGCGTCTAACAGGCTGGAAGAAACGGGACCAGTTTGTCGTAAGAAGTCATTGGCTTCCAGAAACTCCATGTGGTGCGCCTTTATGCATCGGTTGCCGTACAGTAACCGACGCACGCTAAATCCAGAAAAACTAAACAATCAGCTTCGATCAGATCAGAGTTTGCCGGTGGCGCTTTCAGCAATCCAAAATCTGGATGCTTCAGATCACCTTCTTTGAAAATAGAGCGCCATCATGGGTCCAATTGAAACCGTGGGAATTTCATTTGAAACTGATACGCTCTACCAGCTGACGATGCGGAACGAGCCCGGCCGAACTGCGGACGCAGCAAACAATGGACACCATTAAAATTCAGCACCTGGCATTGCGGCCGCAATGTAACCTTCATCGCGAAATTATCGGCGACCAGACGGAAGAGCGGGCCGCCACGGCGTTTGATCTAGGGTCTGGTCTTATCCAGTTGATTGAATGGTCGTTATACCGCGCATTGGATGCCGATGCCCGGGACGGCTCCAGTCGTGAACCATGCCGGCTTTGGTTTCGCATTGGTAGTGAGCGCAGACATAATTTTATCCGCCGCCGAACCAGAAATAATGCACAATGATTAGTCTGTGTCGCGCTCAAACGCCAGCAATCCGCCATGCATAGAATCGAGGGTTGTATCTGTCGTCTGCAGCACGACCCGGCCTATCTCGGGAGCGTAACAATTGAACCATACATGACCGTTATATTGACACTTCACCCGGAAGGTATCGA